>Ga0315339_1000244_pt1 | contig 83039 bp, 89 predicted proteins | sample ASW17metaG_FD_204514 | JGI IMG/M metagenome (GOLD analysis project Ga0315339, IMG submission 204514) | Ammonia-oxidizing marine archaeal communities from Pacific Ocean, United States - ASW #17 | ecosystem: Environmental > Aquatic > Marine > Oceanic | place: USA: California | collected 2016-12-05
TTTCCTCATCATTTTTTTTTACATCAAAATCAAGAATACAATGACCATTGGAATTCTTTTTAACTATAATTTCTATAGGCATAGCTCTTAAACTTCCATCAATGCTATCTTCAAAAATACCAACACTATATTCTTTGCCAGATAAATATGTTTCTACTAATGAAGATGAGTTTTGCTTAACTTTAATATCAAGAACTTTTGCTACAAAACTTTCAAAATTAAATACAATTGAATTTTTATCTATACCTCTACTATCCCCACCAGTTACTGGCTTTATAAAAAGAGGAAATTTTATTGGAATTGATTTTTCATTTAAATATTCTCCAGGATTAGCTATAAAAAAATCTGCTGTTTTGATGTTAGCTTTTTGAATAAGTGTTTTAGCTCTATTTTTATCACTCTCATTATTTAGGGCTGTTTTACTTGAGGCAATATATGGAATGTCAAACATCTCCAAATAATCATTAAGCCATATTTTTCTATTATTAAAAAAGAAATATTTAACTCCAGAGAATACTAAATCAGGTTTTCTTGCTACTAATTTTTCTAAATCTTGTTCACAATTAATTTCAGTAATTAAAACATTTTTATAACGTTTAGATAAGATCTTTAAAATTTTTTTCTCTTCAAGTATAATTCCAACGTTATCTTGATGGGAATTTACCTCACCAAAATTAGGAACAATAATTATTTCAATTGTTTTGTTGATCCTAATTGGAAAAATATTTTTTTTTAACGGTAAAATACTACCTATTACTGAAATTTCTTGTTTTATTGTATCTTTTATAATCATAATAAATTTATTTCACAATTCACGCATACGTGCGTAAATGATGACTTCTCTTTAAAAGTTGTTTTCTAAAAAATTATTGCCTAAGTAATGAAGTATAAAAATTATTTGGCAGTATCTAAAAAAATAACTTATAGCACTTGTGACTAGCAATAGATACAAGTCTTTCTGGATTTAAAGCTACTCTACTTTCCAATCAGTTGGGAAAGAGACGTAATTCACTTGCAAACAACGTCTTTCTTTAACAATCTCTTTCTTTTCCATTCCATGCCAAGTTCCTGGCCCGCTTGAAAAGAAATAACCATAATTATTTTTATAGGGAACTGTCTTAACTTTTTCTAATTTTTCGTTATATAAATCTGTACCTAATTCTTCAGACTCATTAAATTTATTAATAAATAAAAGACACGATAATAATTTTTCTTTAATATCGCAGTGAGGTTTTAACCAAAATCCTTTTCTATCACAAATTACTTCAATTCTTACGTATGAATTTGATAAATCTTTATTTATAAGTTGTGAAATTTTTTTATAAGTTTCTTTTGACTGTAGTTCATTAATTAATTTAACCAACTCTGGAAATTGTTCGGCATTATCTTTTGTTATAAAACATCTAAATTTTATAGCTTTTCCTCCAGATGCTATACCCTCTCTAAATTCTGCCGCTCCTCCATCTATAGCTCTTGTTCCATCGTGAGTTAAATTGTGTTCAGCTACATTTGGAATATTCGCATTTATAATTTCTTGAATTGCTTCATTGGATAATGGCCCATTAAGTTCCCAATGCTTGAATGGATCATTATGTTCGTTAGAATGATTTAATATTGAATTAAGAAAAGTCATAATCTTTTATTTTATCTTTTATATAGCCTGATATTCTATTGGTTTCATCTAATTTTTTATACTCCCATGTTTCAACAAATAAATCTAAATTTTTAATTATGTTTAAAGATTCAAATAAATTAAAAAATTCTTTAAATCTTGAGTTACTTTTAATTGATGGTATTTGAGCAACATAAATAGGCTTACCTGTAATAGCGGCCTCTGAAATCATTGATGTTGAGTCACATGTTACTACAATATGATCTGCTAACTTCAGGGCTGAGAGATAAGCCTTTTTATCAACATCAAGAACTATAATTTGATTTTTATCAAAATAATTTTGAGCTTTTTCAATAATTTTTTTTGGCGTTCTCATTGATGGTATAATGATAGCTTGGTAGTTTTTTTCTAAAAAATTTTTTTTTATTTTTAAAAATATTTCATCAATTATTTTATCATCATAATTATAATACTTAGTTGGACCACCAATAATAAAAGCAACTATCTTTTTTTGATTATCTACTCTAGATTTTAAATAACTCTCATTTTCATCTAGTTGATTATTTGTTAAATAATGAATGGCTCCTTTGCTAGTTAAAACATTTTTGCCCTTTAAACCATCATGTTCTGGTGCAACAATAAAATCAAAATTATCTAATGAAACTTTTGGATCCTGAATGTGAATATTTATTATCTTGTTTCTAAATTTATTTTTCAGATAAATAGATGGAATAACACTCTTTCTTCCACAAGAAATTACTATATCAAATTTGTTTTCAATTTTATTTTTAAAGGCAAAATTTTTTACTGGAGTAATCTTTGGGGAAAATAATTTCCAAAAACTATTAAGTTCAATCTTCTCGTGTATGAAATCTAAGTCTAAAGCTTTCGCTAAACCTTCTACTTGGCTTATCATGCCATGCATTCCTTCAGTCAATAATAATCCTTTTAATTTTGTCATTAATTCTTATATAACTTTTAAATGAGTCAAAATCCAAGCAAACACACAAAGGTTTTAATAATTGGTTCAGGTCCTGCTGGTTATACAGCTGCAGTTTATGCTGCAAGAGCAATGCTAAATCCAATTCTTGTTTATGGTATTGAGCCGGGTGGACAATTGTCAACTACTACTGATGTGGAAAATTACCCTGGATTTTCAGATGTAATTCAAGGGCCATGGTTAATGGATCAAATGAAAGATCAAGCAAAAGCAGTAGGTACTGAACTAATCGAAGATCATATTTCTTCTGTAAATTTAAAATCTAGTCCGTTTGAAGCTATTGGTGATAGTGGTCAAAAATATACTGCTGATAGTATAATTATCTCTACTGGTGCTCAAGCTAGATGGTTAAATTTAAAATCTGAACAAGAGTTTAGAGGATTTGGGGTTTCTGCGTGTGCTACATGTGATGGATTTTTCTTTAAACAAAAAGAGGTCGCTGTAGTAGGTGGTGGAAATGCTGCTGTTGAAGAAGCTATGTTTCTTACAAAATTTGCCTCAAAAGTTAAATTAATTCACAGAAGAGATTCTTTAAGAGCTGAAAAAATGCTTCAAAAAAAATTAATGGATAATAAAAAAATTGAAATCATCTGGGACTCTGTTGTCGAAGAAGTAATTGGAGATAGCCAGCCTAAAAATGTAAAAGCTATTAAAATTAAAAATCTTAAAACTAATAAAATAGATGAAATTAAAGTTGATGGCCTATTTGTTGCTATTGGTCATGATCCTGCAACATCGCTATTTAAAGAACAATTAGACATGGATAAAGAAGGTTATTTAATTACAAAACCAGATTCTACAGAAACTAATATAGCAGGTGTTTATGCTGCGGGAGATGTTAAAGACAAAATATTTAGACAGGCTGTGACTGCGGCTGGGATGGGTTGTATGGCGGCCCTTGAGGCTGAGAAATTTTTATCTCACTAAATTTAACTTAAACCCTTACAAAAAGATTTAATTCTATCCATGGCTATTTTCAAATTTTCCATTGAAGTTGCGTAAGAAATTCTAAAATATCCATCTAAGCCAAAAGCAGAGCCTTGAACTACTGCAACATTTGCTTTTTCAAGTAACTTTTCAACAAATTCAGAATCAGTTTTTAACTTTGTTTTTTTACCCAATAGCTTCTTACAACTTGGAAATACATAAAAGGCTCCATTGGGTTTTAAACAATTAATGCCTTTTATATTATTTAAACTGTTAACTACAAAATCTCTTCTTTCTTTGAATGCATCTGATCTTTCTTGAATAAAATCTTGAGTGCCATTTAAAGCTTCAACTGCAGCTGCCTGACTAACAGACGAAGGGTTAGAAGTGGATTGAGATTGAATTTTTCTAATAGCATTAATAATTTCTTTTGGACCTGCCGCATATCCTATTCTCCATCCAGTCATAGCATAAGATTTACTTACTCCATTCATAGTAAGCGTTCTATCTTTAAGTTTAGAGATTTGCGCAATAGTAAAAAAATTAAAGTTATCATAAGTAATGTGTTCATAAATATCATCACTAAGAATATGTATTTTTTTATGTTTGATTAATACTTCAGATAAATCTTCTATTTCATTTTTTGAATAGCCTGCGCCCGTAGGATTTGAAGGAGAATTAAGTATTAACCATTTTGTTTTTTTAGTAATAGCTTTTTTAAGTTTTTTAGGAGTTAATTTAAAACCATCTTTTTCATCACATTGAATAATTTTAGGCTTGCCTCCTGCTAACAAAACCATATCAGGGTATGAAACCCAAAAAGGGGCTGGGATTATAACTTCATCATCTTTGTTTAAGGTTGCCATAAAAGCATTATAGAGAACTTGTTTTCCACCAGTTCCAACTGTTATTTGATCAATTGAATAATCTAAATTATTTTCTCTTTTAAATTTATCTACTATTGCTTTTTTTAAGACTGGAGTTCCATCTACAGCTGTATATTTGGTGTCTCCATCATTTATGGCTTTAATAGCTGCTTGTTTAATATTGTCAGGAGTATCAAAATCAGGCTCTCCTGCTCCAAGACCTATCACATCTTTTCCAGCAGCCTTTAGTTCTCTTGCTTTAGTGCTTACTGCAATAGTGGGTGATGGTTTTATCTTTTTTAAGTTGTCAGATATAATGCTCATTGAAATATATTTTTATTCTAATAGTTTTATAGATAATGCAAAATACATATCAAGATTTAATTACAGATATACAAAGTAAAAATCCAGAAATTCACCAGAAACTAGAAGGTGGACAAAAGTTTAAACTTGTAACAGATTTTAATCCAGCTGGTGATCAGCCTGAAGCGATAAAACAATTAATTAGTGGTGCAAATAAAGATGAGTTAAATCAAGTTTTGCTTGGAGTAACAGGTTCTGGAAAAACTTTTACAATGGCTCAGGTTATCGAAAAAACTAATAGACCAGCACTAATACTTGCACCTAACAAAACACTAGCTGCACAGCTTTATGGTGAAATGAAATCTTTTTTTCCTGAGAATGCAGTTGAATATTTTGTTTCTTACTACGATTACTATACACCCGAAGCATATGTTCCAAGGTCAGATACTTATATTGAAAAAGAAGCGTCCATTAATGAACAAATTGATCGTATGCGTCACTCAGCAACAAGATCTCTTCTTGAAAGAGATGATGTAATTATTGTATCAAGTGTTTCCTGTATTTATGGATTAGGCTCTGTTGAAGCTTACAGTAAAATGACATTAAGTTTAAAAAAAAATTATGACTACAATAGAGAACAATTAATTAAATCATTAGTCGCACTTCAATATAAAAGAAATGATCAAAATTTTTATAGAGGAACCTTCAGAGCTAGAGGTGAGTATCTAGAAATATTTCCATCACACTTAGAAGATAGAGCTTGGAGGTTAAGTTTATTTGGTGACAAATTAGAAAAAATTGAAGAGTTTGATCCTTTAACAGGAGATCTAATAAACGATCTAGATGTAATAAAAGTTTATGCAAACAGTCACTACATCACACCTAAACCAACAATTGAGCAAGCAATAATAAAAATTAAAAGGGAACTAGAGGTAACTTTAAAAAAATTTAAAGAACAAAATAAATTACTTGAAGCCCAAAGATTAGAAGAAAGAACTAAGTTTGACTTAGAAATGATTGAGGCCACAGGATCTTGTGCGGGTATTGAAAATTATTCGAGATTTTTATCAGGAAGGAAACCTGGAGAACCACCACCTACTCTCTTTGAATACTTTCCTGACAATACACTTATTTTTGTCGATGAATGTCACGTAACAGTTCCACAATTAAATGGTATGTATAAAGGTGATAGATCAAGAAAAAGCAACCTTGCAGAATATGGTTTCAGATTACCATCATGCATGGACAATAGACCACTAAAATTTGAAGAATGGGATGCTATGAGAACTCAAACAGTTTTTGTATCTGCTACTCCTGGTCCTTGGGAACTAGAACAAGTAAAGGGAAAATTTGTAGAGCAAGTTATAAGACCGACTGGCTTAATTGATCCACCAGTTGAAATAAAGCCTGCAAAAAATCAAGTTGATGACCTAATGTACGAATGTAAAAAAACAATAGATAAAAATTATAGAGTATTAGTTACAACTTTAACTAAAAAAATGGCTGAAGATTTAACTGAATATTTTCACGAAAACGGTATTAGAGTTAGATATCTACACTCCGATATTGAAACTCTTGAAAGAATAGAAATTATGAGAGATCTTAGACTTGGAGTGTTTGATGTACTTGTAGGAATAAATCTTTTAAGAGAAGGACTTGATATTCCTGAGTGCGCTTTAGTTGGAATTCTTGATGCAGATAAAGAAGGTTTTTTAAGATCAGAAACTTCTTTAATTCAAACAATCGGTAGAGCAGCAAGAAATATTGATGGCAAAGTTATTCTTTATGCTGATAAAGAAACTAAAAGCATAAAAAAAGCAATAAAAGAAACTGACCGAAGAAGAACTATTCAGGTTGCTTACAATAAAAAACATAAGATTAATGCTGTCTCAATTAAAAAAGAAATTAATGATGTCTTAGAAAGTGTCTATGAGAAAGATTATATAAAAGTAGGTACAGGTGAAAATATTGGCGGAAATTTAAAAAAACACTTAAAAGTATTAAATAAAAGAATGAAAGATGCAGCAACAAACCTTGAATTTGAAGAGGCCACAAAGATCAGAGATGAAATAAGAAATTTAGAAGCATCAGAATTAGAAATTGTATTAAATCCAAAAGTAAAACATTATAATCAGAATAATAGAATATACCCTAAAGGCAGATCCACAATGGGTTTGCCAGGAACGCGAGCACAAAAAGGTAAAAAAAAATGGAAGCAAACAAAATAATTATCACAGGCGGTGCAACCAGAATTGGCGCGGCGATTGCTGAAAAGCTATCTGGACCCAATGTTGAGATGGTAATTCATTATAATAATTCTAAAAGCGCTGCCGAAAAATTAAAAAAAAAACTATCTTTAATGGGATCAGAAATATATTTAATTAGAGGAGATTTAAGTAAAGAAACTGATTTAAACAAAATAATTAAATTTGCTAAAAATAAATTAAAATATTTTGACTGTTTAATTAATAATGCTTCATTATTTGAAAATGATAAAATTGAAAATTTTACATCTGATAGTTGGGGGCGTCATTTAAGAACAAATCTAAGAACTCCTGCCCTATTATCAAAAGTATTTGCAAAAAATACAAAGAGTAAAAATAATAATATTATAAATATAATCGACCAAAGAATTTTTAAGCTAACACCATTTTTCTTTTCATACACAATAAGTAAAACTGGATTATATACTCTTACAAAAACAAGCGCCATGAGCTTGGCTCCCAAAGTAAGAGTAAATGGCATTGCACCTGGTCCAACATTAAAAAATACAAGACAAAGTGATAAACATTTTAAAAAACAATACCTAGCAACACCCTTAAAAAAACAAGTAGATGTTCTGGAAATTTGCAATGCAGTTGACTTTTTTATTAAAAACAGATCAATTACAGGTCAGGTAATTGCAATTGATAGTGGACAAAGCTTAAATTGGCAAACACCAGATGTTATAGGAAAAGAATGAAAAAAAATAACCTAAAGATTGTAAAAATAAATAAAAATAAATATTTATTCAATTATGAAAAAAAAATACTTATCAAAGAACTAATTCTAGATTTAAAGCTTGGATATTATGATTTTGAAAAAGAAAAACCACAAAAAGTAAAATTTAGCCTAGAAATTGACTACGAAGATAAAAAGCCAACAAGTGATAAAGATATAAAATCAATTGTTAATTATGGTCAAGTTGTAAAACTGATTACAAAGCTTACTAAAAACAAACACTATAATTTTTTAGAAACTTTGGCTGAAGATGTTTTTGATGTATTATTTAAAGACAAAAGAATTGGCAAAATTATGCTTAAGATAGAAAAATTAGAAATTATAAAAGAATGCGCCTCTGTTGGTATTCAAATTACCAAAAAAAGAAGTTATGAAAAGCTCTGAATTAGGCAAAGAAGTCATCAAAAAAGAACTACCTTTAATCCCTAAAAGCCCTGGTGTTTATAGAATGTTAAACCACAAAGGTGATATTTTATATGTTGGTAAGGCTAAAAATCTACCAAATAGGTTAAAAAACTATGTTGCTGAAAAAAATCACATTATTAGAACTGCTAGAATGTTATCTCAAACCTTTAAACTGGAAATCACAACTACTGCAAATGAAAGTGAAGCCTTACTTTTAGAGGCAAATTTAATTAAAAAACATAAGCCTAAATTTAATATCTTACTTAAAGATGATAAATCCTTTCCCTTTATTTTTATAAGTAACAAGAATAAGTGGCCACAAGTAACTAAGCATAGAGGTAAAAAAGATAAAGACGGGTTTTACTTTGGCCCTTTTGCTTCTGTAGGATCTGCAAATTGGACTATAAAAATGCTTCAAAAAATATTCTTATTAAGAGTATGTGATGAAGTAACTTTTAAAAATAGAAAAAGACCTTGTATACTTTATCAAATTAAAAGATGCTCAGCCCCGTGCGTTGGGTATGTTGAAAAAAATGATTATAGAAACTCAGTTGATGATGCAATTAAATTTGTATCTGGAAAATCGAGAGATATTCAAAAAAATCTTTCAAGACAAATGGAAGATGCAAGCGAAAAACTTGATTTTGAAAAAGCTTCAATTTTCAGAGATAGAATAAAATCGTTAAATATAATTCAATCATCACAAAGAGTTAATCAGGCTAATTTAATTGATGCCGATATAATTGCTGCCTATAAAGAATCTGGAAAAACTTGTATTCAGGTATTTTTTTATAGAGGAAAACAAAACTGGGGTAATCAAGCTTACTTTCCAAAGCATGATCCTGATCAAGATATTTCTGAGATAATGTCTTCTTTTCTAATGCAGTTTTATGAAAATAAAAATGTTCCAAAATTAATTATAATAAATCTAGATATTGAAGATAAAAGATTAATAGAACAAACCTTAAGTAAAAAAGAAAATAACAATATTTCAATTACAGTCGCAAAAAAGGGCACAAAAGCAAAAGTTATCTCATTAGCAGAAAAAAATGCTAAAGAATCGTTGAATAGAAAACTTTATGAAACAAATAATAATAAAAATTTATTTGAAGGTGTTTCTAAAAAATTTAACCTTAGAGGCAATATTAACTTAGTTGAAATTTATGACAACAGTCACATACAAGGAACAAATAGTGTGGGTGCAATGGTCACTTTTGGTGATGAGGGGTTTGTTAAAAAAAGATATAGAAAATTTGATATTAAAACAAAAGGAGCTGAACAAGATGATTTTGCGATGTTAAAAGAAGTTTTAACTAGAAGATTTAAAAGAGCAATGCTTGAAAAGGGAAACTACTTAACTTTACCAGATTTAATCTTAATTGACGGAGGTAAAGGTCAGTATTCTTCAGCAAAAGAAGTCTTAAATGAGTTTGGCTTACACGACCTTCCAATGATTGCTATAGCCAAAGGTAAACAAAGAAATAGTGGTGATGAAACATTTTTTTATAATGGTAAATCATTCAAATTTGAGAAAAATGATCCTACGCTATTTTTTATGCAAAGACTTCGTGATGAAGCTCATAGATTTGCAATCAATTCTCATAGAGCCAAGAGAGCCAAGGGAATTAGAAAATCACTCTTGGACCAAATAGATGGTATTGGCTCTATAAGAAAAAGATCATTATTAAACCACTTTGGCTCTGCTAGGGCTATAGAATCCGCTAGTTTTGATGAAATTAAATCAGTTGAAGGTGTTGAGGAAAAAGTTGCAAAAAAGATATATAACTTTTTTCATGAATAATTATGCTTAAAAAAATCCCAAATATATTGACAATTGGTAGAATAATAATTGTACCATTTTTTGTGCTTGCGTTTTATCTTCCTGGTTTTTATGGCGACTTAACTGCGTTTACATTGTTTGTAATTGCATCGTTTACTGATTTTTTGGATGGAGTGCTAGCAAGAATGCTAGGAGAAGAATCTAAGTTAGGCGAATTGCTTGACCCAATAGCTGATAAAATAATTGTTGCTACAGCGCTGATATTGCTTGTTATGAGTGGAACTATTAGACACTACGAAGTAATTGCTGCAATAATAATATTAACTAGAGAAATTTTAATATCAGGCTTAAGAGAATTTTTAGCCAAAGGGAAAGTTAAACTACCAGTATCAAACTTAGCAAAATTAAAAACTTTTTTACAAATGATTTCAATTTCACTTTTATTAACAGGCGAAACTGGAAATAAAATTTTAAATTTTCAAGATTATAATGCTCAAACAATTGGAATAATTTTACTTTGGCTTTCTGCTTTTTTAACCTTGTATACAGGTTATGAATATTTAAGAAAAGGTATTGACCACGCAATGTCTGAGGATAATAAAAACTAAACTGCTTTCTTTTTTCTAACTAAAGCTTGATAATTTTTATTTAAATTAATTATCGTCTCACAAACTTTAAATTGATTTTCAGCAATACAAGATACAGGCGTTACCTCTGCAGCAGTACCTGTTAAAAAACATCCAACAAAATTTGACAATTCTATGGGTGTGATTTTTCTTTCATGAACTTTAATACCTTTTGATTTTGCTATTTCAATTACTGTTCTTCTCGTTATTCCGTCTAAAAAGGAATCTGGGGTTGGTGTATGAATATCTCCATTTTTATCTTTAAAGAAAATATTGGCTCCAGTTGCTTCTGCAACATTTCCCTCATGATCAAGCATTAGCGAATCCGAATAACCTTGCTGTTCAGCTTCATGTTTTGACAAAGTGCAAATCATATAAAGGCCTGATGCTTTCGTATCCCATGGTATCGTATTTGGAGCTGGTCTTCTCCAATTAGAAATATTTAATCTAATTCCTTCTACTTTTAGTTTTGGATCAAAATAAGATCCCCACTCCCATGTTGCTACTGCAACATGAATTTTTGTTTGTTGTGCGGAGATTGCCATCATTTCACTTCCTCTCCAAACCATCGGTCTTACATATCCATTTTTAACATTTTGAATTGAAATAATTTTATTACATGCTAAATTTATTTCTTTTTCTGTATATGGAATTGTAATCCCCATCCTTTTTGCTGAATAAAAAAGTCTTGAAGTATGTTCTTCTAATTTAAAAATTGAACCTTCATAAACTCTTTCTCCTTCAAAAATACAGCTAGCATAATGCAGCCCATGGTTTAAAATATGTATTTTAGCATCTGACCAATCAACAAGCTCGTTATTGTACCAAATTTTGCCAGATCTTTTATCGTAAGGTATCATAAATGAAATAAATTTATTTTTCTTAAAAATTATCTTTGTATCTATAATATGTCAATATAACTTACCCATAATGAAAGAACTTTTATATTTAAAAGATAATCAATTAAAAGAGTTAATTATAAAACTCTTTATTGGTTATAGAGAATCTTTTGCTGATGCAAAAAAAACATTAGACAAATATTCAATTGGAATAGCTCATCATAAAGTTATTCATCTACTTTCAATAAATAAAGGCATTACAATTTCTGAATTATTAAAAAAACTAAAGATTACTAAGCAAAGTCTAAATAGAGTATTGAAAGACCTTATTAAATTAGAAACTATTATATTTAAAAAAGATCAACAAGACACCAGAATAAAACATGTATTTCTGAATGACAAAGGTGAAAAGCTTTTTGAAGAGATTTTTTTTGTACAAAAAAAAAGAATTTATAGTGCCCTTTTGGATTCAAGCTCTGAGGAAGTGCTTAGCTTTAATAATGTTTTAAAAAAAATAATTAATGAATAAGTTTATAGCTCATATCTTAGTTGTTGATGATGATGATGGAATAAGATCACTAGTTAAACAATATTTAACTAAAAATAATTTTTTAGTTACAACAGCAAATAGTGCGGAAGATGCTGATGAAAAAGTTTCAATCATTAAATTTGATTTAATAGTTTTAGATATAATGATGCCTGGCAAAAATGGCTTAGAATTTACTCAAGAACACAAGAAAAAAATTAACACTCCTATAATTTTACTTACTGCTAAAGGTAAAGCTAATGAAAGAGTTGAAGGACTAGAAGTTGGTGCAGATGATTATTTACCTAAGCCTTTTGAACCTAAAGAACTTATATTGAGAATTAAGAATATTCTTAATAAAACAATAAAAAGTAACCAGAAAAGAATTATTGAATTTGATAATATAAAAATAGATTTAAATAAACTTTTGATTATTCAAAATGATAAAGAATTTAAGATAAATAATACAGAAAAAATTATATTAGAAAAAATGATAAATGAACCTGGTAAAACTTTTTCAAGAGAAGCCATAGGAAAATTAATAGATTTAGATAAAGAAAGATCAATAGATGTTATAATAACTAGATTAAGAAAAAAAATAGAAATTGATCCAAAAAATCCTAAATATTTACAAACTTTAAGAGGTGCTGGCTATGTCTTATGGATTGAGTAATTTCTTTAAAAATTTGTTACCTCATAGATTATTTTATAGAGCGCTTTTAATTGTTGCTGCTCCAATTATAATTTTACAACTTGTTATTACAGTTGTTTTTTTTGATAGTCTTTGGATTAAAACAAACAAAGGAATGACTCGAGCATTAGTTGGGGAAATTAAAATCTTTATTACTGCTTATGATAGTGAAAAATATAGCAACAATGATTTATCAAACCTTTTTAAAATTTATTTAGACTTAAATGTAAAATATAAAGAAGATAGTTTCTTTCAGCAATCAACTGGGAAGAGATGGTTTAGCCCTATCGATAGAACACTGAGAAGAGAATTAAAATCAAATATAGGCCTTGGTCAATATTCATTTGATACTACGGCTTATAAAAAATTAATTATTTTAAATATTAAATATAAAAATGGTTATTTTGAATTTTTAATACCAAAGAATAGAGTGACAGGTACTTCTGCAAGATTATTTGCATTATGGATAACTTTTCCAGCAATCTTATTAATATCTATTGCTATGATATTCTTAAAAAATCAAACAAGGCCAATCACGAATCTAGCTAAGGCTGCTGCAAAATTTGGGAGAGGAGAAAATATTGATGAATTTAAGCCCTCTGGTGCTTTAGAGATAAGACAAGCAGGATATGAATTTGACAAAATGAGAAAAAGAATAATGAGACACTTAAATCAAAGGTCGGAAATGTTGTCTGGTATTAGTCATGACCTAAGAACTCCTTTGACAAGAATGAAACTACAGTTAACCTTTATTAAAGATCAAGATTTATCTAAAAAAATTTCACGAGACATAGATGATATGGAAAAAATGCTTAATGAATATTTACAATTCACAAGCTCTAGTTTCTTAGAAAAAAATGATACTTTTAATATTTCAGAATTGATTGAGAATATAATCAAAAAGTATGAAAATGATAACATTTCCAGCAACATAGCTTATGAGGTTTACATGAATGGGAGAAAAAATTTAATTCAAAGATCTATTAACAACTTAATAGATAACTCAATTAAACATGCAAATAAAATACATATTCAATTATCAAAGAAAAATAATAGCATCATGATAATTACTGATGACGATGGACCTGGTATTCCAAAAGAAGAATATGACAACGTTTTTAAACCATTTTATAAAATAGATAAAAGTAGAGGAGACTCAAAATCAAGTGTTGGTCTTGGTTTGTCAATTACCTCAGATATTATTAGGTCGCATGGCGGAAATATTTTATTAGAAAAATCTCCAGCAAATGGTCTTAGAGTTAGGATTTTCTTCCCCTTATAGATTTTTTTTTTAGATTATTTTTTTCCAATTTTTCAATTTTTTTTTCAATATTTTCAACTCTTTTAATTAAAATATCTGTTTCTTCTTTACTGGCTAGCCTCATTTTAAAAACTATCTCATCTCTTTTAGATCTTAAAATATTAAAAATTTCAGAGCTTAAATCCTTATAAGAAATAAGTCCCTGCTCAAATAGCTTTGCTAATTTGTCAATTACAAATTTGGATTTTGTCATATATTCATTTATAAAATTAATATACTTTATAATTATTTATTAAAAATGTTTACTAATAATTTTGACCCAGTTGCCTTTCAAATTTTTTCATTAGAAATTAGATGGTATTCGCTCGCATATATCACAGGAATTATATTAGGTTGGCTATATTGCAAAAAAAAAATAATCAAAGATAAGATTTTATTCGATCTATTTGATGATTTTATTACATATTTGATCTTTGGTATCATTTTAGGAGGAAGATTAGGTTATGTTCTTTTTTACAACCTAAGTTATTATTTAAAAAATCCAATTGAAATTCTTATGGTCTGGAATGGTGGGATGTCATTTCATGGTGGTGTGATAGGAGTTATTTTAGTTACCTTATTTTTTTCAAAAAAAAATACAATGAGTTACTTCATTTTTTTAGATTTAGTTTCACTAGCTGCTCCTATTGGAATCTTTTTTGGAAGAATTGCAAATTTTATAAATTCAGAACTTTATGGAAGGCCAACAGATGCCCCTTGGTCAGTAAAATTTATAATAATAGACGATATTAAAAGACACCCATCACAGTTATATGAAGCTTTTTTTGAGGGAATAATTTTATTTTTAATTCTTAAACACTTTACAAAAAAAGATTACCTAAAAAAACCAGGATTAATATCTGCTATGTTTTTAATTTTTTACTCTTTATTTAGATTTACAACAGAATTTTTTAGAAATCCTGATCCACAAATTGGTTATATAATGCTAAGCTTAACGCTTGGTCAAATTATAAGTATTGTTTTTTTAATTCTTGGTGGAATTTTATTTTTTTATAAGAAGAATGAAAATTAAAAAAAACAATTTATTAAGCATAGATAAATACATCGAGGAAGCTCTTTATAATAAAAAATTTGGATATTATATGACTAAAGATCCTTTTGGGAAAAAGGGTGATTTTATTACAGCTCCTAACATTTCAATTTTATTTTCTGAAATGATTGCCATTTGGGTAATTTCTTTTTGGGAAAATCTAAAATGTCCAAAAGAGTTTAATTTAATTGAACTGGGTGCAGGTAATGGTGAAATGATGAAAATATTAATTAAGACTTTCAATCAATTTCCTAAATTTAAAAAAGCATGCAATATTAATATTTTAGAAAAAAGTAATTTGCTTAAAAAATTACAAAAAGAAAACATTAAAGATAAAAAAATAAAATGGTTAAAAAATCTAAATGATTTAAATACTTTACCCTGTATATTTATTGCTAATGAATTTTTTGATGCCTTACCTATTAAACAATTTATTAAAAAAAAAAATAAATGGTATGAAAGACATGTTAAATTTACCGAACATAAAAAGCCTAAATATGTTGATGTGTTATTTAATATGAAAAAATTTGAAAATGAAATTCAACTTAAAATTTCTTATAAACAAAGATTTATTGAATATTCTTCATTAACAATGAATTATTTTGAAAAGATTACTAAAAAAATAAAATTCAATAATGGAGGTATTTTGATTATAGATTATGGATACTTTGATAAAAAGTTCAAAAACACTATTCAGGCAGTATCTAAACACAAATATAAAAATGTATTAAGCAACTTTAGTAAATCAGATATTACATATAATTTAAGTTTTTATTTGATTGAACAAATAGTAAAAAAATTTGGTTTATTTAATTCAATAACTACTAATCAAAAAAAATTTTTGATAAAATTGGGTATATTTCAAAGAGCTGAAATATTAACTAAAAATATGCCATTTACTAAAAAGGCAGACATTTATTTTAGAATTAAAAAATTAGTTGATGAAAATGCTATGGGTGATCTATTTAAAGTAATGTTAGTTACTAATAAAAACAATAAATTTCAATTAGGCTTTTAAATTGATTAAATCAAAAAAACTATCTTTGATTAAAGGCATAAAACATGCTTTTTTTAATAAGTTAGGTGGGAAGTCAAAAGGTATATATAAAAGTTTAAATTGTGGTCTTGGCTCATCTGATAAAAAAAAAGATATATTAAGCAACTTAAAAACTGTTATTAGAAAAATTAATACTAAACCTAAAAAGATTATTTTATTAAATCAAATTCATAGTAGTAAATTTTATTATATTGATAAAAAAACTAAATTTATAAAAAAAAAATTTAGTGGTGATGCAATAATCACAAATAAAAAAAAAATACCTATAGGCGTATTAACTGCAGATTGTGCTCCAATACTAATTCACGATCACAAAAATAAAATGGTCGCAGCAATACATGCCGGCTGGAAAGGTGTATACAGAGGTGTAATAAAAAATGTAATAAAATTTATGTTAAAAAAAGGTTGTGATACAGAAACTATGACTGCAGTTATTGGACCATGTATATCAACTAAAAATTATCAAGTAAAACAAGACTTTATAAAAAAAATTTTAAAAAAAGATAAAAAAAATAAAATCTTTTTTAAAAAAATTAAAAATAAAACTTATTTTAACTTAAATAGTTACATTTATTCTCAATTAAAAAGCCTAAATATAAAGAATATAGAAATAATTAATAAAGATACATTTAATGAAAAAAACAATTTTTTCAGTGCGAGAAGATCTATTGGTCGCAATGAGAATGATTATGGTAGAAATATTTCAATAATTATGATTAATTAATGATCTCAAATGAAATTATTATCTGGAAATAGCAATAAATCTCTAAGTAAAAAAATTTCAATAAAACTTAAATCTAAATTAATTAATTCCAGTATTAGAAAATTTGCTGATGGCGAAATTTATATTGAAATTAATGAAAATATTAGAGGTAATAGTATTTTTATAATTCAATCTACATCTTCACCAGCTAACGATAATTTAATGGAACTATTGCTTTGTATTGATGCTCTAAAAAGATCATCTGCAAAAAATATTACTGCTGTTATTCCTTACTTTGGATATGCAAGACAGGATAGAAAGGTAGCACCAAGAACTTCTATATCTGCAAAATTAGTTTCAAATTTAATTACTAAAGCTGGAGCAGATAGAATTGTAACTGTAGATCTTCATGCTGGTCAAATTCAAGGATTTTTTGATATACCTGTTGATAACTTATTTGCTACACCTATTTTTGCGAGACATGTTAAAAAAAACATAAAAAGTAAAAACATTATTTGTGTTGCTCCTGATGTGGGAGGAACTGAAAGAGCTAGAGCTCTTGGTAAATTATTAGATATAGGCTTAGCAATTGTTGATAAAAGAAGACCTGCTCCTGGCAAATCAAAAGTAATGAATGTAATCGGAAATGTTAAAGGTAAAACTTGTATTATTGTTGATGATATTATCGACTCTGGAGGTACAATTGTAAACGCAGCTCAAGCACTCATTGAAAGAGGAGCTAAAGAAGTTTATGTTTATATCACTCACGGTGTATTAAGTGGAGAAGCGGTAGAAAAAATTAAAAAATCAAAAATTAAAAAATTAGTAATAACAGATACTATAGATAACAATGAAAGAGTTAAGAAGGCTCGAAATATTGAAGTTTTAACAATATCTAACTTGATGGGTGAAGCAATAAAGCGTATTTCTAATTCAACATCGGTTTCAGACCTATTTAAATAATTTACTTGAGTTATTGAAAACATGTGTTAAAAATCCATGTTTTTATGAATTCACTTGAAGCAAGTATTAGAAATACCAAATCAAAAGGAGATGTAAGATCTCTTAGAGTAAGCGGTAACGTTCCGGCAATAATATATGGTGGCAGTGAACAAAACGAAAAAATTTCTATACCACAAAAAATACTTAAACTTTTAGTTGAAAAAGAAAATTTTTTATCAAACATTATAACTCTCAATGTTGATGGTAAGCCTCAGAATGTTTTACCTAGAGAAATTAAATATAATGTTATAACTGACAATCCTATCCATATTGACTTTCTTAGAATCGTAAAAGGTGTAAGAGTAAGAATAGAAGTCCCAGTACAATTTATTAATCAGGAAAAATCACCCGGCTTAAAAAGAGGAGGTGTATTAAATATAGTTAGAAGAAAAATAGAATTAAAATGCCCTAGTGAAAAAATTCCAGATGGAATAACAATCGATCTTGATGGAGTTGATATTGGTGAAAGTTTTAAAATTTCTTCTATCAAATTAGAGGAGGACGTTACTCCAACTATTCAAGGTAGAGATTTTGTAATAGCTACACTAGCAGCACCTACAGTAATGAAAGAACCTGAAAAACCTGCTGAAGCTGCTGAAGGAGAAGATGTAGAAGCTGTGACAGAAGGAGCTGAAGCAGCAACTGGAGCAACTGCCGAAGGTGACAAAAAAGATTCTGATAAAAAAGATGGCGAAGAAAAAAAAGCCCCTGCAGAAAAAAAATAATCTAATTACAGTGAAAATTTCCAGTTTTGATTTAAAAAAATTATGCTCTTATTTGTAGGTTTAGGTAACCCAACTCCTGATAGTGAAAATAATAGACACAATATTGGTTTTAAAATGATTGATGTACTTAATCAAAAATTTGGGTTAACAAAGCAAAAACCAAAATTCAAAGGATTATTAACTACTGGAAACATTGGTGAAAAAAAAGTTTATGCAATCAAACCATTAACTTTTATGAATAATTCTGGCATTTGTATTCGTGAATTAATAGAATATTTCAAAATAGACGTTGAAGATGTAACGGTTTTTCATGATGATCTAGATATTGATTTTGGAAAAGTAAAAGCAAAGTTTGGTGGTTCAAGTGCTGGTCATAATGGAATTGAATCAATAGATAAATTTATTGGCAAAGAATATTCTCGAGTAAGAATTGGAATTGGAAAACCAAAAACAAAAGCTAGTGTATCTGACCATGTTCTGAAAGACTTCGATGATGATGAAATGCTGGAATTAAAAAAAATTACAAACAATATAGTTAATTCAATATCTATTCTAATTGATAAAAAATTAGATCTATTTTCTAGTACAGTAAATAATAAATAAATGAGTTTCAAGTGTGGGATTGTTGGATTGCCAAATGTTGGTAAGTCAACTTTGTTTAATGCTCTTACGAATTCTAGCAAAGCCCAGGCTGCAAACTTTCCTTTTTGTACCATTGATCCAAATGTTGGTATTGTTCCGGTCCCAGATGAAAGATTGGAAAAATTAATTGAAGTATCTAAATCAAAAAAAAAAATAAATACTACAATATCTTTTGTTGATATTGCAGGACTTGTAGAGGGTGCCTCAAAAGGTGAAGGATTAGGAAATAAATTTTTATCTCATATAAGAGAAGTTGATGCAATAATTCATATGATTAGATGTTTTGACTCTGATGATATTCAAAACGTAAACCCAACAGTAGATCCCATAAGAGATTTGGAAATTATCGAAACAGAAATGATGTTGGCAGACTTAGAGTCTATTCAAAAAAGATTAGAAAAAAACAATAAAAAAAATATTGATGAAGTACAGCTTAAAATATTAGAAATCGCTCTAGATTGTATAAATAATGATAAAAATATTCAAATTCTTCATGATCAATTTGAAAAAAAGCTAATTAATCAAAGTGGTTTACTTTCTGTAAAACCAAAAATTTTTGTGTGTAATGTTGACGAAGAAAGTGTTCAAGTGGGAAACAAATATACAGAATCTTTTATTAAGAAATTTGGTGAAAATAATACATTAATTGTTTCTGCTGATATTGAAAATCAAATTAATCAGCTAGAAAATGAAGAAAAAGAAAATTATATGAAAATGATAGGATTAAAAAAAACTGGTTTAAATATGTTAATCCAAAAAGGATATAATATTTTAAAATTGGAAACCTACTTTACTTCTGGACCTGAAGAAACAAGAGCTTGGACTATACAAAAAAATTGTACTGCCCCAAAAGCCGCAGGTGAAATTCATACAGATTTTGAAAAGGGATTTATAAGAGCAGAAACAGTTGCCTATGAAGATTTTATAACAAATCAAGGTTGGGTAAAATCAAAAACAAATGGGAAAATGAGACTCGAAGGAAAAGATTATATTGTTAAAGATGGTGATATATTAAACTTCAGATTCAATGCGTGACCAAATCTTCTTCATACTAAAATAAACTAGAATAGTTAAAATAATTAAATACAAAATCGCTTTAAATCCCATTTTATGTCTAGCTTCTAAATGAGGCTCAGCAGTCCACATTAAAAATGTTGTAACATCTTTTGCCATTTGCTCCTCTGTAGCTTTAGTCCCATCGACGTATTCAACGGCATCTTCTGATAATGGTTTTGCCATTTTAATATTATTTCCATACATATATTTATTGTAATAAACACCATCTTCTAGAGTTACTCCACTTGGAGGATCTTCATAGCCTAAAAGAATTGAATAAATATAGTCAACTCCTCCGCTTCTTGCTTTTGCTAAAACTGACATATCTGGTGGATATGCTCCACCATTTGCTGCTTGCGAAGCTTTTACATTTTCATATGGCATTACAAACTTGTCTGATAATTTTGCAGGTCTTACAAACATTTCCCCGTCATCATTTGGTCCATCAATAGTTTCAAAGCTAGCTGCTATGGCTTTTGCTTGTTCGATAGAAAATTCTGGTCCACCCTTTTCAGCTAAGTTTCTGTAGCTCAAATATTTCATTGAGTGGCATGAAGCGCAAACTTCTGTATAAACTTGATATCCTCTTTGTAGTGAAGCTCGATCAAATTTACCAAATAAACCTTTAAAACTCCAATCTGTTTTTAAAAGATGAATTTTTTCTTCAGCGTTAGCTTGATAAGCTCCAGCTAGCAATAAGATGGTTAAATAAATTATCTTAAAAATATTTTTCACTTGATTAGTTTAAACTTTCTTTTTTTTTAGCAGTTGCTAAATTCGAAGACACTTCAAGAACAGGTTCGGTAATACTTAATGGTAAGGGTATAGTTTTTTCTTTAGATCCTAGTACTGGAAGTACTATTAAGAAATGTATAAAATAATATGCAGTAGCAATTCTAGCAATTAATAAGTATAATCCTTCCGCTGGCATTGCACCTACATAACCGAGTATTATTACATCAGCTACTAATATCCAATAAAACTGTTTATACAAAGGTCTAAATATTGCTGATCTAATTTTTGATGTATCTAGCCATGGAAGTGCTGCTAAAATTAAAATTGCTGATAACATTGCGATAACTCCCATTAACTTATCTGGTATAGACCTTAAAATTGCATAAAAAGGTAATAAGTACCATTCTGGAACAATATGAGCAGGAGTAACCATTGGATTCGCTTCTATATAATTATCTGCATGGCCTAAAATATTGGGTGAATAAAAAACAAAAAATGCAAAAACAATCGTAAACATTAATAAAGCAAATCCATCTTTAATAACTATGTATGGGTGAAATGGTACGGTATCTTTTGAAGGTTTTTTAATATCGATTCCTATAGGATTATTATTTCCCGGAATATGCAATGCCCAAATATGAAGAACCACTAAACCTAAAATTAAAAATGGTATTAAATAGTGTAGTGTAAAGAATCTAGTTAAGGTAGGATTTCCTACAGAATATCCTCCCCATAACCAATTTACTATTCCCTCTCCCACAAAGGGTATTGCACTAAAAATACTTGTAATAACTGTCGCTCCCCAAAAACTCATTTGTCCCCATGGAAGAACGTAGCCCATAAATGCAGAGGCCATCATTAAAAGATAAATTATTATTCCAATAATCCAAATTATTTCTCTAGGAGATTTATAAGACCCATAAAATAATGATCTAAAAATATGAATATAAACTGCAAGAAAAAACATCGAAGCACCATTTGCGTGTACATACCTTATAAGCCAACCATAATTTACATCTCTCATTATGTGTTCAACACTTTCAAATGCTAAGTCAGCATGAGCAATATAATGCATTGCTAAAGTTAAACCTGTAACAATTTGAATTATTAAACAAAAAGTTAATATTCCACCAAAAGTCCACCAGTAATTTAAATTTTTAGGTGTAGGATAGTCTGCTAAATGACTAGCTAGAGATAAAAGAGGCAGCCTATCATTAAACCATTTTCCAAATTTTGATTTGGGAACGTACTCGTGATCACTCATAATTTATCTGTTATCCAATTTTAATTATATTATTATTCACAAATTCATATTTTGGAACTTCCATGTTTGTTGGGGCAGGACCTTTTCTTATTCTTCCAGATGTATCGTAGTGTGATCCATGGCAAGGACAAAACCATCCATTGTAATCACCTTTATCATTTAATGGTACACATCCTAAATGGGTACAAACACCTACCATCACTAACCACTCTGGATTTTTTGTTCTATCTTCATCCTTTTGTGGATCTTTTAAATCTTCCATTTTAACGGCTCTTGCTTCGGCTATCTCTTCGGGTGTTCTTCTTTTAATAAAAACTGGTTTTCCTCTCCATAGTACAGTGATACTTTTTCCAGGCTCAACAGAGCTAATATCAACTTCTGAACTTGCTAAAGCTTTTACTGAAGCATCTGGATTCATTTGATCAACTAATGGCCACACAACCGCTCCTACTCCTACGGCTCCTACAGTATATGAAGCTGTGTGTAGAAATTTCCTTCTTTCAGATTTTTTTTCAGACATCTTTTAATTTTTTTATTTATTGTTATCTAATATATGATTTCATATAAGAAAAAAGTTTTTTTTCTACTAAAACAATGACACAGAAACCATGAAATTAAGACCCAAAATAGCATTATTCGAACCAGATATACCTCAAAACACTGCTGCAATTATAAGAACTTGTGCCTGTCTTGGTGCTAATTTAGAAATTATTGAACCTTGCGGATTCTTATTCAGCGATAAAAGATTTAAAAGGGTAGTTATGGATTATATGGATGAAAAAATGATAAAATTTTATCAGAGTTCAGATGAATTTTTTAAATCAAAAAAAAATGAAAGAGTGATTTTAATGACAACTAAATCATCCGAGTCATATTCAGCTTTTAAATTTAAAAGTGATGATACACTGTTATTTGGAAGGGAAAGTGCTGGTGTTCCTAAAAATGTTCACAATTTGATAGAACATAAATTAAAAATACCTATGATTAATAATAAAAGATCTTTAAACATAGCTTCTTCAGTTGCTATAATCCTTTCAGAAAATTTAAGACAAACTAGCTTTATAAATAATGAATAGAGAAATTAAACAAAAACTTGCTCGTAATTGGTTTAAATTATTACAAGATATTATTTGTAATGATATTGAAAAACTAGAGAACAATAAAATAAAATTTAAACCAAAAATATGGAACAGAACTAAGATTAAAGACGAAGGCGGTGGTGAATTTAGAATTTTAAAAGATGGTAAGATTTTTGAAAAAGTTGGAGTAAATTTTTCAGAAGTTTATGGAAAATTTTCTAATGAATTAAAAAAAAATATTCCTGGCGCAAGTAAAGATCCTAACTTTTGGGCTTCTGGAGTTTCGGTTGTTATGCACATGAAAAATCCACATGTTCCAGCACTTCATTTTAATACTAGATTTATTTATACAACACATGGTTGGTTTGGTGGTGGTATGGATATCACCCCATGCATCAAAGATCATAAAGAAAAAAAACAAGTACATAATGAATTAAGAAAAATGTGTGACAGGCATAATAAAAATTATTACAAAAAATATAAGAAATGGTGTGATGAATATTTTTACCTTCCACACAGAAAAGAAACTAGAGGCATTGGAGGAATTTTTTTTGATTATAAAAAAGATAATTGGGAAAAAGAATTTAAATTTATTCGAGATCTTGGGATAACTTTTAAAATAATATTTAATTCAATAGTAAATAAAAAATATAAAAAAAAATGGACTAGAAAAGAAAAAGAATTACAATATATTAAAAGAGGAAGATATGCTGAATTTAATTTACTCTATGACAGGGGAACAAAATTTGGATTACAAACAGGCGGTAATGTAGAGGGTATTTTAATGTCACTACCTCCAATAGCAAAATGGAATTAATATGGACAAAGAACCAATTACACTTTTCGGTTTAGAAAAATTAAAAGAAGAATTGATTTTTTTAAAAGAAAAAAAACGTCCAGAAATAGTTGCAGCAATTGCGGAAGCAAGGTCGCATGGAGACTTAAAAGAAAATGCCGAGTATCATGCCGCTAAAGAAGAACAATCTCATAGTGAGGGAAGAATAACTGAAATTAATGATGTCATTGCTCGTGCAAATGTAATTGATGTTACAAAAATCAGTAATGATGGAAAAGTTATTTTTGGTTCAACAGTTTTTTTAGAAAATCTAGATACTACTGAAAAAATTAGTTACAAAATCGTTGGAAAAGATGAGGCAGATTTAAAAAAAAAACTAATATATTTTCAATCACCAATTGGCAAAGGTTTAATAGGCAAAAATAAAAATAATCTAGTTGAAATTATCACTCCAGCTGGAATTAAGAACTTTGAAATTAAAGATGTTAAATACGTTTAATTATTTATAATTTTTTGAACTTCTTTTTCTGAAATTTGAAAATTATTATTAATCCACAATTCTTCGATCATCTTTAGTTTGCTTCCTAACTCTTTTCCTTCTGGAATATTATATTTTAACATCAGTGTGACAGCTTTGAGTGGCATTATGGGTATCTCTTTATTTTTAAAAATTTTAATCATTTCTATTAATTTATTATCTGCTTTTTTTGACTTAAAAATTTTGAAATAGATAACATCCATTAATGCTTCTCTACCACTAAAGTATAAGATTTTATTTAAATTTATTTCAGAAAAAGTTTTAGTTGTAATTTTTAGGAGAAAAAAACTATTTAAAAATAAAAGTCTTTTTTGATCTTTTTTTGAAAGATTAAATTTATAAATAAAATAATTAACATTATCGGTGCCATCAATAATCATTAGAGATAGTAAAAAAATAAAATCTACATTAACAAAGTTTTTTTTAGCAAAATTGTTCAAACTTCCAAATAAAGAGATATTTTTTAATTGTGGAAAAATAAGATTAATAATTTCTAAACAATCTTCATCTTTTAATATTTTTGAAAACCCTTTAGAAATTAACAATTTTTGAAATTCATCCAGCAATCTCTCAGGTGAAATATTAGAAAATCCATTCAAATTTTTTCTAATTATTTTAATAATTTTTAAATTATGTTTGTGTTTTGAATAATTAATAAAAAATCTAACATATCTTAATACTCTAATATAATCCTCTTTTATTCTTGTTTCGGCATCTCCAATAAAATTAATTTCTCCATTTTCTAAATCTTTTTTTCCTTCAAAAGGATCAAATAAATTTCCTTCTATATCAGCGTAAATAGAGTTAATGGTAAAATCTCTTCTTGATGCATCTTCTTTCCAATTATCTGAAAATTCTACTTTTGCATGTCTTCCATCTGTATCAACATCTTTTCGTAAAGAAGTTATTTCAAATTTGTTATTATTAATTAGTGCTGTAATTGTTCCATGCTCTATTCCACTTTTATAAAATCTTATATCTTTTTTTTTAAGTGCCTTACAAACTTCAATTGGATTTAAATTTACAGCTAAGTCTATATCATCAACTTTTTCTTTATTAATAATTTTTCTAATACACCCTCCAACATATCTAATTTCACTATTTTCTGAATATGAACTTATAGCATTAAATATTTTTTCTATTTCGGTTTCTTTTCTAATATTCTTAAAACCTAAATTTATATAATTAAGATTTTGAGATCGATAAAAAATTTTATTTAGCAAAGTATTCATATATGGCTGGGGCGCTAGGATTCGAACCTAGGATGCCGGTACCAAAAACCAGTGCCTTACCACTTGGCTACGCCCCAATATTAATATCGTATAACACAAAAAAAAAAATTATATAGTTTTTGATGCAATACACCAATAGCTATTAAATTTCCTCTTAAATTTCTTTAATGCAATACTGCAAGCCTTTTTAGAATGAAAATAAGCCACAATTGATGATCCAGATCCTGACATCCTAACAAAGATTGTGTTCGGAATGCTTGATAAGAATGATTTAATATTTTTTAGTTTGGGATATTTTTTAAATGCAACGATCTCTAGATCATTATTTAAATTTTTTAAATAATATTTGTTAAACATTGTGTGTTTTGGCAAGTTTAACTTTGCCTTGGAAAAAGATTTAACTTTTGAAAAAATATATTTAGTTGAGCAGCCAAAATTTGGTTTTACAATCAAAGTGTATAATCTAAATTTCTTTTTATATTGTGTAATTTTACCATTAGAAGATAGAATGCTATTTTTAGCGTTTATTCCCAAAATAACGTCTGAACCTATTAATTTAGTTAATTTAGCTAATTCATCTTTTTTTATTTTTATGATTTTTTTAATCATTAAAAAATTAATCAAAGTTGATGCATTCATTGATCCTCCACCCATACCAGCTTGCTGTGGTATATTCTTAATAATTTTTATTTGAAATTTTTTATTATTTAATAGTTTTTTTTTATCTAATATTTTTAGAAGAGTTGAAACTGTATTTTGTTTATTAATATCCTTAGAAAATGTGCCCTGGAAAGATACTTTGTGATTCTTACTATTTGTTAGTTTTAAATAAATCAAATCATGCAAATCAACAAAAGAAATGATACTCTCAACTTTATGTAACTTTGCAGACTTTCCTGTGACATTTAGTGCTAAATTTATTTTGGCATATGACTTAATTTTATAGGAGTACATAAATTAAGAATTTTTTAGACCCTCAACTAATTTAACTTTAATATCTTTTTTCATTTTATCTTCTGTTTCTTTTAAATTTAAAACACTTTTCCAGAAATATCTTGCTTGAATTTTTCGATCTAATTGCCAAAGAATATCTCCATAATGATCATTAACAATTGGATCATCTGGCATTAATTCTACAGCCCTTTTTAGAAATGTTTCTGCTCTTAAAAAGTTATCAACCAGGTAGTAAGCCCAGCCAATAGAATCTATTATATATGGATCATTACCTCTTATAGCATAAGCCTTTTCTAACATTTGTATTGCTGAATCAATTTTATATTCTCGTTCCAACCATGAATAAGCTAGGTAATTTAATACATATGCATCATCTGGAATAATCTCTAATGATTTTAATAAATCTTGATCTGATTTTAAATAATCGCCTAATCTTTCATAGCTACTGCCTCTTCTGTATAAAATTTCCGCATATATATTTGAATTAACATCTATTTTTGAAATTATCTCATTATAATAAACAATTGCATTTTTATATTTTTTAGAATTTTTATTAAAATTAGCCATATCAAATATTATTTTTATAGATGGATCTTTAATTTTTTTAAATTCTTTATTAATAAAATTTAAAGATTCTTTACCACTCAACTCTTTAGAAATTATTTGAGCTTGTTTCTTCAATTTAAACCAGTAATAAAAATCATCTTTTTCATTAAAATACTTTAAAATTTTTTTAGCTTTCTTATAATCGCTATTTAGATAATAGTTTTCTGCCAACAAAGATAAATTAAATTTAAATTTAGGATTTAAATAATGAGATATATTCAAATAAAAATTAGATTTCTCATAATTATCTTGAGATGAATATAAGTTTGCAATTAAAAAGAAAAATTCACTTACAATATCATTATGATTCTTACATGAAAAAATTTTATTAAATTCATCTAATTTTTTTTCTTCAACCCATTTTTTACCTTGCGATATTAATAATGAGCTATTTAAATAGTCTATTTGATTAGTTATATCTCTAACTTCCTCGAATCTTTTATTTCCAATTAAATAACTAATATTAAAATATATATATCTTGAATAATCATTGTCATTACTATCGTTTATTAAACTTATAAAATAAGTTTGTGTGTTTTTATCTCCTAAGTAACATCTTTGAAAAACTTCATTTATAAACGATAAATTTCCGAATGTTTTATTTGTTTTTAGAATTTGATTTTCTTCAAAGACATATAGATACTGTTTAAGCGACTCATAAATAATCAATGCAAATCTATCATCATTAATATGTTCCAATGATTGTTTTAAATAATCTCTACTTTTTTCAAAGTCTTTTTTTTTTAGGCTGTCTAATGTCAATATTAAATAAGCCTCAAAAAAATTAGAATTATTTACACTTAAATTTTGCTTAATTTCGTTGGCAGCCTGTTGAACTTTGCCTTCTAATACTAAAGAATTGATATATTTTATAAGATAAGGATCATATTCACTTATTAAGAACTTTGATGATTTAAAAAATTTAAGAGCCTTTAAATTATCTTTATTTTCATAAGCAATTATTCCTGAAAAATAGTTTGCTAAATATCTCGAATTAAACTCGTTAAAAATCTTACTTTTAGAGTATAATGGGTTCTGATAAAAAAATACTAGAATTAAGATTAACTTAAAATATTTTATAAACATAAAACTATTCTATGTCTAAAAAAGTAATAAATCAAAATACCAATTATGATTTAGAATTAGTTAATTCAATAGGATCAAAGTTTATTTTTAATGAAAATCCTATTAATAGATTAAAGAATATAAATGCTATCACAAAAGAAGAAAGTATTGATAAGAAAAAAGAACTTACTAAATTGGCAAATGAAATAAGTTCAATTGAAGATTGTAGTTTAAAAAATAATTCTCAACAATTAGTTCTGGGTGATGGAGATATTAATAGTTCAATAATGTTAATTGGTGAAGCGCCTGGAATTGAAGAAGACAAATTCGGTAAAACATTCATGGGTGAAGTTGGTGACTTACTAAAAAAAATGTTGAATGCAATCAATATTAAAAAAGAAAATATCTATTCAACTTATGCTATTAATTTTCGACCACCTGAAGATCGCAAACCAACAACAGCAGAAATAAAAAGATATTCTTTATACCTTCAGAAACATATCTCAATTATTAATCCCAAAATAATAATACTAATGGGTAGCACAGCAATGGAGGCGTTAACTGGTTTAAATAATAAAATTTCTATTGAAAGAGGTAAATGGAAAGAAATTATTATAAAAAACACTAGTTATAATGTTATTATAACTTTTAGCCCATCTTATCTTTTAAGGATTCCTGAAAATAAAAAATATTCCTGGGAAGACTTAAAAAAAATAAAACAAAAAATAACAAATTTCATCTAGATATTTAATGAAAATTTTAGCTGGCGTTGATGAGGTTGGACGAGGAAGTTTAATTGGCCCTGTATATGCGGCAGCGGTTATTTTAAATAAATCAATTAACAAAAAATTATTAAAAGATTCTAAAAGTTTATCAAAAATTAGACGGAAGAAACTTTTCACATATATAAAAAAAAATTCTGTATGGGCCATAGGACAAGCATCAATTAAAGAAATTGAAAAAATTAACATATTGCATGCAAGTTTACTGGCAATGAAAAGAGCTATCAAAAAACTTAAAAAAAAACCTACTCTTGTTTTAATCGATGGTAATAAATTACCAAATCTTAAAAACTATAACTTAAAATATATAATAAAAGGTGACCAAAAAATTCCTAGTATTTCAGCTGCATCAATCATTGCAAAGGTTAGTAGAGACAGATTTATAACAGCTCTCTCTAAAAAATTTGAAAATTATGGATGGAACACTAATTCAGGCTATGGAACTAAAAAGCACTTAAGCGCTATTAAGAAATTTGGTATTACAAAATATCACCGAAAAACTTTTTCTCCGATTTTTAATTCTAAATAAGTTTCACGTATAACAACACAATATCTGGTTATTAAAAAAAATCTAAACACAAATGGAATTCAATTAATTCAATCTGAGGTTGACCGTAGAATCCATTTGGAGTCTAATTGTTTTATAAAAAATGGAAAAAGATTTTAAAAATAAAATTATTAATGGCGATAGTCTTAAAGAATTAAAAAAAATTCCGAATGAAACCTTTGATCTCGTTTTTGCTGACCCTCCATACAACCTTCAATTAAAAAATTCACTTACAAGACCTGACAGAAGCAAAGTTAGTGCTGTTAATGATAAATGGGATCAATTTGAAAGCTTTAAGAAATATGATGAATTCACAGTTGCATGGTTAAAAGAATGCAAACGAATTTTAAAAAAAGATGGAGCTATCTGGATAATTGGAAGCTATCACAATATTTTTAGAGTGGGAACGGCTATACAAAATTTAGACTTCTGGATTTTAAATGATGTAATTTGGAACAAAAACAATCCAATGCCCAATTTTAGAGGGACAAGATTTACTAATGCTCACGAAACACTAATTTGGGCATCTAAAAGTGAAAAATCTAAATATACTTTTAACTATCAGTCATTAAAATGTTTAAATGATGATCTTCAAATGAGATCAAATTGGAATTTACCTATTTGCAATGGAGCTGAAAGACTTAAAAAAAACGGCAAAAAAGTTCACTCAACTCAAAAACCAGAGTCTTTACTTCACAGAGTATTATTAGCTTCTTCAAATAAAGACGATATGATCTTAGACCCGTTTTTAGGATCTGGAACTACAGCTGCAGTAGCTAAAAAATTAGGTAGAAACTATTACGGAATAGAAAAAGAAAAAAATTATTTTAAAGCAGCAGAAGAAAGATTGAAAAATACAAAACAAATAGAGGATGATTTCCTAGACACTCTCAAAAATAATAGATCTAAACCAAGAATACCTTTTGGGTCTTTAGTGGAGCTGGGGATTATTAAGCCAGGAACAAATATTTTTGACCAAAAGAAAAAAGTTATGGCTAAAATTATGGTAGATGGAAGCATTAAACATAATCAAGCTAAAGGATCAATTCATAAAGTGGCAGCAACAATCCTTGGCTCTGAAAGCTGTAATGGTTGGACTTACTGGCATTGTAGTGTAAATGGAGTAACTGTTCCAATAGACAGCTTAAGACAAAGATTAATTTCTAATAATTAATTTTTATAAATTTTACCCAAATAACTATTAATAAATTTATTATTTTTAACTAAACACTTCATTAATAAATTTCTTACCCAGCCCATGAATGGATTAGAAAGGTGAAAAGCAAAGTAATTTAGTTTTGATTTTCTATCAATCATTTTTGTCCTTTTAATTCTTTCATTATTGAATTGATTGCTTGCATTTTGTAAATTTATATATAATTCATAGGCAACTTCTATTGATTGAGACGCGCCCTGCGCAAAAGTTGGAGGAAAAGAAAAAAAAGCGTCTCCAATAAGAAAAATGTTCTTATTTTTTGGCTGACATATTTCTGAACTCACAAATATAGGAAAGCACTTAATATCTTTTAAATTTTTAATAATATTTGAGTCTACCTGTTTTGATATTTCAAATAAAGCAGATGAAACAAAATCCTTACTATCAAATAAGGTATAATTAGCTAGTTCCTGGCTACTGAGAACTTTCCTGAGGATATTAATAAAATTAAACTGGCCATTTTTGTTAATTGGATAAGCTACTGAATGTAAATTAGATCCTAAAAATAACGATATATTATTGGGATCAATCCCGTGAAGATCATTCTGATCGATAGTTGCTCTCACCGCAATAGAATTAAAGTACTTTGGTTTAATTTCTTTATTAACAATTAATGATTTAGTTGTTGAAAATACTCCGTCAGATATAATTAAATAATCACATTTAAATGATGAGTTATCTTCAAAAAATACTTCGATATTTTCTGATTTGTGATTAACCTTAGTAACTTTCTTATTATAATTTATTAAGTTGCTAGAAAGTCTATCTTTTAAAAAATTTATTAAAGTGAACCTTTGTAACGTCGTATACTTAGCTTCAGTGTCATTAAAAATTGATATATTTAAATCACATATTTTTTTTTTATTTTTTAGTGAGTAAAAATCTACTCTGTTAGGATAAAATTTATCTTCTAAGTTAATATTTTGAAAACCTGTTTTGTTTAATAACTTAATGCTATTAACTGAAAGTTGGATGCCATAACCCTTTTCTAAATTTACAGAATTATTCTTTTCGAAAACTATAACTTCATAATTAGGGTTTTGTCTTAATAGATTTGCAATATACAGCCCAGAAATTCCCCCGCCTATTATTGCTATTTTTTTCATTTATATTTATTTAAATATCTAAAAATTTTTTTAGTAAATGTTGGTAAAGTATAGTCATTAAGTTTTAAGCTATCAATCCAAGAGGAATTTGGAATAATGCTTTTTATCTTGGTAAACTTAACAATTACATTCATATTCATGTTAGATATTTGAAAATTTAATGCATGTTCTAAATTTTGAAGCCTAGGTATCTCTTTCATAGGAAAGATTTGTAGATTTTTTAGAAAATTAAACTTTGTATTTTTTATTAATAAATATTTATTATCTTTTTTATAAACTTCTATTGAGTAAAATTTATCAATTTTTTTTTTATATTTTTTTAAAATTTTAAAATCATTATTTTTAAAAGATTTACAATTTTTCATTAAAGGACATTGAGCACATAAAGGATTTTTAGGTTTACAAACAAGCGCACCTAATTCCATTAATGCTTGTGCATAATCGCCTGATCTAACAGAAGTTCCTAATATTTTTTTCTGCCTAATAAGGTTTTTTTTTGAAACTTCTTTAATTGTTTTTAGATTTAACAATCTTTTAATTACTCTTTCAATATTTCCATCAAGAGGAATGCAGGGTTTGTTAAAAGCAATTGCCATTATTGCGTTTGCTGTATAGTTCCCTATTCCAGGTAATGATTTTAATTCGCCAATAGTGTGGGGTAGTCGTCCTTTAAAATTTTTTTCTAAAACTTGTGCTGTTTTTTTTAAATTCTTGACTCTTGAATAATAACCAAGTCCTTCCCAGTATTTTAGTAGCTTACTTTCATTAATTTTTGCTAAAGAACTCATATTGGGAATATCTTTTGTAAAATTGTTAAAATATGGAATTACAGTAACAACTTGTGTTTGTTGAAGCATGAACTCACTTACTAGAGTATAATATTCTTTTTTAATTTGTGAAATCTTTTTTCTCCATGGTAATACTCTTTTATTATTATCGTACCAATGAAGAATTTTTTTTGTTAGTATAGAATTAGACATATGCAATTTAAAAATAATACTAAGCAGAGGTTTAAAACTATTCAAGGCTTAAGGTCGTTTAAGGACACTTTGCCAAAAAATATTAAAAAAATAATTAAAAAAAAAGGACATATATTCTCTGAAACCCTAAACAATTGGAAATACATAGTCGGAAGTGAACTTTTTCAAATATGCTACCCAAAATCATTTAAAAATTCTAACAAGTTTGGAGTTAGTACTCTTCAGATAATGGTTAAAAGAGGGCACGAGACAGATTTAGAATATTCAAAAAAAAAAATAATGGATAGAATGAATAGTTTCTTTGGATACGCAGTTATTGAAAATTTAAAACTTATAAGCTTTGATGACTCTCAAACTAAATTTAAAAAAAATGATAATAATGAAAATAGTGTGACAATTGGCAAATATACAGATAAAATTAATAAAATTAAAAACGAAAAAATTAAAAAATCATTACTTGAATTAACTAAAATTTTTAAACAAAAATGAAAAAAATAGCTTTATTATTATTTATTATAATCATTAACTTTAGCACTAATGCATATGCTGATAGTTCAGAAAAAATTAAAAGAATTTTCGAAGGTAAAGAAGATGCTAAAATAACTATAATTACTTATGAATCTTTAACTTGTGGACACTGTGCAGACTTTCATAATAATGTTTATCCTGATCTTAAAAAAGAATTTATAGACACGGGATTAGTTAAAATTGAATTCAGACATTTTCCGTTGGATATGGCGGCATTCAATGCATCAAAAATTGCTCAATGTAATAATGATGGAAAATCAGACGTGTTACACTTTTTATTTTCTAACCAGCAAAAATGGGTAAAGGGAGAAACAGCAGAGGAAATTAATAATCATCTAAAAAAATTATTAAAGGATGAGAACATCAACGTAAATTTTGAAAAATGTATAAATGATAAAAGCGTTGAAGATTATGTCTTAAATGATCGAATCGAAGGTGTAAAAAAACATAAAGTTAATGCTACTCCTACGATAATAATTAATGAAAAAAAGTTTGATAAACCTCTAAATTATAAAAATTTAAAAAAAACACTGGAAAAACTGATATAAGTTAATCCATGGAGTTTAAAAAAATCGAACTTAATGGATTTAAATCATTTCCTGAAAAGACTAACTTTTTAATTGAAAAAGGTCTTACTGGTATTGTCGGACCTAATGGCTGTGGAAAATCAAACATTGTAGAATCTTTAAGATGGGCGATGGGAGAATCTTCAGCAAAAAGTATGCGTGGCTCTGGAATGGAAGATGTGATTTTTTCTGGGACTTCAAATAAAGCTTCAAAAAATATTGCGGAAGTTTCAATTAGCGTAGCTAATAAAAATAATGATAGTCCAATGCGATATAAAGATTTAGATCAAATTGAAGTAAGAAGAAAAATAGAAAAGGATAAAGGTTCTAAATTTTATATAAATAATAAAGAAGTTAGAGCTAGAGATATTCAAATGTTTTTTGCTGATTTATCAACCGGCGCTCACTCACCTTCAATGATCAGCCAAGGACGTATAGGATCATTAGTAACGGCAAAGCCTACGGATAGAAGAGCAATTTTAGAAGATGCGGCTAATATTTCAGGACTTCATGTAAGGAGACACGAAGCAGAACTTAGATTAAATGCTGCAGAAGTTAATCTTAAAAGAGCAGATGAATTAAGAAAACAACAAGAAAAACAATTAGTAAACCTTCAAAAACAAGCTGAGGAAGCAACAAAATACAAACTTATCTCCGAAGAAATTAAAAAAATTGAAGCAGGATTATATTATTTAAAGTTATTAGACATCGATAACGAAATTAGAATAGAAAATGAAATTAATATAGAAGCAAAAAGTGGGGTAAGTGAATTCAATCAACAAATAGGACAATTTGAAACTTTAATTGAAACAGAGACTAATAAAGTTTCTCCACTAAGAGAAAAAAATATAGAAAACCTTTCAAAAATACAACGTTTAAATCTCGAACTACAGAGCTTAGATAAAGAAAATGCAAGAACTCAAGATGAAATTGAAAACATTAAAAAATCTTTAAAGACTATAGAAGAAGATATTAATAGGGAAAAGGGTATTATAATAGATGCTAATTCTAATGAAAAAAGATTAAAAGAAGAAAAAAATGAATTAATAAAAATAGACTCTAAGTACTTTGAAACTCAGAAGCTTTCTAATGAAGATTTAGAGACAGCCAAAAATAAACTTAAAGAAGAACAAGAGTCTGTAGATGCAATTATTAATATTTTTGCAAACGAAAATATAAACATAAGCGTAGACCCCATTAAAGATGTTAATAACACGATCGAAAAAGTAAAAGAATTAATTAACAGTAATGAAATAAATCAAGCACTTACACTGTTAGATAAATGTAAGATTGAATTAAATAATTTCTTAAACAATTTAGAAAATGATGAAAGCAAGAACAAACTATCTAACATTAATAAAAAAAACAATAATATAAAATTATTACAAGAGAGCTATGCGGATAGCTTTAGCAAAAACCAATCTGTTAAAAAGGAATCAATAAAAAGGAATGAGAGAATTAGAATTATTAAAACAGAAATTGAAAGCTGGAAAAATTTACTTTCAAATTCTGAAAAAATGGTAAGAGAATTAAGTGAAAGAAAAAATAAATTATCAGTTCAATTAGATGAAAGCGACCAACAACCTCAAATTCAAGCTGAGAAGAAAGGACAGATTTCTGAAGGCTTAAGAATTTCTGAAAAAGAAAAAATTGAAAATGAAAACATTATTGAACAAACAGATAAAAAAATTAATTCTTTAAGGTTAGAATTAAATGAAGTCCAAGAAAAATCTAGTCAAATAAGAGAACGAAAAGCAAGTTCTGAAGCAACAATTGACGGATTAAAAAAACGTAAAAATGATTTATTAGAGAGAATTAGTGATGAACTTAATCTTAAAGAAAATAATATTCTTGAAAATTCTGATTTAAACGGAGCAGAAGAATTACCCGATGCAATTACTCAAGAAGAAATTTTAGACAAAAAGAAAAGAGAAAGAGAGAAACTAGGCTCAGTTAATTTACGTGCAGATGAAGAAACAAGTAAATATAAAGTTGAAATTAAAAAGATGGAACAAGATAGAGAAGATTTAGTTTCAGCTATTATTAAGTTAAAAGAAAGCATTAATGAGCTAAATCAAAAAGGAAGGGAAAGACTTTTAGAAGCGTTTAGAAAAGTTAACCGAAAATTTAATGAAGTTTATACAAAATTATTCAATGGCGGAAATGCAAAACTAGAATTAATTGATTCTGATGATCCACTTGAGGCTGGTCTTGAAATGCTAGTAAGTCCCCCGGGTAAAAGACTTCAATCAATAACATTATTATCTGGTGGCGAACAAGCCTTAACAGCTCTATCTCTTATCTTTGCTGTATTTTTGACTAATCCATCTCCAATATGTGTTTTGGATGAAGTTGATGCTCCATTAGACGATGCCAATGTAACTAGATTTTGCAGTTTACTAGAAGAATTAACTAGCATAACCAATACTAAATTTATTATTGTAACACATCACGCTTTAACTATGTCAAAAATGAACAGACTTTATGGGGTAACTATGCCAGAAAAAGGTATTAGCCAGTTAGTTGCTGTTGATTTACAAAAAGCTGAGGATATGGTTGCATAATAATTAAATGCCCAAAGATCCATTCAAAGCTCGCCTAGAGATTGCAAAATCTAAACTTTCCAAGAGAAATTTGTATAAGGATAAAGAGCCGCCCTCTTCTATAGGAACTGCCTTTAAATTAAGCGCAGAATTAGTATCGGCTGTGGCAGTTGGGACAATTATTGGGTTTCTTTTAGACAAGACCTTTGGTACTAAACCTTGGTTAATATTAATTTTTTTTTTCGTAGGCGTAATAGCAGGTATTGTAAATGTATTTAAATCTGCGAAAAACATGCAAAAATAAATTTAGAAATTATGGCAACAAACCCAATGCACCAATTCGAAGTTTACAGAATTGGACCAGAAATTAAACTAGGAGCGGTAGATATATCATTTACTAACGCAAGTTTGTTTATGGTGATTAGTTCATTATCAATACTTTTAATTTTTACCCTTGGCTCAAAAAAAAATTCTTTGCTACCTAGTAAAGTTCAGCTTCTAGCGGAACTCAGCTACACGTTTGTTTCAAAAATGATTAGTGATACCGCTGGTTCAAAAGCGAAGCCATATTTTGCTTTTATATTTTCACTTTTTATGTTTGTTTTATTTTGTAATATGTTTGGCATGATTCCATACACATTTACAGTTACAAGTCATATAATTGTTACTTTTATTTTAGCGGCATTTATCTTTATTGGGGTAACCATTATTGGTTTTATGAAACACGGACTGGGTTATCTAAAATTATTTGTGCCTAGTGGCGTACCTGCTGTTCTTTTACCTTTAATTGTTGTTATAGAGATTATTTCTTATTTAAGTCGACCTATAAGTCTTTCCGTTCGTTTATTTGCAAACATGATGGCTGGTCACACTATGATGAAAGTTTTCGGGGGCTTTGTAATAAGTCTTGGAATAGTTGGTGGATGGCTTCCACTAAGTTTTTCGGTTGCACTAACTGGTTTGGAGATACTAGTTGCTTTTCTTCAAGCATATGTTTTTGCAATCCTAACCTGCATCTATTTAAATGATGCATTAAATTTACACCATTAACTAACATAAGGAGGATATAATGGAGTTAGAAGCAGCAAAAATGATCGGGGCAGGACTAGCAGCAATAGCTCTAGCCGGTGCCGGTGTTGGAATTGGAATTATTTTTGGTAATTACCTTTCTGGCGCAATGAGAAATCCATCTGCAGCTCAAAAACAATTTCCTAATCTTTTATTAGGATTTGCTTTAGCTGAGGCTACTGGCCTATTTGGATTAGTTGTTGCATTAATTATTTTATTTGCGTTTTAAATTTAATGATTAAAAAAATATTTTTTCAGTCAATATTTTTAAGCTTCCTGTTTTTAATGGAAGCTTTTGCAGCTGAAAGCAGTGGTATGCCTCAATTGAATCCTGAATTCTGGATTTCTCAAATTTTTTGGTTAACTATAACATTTGGAATTTTATATGTTGTTCTTTCTAAATTTATACTTCCAAAAATTAGTGCTAATCTTGAAATAAGAAAATCACAAATCTTGGATAATATTGAGGTAGCTGAGAAGCAAAGAGAAGAAAGCGAACTAAAAATAAAAGAATATGAAAAGATTATTCAAGATAGTAAAAATGAAGCCAAAAATTACTTTAAACAAAATAGAGAAAAAGTGATTAAGAGTATTGATATAAAAAAAAAGGATTTGGATAAAGAGCTTAATGAAATAATAGAAAAAGCAGAATCTGAAATACAAGATTTAAGAGGCAAGGCCCCAGAAAAAATTAACAGAATTGCAATAGAAACATCTGCCGACCTAATTCACAAGCTAATAGGAATTGACGTTAATAGTAGCAGTATATCAGCAATAGTTAATGATCTTTCCAAAAAAAAAATGGATAAATATTATGGTAATTAATGCAACTTTTTGGGTAGCGGTATCCTTTATAATTTTTTTTGGTGTGTTGATTTACTTAAAAATACCTCAAAAAATTAATGATGTTTTAACCAAACTTATTTCTGACATTAAAAATGAAATTAATGAGAGTGAAAAATTAAGATCAGAAGCAAAGCTTCTATTAGATAATGCGCAAAGTAAATTAGATACAGCTCAAGCAGTTAGTAATGATATTTTAAAGCAAGCAAAAAAAGACAGCGATCATTTAGTAATAGAAATGAATGACAAGTTTCATAAATCTTCTGAAATAAAAAAGAATTTAGCCGAAAATAAAATTACCCAAATAAAAGAAGCTGCACTTAAAGAAATAAAAGATGTATCAATTAAAATTGCAGTGGACTCGGTTAAAAAAATTATTACTACATCAGTTGACAAATCAAAACTTGATAATCTTTTTAGTAAAAACCTAGAAGAAACAAAAATAGCATTAAAAAAAATTAATTCATAAGTCACTTACATTTTTCATAAAAAACTGTAAATTAAAAAAATGAAAAATAAAGAAATCAAAATTTTATTAGCAGCACCTCGTGGCTTTTGTGCTGGTGTTGAAAGGGCTATAGAAATTGTAAAAAAGAGCATAGCTAAATATGGTGCTCCTATTTATGTGCGACATGAAATAGTTCATAACAAATATGTGGTTGATAGTCTTAAAGAAATTGGTGCAATTTTTGTGGAAGAGCTCAGCGAGATTAAAGATAAATCTAGACCAGTAATATTTTCAGCACATGGAGTTCCAAAATCTGTCCCAGCTGAAGCAGATGGGTATAAGATAGAGTATATAGATGCAACATGCCCCCTTGTATCAAAAGTTCATAGAGAAGCTGAAAATTTATATAAAGCTGGCCACCATATTATTTTAATTGGCCATGTTAACCATCCTGAAGTAATTGGAACTATGGGTCAATTACCTAAGGATTCAATTGATTTAATACAAAATGAAAACGATGTTGAAAATTACACTCTAGAAGCAGGAAAAAAAATTGCTTATGTTACTCAAACTACATTGTCTGTAGATGATACAAAAAATATAATAGCATCACTTAAAAAAAAATACCCAAAAATAAAAGAGCCTTATAAAGAGGATATTTGTTACGCAACAACTAACCGTCAATCTGCGGTAAAGAATATAGCAAAAAATTGTGAGATGTTTTTTATTTTGGGAAGCCAAAATTCGTCTAATTCAGTGCGATTAGTTGAGGTTGCTCAACAGTCTGGCTGCAAAGATTCTGAATTAATACATTCTGAAAGTGAAATACCTTTTGATAAAATCCAAAATTGCAAAACAATAGGAATATCATCAGGTGCCTCTGCCCCCGAAATTTTGGTTGAAAATTTTATCAATAAAATTAAAACGAAATTTAATGTTAAAATTGATGAAGTTGAAATAGTAAAAGAAAATATTATTTTTAAAGTTCCAGGAAAATTAAACTAAATGGCTGTATATACAAAAATAAATAATAAAGACATATCATCATTATCTAAAAAATTTAATCTTGGTAAAATAATAAAATTTCAAGGAATCAAGCAAGGGATAGAAAATACTAATTATTTATTAAAAACTAATAATAGAAAGTATATATTAACAATTTTCGAAAAAAGAGTTCAAAAAAAAGATCTTCCTTTTTTTATGAAGTTAATGGATAAACTTAATCAACAAAAAATTAATTGTCCCAAACCATTAAAAAATAAAAATGATAAATATTTAACTTTAATAAAAAATAAAGCTGCTTGCATTGTTACTTTTTTAAAAGGTAAAGATAAAAAAAACCTAAATAACAAAAACTGTTATGATGTTGGAAAAAATATTGGAAGATTTCATAAAGCTTCAAATAAAATAAAATTATACAGAAAAAACTCTATGTCTATTAATAATTTAAATTCACTATTAAAAAGTATTAAGTTTAAATCTAAGGCCATTGCTCCAAATCTTAAATCTGTATTAAAAATAAGTTTAGAAGAAATTAAGAAAGAATGGCCTAAAAACATTCCTAAAGGAATTATTCATGGCGATTTATTTATTGATAATATTTTTTTTAGTAAAAATGAATTTGCTGGATTTATAGATTTTTATTTTTCATGTAATGACTATTTGATGTATGAAATTGCAATAAGCATTAATGCTTTATGCTTCGATAAAAAAAATAACAAGTTTATAATGAATAACCAAAAGGTTAAAAGTTTGATTAAAGGATACCAAAGTGTAAAAAAAATATCACTAAAAGAAAAAGATTCTTTAAATATACTTTGTAGAGGAGCTGCACTACGATATCTTTTGACTAGAATTTATGATTATTTTAATACTCCTAAAACAGCATTGATTAACATTAAAGATCCTAAAGAATATTTTCAAAAACTTATCATACACAACAATCTAAACTGTTATAAAGATTATTATAATTAATGATTAAAATTTATACAGATGGTTCATGTTTAAATAACCCAGGAAATGGGGGATGGGCAGCTATTATAAATAATGATGGGGAAATTTTAAAAATAAGTGGAAGTGAAAAAAATACAACTAATAATAAAATGGAATTAATGGCTCCCATTAGTGCTCTTAAAAAAATTAATAAAGATAAAAAAGTTGAGATATATACAGATTCTAAATATGTTAAATTAGGAATCACTGAATGGATCCATAAATGGACAAAAAATAACTGGCAAACCTCTAAAAAAGAAGATGTTAAAAATAAAGAGCTATGGGTAGAGCTTTATGAATTAAGTAAGACCTTTGAAATTAATTGGATATGGATTAAGGCACATGTGGGAAATACCCTTAATGAAGAGGTTGATTTACTCGCTAAAAAAGCGGCTGAGTCAAACTAAATTTAAAAAATTTTCAGCTGCTGATATTTCGCAAGATCCGGCATCCTTTTCTTCCTGCAACTTAACTACTTTTAAATTGTCAATTAACATTGTATATCTATTCGATCTAATTCCCAATCCTCTGGCACTTTTATCAACATCTGCACCAATAGACTTAGTAAAGTTCAAAAAAGGATCTCCAATCATTATAATTTTATCATCTACGTTATGGCTTTTTCCCCAGGCATCCATAACAAAAGGGTCGTTTACAGACATGCATATAATGTGATCAATTCCTTTAGCTTTGTACTTCTCATGACTATTTACATAACCTGGCAAATGTTTAGCTGAACAAACTGAAGTATAAGCCCCTGGCAAACCAAATAAAACAATTTTTTTATCTTTCAATAATTCTGTAATATTTTTTTTAGTTGGTTCTCCATTTTCAACAACAAAAATTTCTGCACTAGGAATGATGTCATTTTCTTTTAGTTTCATTATATTTTGCCTTTAATATATTTTTTTATTTCTTTTAGATTGTTAGAAATTATATCATAATTTTCCTTTTCATCTAGAACATGTTTTAGTTCATTTGGAAGACTTGGTTTAACATTAATTGATCTAACAATTGCATCTGGAAATTTACATGGGTGTGCTGTTGCTAACACAACATTGTTACCTTCCAATTCTACTTTCTTTAAGGCACCAAACCCTATTGCACTATGAGGATCTAATATAATTTTATATTTTTCATAAGTTTCTTTAATAACATTTAAAACTTCAGTCTCATCCATGCTTGCAGATAAAAAATCTTTTTTAATTTTATCAAGCTTTTCTTTTGAAATAATATATTTTCCTTTCTCTTTAATTCCTGTCATCACATTCTTGGTTTCAACATCGTCATAATTGTTCAAGTCATAAATTAATCTTTCAAAATTACTTGCAATTTGGATATCCATGCTTGGTGATATTGTTTCAAATACAGTTTCAGCTTCATACTTTCCATTAGAGATCGCTCTATGAAGAATATCATTTTGATTTGTTGCTACGATAAGCTTATTTATTGGAAGGCACATTTTTTTAGATAAATAGCCAGCATAGACATCCCCAAAATTTCCAGTTGGTACAAAAAAATTTATTGGTTTTTCATTTTTTAATAAAAAATAAGTGTAAAAATAATATGCAGCTTGAGCAATAATTCTTGCCCAATTTATTGAATTAACCCCCGACATATTAATTGATTTAGAAAACTCTTTATCTGAAAACATAGACTTAACTAAGTTCTGACAATCATCAAAATTACCTTCTATAGCTATATTAAAAACATTTTCATCTTTAACTGTCGACATTAGTTTTCTTTGTATACTTGAAACTTTATTATGTGGATGCAGAACAAATATATTCATATTTTTCTTTCCCTTAATAGCATCTATTGCTGCAGCACCTGTGTCTCCAGAGGTTGCGACAATAACATTTATACTTTTGTTGTTTTTGCTAAGGTAGTATTCATAAAAATTTCCCAGTAATTGCATTGCTATATCTTTAAACGCTAGTGTTGGACCATGAAATAACTCTAAAACATTAGTATCTCCGATTTTGATAACGTTAACCGTATTATCTTTTCTAAAAACTGAATATGACTTCTTAATTACTTCTGAGAATTCACTTTCAGACATAAAGTCTCCAATAAAAGGAAATATAATTTTTTTTGCAAGGTCTTGATAGTTCAATTTACTCAACGAATTCAATTCGTCATTTGTGAATTTTTTTAATGATTTGGGAACAAATAAACCACCATCATCAGCTAGGCCTTTGATAAAAACCTCCTCAAAGCTGTACTCTTTTGAGTTATTTCTTGTGCTTATATATTTCATCTATGATTTTGCAAATACTCTATCGCAATTTTTTTTAGTCGCAATCTTTAAATTAAATTATCAATTAAAAATAATACAAAAATTAAAAATAAATATAAAATCGAATAACCAAAGACTTTTTTAGCTTTCTTTAAATCAAATTTATTTTTCTTGTATTTATATAGATCATAACAAATAGCATTATAGTAAATTGTAAGGATTAATGCTGGTATCAAGTAGGTTAAGCCTGAAAAGTTAATTAAATATGGAAAAACGATAACTGGTAACATTAGTAAAGAATATATAAGAATATATACTTTTGTTTTTTCAATACCATCTGTTAAAGGCAACATTGGTATTTTTGCTTTTTTATAATCGTCGGCTTTATATAAACTTAATGCCCAAAAATGTGAGGGTGTCCAAAAAAAAATTATTAAAAATAAAGTTAGTGGTTCTAGGTTAATTGCATTAGTGGCTATAGTCCATCCTATAACTGGTGGTAATGCTCCTGCAGCTCCACCTATAACAATGTTTTGTGGCGTTTTTCTTTTTAACCAAATTGTATAAACAAATAAATAAAAAAAAATTGTAAATAATAATAATGATGCAGACAAAACATTTGAAAAATAATTTAAAGCTCCAACTGAAATAACTGATAATAATATTCCAAAAATAAGAGCTTGTTTTCTATTAATTTTTCCTGTTGGAATTGGTCTTAAGCATGTTCTTGTCATTAGTGCGTCTAAATCTGACTCGTACCACATATTTAAACATCCTGCAGCACCCGCTCCTAAAGCTACTAAAGATATACCAATCATAGCATCAGTAATGCTTGTGTTTGAATTTGAGGTTAAAAAACCAACTGCACATGTAAATATAACAAGTGACATTACTCTTGGTTTCATGAGTAAATATAAAGATTTAATATAACTACCCAAATCTATTTGAATGTTTCTTTTTTTTAATATACTAGGCAAAACTAATCTGCATTTATTGAAACGAAAATCACCAACAGTACCATTCCAATAATAAGAATATGATTCCCTAAATCAAAAATTCCTACTTGTTTATTTTTTTTATCAATAAATTTTCTATGTGTTGGCAGATTATCGTAAGGATTAATTTTTATATTAGGACCTTCTTCTTTTTGACTTTCAATTTTTATGGTAATTCCAAACCAAGTCACATAAATAAAAAAACCAAAAAATATTAAAGCTCCATAAAGTACAGTATATCCATCCATTAAATTATCCTCCTACAAAAAAATAAAACGCTCTAGTAAAAACAGTATATTGTGCTTCTGCTGCCATAAGTGCAATAAAGCATGCTATTGCTGTCATTGGCCATAATAAAACATTAACTAATGCGTAACGTTCCCAAAATAAATGCATAAAGAAAGCCATTATTAAGCCAGCTTTAAGAAACATAAATGTTAAAATTAAAGACCATCTCAATAAACCTTGAAATGCAAACCAGTCAACCAAGTAAGAAAAAAAACTTAAAACAAACAATAATCCCCAAATCCAAAGATAGATCCCTATCTTATGTGTTGAATTAACCTGTTCTTTGTTTTGCGTCTCATCCATAATCTTAGTTTACCATAAATAAAAGAAAGCAAATATAAATACCCAAACAAGGTCAACAAAATGCCAATATAGACCTAAAATCTCTATTGCCACATAATCTGACTTCATTGTAGTAAAAAAACCTTTTTTACCAGTATCAAAATCACCTCTAAAAGTTTTTCTTGCAAAAATAAATAAAAAAATCACACCAATTGAAACATGGGTTCCATGAAATCCTGTAATCATAAAAAAGAAAGAGCCAAACTGTTTAGCTCCAAATGGATTTTCCCAAGGTCTAACACCCTCATGTATTAGTTTTGACCATTCAAATGCTTGCATTCCAACAAAAGTAAGTCCTCCTATTGCGGTAGCTAATATTAGCCATGCGCACATTTTTCTGTTTCTTTCATAGCCATATTTAACAGCAAGTGCCATAGTTCCACTGCTTGTGATCAAAACAAACGTCATAATTGCAATTAATAATAATGGAACAGGCACATCACCAACGTGCAATGAAAAAACTTGACTTGTATTTGGCCAGTCTACTACTGTTGAAGCTCTTCCTTTCATATATGAAATTAAAAAACAGCTAAATATAAAAGTATCACTTAGTAAAAAAATCCACATCATAACTTTGCCCCATTGAACACCCTTAAATGCTGTTTGATCTGAACCCATGTCATAAGACATTCCCTTGAAACCACCTGGTAAATTATTTAATGTATTATCTGACATTTAAATTAATTAAGTTTTCTCAACCTCTGCATTTATAACTTCACTTGGTGGAGTTGTTTGGGTTATATAATCTTCTTTTGCTCCTGGTACGTTAAAATCATAAGGCCATCTATGAACAACTGGCAATTTCTCACCAAAATTACCATGAACTGGTGGCACTTCTGAAGTTAACCATTCTAAAGAATTTGCTTTCCAAGGATTTTGTCCCGCTGGTTTTCCCATTCTTAAACTTATTATAATATTATAAATAAAAATAAATTGTGAAATACCAACAATTAAAGCTGCTACAGTTATAAATTCATTCAATCCAGTAGCAGAAGTCACATAAGGACTATCATACATTTCAAAATATCTTCTTGGTACTCCAATAAAGCCAAGATAGTGCATTGGGAAATAAATAGAATAAGCTCCTAAAAAAGTAAACCAAAAATGCCACTTACCTAGTTTTTCACTTAGCATTCTTCCTGTAACTAAAGGAAACCAGTGGTAAACAGCCCCCATGATTACCATAAGTGGAGCAATGCCCATCACCATATGAAAGTGTGCTATTACAAAATAAGTATCAGATAAAGGAATATCTACAGCAACATTGCCTAAAAAAATTCCAGTAATTCCTCCATTTACAAAAGTTACAATAAAACCTAAACAAAAAAGCATTACAGTATTCATTCTTATATTTGCTTTAAATAATGTTATTATCCAGTTGTAAACTTTCAATGCAGTTGGAACTGCAATAATAAGTGTTGTTGTTGCAAAGAAAAACCCAAACCAAGGATTCATACCACTTACATACATGTGGTGAGCCCATACAAAGAAACTTAAAGCTCCAATACCGACAATAGCCCAAACCATCATTCGATATCCAAAAATATTTTTTCTAGCATGAACTGATATTAAATCTGAAACAATTCCAAAAGCAGGAAGAGCTACAATATAAACTTCAGGATGACCAAAGAACCAAAATAAATGTTGGAAAAGAACTGGGCTTCCCCCACCATAATCTAGCACCTCACCTGCCTGTATTATTGCTGGCATAAAGAAGCTAGTTTCTAAAACTTTATCTAAAGTCATCATTATACAACTAACCAATAAAGCAGGAAAAGCTAACATGGCTAAAGCTGTTGCTGTAAAAATACCCCAAATAGTCAGTGGCATTCTCATTAATGTCATACCTCTAGTACGAGCTTGTAAAATTGTAATTAAGTAGTTTAATCCGCCCATAGTAAATCCAACTACAAATAAAGATAAAGATACAAGCATCAAAATAATTCCCATTCCTGAACCTGGACTTCCTGGTAAAATTGCTTGTGGGGGATAGAGTGTCCAACCTGCTCCGGTTGGTCCGCCTGGAACAAAAAAGCTAGCCATAAGAACACAAACTGCAATAAAGAACATCCAAAAACTAACCATGTTTACATATGGAAAAACCATATCTCTTGCACCAACCATTAAAGGAATTAAATAATTTCCAAAACCTCCCAAAAATAAAGCTGTTAAAAAGTAGACTACCATTATCATCCCGTGCATAGTTACAAACTGATAATAGTGTTCAGCTGTAATGAATGGAACTAATTCTGGAAAACCTAATTGCAAACGCATTAACCATGAAAGTATTAAACCAACAATTCCCGTAAATACTGCCGTAAGAAAATATTGTATCCCAATAACTTTTGCATCTTGGCAAAAAACCCACTTAGTAATAAAGCTATGACCATGATAAAGATCTTGTTCTGGAACTTCCGCAGGTCTTACATAGTCAATATCTTTTGTCGAACCAGAAGACCCTGACATTGTTTCTGAAGACTGAGCTTCAAGAGGAGTATTTTTCTGATTATATTCGTCTGACATATTATCCTTATATTATTTTAATTATTATTTTTTGCAATTCTTGTTGTTTTTAATTTGTTATTATCCTGTTTAGCTATTAAACTTGAAAAAGTTTCCTGTTCATTAATCCAGTTTTCATAATTCTCTTCACTATCAACTATAACTATCGCTCTCATAGCGTAGTGTCCTACTCCACAGTATTCGGCACAAAGAACTTCATATTCTCCAACTTTATTTGGTTCAAACCAATAATAACTAATTATCCCCGGAATAGCATCCATTTTTGCTCTAAATTGTGGAACATAAAAATTATGCAAAACATCAAGTGATCTTAATAAAATTTTTACTGGTCTATCTGTTTTTAAATGAAGTTCATCACTTTGAATCAAAATATCATCTTTTCCATTAGGGTCATCTAAATTTATTCCAAAAGGATTATCATCACTAATTTTTGTAATTTGAGCCGTACCTAATATTCCATCTTTTCCTGGCAACCTATATTGCCATCCCCATTGCCAAGCATTCACTTCAACGTGCAATGCATTTTTTGGAGTATCAATATAATTTTTATAAACTATAAGCCCTGGTGCCAAAAGAGCAATAACTCCTATGGTAGTTGCAATAGTTAATATGTTTTCTAATTTATGATCTTCAGGTTTATATTCAACTTTACGACCTTCTTTATAAGAGAACTTGAAAACACAGTACACCATAAATAAGCAAACTAAGATAAATACTCCACCACCAATCCAAAAAGTTAAATTGATTGTATCATCCATTGCTCCCCAATTTGAAGCTATGTCTGTCCACCACCATGGAGTAAAAATATGGAAAAGCACTGAACCAACAATTACTGCTAAAAAAATAAAACCTGCGTGCATATTCTCGAAGTTATAGAAGAAATATACATATAATCTAGAGACAAAATGTCTTAATAAATTGTCTATTAAGCCTATATAACCATCCAAATATGCTAGGAAAATTTGGAATTTTTATAGTTATACTTGCATTAGTATTTCTCTTTTTTATTGTAATATCATTAGGTGCAGGATTATTTTCAAAAAAAAAAATAAGTCCTGAAATAAAAAAATATTTAAAATCTGTAAATATTTTATTAGTTCTTATAATCGTAGTTGGTGCTATTTTAATGTTATTTCTTTAAAATATTTAGCTAAGCAAAGCTCGACACCAAGCAACTACAGTATCATTAAAAACATACATAATTAAAAAAAACATAACCCAAACAATTAACAAAAAAGTCCAATAAAGAGATAAAGCTTCTATACTTTTTTTCTGACTTATGATTTGTGTTTGTTCAGCTTTGCGAACTTTAGAAAAAACTATTCCCCAAAAAAATAATCCCCCTAGCAAATGAAGTCCATGAAGTGCAGTAAAAATATAAAAAGATGAAAAATAATTATTTGTAGAAACGTAATTTCCACTTTTCATCAATTGAATCCAAAAAAATAATTGTCCAAACAAAAAAACATAACTTAGAAATCCAACTATAATTAAGTTATTTTTAACATTATCTGTATTATTTTTTTTTAAGTTTTTTGTAATTTTGTTAAAAAAATAAGTGACAAATAATAAAACTAAAGTATTTAACCATAATAAATTTGGTTTTAATAAATAGCTAGTGTCTTGGCCTGCAGGAACACTATAAAGATAACCTGTAACTACTAGTGAAAATAATACAGTGCTTACTCCAAAAATTACTATAACTGCTGATGTCTGGTTTGAAATATCAAATGTTTTACCTTGATGGTAGTTATCAATTGCCATCTGCTCTTTATCCCAAGGTTTATCGGAAAGTGCGCCAAAAAGGTTTTTAAAAAATTTAGACATAATTATTATGTGTAATATATAATGATTAAATTATGAAATTAAAGACTTCAATTACGATACTGGGAGGTTGCTTAGGAATTTTTATATTTATTATGCTACCTATTGTATTGTCAGTACAAGAAAAAAAAGAGGATATTGTCGCATCGTATACTGGCTCTACATTTATATTAAAAGATGTAAATAATAACCCAGTAACAGAAAAATCTTTTCAAGGGCCATTAACTGCAATTTTTTTTGGTTTTACAAACTGTCCTGATGTATGTCCACTGACCTTAGCTAATCTAGATGAAGTTATTGGAAAATTAGATAACGAAAAAAAAGAAAAATTCAAAGTTTATTTTGTAAGTATTGATCCTGAAAGAGATAACCCTGAAATAATTAAAAATTATTTGGATTCATTTAAAAATGAAATTTATGGAATAACAGGAGATCCAGAAAAAGTATTTTTACTTTCAAAGTCTTGGGGTGTCTTAAGTGAAAAAATTTTTAATGAAGATGGTAGTTACTTAATTAACCATAGTTCTTCGATACTTCTACTTGATAATGGAAAATACATTGATCGTATTAGTCATCATGAAAATTTAGATAATATTTTTAAGATAGTTAAGAAATATTTATAAATCTAAACAATAATTAATTATAGAAATTGCGGAAATAACTGCGGTTTCTGATCTTAATATATTTTCATTTATTCTAATTGGCTGAACACCTTTAAAAGAAAGAATTTGTTCCCTCTCAGCTTCTGAAAAATCACCTTCTGGACCAATAATTATACACGTTGGATTTTCTGTTAATTTTTCTAAATCTAATTTCTTATTTTTAGAATTTAAATCAGTAAATATTAAGTCAATTTTATTACCCAAAAAAAAATTTAAATTTTGTGGTTCTTCAATCGACGGTACGTTAATTCGATTTGATTGTTCTGCGGCTTCTATAATTACTTTCTCAATTCGTTCTTTATTTATTTTTCTAACAACTGTTCTGTCAAAAATAATAGGTAAAAATTTAGTTACACCCAATTCCGTTGCTTTTTGAATCATAAAATTCAAATAATTAGATTTAATAGGTGAAAAAGCTAGCCACAGTTCTTTAGTATTTTCTTTCTGTCTTAATTGCTTTGTGACATTAAATTCAACTATACTTTTTGATATTTCTAAAATCTTTGCTTCCCATTCACCATTGCTGTTAAACAAAGAAAAAACCTCATTCACTTTAATTCTCATTACTTTATTTACATAATGAGATTGTGATTTATCTAGTTTAGCAGTTAAATTAATTGATAAACTTTCTGAAAAAAATAATCTAATATTACTCATAATTGTTAAGTTAATTTATGAAAAATATTAAAGCAATAATTTTTGATGCTTATGGCACTTTATTTGATGTTAATTCAGCTGCTGAAAAATGCAAAGACAAAATTGGTAATAAATGGGAAAGCTTTGCAAATTATTGGCGTACCACTCAATTAGAATATACTTGGCTTAGAAGTTTAATGAATAGACATAAAGACTTTTGGCAAGTTACAGAAGATAGCTTGGATAAATCTATGAAGGCTTTTAAAATAGATCTTTCAATGAGAAATGAATTATTAGACCTTTATAAAATTCTTTCTACTTTTCCAGAAGTAAAAGAAGTTCTAAATAATCTAAAAGAAAAAAATTATAAACTTGCAATTCTCTCAAATGGGACACCTTCTCTTCTTAACGAATTAGTTAAGAGTAATAGTTTAGATAATATATTTGATGATATTTTTTCAATTGAAGAAGTTGGAATTTATAAACCAGATTCAAAAGTTTATGACATACCAATTAAAAAATATAAAATACAAAAAGAAGAAGTTGCTTTTTTAAGTGCCAATACCTGGGATGTATCGGGTGGTGGAAACTATGGTTACAGTTCTATTTGGGTTAACAGGAATAATAATATTTTTGACAATCTTGATTACAAACCAAAAAATGAAGTGAAGAACTTAAAACAGTTACTTGATATTATCTAATTCTATTTTCTTCGAAATGCTTATTTAGCTTTAATGAAATGGTTCGTGTATTTCTTTTATTCCATTCAGAAAAAGATCTTAATATTGGCATAACTGAAAGGCCAAATTCAGTAAGAGAATACTCTACTTTTGGTGGCACTACTTGATGAACCTTTCTATTAACTATTCCATCTGCCTCTAATTCTTTAAGTTGTTTGGACAACATTTGCTGTGTAATTGTTTTTAATCCTTTTCTAAGTTCGCCAAATCTAATTTTTTTACTATTTAATAAAGTAAACAGAATTCTAATTTTCCATTTACCTCCAAGAAAGTAAACTGCTCTTTCTGCTGGACAATCTATTAAATTTTTCATGGTATGATTTTATATACTAGTATGATTATTTTGCGTTATTGTATTATTGATAACAAAGTATTAAATACAGGTCAATCAAATTGAAAAGGTAAATATGATAAAAGGACAAAGAGCAGGTGACGGACCTATTGCAGTTGAGGTTGAAAAAGGTAAGTCTTATTATTGGTGTTCATGTGGAAAAAGTTCAAAGCAACCTTTCTGCGACGCTTCTCATAAAGGAACAGAATTTAATCCAGTTGTTTACAAAGCTGAAGAAACAAAAAAGATGTTTTTTTGTGCTTGCAAACAAACTAACAATCAACCATTTTGTGACGGATCACATAACAAATAAATTATGACAAATATATTGGATTTAGTAGGAAGAATCTTTATTTCACTTGTTTTTTTATTAAGTGGAATCAATAAAATTGGCAATTATGAAAGTACAATTGGGTGGATGGAATCTTTAGATATGCCAGGAATTTTTTTAGTTCCAGCAATCATACTTGAAATTGGTGCTCCAATATTAATTATGGTTGGTTACAAGGTTAAAATCTCAGCTGCTTTATTGAGTTTATTTTGTGTTACTACGGCAGTTATTTTTCACAATGATTTTTCTAATCAAATGCAGTTTATATCATTTATGAAAAATATTGGACTTGCTGGAGGTTTTTTATTTCTGGTTGTTAATGGAGCAAAAGATTTTAGTTTAGATAAAAAATTTAGCTAATGAGTAAAATAGAAGTAGAAAAAATCATAGAACCAGTTGCAGCATCAGATGGTGCTGGAGTTAAACTAAAGAGAAGTATTGGTACACATCTTATAAATTACCACGATCCTTTTTTAATGTTAGATGAATTTGGCTCTGAAAATAAAGACGATTATATAGGAGGCTTCCCTCCTCACCCTCACAGAGGAATTGAAACAGTTACTTATATGTTGAGTGGTGAATTTGAACATGAAGATAGCACTGGCGCTAAAGGCAAAATGTCTTCAGGAGATGTTCAGTGGATGAAAACTGGTGGTGGAATAATTCATTCTGAAATGCCTGCAATGACAGAGGGTAAACTACATGGATTTCAATTGTGGGTAAATATGCCGGCAAAGTTTAAAATGAACAAGCCTGAATATATTTATATCGATGCAAAAGAAATTCAGATTCATAAAGATGATGAAAAAAAAATAAAAGTTATAGCTGGAAAATTTGCTGAAGCAAAAGGGCCTGTTAAAGGTCATAATGTTGAACCTATATATTTTGATATTGAGCTTGAAAAAGGAAAAGAGTTTAATTTTGAATTACCCTCAACTCACAATTCATTAATTTACTTAATTGATGGTGAAATTAAAGTTGGAGAAGAAAATCATGATACAGTTAAAGATTCTACTTTGATTATTTTAACTAAAGGTGAAAAATTAAAAGTTTCTAGTTTAACTAAAGCTAAATTTTTACTAATATCTGGAAAACCTATTGGTGAACCTATTGCGAGAGGTGGTCCTTTTGTAATGAATACTAAAGCAGAAGTCTTGCAAGCTGTCCAAGATTATCATAATGGTACATTTGTAAAATGATGAAAGCAATAATAATTTCAAAAGTTGGTGGACCAGAAGTTTTAGAACTTAAAGATATTAAACTAGAAGATCCTAAATCTAATGAAGTATTAATTAAAAATAAAGCTATTGGTTTAAATTATATTGATACTTATCATAGATCAGGTCTTTATCCTGTGGAACTACCTTCAAGAGTTGGACTAGAAGGTGCTGGTATAATTGAAAAAATTGGACCAAATGTAAAAAATTTTAAAGTCGGTGATAAAGTTGCTTATGCTTCAATGCCAATTGGTTCTTATTCAACACATAGAATTTTTCCAACAAAAAAACTAGTTAAAGTTCCTGAAGGAATTGAATTAGAAAATGTAGTTACTCTAATGACTAAAGGAATTACAACTTTTTACCTTCTGCATAAAACCTACCCTGTAAAATCTGGTGAAACTATTTTATTTCATGCGGCAGCAGGCGGTGTTGGTCAAATACTTTGTCAGTGGGCAAAAAGTTTAGGTTGCACAGTTATTGGTACTGTTGGCTCTGATGAAAAAATTGAAATTGCAAAAGCTAATGGTTGTGATCATGTTATTAATTATTCAAAAGAAAACTTTGCAGAAAAAGTTAAAGAAATAACAAATGGAGATGGAGTTCCAGTTGTTTATGATGGTGTTGGTAAAAAAACTTTTGATGGCTCTATTGAATGTTTAAAGATTAGAGGAACAATGGTTTCCTTTGGAAATGCATCTGGTCCTTTAGATCCATGTAATGTAACAAAATCTTTAGCACCAAAAGGGTTATACTTAACCAGACCAAGTATAGCACATTATACAACAACTAGAGAAGATCTTGATGAGGCAGCAAATAAAGTTTTTGAAATGTTTAAATCAAATAAGTTTAATTTAAAAATCTTCAAAAGATATGCTTTATCAGAAGTAGTTAAAGCGCACCAAGATTTAGAAACAAGAAAAATTACTGGTCCAGCAATAATTATACCTTAATCTAAATTAACATCCATGTCTGACATGTGCAACTTAAGTGCATTAGTTGACACATGAATTTCTCTTAAAAAAATAATAATTGAAACCATCATTGATAAGCAGCAAGAACCAAAAATTATTCTTGCAACAAAAATTTCATTTAGATAAAGAGCGAAAACAGTTAGCAAATTAAATAAAAGACCAAATGCTGCAAACATGACTGTCCACTTCAATAAAACAATTCTTCCATTTAAATTTATAAACTGCTTTTTCCACTCAGGTGGAATATGATTTTCATAAACATGTTCATCATGTAGTTGTCTAATAAGCTTACTCAGTGAGTGAAATCTGTTACTATAGATATTCATTAAAAGAGGAATAGCCGGAAACATTAAAGCTGTTACTGTGTAATCTATATTCATACGAATCAATTTGATTATGAAACTAGCCTTTGCTATTTACAAGTAAATTATTATGAAACAATTAAGCCTGTTTATTGAATTAACTAGATTAAAAAAACCAATTGGTTTTATGCTTTTATTTTGGCCCTGTGTATGGGGGCTAACAATCGCATATGATTTTTCAAAAAATCTTAATGATTATTTTTTTTATCTAACTTTATTTTTTTTAGGTTCAGTCTTAATGAGATCTGCAGGATGCATAGTAAATGATATCTCGGATAAAGAATTTGATAAAAGAGTTATTAGAACAAAACAAAGACCTATCGCTTCGGGAAAAATATCAATAAAACTTGGATTAATTTATGTTACAATTCTTTGTCTCTTAGCTCTATTAGTGCTAATAAATTTTAACACTCTTACAATCATTATAGCATTAGGATCTATGCCTCTTGCATTTAGTTATCCATTAATGAAAAGATATACTTATTGGCCACAATTATTTTTGGGTATTACTTTTAATTATGGTTTAATTTTGGGATGGGTGTGCATAAAAAATCAACTAGATATTATTCCAATAATACTTTATTTAGGAGCCATATTTTGGACACTTGGATACGACACTATTTATGGGTATCAAGATATAAAGGATGATGAAAATATAGGTGTAAAATCAACTTCGATTAAATTTAAAAAAAACCCACATAAATTTTTAGTTATATGCTATTTAGTATTTATTATTTGTATTCTCATAACTGGTATTTTAATGAAATTTAATTATCTTTTTTTTATGTTCTCAATAATTCCTGCTCTTCACTTAATAAATTATCAAATAAAAAACTTACAAATCAATAATCCTAAAAATTGTTTTAACATTTTTAAAAGTAATAATATTTTTGGTTTTATAATTTTTATTAATATTCTAATTGGAAAACTTTAATTTGATGGATAATATTTATATTCTAAAAAGACTTTATAATAACTATACAAAAAAATATTTAAATAAAATATTACTTTCAGTTTTTTTTTCTATATTGTTAGCTGGAAGCACTTCTTCTGTTGCTTATTTACTTGATCCTGCAATTAAAAAATTGTTCGTTGAAAAAGATCAGACATTAATCTTTATAATACCAATTTTTATAGTTTTTGCGTTTATTTTAAAAGGCGTATCTTTATATGTAGCTAAAGTATTAATGATAGGTGTATCTTTAGAAGTAAATAAAGATCTTCAGAAAGATATGCTTAAATCATTAATCAAAGCTGATACTCAATTTATTGATAGTAAACACTCTGGAAAATTTATAACTCATTTAACTCATGATGTTAGTATGATAACTAATATGATTAGTACTGGAATATTAAATTTATTTAAAGATAGCCTAACTTTAATTGGATTACTTTCAGTAATGTTTTATCAAAATTGGAAACTTTCATTAATTGCACTAATAATGATACCATTAGCTTCTGTTGCCGCAAGAAGTTTAGGGAAAAGAATAGGTAAAGTTTCTACTCAACAAATGGATAGTGCAGGAATTTTACATACTTATCTAATAGAAATATTTAAAAACCATAAATTAATTAAAATTTTTCAAAAAGAAACTTATGAAAATATTAGAGCAGATAAATTTATTAATAATTTAAAAGAAAAATCAAGAAAAATTGCAATTGTATTTGTTAGGGCATCACCAATAATGGAATCGCTTACAGGAATAATGATTGCTTTTTTAATATATTTTTCTGCTAAACTTATAATGAACGGTGAATTAGAGGTGAACAATTTTTTTTCTTTTTTAGCTGCAATGATGTTGGCTTATCAACCAGTAAGATCTCTCGCTACTCTAAATATTTCAATCAATCAGGGTCTAGCAGGTGCAAGAAGAATCCTACCTCTAATTGATTATAAGAATGAGATAAATGAAAATGATAGTGATGTTAATATTGTAATAACTAACGCAGAAGTAAAATTTAAAAATATTACCTTCAAATATAATTCTGCAGAATCTGAAGTTTTAAAAAATGTAAACATAGATATTTTAGGTGGTAAAATGACCTCATTAGTCGGACACAGTGGTGCTGGAAAATCTACTATTTTAAACTTAATTCCTAGATTCTATGATTGTAATGAGGGGGACATAACTATTGATAATCAATCAATCTATTCCTCAAAAATTCAATCTTTAAGAAAAAATATTTCTCTTGTAAGTCAGGATACAACTTTATTTGATGACACAGTCCGAAATAATATTGCTTATGCAATTTCAGATGCTACACAAGAACAAATAGAAGAAGCAGCAAAATACTCATTTGCAAATGAATTTATCGAAAAACTACCAAATAAATATGACACTCTCATAGGGGAAAATGGGATTAGACTTTCAGGTGGCGAAAAACAAAGATTATCAATTGCAAGAGCAATACTAAAAAAAAGTCAAATTATATTATTAGATGAAGCAACATCCTCTTTAGACGCTGAAACTGAAAGTAAAATACAAAGCGCAATTAATTTTTTAACAAAAAATAGAACTACATTAGTAATCGCTCATAGATTATCTACCATTCTAAATTCCGATAAAATTTATGTAATAGAATCTGGAAAAGTTGTTGGAGAAGGAAAGCATGAAGAACTATTAAAAAATTCTCCTGTTTACAAAAATTTCTACGACAAACAAATTAGAAGAGGCTAATGTTCCTAATCTATAGAATAGCAATAAATCTAATTTTATTTACCTCTCCTATTATTATTTTATTTCGATTATTTAAAAAAAAAGAAGATCCTGTAAGACTTAAAGAAAAATTTTGTTTTTTTTCAAAAAAAAAAATTAAAGGAAAATTAATATGGCTTCACGGCGCAAGCGTTGGCGAAATACAAAGTGTAATACCAACAATTGAACAATTAGAAAAAAATAAAAAAATTAGTCAAATTTTAATAACATCAAATACGCTAAGTTCATCAAAAATTTTATCTAATTTAAAATTAAAAAAAACTATTCACCAGTTTTTTCCTATAGACACTAATTATCATACTAAAAAATTTTTAGATTATTGGAAACCTTCAGTAGCTATTTTTATAGATTCCGAAATATGGCCCAATATGATTACTAATATTAAAAAAAAAAATATCTCACTAATACTTTTAAATGCAAGAATAACTAAAAAATCTTTTAAAATGTGGAAAATTTTTATTTCTAGTGCAAAAAAAATTTTTCAAAAATTTGATATTTGTTTATCTGCAAGTATGGAATCAAAAAAATATTTAAAATTACTTGGTGCAAAAAAAATAAAATATATTGGTAATTTAAAATTTTCTCAAACTGAAAATAATGAGTATAAATTAAATAATAATTTAAAAAAATTTTTTATATCAAAAAAAATATGGTGTGCAGCTAGCACTCATAATACTGAAGAAAAAATTTGTGCATTAACTCACAAAAAACTTAAAGAAAAATATAAAAACTTATTAACAATTATTATTCCAAGACACATAGATAGAACTAAAAATATCATAGATGAAATAGAAAAATTGAATCTCAAAGTTCACACCCATGATTCAAAAAATAAAATTGATAAAGATACAGATATATACTTGGTCAATTCTTATGGTAAAACAAAAGCTTTTTTTAAGATTTGCAAAACTGTTTTTTTAGGTGGTTCAATAATTAAACACGGAGGACAGAATCCATTAGAGGCTGCCAGATACGGCTGTCAAATTTTACACGGTCCAAATATTTGGAATTTTTATGAAATTTATAACCTCTTAAATGAACATGGAGTATCCAATAAAGTGAAAAATTCAAACCAAATAATTTATAATATTAATAAAATATTAAAAAATAAAACTAACCCTCACAACATTAAATATAAAATTCAAAATTTAGGTAATAAAATTTTAAATTCAACACTAAAAGAAGTAAACTTTTTTATCAAAAAAAATGATATTAAAAAAACCTGATTTTTGGGATTACAAGCAGCCTAATTTTTTATCTTATATGCTGCTTCCACTAACGCTACCAATTATTATAAATAATTTTTTTATAAGTTTAAAAAAAAATTCAGACAATCAAAATATTAAAAAAATTTGTATAGGTAATATTTATATTGGAGGCACAGCTAAAACACCTTTATCTATAAAAATAAATCAAATTTTAAAAAAATTAAACCTCAAAACTGGAATAATAAAAAAATTTTATAAAAATCAAGTTGATGAACAAAAACTATTGTCTAATAAAGCACAACTATATTGTTTTGACAAAAGAAAAATGGCGCTGGATAAAGCCATCAAAGACAATTTAGAGATTGTAATATTTGATGATGGTTTACAAGATAGCTCAATAAATTATGACCTAAGCTTTGTTTGTTTTAATGTTGTTAAATGGATTGGTAATGGTTTTTTAATTCCAGCAGGACCCCTAAGAGAAAAAATAGAAAGTATATCAAGATATGATGCTATATTTCTTAATGGTAATGAAGAAGACACTTCTGATCTAAAGTTATTGATAAAAAAATACAACAAAAATATTAAAATTTTTGAAACATATTATAAGCCAATTAATATTAATAAATTTAATGATAAAAATAAATATGTAATTTTTTCTGGAATTGGTAATCCAGAAAGTTTTAAAAAAACTTTAACTAAAAATAATTTTAATATAATTAAAGAAATTAAATTTCCAGATCATTATAGATATACACAAAAAGATATCGATAAAATTAAATTACAAGCAATTAATTTAAATGCTAAAATTTTAACTACTGAAAAAGATTTTGTAAAACTTAATGATAATGCAGCAGATGGAATTGAATTTTTAGAAATTGAGCTTGTTATAAAAGAAGAAAATGAATTAATTAATTTTATTAAATCAAATATATGAATTCAATAAAATATTTTTTACAATTTTTTATAATATCAATTTTTTTTATTATATTTAAAATCGTTGGGTTAAAGTTCGCGTCAAATATTTCTAGTAAAATTGTATCTTTAATTGGTCCATTTTTTAGGTCTAAAAAATTAATTGAGAACAATATAAGGAAAGCTATTCCAAATTTAGATTCAAAAGAACTCAAAAAAATTGTTAATAATATGTGGGGTAATTATGGAAGAATTTTATCAGAATATGTTTTTATAAAAGATTTTAGAGAGTCAAAATCAGAAAATATTATACAGGTCGAAGGTCAAGAAATTTTAGATCAAATAAAAAAAGATAAAGAACCTGTAATATTTATCTCAGGACATTTTAATAATTTTGAATTAATGGCTATGCATATTGAAAAATCAGGCATTAATTTAGCTGCTATTTATAGACCTCTTAATAATAAGTTTTTAAATTTTGTAATGGAAAAAATACGAGAAAGATACATTTGTAAAAAACAAATAAAAAAAGGTATTTCAGGTACAAAGCAGTTACTTTTATTTTTTAAAAATGGCACATCAATTGCTCTAATGATTGATCAAAGAGTTTCGCAAGGTATTAGATCTAATTTCTTTAAACACGAAGCTTATACAACAACTATACCTGCTCAATTTGTAAAAAAATTTAAATGTAAAGTGGTACCAATTTATATTCAGCGAATAAAAGATGTAAATTTTAAAATAAGTGTCAGTAAACCCCTAGAATACTCAGAAGATGAATCAATTGCATCTATAACTTTAGATTTAAATAACTTACTTGAAAAAATGATTTTAAAAAATCCTGAACAATGGATTTGGTCTCATAACCGTTGGAAATAAAGACTACTTTAACTATTTTCTCTTTTTTTTGATGCTTCTTTATATGAATAATATGGCTCCTGGAGATCTACATTCCAATAATTAAGTTCCTCTAATTTTATTATTTTGCCAGATATAGCACAAATTACATGATCTCCTTCTTCAAGAACTTTAAAATTATTTGGTAAGTATTTTATTTTGGCTAATTTTTTATTCATTTTTAGTTTATATATTAATACATGAAAGTTGGGATAATAGGAAGTGGTGGACGTGAGCATGCCATCTGTCATGCTTTAAGTAAATCTAAAAAAATTGATAAAATATACTGCTTTCCAGGCAATGCTGGAACAGCACAGAATGCAACAAATATTAACTTAAATTTAGATAACTTTAATGAACTCAAAAATTTTACACTGTCAAATAAAATTGATCTAATTGTTGTTGGTCCTGAAAAACCTTTGGTAGATGGCATTGTAGATTTCTTAGAAAAACATAATATAAAAGTGTTTGGACCCAATAAAATTGCGTCACAACTTGAAGGTTCTAAAATTTTTACAAAAAATCTTTGTGAAAAATACCAAATTCCAACTGCAAAATTTGGAATTTTTAAAAATAATAATGATGCAAAAAAATTTATAGAAAAAACTAACTACCCATTAGTTATAAAAGCTGATGGTTTAGCCTCTGGTAAGGGAGTTTATATATGCGATGATAAAGTGGAAGCCCAACTTGCAATAAAAGAAATATTTGAAGGTAAATTTGGTAAAGCTGAAAATTTACTTATTGAAGAATTTCTTAAAGGTGAAGAGATGAGTTTCTTCATCATAAGTGATGGAAAAACAATAAAAAATTTTCAGACTGCTCAAGATCATAAGAGAGTATTAGAGGGAGATAAAGGTAAAAATACTGGTGGAATGGGAGCCTACTCACCATCAAGATTAATTAATAATAAGTTAGAAAAAAAAATATTAGACAAAATAGTAAAACCAACGATAAAAGGTCTTAAAGAAATTGGTACTAACTATAAAGGTTTTTTATATGTAGGTTTAATGATCATAAAAGATGAACCTTATTTAATTGAATATAATGTTCGAATGGGTGATCCAGAATGCCAAACTATTTTACCAAAACTTAATTCAGATTTATTAGATATATTCATAGCTTGTTGTGATGAAAAATTAGATACAATAGAAATAAAATGGAGTAACAAAAAAAGCTTGTGCGTTGTTTTGTGTTCAAAAGGATATCCTGAGAAATTTAAGAAAAATATATTAATTAATAATATAGATAAAATGAAACTTGATAATGATGAATACTGTTATCACGCTGGAACAAAAATTATTGAAAGAGCAATATATGCAAACGGAGGTCGTGTGCTAAATTTTATTTGTGTGTCTGAAGATTTTCACAAGAGTAGAAATAAAATATTTAATTTAATAAAATTATTAAATTGGGATAGTGGTTTTTTTCGTAAAGATATTGGATATAAGGTAATAAATGAATGAGAATAATATCTGGAAACTTTAAAGGTAAAAAAATTCTTTCACCTAAAGATAAATCTACAAGGCCACTTAAAGATTTAACAAAAGAATCCATCTTTAATATAATTAAACATTCAAATAAATTTAATATAAATATAGAAGAATCAAATATATTAGATTTATTTTCAGGTGTTGGTTCATTTGGATTGGAGTGCTTATCAAGAGGGGCGTCGACTTCAACCTTTGTTGAAAACTATAAAGAAGTACTTCCTATCTTAAAAAAAAATATTCTTAATTTAAATTATCTAAATAACTCTTCAATAATTGAAAAAGATATATTTGATCAATTAGATTTTAATAACTTAAAAATAGAATTTGATATTATTTTCATTGATCCACCATATAAAGAAAAAAGATTACACGGATTATTAAAAAAAATAATTGAATCAAATATACTAAAAAAAGAAGGTATATTTATTATTCATAGACATAAAAAAGAAGAAGATAAATTTCCTAATAGTTTTAATCTTATAGAACAAAAGACTTATGGTATTTCAAAAATTATTTTTGGATATTGTGCTTAAACTAAAATTTTTTTTGTTTCTTTTTTAATTAATTCTACAGAAGGCTGATCATAAGGGTTAATTTTTAAAGCTCTACCTATTAGGATTGTTTCTAAAATAAAAAAACAAAAAAGTTCGCCTAAAGTTTTTTCATCTCTATTTGAAATTTCAAAACTTCTAAATGGTATATTTTTCTTAGAAAATACACTTTGCGTAGCTAATTTTTGAGAAAGCATTATTTGATTTATATTTTTATTTTTTAAATAGAAATGAGAAGAAAGAACTTCTTTATTAATAATCTTAGAAGAATTTTTCTCCTTCACGTAAAAAAAAGTGAAGAAGTTATTTTTAGGGCCATCTAGATAAAATTGCATAAGACTATGATTGTCTTTTGGCATTGAAGAAATTATTGGCAAAATTCCATTTTTTTTTTTCCCTAAGCTCTCAGCTATTAATTGTTGATACCATTTGAATAAATTTTTAGATTTTTCATCATAATTAAGAATAACAGAATTAAATTTTTTTTGTTTTAAAAAATAAAGTGTATTGCTGACATTTGAGGTTAACAAATTTACAAAGTTTTTATTTTTAACTAAATTATTTATTTGTTTAAATTTTTTTATATTTAATCCCATTAATTCTGCAGGTAACATACCGACTTCAGATAATACGGAGTATCTTCCTCCTATAAAATTATTGTGATGAACAATTTCAGCTTTTAATTTTTTGGCTAACAACCATAAATAACTTTTTTTATTCTCTGTGATAAATACGTTTGTATCTTTTTTTTTAATAATAATATTTGCATTTGATATTGTTTCAAGTGTGTTTCCAGATTTAGAAACTATTAAATTAATATAATCTTTTTTTTTGTTGTTAAAATTAATTTTAGGTTGAATGTTATTAATAAAATAAAATTTTTTTTTAATTTTATGTTTCAAAAAATCATAGATAGACTCGGTTCCTAAAATTGAACCACCCATTCCAATAATTCTTATTTTAGAATATTTTTTTAATTTTTTAACAACTTTTTTATCATAATGATTTTTATAACTTGAGCTTAATGATTTATATGTTTCTGTATTTTCTTTTAAAAATACTTTTAGATCATTTCTAATTTTTTTAGTATTTTTTTTATATTGAAAATTTTTAAAATTAATATTTTTTGTTAGCATTAATTATTTTTAATTTTTTCCATTATAGATTTTTCTAGTGGACCATTGGTAGTTTTGATTTTTGAGTTGGTGCTAATTGAGTCTGAGATTTTTCCAAAAATAATTTGCAAATCTATTTCTCCTTCTTTGTTTTTATCTTCGCTAGTAGATGTTTTGGGTTCAGGTAATTCATCAAATTCTGGAGGTAGCACTAAGGGATTTTTTTTTTTCACCAAAAATTCATCTGCACCACTTTTTTTTTTCCCTTCCAAAGCATCTCTTGCACTTTGACAGGCGCCTAGAGAAATTAAAATTACAAATAAATAAAATAAATTTTTAGTTATATTTTTCATTTTTTTTTATTATCAATGAATATTTCTATATAAATAAGGCATAATACACCTATAGTAATGAATATATCTGCAATATTAAAGATAAACCAATGATAATTATTTACATGCAGATCAATAAAATCTGGAACTGCTGAGAAATAAATTCTATCAAAAAGATTACCTATTGAACCTCCAAATATAGATATTAAACAGTATTTTTTAAAACCATTACATTTTATAATCATAATTAGAATAACAAAAGTTATAATAATTATTATTAAGCTTATTAAATTATAAGCAGAATTATCATCAAAAGAAAATAGCCCAAAAGCTATTCCCTTGTTCCATATTAGATATAGATTTAAGTATGATGTTAAATATATGTCTACAGTATTTTCTAACTCAGCTAATTTAAGGATATAATTTTTTGATATTCTGTCTGCTAAAAAAATAATCAAAATAATTAATGAATTTATTAATGTATTTTTAAAATTTATTTTGAACATTTAATTTAAGCTGGATGTCTTTCACATTGATCTTTATTGATTTTCCAACAAACAGGACATTTATTCCCTTCGGCCCTTTCTGTTTTAACACTTATTTCTTCTGAAGTTGTTTTCTCAATTTTTGCACCAGAAGTAATGCATAATTCTGAAAAGTCTATATTTTTTGTAATTTCAAATATTTTTTTATTTAAATTTATTATCAAATTAGCTTCAAGACTTGATCCGATTTCTTTACTTGCTCTTTTCTCTTCAATACTAATGTTACAAATATCCCTAATTTTTTTTAATTCTATCCATTTTTCATTTAATTTTTCATTTGCAAACATTTTAGGTATTTCAACAAAATTTTCTAAGTGAATACTTTTTTTATCTTTATTAATTAAAGTATAAATTTCTTCTGTTGTAAATGAAAGTATGGGTGCAAACCATTTGAGTAAAGATTCAAGTATAATATTTAATACCACAATACAACTTTTTCTTTTATCTGAATTTTTAGTATCACAATATAAGGAATCTTTTCTTATATCAAAATAGAAAGCTGATAAATCAACAGTGCAAAAATTTAATAATTCTTTGTAAAGATTATGAAAATCATAATTGCTAAAATATTTTTTAAAATTTTTATTTAAATGATAAACTTTGTGTAACATATATTGCTCAAGTTCTGGTAAATTTTTTAAATTTAATTTATTAAAATCTATATATTTAAATTCATCATTTAAATTGCCAAGTAAATACCTAAAAGTATTTCGTATTTTTCTATATGAATCTGCATGTTGCTCTACTATCGAATTATCTATTCTTAGATCTTCCTCATAATTTGAAGAAGCAACCCATATTCTTAAAATATCAGCACCATATTTTTTCAATATATCTTCTGGTGCAATTACGTTGCCAAGTGATTTAGACATTTTAAGTCCTTTGCCATCAACAACAAAACCGTGTGATAGAATTGATTCATAGGGTGCACGACCTCTAGTTCCACATGATTCAAGGAGCGAAGAATGAAACCAGCCTCTATGTTGATCTGATCCTTCTAAATACATTGATGCTGGCCATTGAAGATCTTTTCTTTTTTCCAAAACAAATGAATGTGTACAGCCACTATCAAACCAAACTTCAACGATATCACTTAATTTATCGTAATCTTCTGCTTTATATTTCTCACCCAAAAATCTTTGTGGATTGTCTGAAAACCAGCAATCTGAACCTTCTTTTTCATAAATATTTGCAATATTTTCATTTACGTCATCATCTACTAAAATTTCTTTAGTTACCTTATGAACAAATATAGGTAATGGAACTCCCCAAACTCTTTGTCTTGAAACACACCAATCAGGTCTTGTTTCGATCATTGCTTTTATTCTTTCTCTACCTTTGTTTGGGTAAAATGTTGTGTCATCAAGAGCTTTTAATGCTTTTTTTCTAAGACCATGGCTTTCCATTGAAATAAACCATTGAGGAGTTGCTCTATGAACAAGAGGAGCTTTTGACCTCCATGAATGAGGGTAAGAATGGACTAGCTCTCCATTAGATAATAATTTTTTTTGTTCTTTTAATTTTTCAATTACAATTGGATTTGCTTTAAATATATGTATTCCCTCAAACAAAGGAAGGTTTTTTGTATATTTTCCATCTCCATCAACAGTTTCAATTGCTTTTATTCCATTGTTTAGGCAAAGATTAAAATCATCAGGACCATGACTGGGTGCACAGTGTACAATGCCTGTGCCCTGCTCTGTTGTTACAAATCTTGCTTCTAACATTGGAATTTCATAATCATAACCAATGTCTAAAAATGGATGGCTACAAATTGTATCTTTAAATTCTATTCCTTTAAATTTTTTAATTTCTTTATAACTTTTAATATAACAATCCTTTATGATTGAATCTAATAGCGCTTCTGCAATTACTATTTTTTTATTTTTAAAATCTCCATCATCGTCTATTTGAATGATTAAGTAATCTAGCGCTTCATTATAAGCTAAAGCCTTATTTGCTGGTATTGTCCAAGGTGTTGTGGTCCAAATAATAATATCTGTTCCTTCAAGATCTTTTAAATTTGATTTTTTTACCGAAAAGGCAGCATAGATTGTGTCTGACTTATGGTCTTGATATTCAACTTCAGCATCTGCTAACGCAGTTTTTTCTACAGTTGACCAAAGAACAGGTTTAAATCCCCTGTAAAGACTTCCTTCTTTTAAAAATTTACCAAGCTCTCTAACTATTTGCGCTTCAGCATCAAAGCTCATTGTGGAATAATGATTTTCCCAATCTCCCACAACACCTAATCTCTTAAATTGTTCTTTGTGAACTTCAATCCATTTTTCTGCAAAAGTTCTACATTCTTTTCTAAATTCTATTATTGGGACTTCATTCTTATTTTTTTTATTTTTTTTATATTGTTCTTCAATTTTCCATTCAATGGGTAGTCCATGACAATCCCACCCTGGAACATAAACTGAGTCTTTTCCATCCATTTGATGAAATTTAACAATAATATCTTTAAGAATTTTATTTAATGCAGTACCCATATGAATGTTTCCATTTGCATATGGAGGCCCATCATGAAGTATAAATTTTTCCTTACCTTTGTTAGATTTTCTTAGTTCTTTATAAAGATCAATTTTTTTCCAATATTCTAAAATTTCAGGTTCTTTATTTTGCAAATTAGCCTTCATTGAAAAGGCTGTTTTAGGTAAATTTATATTTTCTTTGCTCATTTTAACTTTTTTTAGCAGCCTTTAGATCACTTTGAATTTGTTTTTTTAACTGATTAACATTATTAAATTTTTTTTCTTTTCTAATAAATTTTATAAATTCAACTGATAAATACTTATTGTAAAGATTTCCAGAAAAATTAAAAATATGAACTTCCAATAAAATTTTTTTTTGATTAAAAGTAGGTCTATAACCAAGATTGGCTATTGCTTTTAAAGGTTTCTTGACATTTTGTTGTCTCACTTTAGCTGCATATACTCCTGGCATAGCAATCACGTAATCTTTAATATCTATGTTACAAGTTGGAAAACCAATTTTTTTACCTTGCTGCCTTCCCCTTTGAACGACTCCTTCGATGGACCATTTTCTATTTAAAAGGCTATTTACTTTTTTTAATTTTCCTTTCTCTAAAAGCTTTCTAATAAATGACGAGGAAATAACTTTATTTTTTAATATTAATGGTTTTGGGTTTATTATTTTATAGCTATAAGTTTTCTCACTTCTTATTAATTGCTTAACATCTCCTTCTCTTTTATTTCCAAATCTAAAATTATTACTAACAAATATATATTTAGCATTTAATTTTTTATATAAAATATTCTTTATAAAAAAGTTAGCTTTAATTTTAGAAAATTTTTTATCAAATTTTTTTGTAATTACAAAATCAATTCCTAAATCTTTTAAAATTTTATTTTTTTGAATTATATTTGAAATTCTAAAATTTTTAATCTCATAATTAAAGTACATTTTAGGCATTGGTTCAAAAGTCACCACACCAATTTTTAATTTAAATTTTTTTTTGTACTTTGTTGCTAATTTAAATAATTTTTGATGACCTAGGTGTACTCCATCAAAATTTCCAATTAAGATTATTGATTTTTTATGTTTTTTAAAAATATTAAAGTTTTTATACAATCTCATTTTTTTTACCACTTAAGTTCGCTTTGTATAAAATTAACTACAACTTCATATTTCTTTGAAACTTTTTCTACTCCATCTTTCTTAATCTCATTTTTATGAACCCCATTTGAAATTAATAAAGAATCATAATCTAAAAGATTTGCTCCTTTAATATCGGTATTTAAATTATCCCCAATTGATAATATTTTTTTATTAGTATTATCTATTGATTGATTGTAAACTTCCGGAAAAGGTTTTCCAAAATAAATAACTTCTCCTCCCATTTTCTCAAATACTAATGCTACAGAACCTGCACATAATTCTCTTTTTCCACCTCTATCCACTATCAAATCTGGATTAGTGCAGATCATTTTTTTATTTACATGATTTTCAAATAACTTTTTATAATGATTTAAACCTTCATCATGATTTTCAAATAATCCAGTACATAGCAGATAGGTGCTGTCATTAATATTTTTTGTCTTACTATCGTCAAAGTCTACAAATAAATCAAAATCTCTTGGTGGACCTATATGATAAAATTTTTCATTTAAGTGATTTATTTTTAGATAAGTTAAAGCAGCTTCTCCTGATGTATATACCTTTGCTCTAATTTCTTTATCCATGCTCATTTTTTCTAAAAATGTTTTTACTGTTTTATTTGGTCTTGGCGCATTAGTTAAAAGCACATAATTTTTTTTTGCTTTAGTAATCTCCATTAACGTTTCAATTGCCTTTTTATGAAGAACCATTCCATTATGAACTACCCCCCATAAATCGATATAAAATATGTCATAATTATCTACTATCGATCTTAATCCCTCATTATCTAAATTTTTGGTCATTACGTGAGGTATAACTCATAAAAAACACAATTTCTCTGGTTTTTTACCTCACATATTTTTTTTCTATAACCTTGAAATAGCCTCGCTAGTGGCTATATGAGTCGCATATTGAAAGGAAAATTTTATGAAATTTAAACCGTTACACGATAGAGTTTTAATAGAAGTTTTAGACAGCAGTGAAAAAACTGCTGGAGGAATAATCATCCCTGATACAGCGCAAGAAAAACCCCAAGAAGGTAAAGTGATTGCTATTGGCGGTGGTGCAAAAACTGAAGATGGAAAGATAATGCCGATGGATGTTAAAGTTGGTGATAAGGTTCTTTTTGGCAAATGGTCTGGAACTGAAATCAAAATCGATGGCAAAGAATACAGCATAATGAAAGAATCAGACATTATGGGTATTTCAGGTAAATAATTTAATTTAAAGGAGAAAATAAAATGGCAAAAATTGTAAAATTTGACTCTGAAGCAAGAGCAGCAATGATAAGAGGTGTTGATATACTTGCTAACACTGTAAAAGTTACACTTGGACCAAAAGGAAGAAATGTCGTTATCGACAAATCTTACGGTGCACCAAGAATTACTAAAGATGGCGTTACAGTTGCTAAAGAAATAGATCTAGAAGATAAATTCGAAAATATGGGTGCTCAAATGGTTAAAGAAGTTGCCAGTAAAACAAACGAAGAAGCTGGTGATGGAACAACTACAGCAACTATTTTAGCACAAGCAATAGTTAAAGAAGGTGTAAAATACGTTACTGCTGGAATGAATCCTATGGATGTTAAAAGAGGAATAGATGCTGCCGTTGAACATGTTAAAACTAATTTAATTGCTTCAGCAAAAAAAGTAAAAGATAGCGATGAAATTGCTCAGGTTGGAACAATTTCAGCCAATGGTGATAAAGAAATTGGTAACATGATTGCAAAAGCTATGCAAAAAGTTGGCAATGAAGGCGTTATCACTGTTGAAGAAGCAAAAGGAATAGAAACAGAGTTGGATGTAGTAGAGGGTATGCAGTTTGATAGAGGATATCTATCACCCTACTTTATCACTAATGCTGATAAAATGACTACCGAGTTAGAAAATCCTTTTATTCTATTACATGAAAAAAAATTAACTAACTTACAGCCAATGGTTCCATTATTGGAAGCAGTTGTTCAGGCTGGAAGACCACTAATGATTATTTCAGAAGATGTTGAGGGTGAAGCTCTTGCAACTCTTGTGGTAAACAAACTTAGAGGTGGTTTAAAAGTAGCTGCTGTTAAAGCTCCTGGTTTTGGTGATAGAAGAAAATCAATGCTTGAAGATATTGCAATCTTAACAGGCGGCCAGGTTATTTCTGAAGACTTAGGTGTTAAACTTGAAAATGTTAAACTTACTGATCTTGGATCTTGTAAGAGAGTAAAAGTTGACAAAGATAACACTACTATTATTGGTGGAAATGGTAAAAAATCTGACATTGAAGCTAGATGTACTCAAATTAAACAACAAGTTGGAGAAACAACCTCTGATTACGATAAAGAAAAACTTCAAGAAAGATTAGCAAAACTTGCTGGTGGAGTTGCTGTAATCAAAGTTGGTGGTGCAACTGAAGTAGAAGTAAAAGAAAGAAAAGATAGAGTTGAAGATGCTCTTAACTCAACTAGAGCTGCTGTTGAAGAAGGAATAGTAGTTGGTGGCGGTTGTGCTCTTTTATATGCTGCTCAAGACTTAGATAAAGTTAAAGTTAAAGGCGATGACCAAAAAGCTGGAGTTACTTTGGTAGGAAAAGCATTACAGTCACCTATTAGACAGATAACTTTAAATGCTGGAGTTGATGGATCAGTTGTAGTTGGAAAACTAATTGAGCAAAATAAAAAATCACAAGGTTACGACGCTCAGAATGAAGAGTACTGTGATATGTTTACAAAAGGTATCATAGATCCCGTTAAAGTTGTTAGAACTGCTTTACAGGATGCAGCTTCAATTGCTGGATTACTTGTAACTACAGAAGCCATGGTTGCTGACAAACCAGATGATAAAGATTCTGCTCCTGGTGGAATGCCTGGTGGAATGCCTGGTGGAATGGGCGGAATGGGTGGAATGGGTGGAATGGGAATGTAATCCCATTCACTAAACAAAATTTAAAAAGGGCAGTTTTTACTGCCCTTTTTTTTTGTCTAAACGAAAATCATTAGTGATGAAAAAGTGATGAAGGTATGATGAAGGATTAAGACGGTTAGAGATAGTTTTTTCATTATTTATTAAACATTTTATTAATTTTAAATTTTATTCTCTCAAAAAGATTGGGGCTTTTAATATAAGGTCTTGTATAAATTAAAGTATTGGCCTCCATAACATAAATCCAACCGAGAAATTCAAAAATAATTGTTAAAATAATTAATTTTTATAAGTTTTTTTGTAAAATCTCATAAAACCTTGACTCATTAAATGAGATCCTTCAATTGTTAGATGAGAATCATCTCTGTGAGTTATTAAATTTCTTTCTTTATCAAAAACTTTACAAATCCTACTAGAACAAATTAAATTATATGGGTCAAAATAATTAAAATTTAAATTATTATTAATTAATTTTTTTGTTTTTAAATTCAAAGATTTTAGATTTCTTTTATTTAAATCTTCAAAGGTATCGTATTCACAATTTATTTTTTTGATAAGGCATTTTAAAGGTTCAATATTTGAATCTACATATGGGACCGCTCCTAATATCAAAATTTTAATACTTTTATTAAATTTCTTTTGAATTTCAATTAATCTATAAAGAGATTTTTCATCCGATATATTTGTGGCATATACAACCTCATTATAATTTTGCTGTAAGCTATTAACTAAATCAAAATTAGTATTTTCAAATAGATTTGCTTTGTGATTATAATAAATTGAGTCATTAATGCTAATTTCATTAAACATAGGAATAAAATTTGCTGTATGACTATTTCCTTCAATGAAAAAAATTCTATTATTTGTTATTCCCTTTTTTAAACAATTTATTCTTAAGTTATTAGAATTTAATCTATTAAATTCAGAGTTTTCTTTACAAAAGCGATAGATTTCATTTCCATTGATATTAATTTTATAAAAAACAACTCTATCTGTGTAATTAATCTTATTTTCTAAATAGTTTAAACTATATATCAAACTTTTAAATTTGTACTTTAAAGAATTATTATAACTATCCTTAAAAGCAAAAATATTAATTATCAAAATTATTGATAATATAAGAGTACCAAAAATAATATTTCTAAAATTAAAATTAATATTAATTTTTGAATATCTAAATCTATTTTCAATAAACTTAAAAGAAAAAAAAGATAACAATAAAATACTAAAAAATAGTAATGGCACTCTTAATAAAGAGTTTAAAAAATATAAATCATAAAAATAAATAATTGGTAAATGCCATAAATAAAATGAATAAGAAACATTACCTAAAAAAATCAAATATTTATTTTCAACAATATGATTAAATATTTTATTCTCATTTTTTGTATAAAATAAAATAAAAATAGATGTAAAAATACAAGTTACCAATATTATGTTTGGCAAACTAATATCTTTAGGGATTAATATAAAAAAAAATAATATAAATAATACTAATAAAGACAAGTAATTATTTTTAAATTTTATTTTCTTGGTTAAAAAAAAAGTTAATGTTCCAATTAAAAACTCCCAAAATCTAAATACTGGTGAGTAAAATATTAATTTTATATTTCCTTCAAAAAAATTTGAAAAACTTATTCCAATTATAATTAATAAAACTAAAAAAAAAATATTTTTAAAGAAATTGTTATATTTTAATAAACAAAATAATAGTAATGGAAAAATAATATAGAATTGTTCTTCAATGCCCAGCGACCAAGTATGAGCAAAAGGATCATCAAATACTGTATCAAAATAATCTTTTTTTAAAAAAAGGTAATAAAAGTTTGAAATTCCAAACAATGATAAAAAATAAACTTTTAAATTGTTTAAAAATAAATCTAATGGTTGAAAAAAAATTATAAGGAAAAATGAGATGCTAAGAATAAAAAATAAGACCGGGTATATTCTTTTAAATCTTTTTATATAGAAATTATAAAAATTAAATTTTTTTGTTATTTCTATTTCACGATAAATCATTGAGGTAATAACAAAACCGGAAATTACAAAGAATATATCAACTCCTAAAAACCCATAATCAAAATATTCAAACTTAAGGTGATAAAAAAAAACCATTAATACTGAAATACCTCTTAGGAATTGAATATGATTTAAGGTTTTTTGGTTATTTTTTTTAATATCTATCACATCATACAATTACTTAAATTTTGATAGATAATAAAGTTTAAATATCACAAATACTCGGTTGTAGTTCTGTATTACAAATATTGTGTCTAATAATCTCTTCATTAGGTGGAATGGTGTTTTCTCTTTTAAGTATATTAAACACCCACGATTGAGCAAATTTCTTACGAGTTGATTTAGTAACTACTTCTGAAATCTTTTTATAAGAGTTTCCTTTTTTTTTATGAACCTGTTATAAGATTTAAAAATGTCAAAAAGATATAGTGGAAAATCATTTAAAGACTCAAGTGCTAGTAAAAAGCCTAGACTAAGCCTGAAAGAAAAAAGAAAACTTAAAAAAGAGAAATCTAAAAAGTCTTAGATTTTAGCTCTTTTTTGGCTATGTTTTTTAAAGATAAAACTTTTAGGTCTATTGCTTCTACCTTTAAATTTTTTCTTTACTTTAAAACCAAAGTTTTTCTTTTCACCATCATTTAAAAAATTTTCTGATGGTTTTTTACTAAAATATTTTGGGTTATTTGTATAGCCAGTTGGTCTTGAATCGCCTTTTTTGAAGAAGCTTTTTTTTCCTTTAAAACCAAAGCTTTTTTTCTCTCCATCTCTTGATGGCCTATCTGCTCTTCCTCTTACAAATGATTTTGCTTTATCACCAAATCTAAATTTTTCTGAATCGCCTTTTTTGAAGAAGCTTTTTTTTCCTTTAAAACCAAAGCTTTTTTTCTCTCCATCTCTTGATGGCCTATCTGCTCTTCCTCTTACAAATGATTTTGCTTTATCACCAAATCTAAATTTTTCTGAATCGCCTTTTTTGAAGAAGCTTTTTTTTCCTTTAAAACCAAAGCTTTTTTTCTCTCCATCTCTTGATGGCCTATCTGCTCTTCCTCTTACAAATGATTTTGCTTTATCACCAAATCTAGATTTTTTTTCATCTCTGAATTTTCTTTTTTTATTATATGGAGCCTTACTCCTCTTGTTTCCTCTTGAATTTTTTCTTAACCCACCTGGCGCAGGTTTAAAGTTTGGATCAATTAATTTACTAATTGAATTCCACATTAATCTATCATCTGGTGTAAGAAAAGTTAAGGCAGAACCTTCCGATCCTGCTCTAGCAGTTCTTCCAATTCTATGAATATAATCTTCCGGAACTTGAGGTAAATCATAATTTATTACATGTTGAATTAAGGGAATGTCCAATCCTCTTGCCGCAACATCAGTTGCGATTAATATTTTTTTAAGACCTTTTCTAAATGAATTAATTACACGATCTCTTTTACTTTGACGAAGATCTCCATGAATTGCATCAGCTGAATGACCTTCTTCTTTAAGACGCTTAACCATTTTGTCAGCACTACGTTTTGTTTTAACGAAAACTAGGATTGATCCTTTTCTTGCTAAGAACTGATCAATTAATTCATCATATTTATTTTCTTTATAAACTTGAAGCGTTTCTTGTTTAATTTTAGCAATAGGAACTGAAGTTGATCCTGCAGAAATTCTTTCAGGTTTATTTAAATATCTTTCTGAAATTCTAAGAATATTTTGTGGCAATGTTGCAGAAAATAATAATGTTTGGTGGTCTTTTGGAACAAATTTTAAAATCATTTCTATTTGTGGAGTAAAACCCATATCTAACATTCGATCTGTTTCATCCAATACCAAGTATTTTGTAGCTGATAAATTTAAGCTTTTCCTTTTTAGGTGATCATTAATTCTGCCTGGTGTACCAACAATTATTCTAGACCTATTACCTAATTGTCTAAGTTGTTTTTGCATAGCCTCTCCACCTATAAGCAGCGCAGTTTTAATATTAATTTTATCACCAATAATACTTTTGATAGCCGTCATTACTTGGGTTGCTAATTCTCTAGTCGGACACATAACTAATGCAAATGCATTTTTATCTAATATTAGTTTATTAATTAAAGGAATGCTGAAAGCCAAGGTTTTTCCCGTTCCCGTTTGTGCAGTTCCTAAAACATCTTTTCCCTCTAAAGCAACCGGTATTGCCATGCCTTGAATTGGCGTTGGCTTCTTAAAATTCATTTTTTCCAATGAATGCTTTAACAAATCTTCTATTTTTAATGATTTAAAATTTTCCATTTAGATATTTAGATTTTTTAAAATTTAAGGAGATATGCTCTTAATCCTTTAATACGTCTAATTTATATAGGGATATCTATAGGTTTTTTGAATAATCACAAGAAGTGAATTTTTTTTGAAAAGAAGAATTATAAACAAATAATAGTTTTTTTAAGTTTTCAAATTAAGCAATTAATGTATAAGAGCCTCAAATTATGCCTAATAATATTAGAAACATCACAATCATTGCTCATGTTGACCATGGTAAGACAACCATGATTGATAATCTTATGAAACAAAGTGGTTCATTTAGAGACAATGAAGTTGTTGATGAAAGATTAATGGATTCTGGTGAATTAGAAAAAGAAAGAGGTATCACTATTTTAGCTAAGCCTGCTTCAATTAATTGGCAAGACACAAGAATTAATATTATAGATACACCTGGACACAGAGACTTTGCAGCAGAAGTAGAGCGAGTCTTAAATATGGCAGATGGAGCATTATTGCTTATTGATTCTGCTGAAGGTGTAATGCCTCAAACAAAATTTGTATTGGCTAAAGCTCTTAAACAAGGATTAAAACCAATTGTTATAATAAATAAACTAGATAAGGCTGACCAAAGAGCCAATGAAGTATTAGATGAAACATTTGATTTATTTGTAAGCCTAGATGCAAATGATGAGCAATTAGATTTTCCAGTTTTATATGCTAGCGGAAGGTCTGGATGGGCTAGTAAAGAAGTCGATGGTCCAAGAGAAAATCTTCATCCGATATTAGATTTAATCATAGAACATGTTAAGCCTGCAGAACTTGATACTAGCAAACCTTTTGCGATGTTATCTACACTTTTGTATGCAGATAATTTTTTAGGTAGAAGCTTAGTTGGAAAAATATCTCAAGGAACAGCAAAAGCTAATCAACCGATTAAGGCGATAAATCTTAAAGGTGAAAAAATAGATGAAGGTAAATTAACTAAAATTTTTAGATACGAAGGAACAAAAAAAGTACCCATCGAAGTTGGTGAAGCTGGAGATATTGTTGTAATTGCTGGATTAGAAAAAGCTAACGTAGCCGACACTATTTGTGATCCTGAAGTAAATGAACCAATTCCCGCAACACCAATAGATCCGCCCACTATGTCTATTACAATCAGCGTTAATAGTTCTCCACTTGCTGGAACTGAAGGGAAAAAATTAACAAGCACTCAAATTAGAGATAGATTAATTACTGAAGCACAAAACAATGTTGGAATTTCTTTTTCTCAAAATGCTAATGTAGATTCTTTTGTAATTAGTGGTCGTGGAGAATTAATGCTTGAAATATTACTCACACAGATGAGACGTGAAGGTTTTGAAATGACAGTAAGCCCTCCAAAAGTTTTATACCAACAAGATGAAAATGGAAATAAGCTTGAACCTATTGAAGAAATCACTATTGATCTAGATGAAGAATACTCATCAAAAATAATTGATTCAATGAATAGAAAAAAAGGTAAATTAATTGACCTTAAAGATACTGGAAAAGATAAAAAACGACTAATCTTTCATGCACCAACAAGAGGTTTAATGGGTTATACAAGTAGATTTCTTACTCTAACAAAAGGTACCGGTGTAATTAATAGAATATTTCATGGTTATGGAAAATTTGAAGGTGAGATGGATGGAAGAAAAAATGGTGCTTTGATTTCCATGGCTACAGGTAAAGCAGTAGCATTTGCAATATTTAACTTACAGGCAAGAGGTGAGATGTTTGTAACTCATAACGATCCTGTTTATGAGGGAATGATTGTTGGATTAACTCCAAAACCAGGAGATATGATTATCAATGTTATGAAGGGTAAGCAGTTAACTAACATGAGAACTCAAGGGACTGATGAAAATGTAGTACTTACCCCAGTTCGAAAAATGTCAATTGCTGAACAATTAAGTATACTAAATACAGATGAAGCGCTAGAAATTACCCCTAAATCACTTAGATTAAGAAAAGCTATTCTCAATCCTCATGATCGAAAAAAAAATGAAAAGTCTGGAACCCCACTTTAATTAAAAGTTTTTCCTACAATAAATAATCCTAAAGCAACTGATGGGCCGATACCAAAAGCAAATAATAAAGTTCCCGCACCTACAGTTCCACCCAAATACCAACCGATGGAAACAACTGTAATCTCAAGAAAAGCTCTAACAGCTGCAATTGGTAATTTTGTTTTTTTTTGTAAACCTATCATTAAGCCATCTCTTGGTCCTGGTCCTAAATTTGCAACTAAATAAATTCCACCTCCCAATCCAACTGTAAGTACAGCTACTATTGCTAAAATTAATTGCAATATATAATTTTCTGGTGTCGGTACGAACTTAATACAAATGTCTATCATTAAAGCAATAATTAAAGCATTAAGGATTGTTCCAATTCCAGGTTTTTGATTTAACGGTATCCATAAAATTAAAACTCCAATGCTTATAAACAAAGTTATCATTCCAATTGAAAAATCTATATAAAGTGAAATACCCTGGGCCAGAACACTGTATGGTGAGGCACCAGTAAATGAAACTATTAATAAGCCTTCACCTAATCCAAATAGTGCTAAACCAAAACATAAAAAAAAGAATGTTGAAATTTTAGGTTTTAAATTTAAAGGTTTATTTGAGCTCCATGAAACTTTAGGAACATTTTTTATAGATAAAAACATATTTCATCTAATTATACACTTTGATAAAAAAAGAAAGTCTATTATTCTAATTGTTTATGCAAAAAGTTTTTATAAAAACTATCATATTTATTTTTATTACTTCAAATTTAAATGCACATATTTCTCACTATGAAAATCTTAAAAAAATTGAAATAGAAATTTTTAGAAATAATGAATTAATTGGATATAATCATTATTTTTTTAGAAAAAACAAAACTATAACTACAATAACAAATCAAATTAAATTTACTGTAAAATTACTAGGTAAAACTGTTTTTGATATAGAAGGCTATGGAGAAGAAAAATATGATGGAGATAACCTAATATATTTTAACTCAAAAACAAAACAAAATAAGAAAGAAAAATTTGTTAATCTAAAATTAGATAAAAAAAATAATAAATTTATAATCAAAGGTTCCTCTTATACAGGTAAAGCTGAGACGAGTAATGTTGTTGGTAATTGGTGGTATCACAAGTTACTTCAGGCTGAAAGTCAAATTAGTCCAGTATCAGGCAGCATAAAAGAACAAGTCATAACATTTATTGCAAAAGAACAGATTGAACTTTATGGAAAAAATTTTGAAACAGAACATTTTAAACTTACATCTAAAAATATGGATCTTCCTGATAATAAGAAATTAAATTTTGATATATGGCTTGATAAAAAAACAGGTTTAATCTTAAAAGTAAAATATTCAAGCATGGGTGATTGGGAATATAGACTAAAAAAATATGAGTAAAAAATTTATTTTCCTGCTACCACCATTCCTTCAATTAACATGGTAGGTGCGTTAGTTGCATATTTAAATTCAAGATCATCTGCTAGTGTTATATTTTTAAATATATCTTTAAAATTTCCAGCAATAGTGATTTCACTTACAGGATATTTGAATACACCATTTTCAACCATAAATCCTGTGGCACCTACTGAATAATCTCCTGTAACAAAATTACTTCCATGTCCAATTGTTTCTGTAATATATAAAGTTCTATGATTTAATTTTAAAAGATCTTTGTATGAAATAGATCCTTTTTCAAAAAATAAGTTGCTAGTTCCTCCACTTCTTCCATTGGACTGCATGTTTAATTTTTTTCCATTATATGTGTCTACTAAATAGTGTTTTAATATTCCCTGATCAACTAATTTAAGTTCTTCAGCTTTAACTCCCTCAGTGTCAAAATAGCTAGATCCTAATCCTCTAATGATATCTGGCTTATCATAAACATTTATTGTGTTTGAAAATATTTTCTCGTTAATTTTATCTTTTAAAAATGAAGTACCTCTTGCAATTGATGATGCAGATATTGCAGCTGCTAAACTACTTAATATTCCTTTAGAAATCCTTCTATCAAATATAATGCTAATTTTCTCACTTTCTATTTTTTGAGAATTTAATTTTTGGATTGTTTTTTTTGCTGCTAAGGATCCTATCTGATCGGGTTTTGCCATATCATGTAAATGACACGTCTTGGTAAATTCATAATCTCTTTCCATGTTTTCATTACTTTTTGCAACTGCAACACAAGATGCTGAAAATGAAGAAGATTTGTAGCCATTCAAAAAACCATCACTATTGGCTAGTATAAAATTTGATTTTGTTTCTGAAAAGTCACTTTCAGTATTTATTATTCCTTTTTTAAAAGCAGATTCCTCTACCTCTTTCAAATATTCAATTTTTCCATCATTGCTAATATGATCATCATCATACAAGTTTAAATTTTTGGTCTCTATTCCTAGTAAATTTTTATCAGGTAAAGAATTAAATTCATCTTCAGGAGTAATTTTTGTTGTTTCGATGCATCTTTCTATTAAATCTTTAATATTATCTTCAGAAAGATTTGATGAAGAAATACTAGATTTTTTCTTACCTATATAAGTTGTTAAGGTAACCCCTAAATTATCTGATCTATCAGACTCATCTAATTTTTTATTTCTAAAATTAACTGTTTCAGAAATTGAATGCATTACAGCAGCGCTAGAACTTGTTGCTCCTAATTTTTTAGCTAAATCTATGCAGAATGATGCTGTTTTTTTTAAGTAATCTTTATCTTTAACCATATGATTTAAAGTTGAGTTCCACCAACGGTCATTTTATCAATTAAAATTGAAGGCTGGGCCACACCAACTGGTATTCCTTGTCCAGCTTTTCCACATGTTCCAATGCCAGGATCAAGCATCATATTATTTCCAACTAATGATACTTCTTTTAAAATTGAAGGACCATCACCAATTAAAGTTGCACCTTTAATTGAAGATCCTATTTTACCATTAATAATCTCATAAGCTTCCGTACAATTAAAAACAAATTTTCCAGATGTAATATCAACTTGTCCTCCACCAAAACTTACAGCAAATATTCCTTTGTCTACTGACCTAATCATTTCTTCCTGAGAATATTTTCCGTTTAACATCATGGTATTCCTCATTCTAGGGAGAACTACATGTTTATAACTTTCTCTTCTACCACTTCCTGTAGATCTAGTATTCATTAATCTTGCATTTAAACGGTCTTGCATAAAATTTTTTAAAATTCCATTTTCGATTAGAATTGTTTTTTCGGTTGGAGTACCTTCGTCATCTATTGTAAGGCTGCCTCTTCTTTGATGAAGAGTTCCATCATCTACAATTGTTACTCCTTCACTAGCAACTTTTTGACCCATTAAATTATGAAATGCTGAAGTTTTTTTCCTATTAAAGTCTCCCTCTAACCCATGGCCTATAGCTTCATGAATTAAAATGGCTGGCCAGCCAGATCCCAAGACCACCTTCATTTCTCCTGCAGGTGCTGGTTTACTATCTAGGTTAACAGAGGCTATTCTAAATGCTTCATCACAAACTTTTTTCCAATTATCATTTTTTAAATACTCATCGTAAGATTGTCTTCCACCAATTCCATAAACACCTGTTTCTTTTTTCCCATTTTTTTCAAGCATTACTGAAACGTTAAATCTAATTAAAGGACGAGCATCTGTTAACACTTCACCACCAGATCTAATTATTTCGATAGCCTTATGTTCACCAGCAAAACTAGCTGTAACTTGCTGCACAATTGCACCTTTTGATCTTACATAGTTATTAACTTCTTTAAGAAGTTCTAACTTTGAATTTAATGATTTTTTTTCAATTGGGTTTATATTGTTATAAAATTTTTCGTTCGTTTTAGATATAGAGTTATTATAAGTTCCTTTTTTAGACTTTAATGTTGATTTTAAATTATCAGCTGACTGCTTAAGTGAATTTTTTGAAATTTCATTTGAATGAGAATATGCAACAACCTCTCCTGTAATGGCTCTTAATCCATACCCTAGATCTGAACTATAACTGGAACTTTTTATCCTATTATCATCCAATATAATAGATTCACTCTTTGAATTTTCTAAATATAATTCACCATCATCACAATTGTTTAAAGTATCAGACACAATATTCTCAGCATCTTTTCTACTTAAATCTGTTTTGTTAAAAAAGTCTGTCATACTCTTTATTTACGTTATTTATGAGTTTTATCAATTGTTGTATTTGGCACATATACAAACTAGTAGATTTTTATTATTTTAAAATAAAAAAATTTATTATTGAGAGTGTTTCATAATTAAATTATATTTTTATTATGAAGAACCATAAAATTATAACATCTTTCTTTTTAATATTTGCTTTTTTTTTACCCGCACAGTCATCCCAAGAAACTATACTTAATCAACTTTTTAAGAAACTGAGTATAACTGATAATTATAAAGATGCAGATTTATTAGAAAAAAAAATATGGGCAGTTTGGAATGAACATCCTAAAAATAAAGAATTAACTGAAAAATTAGAATTTGGTACTGAACTTATGTATGAAGGTAGTTATAATTATGCTCTTAAAGTTTTTAATAATATAATCAGAACTGATTCTGAGTGGTCAGAGGCTTGGAATAAAAGAGCTACATTATTATTTTTTATGAAAGATTTTAATAAATCTTTAGATGATATTAAAATTGTTTTAAGAATTGAACCAAGACATTTTGGAGCTTTGTCTGGACAAGCACAAATATATATTGAGCTTGAGGAATATGAAAAAGCTTTAGATAGTCTAAAAAAAGCTAGTAAAATTTACCCTGTTATTAGAGGTAATAAGCTTATTCCAGACCTGAAAAAATTAATAAAAAAACAAAGTATCTAAATTAATCTTTTTTTGTTCTTTTACTTGCTATTAACTGAGTTAGTGAATCTACCATTAAGTCAGAAGCTTTAAAAATTTCATTAGCTTTAAATTCATGTGAAGTATTTTTTTCAGGGTTTGTCTTATCTTCAATTAAAATACCTTCGTCTGGTAAATTATTCTTTATATAAATTAAAAGCAACCACTCTTCATCTGGTGATTCATCCCATTTAATAAATATTTCACCTGTTTCAAATCTTCTATCAATACATCTAAAAATAGACATATGTCTTGTTATATGACGTTTATTAAGTTGAAAAACTAAGCTACTCGCACTTCTGTAAAAGCTTTCAAGTGATAATTCAATTTTTTGTCTAGCAATTGTATATTCTTTTTCTTTTTTAAATAAAGTTTCTCTATCTTCATCACCATCAATTTTAATTCCTAAAGCTTCAACCCTTTCTCTAATTTTTTGATCTCTTATAACTCTATATTTATCTTTTAATTTCTCTATTCTTTCTTGAAGGCCAGAATAGTCATTTCTCTTTTCCTTTAATGAAATTCTTTCAACTTTTTCAAGTTCTTTGACTTCTCTTATTCTAAATTTTTCAATTTGTTTTTCTAGTTGTAACTGTCTTAAAAATTGTTTTTGTCTTTCGGCTTGTTCTATTCGAATTATAGCCTGCTCCTTACGTAAAAATAGTTTGATATCTTTTGCACGTTCTTTTTCTAATTTAACTTCTTCTTTTAAAGCTTTCTCTTGAAGCTTGGTTTTTAATTCTTCTTCTTCTTGTTTTTGTTTTTGTGTAAATATTTTTTCCTTCTCTTTTTTTTCAATTTTTGCCAATTGTCTTTTTCTTTTTTCATCTGCTTTTAATACTTTGTATTCTGAGATTAAGCTTGCAATTTTATTAAAAAAGGCTTGGATATATTTTTCTAAACTAAAATTTATTTTAATTTTAAACTCAGGTTTTAATAAATATTGAAGTTTAATAATTTTTAAAATTAAATTTCCTTTTTTCTCTGCTTCAATTTTAAAAACTTTTTTTACTTTTTTTTTTTTAATAGTACTAAAGATTTTTTTTTTAAATGGTTTTTTTTTCACCGGTCTTTTTTTAAATGGTTTTTTTTTCACCGGTCTTTTTTTAAATGGTTTTTTTTTCACCGGTCTTTTTTTAAATGGTT
>Ga0315339_1000245_pt1 | contig 82592 bp, 68 predicted proteins | sample ASW17metaG_FD_204514 | JGI IMG/M metagenome (GOLD analysis project Ga0315339, IMG submission 204514) | Ammonia-oxidizing marine archaeal communities from Pacific Ocean, United States - ASW #17 | ecosystem: Environmental > Aquatic > Marine > Oceanic | place: USA: California | collected 2016-12-05
GATTTGACCCGGCACGGAGACGCTTATTTTGGCACTGCGCTCGCGCAAGCCTTCTTCTTCTATTGCTCTCAACACATGCATGGCAGAAGAGGAGGTCGCGCGCACAAGGCCTGAGCCCGTGCAGATAGCACAAATTTCTGTGGCTGTTTCCAACAGGCTCGGCCGCAGGCGTTGACGAGATAGTTCTAATAGACCAAAGGGTGAGATACGACCTATTTGAATGCGAGCGCGGTCATTGCGCATAGCTTCTTTAAAGCGGCGTTCGATATTACGCTGATTTCGATTTTCATCCATGTCGATAAAATCGATGACAACTAGGCCGGCGAGATCGCGCAGTCGTAATTGCCGGGCGATTTCATCCGCCGCTTCCTGATTGGTCTTGAGTGCCGTTTCTTCAATGGTGCGCTGTTTAGTAGCACGGCCAGAATTGACGTCGATCGAGACCAGCGCCTCGGTCGGGTTGATGACCAGATAGCCCCCAGAGCGCAACTGCACCTGCGGACTATACATGGCGTCCAATTGACCTTCGATCTGATAACGGGCAAACAGTGGAATTCGGTCGCGGTAAGGCTGTACTTTTGCGCTATGGCTGGGGATCAGCGTGCGCATGAAATCCTTAGCAATACGGTAGCCATCATCACCCTCGACCAAAATTTGGTCTATATCACGTGAATAGAGGTCGCGGATTGAACGCCGAATAAGGTTGGCTTCTTCGTTAATAAGGACAGGCGCGCTCGACCCCAATGTTGCCTCACGAATGCCTTCCCACTGGCGCAGGAGATATTCGAAATCGCGTTTAATCTCAGAGCGCGTGCGGGCAAGGCCGGCGGTGCGCACAATCATCGCCATACGCGGCGGAACTTTGAGTTCTTTGGTAATAGTTTTTAGCCGTTTGCGGTCTTCCGCGTTGACGATCTTGCGAGAAATACCACCGCCACGAACGGCATTTGGCATCAGCACGCAATAACGACCGGCCAAGGACAGATAGGTTGTAAGCGCCGCTCCCTTATTGCCGCGCTCTTCCTTGACCACCTGGATCAGCATGATCTGGCGCTTCTTGATAACTTCCTGAATTTTATAGCGGCGCGAAAGCAGCGAGCGGCTGACATGAAGTCGGCGCTGAGCTTCATCGTCTATTTCATCACCACCCAATGTTTCGACGGATTCACCTGACTTGGCGACACGGTTCTCGTTAGGAGCTATTTCCTCATCGCCGGAATCATCGATTTGAGCCGCAACTTCTTCGTCGGACACAGCCTCAACCGGAGTGTCTGAAGCATCTTTGGATTCCGGTTGAGTTTCTGAAGTTTCTAAAGCTTCTGGCTCTTGCTGAGATTCTGTTTCTTCCTGAGGCTCCGCTTCAACCCTAGGTTCTTCTTCATCACTGCTGGATTCGTTAGCATCACCACCAGTGTTGCTTTCTTCTGCGCCGTCAGCATTATCACTAGCGCCGAGTTCTGGCGCATCGCTTGCTTTTAACTTCTCAGCTTCATCACCTTCAGAGTCGCCAGGTTCATCACCTTCAGAGATGCTGTCACCGCGACTACCTGCAGCAGCAATGGTTTCACTGCTTTCTGAGTTTTCGCTTTTTAAGCCTTCAGAATCCTCGCTGACATCCAAAGCCTCTTCGCTTGCCTCGGCTTCAGAGGAATCGAGGTTTTCAGATTTATCAGCGTCCTCAGAGTCCTCATCAGCGACGGCCGCCTGCTGTTCCGCGAACAGCGCCTCTCTATCGGCAACGGGAATTTGATAATAATCGGGGTGGATTTCGCCAAACGGCAAAAAGCCATGGCGATTTCCACCATATTCAACAAACGCTGCCTGTAACGAGGGCTCAACCCGCATTACTTTGGCGAGGTAGAAATTTCCTTTTAGCTGTTTCTTTGTCGAAGTTTCAAAATCAAATTCTTCGAGTCGTGTTCCATTCGCCACAACTACGCGGGTTTCTTCCGCGTGGCTGGCGTCTATAAGCATTCTTTTGACCATTTGGTGGTGCTCTCCGCGACGATACCGAATCCGCTGCGAACGTGGCGCGGGGGGTATGTCGGATTTGGGAAGCTGATAGCCCAGCGCTACGCACCGTCGAACTCGGTCGGATATAATCCGGCCATGACGGGTGATGCGGGGCCGATCTATGCTGGAAATTGTCCAGCAACAGCTTCGCTTGTGTCATCAATTTCATAAAATTCCGATAGCAACCCAGTTTATGCAGCAAATTTTCCTTTAAAGTATTAGGTAACCGCCGGGAATTTGGGTTGTAAAGCCACCCCTAAAGGTAGACTGGTAAATTATCAAAACTTTCGTTCGCGCCGTTATATTAAGCGCCGGGGAGTGACAGAACAAATGATTTAACGTTTTTTATTATCTTTTTAATCTGCAGTGCGCGCGTATAGCGGATAAAGATGCTATGAGCTCTAATATATTAACTAATGGGTGATTCGCTGCCGTGAGGCCCTTGTTTTGGCTATTTTTTTGCGTGCTAACTTTATTAACGACGCTTTTTAACGTTGCTTTAGAGGCACGCCCGACAATAAAAAGTGCGCGCGTCGGCCAACATGCTGATTCCACACGATTTGTGCTCGATCTCAGTGAAAACACTGAATTTCGCATCTTTACACTGGCTGAACCATATAGAATCGTACTAGATCTACCCGGCGCCGGCTGGGAATTTTATCAAAAATCGTTAGTGCTAAATCAGGGTTTGGTTAAATCCATACGTTTTGGCCAGTTTCAAGCCAAAACAGCGCGGATCGTCGTCGATTTGAATGCGCCGGTGCGGGTAGATCAGGCTTTTATTTTGCCGCCGGGTGAATCGCAGGATTTTCGTCTAGTTATTGATATCGGTGAGGTTGCATCTAAATCCTTTCAGCCTTCATCGCTTGGCTCGGTAAAGGCCACTAAGATGGGTGCGTCTGTGCAGCAGTCACCTAGCGAGTACAAAGCAGAGGGCGTTGAGATAATAAATGATAAGGATTTACCCCTGGTCTTGCCGCCCGATATTCCTAAACCGTCACTCTGGAGTAACTTTAGAGCGCGACTGATTGTTATCGACGCAGGCCATGGCGGAGCCGATCCCGGCGCAATTGCCGGTACTGATATCTACGAGAAGAATATTACCTTGGCTGCTGCCCGGGCGTTGCAGGTTTTACTAGATGAATTCGGTCATAAGACAATTCTATCACGCAATAATGACCGATATCTCTCGCTTGCAGAGCGAGCACAGGGCGCACAAGATCGGGATGCGGATCTCTTTATCTCGCTTCATGCTGACTCGAATTCAAATACCAAGATAAGAGGTGCCTCTGTCTACACGCTCTCAGAGAAAGCATCTGATGCCGAGACCGAAGCATTGGCACATCGCGAAAATGAAGTGGATGCCTTGTTCGATGTAAATTTTTCCCAGGAATATGATGAAGAGCTGCGCAAAATTCTGATTTCACTAGTGCAGCGAACCACCATGACGTGCTCGGCCAAAATTGCCGGCGAACTGATCTTCGAACTTGGAAAATCAACTAAACTACTCGGCCGCACCCACCGTTTTGCTGGGTTTAGAGTGTTGAAGGCGCCTAAAGTCCCTTCTGTTCTGGTCGAGATGGGCTTTCTATCTAATCAGTCAGATCGCCGCATGTTATTATCTGAAAAAGGGCGTTATGCCCTAATGAAGCGGGTGGCTGGCGCAATCGATTCATATTTTTCTAACCACGGTACATGCTGATTCAGCCATAACTACGCCATATTTGCGACTATACTCACCTTTGCTCCTATCCTAAAGACACCGACGTTCAATATGAAAACAATCATATATACTCTGTCTGCTCTGGTGTTTGCTGCAATCATCGTGGTCGCTGTGGTTGTTTATTTGTTTTATCACTATGGTCAAGATCTGCCAGATCATAAGCAATTAGCGGCCTATGAGCCCGCAACCATGACCCGGGTGCATGCTGGCGATGGTCGCTTGATCGCCGAATATGCTACCGAAAAGCGGGTGTTTGTTCCAATCGGCGCCATGCCCAAACGAGTGATCGATGCATTCCTCTCTGCCGAGGATAAAAATTTTCATGAACATTTCGGCCTCGACCCAATCAGCGTCGCTGGTGCGCTGATCCAAAATATAGGAAATTTTGGCTCCAACAAGCGTCTAGTCGGCGCCTCGACGATTACCCAGCAGGTTGCCAAGAACTTCCTGCTCACCAATGAAACTTCTATGGAGCGAAAGTTCAAGGAAGCCATTCTCGCTATTCGAATTGAAGATGCGTTTTCTAAAAACCGGATTTTAGAGCTTTATCTTAACGAAATTTATCTTGGTTATCGTTCCTATGGGGTGGCTGCGGCGGCGTTGAATTATTTCAATAAATCCCTCAATGAACTCAGCCTTTCCGAAGCGGCTTATCTCGCGGCATTGCCCAAGGCGCCCAATAATTATCACCCAATCAGAAAATATGATGCCGCTAAAGTGCGGCGCGATTGGGTGCTGACGCGTATGGCGGAAAACGGTAATATCAGCAGCAAGGAAGCAGAGATTGCAAAACTCAGCCCACTCCGGATTGCCAAGCGCGATACGGAGGAATTTGTTGAGGCAGCCTATTTTACGGAAGAGGTCAGGCGCTGGCTCGATGATAAATTCGGCGAGAGTGAGCTTTATAGGGGTGGCCTCTCGGTACGAACAACGCTCAGCCCGATACTCCAGGCCCACGCCGATAAGGCGCTTAGAGATGGCTTGGTCGCCTATGACCGGCGCCATGGTTGGCGCGGGCCATTGGCTAATATTGATCAAAAGCAGGCGGACTGGCTTACTAAATTTAGCGAGTTAAAGCTGGTTTTACCGACTGTTCCATGGCGCATTGCCATCGTTCTCAGTCTTTCTGACGAAGCGGCGCACATCACTTTTGATTCAGGAGAAGACGGCGAGATATTACTTGCGGAGCTGAAATGGGCGCGCAAAACACTGGAAGGCCAGAAGCGCGGTAAGAAAATCAAGCTGCCTGGCGACGTGCTGCATATAGGCGATGTAATTTATGTTGAAGCTGTGCCGGAGAGCGAAGGTAATCCGGCTGGGCTGGCGCTGCGTCAGGTCCCGGATGTGAGCGGCGCCTTAGTGGCGCTTGATCCGCATACTGGGCGGGTGCTGGCACTGTCCGGCGGTTTTGATTTCGCTCTCAGCCAATTCAATCGCGCGACACAGGCGAATCGCCAACCTGGCTCGGCATTCAAACCCTTCGTTTATTTGGCCGCCCTCGACAATGGCTTCACGCCGGCATCGGTTGTGCTGGATGCACCCTATGTGATTGATCAGGGCGCGGGGCTTGGAAAATGGAAGCCAGAGAATTATTCACAAAAATTCTACGGCCCGAGTACGCTTCGCCTGGGTCTGGAGAAATCGCGTAATTTGATGACTGTGCGTATTGCCCAACAGCTAGGTATGGATACGATAGCTGGTTACGCAAAGCGATTTAACATCAATTCGAATCTCCCCTTAATGCCATCCATGGCGCTTGGCGCAGGAGAGACGACGGTGCTTCGCATCACGACAGCCTACGCCATGCTGGTCAATGGCGGGCGCCATATTAAGCCCGCCTTTGTTGAGCGTATTCAGGATCGTCATGGCCGAACGGTTTACACCCGCGACGAGCGAGAATGCAGCGCCTGCAGAGGTTTTAGATGGGCCCTGCAAGTCCCGCTTCTGTTGCCAGATGAGCGCACACAAGTGGCAGACCCATTAACGGCTTATCAAGTTGTCTCGATGCTGGAAGGGGTCGTTCTGCGCGGTACCGGTCGCACTATCAAAGTGCTGGGTAAGTCTATTGGGGGCAAGACCGGAACCACCAACAAATTTCGGGATGCCTGGTTTGTCGGCTTTTCACCGGATCTCGCGGTTGGCGTTTATGTTGGGTTTGATCAGCCGAAGAGCCTGGGCCGGGGTGAAAGTGGCGGCAAGGTAGCGGCGCCGATCTTCCGCGAGTTTATGCGCGAGGCGTTGGCCGATACGCCAGCTGTACCGTTTCGCGTGCCGCACGGTATTCGTTTTGTCCGCATTGACGGCAAGAGCGGGCTGGCCGCCGGACAGATGAGTAAAAATGTGCTGGTCGAACCATTCCGCATTGGCACCGAGCCGCTTCCGGCCAGCGCTCGGACAGAAAACAGCGACGCGCCCGCTTTAACTGAAGGGGTCGGCGGTTTATACTAAGAAGAACCGACGCTCTATAGCTCGTAATCTTCAACAGCACTTAACACAATCGATGAGAAGTAATTTATGCGTGCTGATATTCTTTCCCTCGCTGACAAGATTAAGCAGTCCATGGTACTGCTGAGGAGGCATCTTTGACCTTGACCAAGCAGTTAAAGACCTCGAAGAATTAAACGTCCGCGCCGAAGACCCGGAGCTCTGGAACAACACCGAAAAAGCCCAGGCACTGATGCGCGAGCGCACCCGGCTTGATCAGGCAATCAACGGCTTCAGAGCGCTCGAGCAGGAGTTCGATGATGCTCTTGCTCTTGCCGAGATGGCCGAAGAAGAAAAAGACGAAGAGAGCTATGCGGAAGCAACGAATACGCTGCGCGAGCTGCAGACCCGCGCCAAAAAGCTTGAACTTGAAAGTCTTCTGTCAGGGGAGGCGGACGCCAACGACTGTTTTCTCGAGGTGCATGCCGGTGCCGGCGGTACCGAATCGCAGGATTGGGCGGAGATGCTGCTACGCATGTATGTGCGCTGGTCCGGTGCCAGCGGTCGTAAGGTCGAGTGGATCGAAGAGAGCGCTGGCGATGAGGCCGGGATTAAATCTGCCACCATTAAGATCACCGGTACCATGGCCTATGGTTGGTTGAAAACGGAAAGCGGCGTCCATCGATTAGTGCGTATTTCACCCTTCGATTCCAACGCCCGGCGCCATACCAGCTTTGCCTCCATTTGGGTGTTTCCGGTTATAGATGACAGCATTGATATCGATATAGAAGAGAAAGATTTGCGCATTGATACCTACCGCGCCTCGGGTGCCGGTGGTCAGCATGTTAACCGCACCGATAGCGCAGTTCGCATCACTCATTTGCCGTCCAACATTGTTGTCCAGTGTCAGGCCGAGCGCTCTCAACATCGTAACCGTTCTGCCGCCATGTCGATGTTAAAGGCACGTCTTTACGAGGCGGAATTACAGCGCCGCGAGGAAGAATCGCAAGCGCTTAATGCTCAGAAAAGTGAGATCGGATGGGGCCATCAGATTCGCTCCTACGTATTACAGCCCTATCAGTTGGTGAAGGATTTACGCACCAATATTGAAAACACGAACCCTGATTCGGTGCTGGACGGCGATCTTGACGAGTTTATGGCGGCCTCTTTAGCGCAGCGCATCGGTGTGCTCGGCGACGAAACTGAAGACGGCGATCATGAGACAAACGAGGAGTAAAGCGCAGGCGCCATGCCTGCGGCGCGCCGTGCTACTTCGTTAAAGGGCGGCGTTAGGGTGCCACGGTGATGTTTTTGGACCAATTCACGCCAGGTCTCGTTCTCTGGCACTCCGCGCTTTTGACATAGATAGCTGAACCAGCGCGTGCCGGCAGTAACGTGGCTGATTTCTTCCTTTAAGATAATTTCGAGAATGCTGGCGCTGGCATCATCCCCAACACTGCGTAGGCGGGTGATCATGCCCGGCGTCACATCGAGGCCGCGCGCCTCAAGTACCATGGGCACCACAGCGAGGCGGGCGAGGGGGTCTTTTGCAGTTTCTATTGCCGCCTGCCAGAGGCCATCATGCGCTGGCAGATCACCGTAATCGGTATCGAGATCTCGCAAGCGCGCGCGCAGCATGGTGAAGTGGCGCGCTTCGTCTTCAGCCACGTCAAGCCAATTCTTGTAGAATTCCTCAGGCCAGTTTTCCACCGGAAATCGACCAATGAGATCCCAAGCGAGGTCGATGGCATTTAGCTCGATATGAGCAACGGCGTGGAGGAGGGCCGTGCGCCCCTTCGTACCTCCAATACGTCGGCGCGGCATCTCGCGCGGCGATAAAAGCTCCGGCTGCGGCGGTCGCGCCGGCCTTTCCGGCATGGTGATATGTTGATCACATTGCGCCAAATCGCCAGCGCGCCACGCAGCTGTGACAGAAAATGTACGCGCTACTTTTTCGTCCGGGTCCGCCTCACTCAGTACTGCATGCGCGGCGGCGGTTAAGCTAGAGCTCTTCAACCGCCGTCAAAACCGCCTCAACATGGCCGGTTACCCTAACTTTTCTCCATATTTTGCGCACGTAGCCATTGTCGTCGATGAGAAAGGTCGAGCGCGAGATTCCCATATAGGTGCGGCCGTAATTCTTTTTCTCCTGCCAGACGCTATAGGACTCGCAAATTGTTCCGTCCTCGTCCGAAACCAGCTTGAACGGCAGGTTATATTTGCTTATGAATTTGTCATGCTTGGCGACGCTATCCTTGGATACGCCGATGATCACCGTGTTTCTGTCGGTAAAGCGCTGTTGGTACTGGGCAAATTCGCAGGATTCCTTGGTGCATCCCGGCGTGTCATCGCGCGGGTAAAAATAGAGCACGATGTTTCTGCCCTTCAGGGACGATAATTGAAGGGTCTCCCCGCCATCGCAGGGGGCCGTGAAGTCTAGCGCCGGGGCGCCTTCAATGATTTCTTTGCTCACATCTTCTCCATTTCTTCTTCGTTTTTGACAATTTGTGCGGGTTGTTCCACAAAGCGCGCATAATAGGCGCGCGCATTTTTTTCTGCCTCCATGAGGAGGTTTTTTACTTCATCAAATGACCCCACGCCCGCTGCCCGGACCAGGGCCTGACGCACGCCAGCCGGATATTGCCGTTCTTCACGGTTCTTGCCGACCGTTAATCGAAGAAGGGCTTGGAGGCGGCGCAACAGGCGCACGGTTTCGGCCATTTTCCGAGCGTGATCTTCCTCAATTATGCTAACTTGCGCCAGCTGTTCGAACACTTTATCTGTCTCCGGCCCAATAATATTTGGATGTTTAGATGCCTCGCGCAATTGCAGATATTGGGCGATAAATTCGAGATCAAGCAAGCCGCCGCGCACATGCTTCAGACGCCAATAATTCTCCGTATATCGCTCCCTATCGATGCGCTCACGCATATCCGCTACATCGCAAACCAATTTTTTATTGTCACGCGGCTTATGTAGTACATTTTTGACTATTTTTTCTACTTCGCGCGCAAGGGATGGGGTTCCGGCAATGACTCGGGCGCGGGTAAGCGCCATATGCTCCCAGTTCCAGGCGGACTTTTCTTGATAGGAGGCAAAGCCACCAACTTCAGAAGCAAGCGGGGAGGAAGCGCCCGAAGGTCGCAGACGAGCGTCAATTTTATAGAGTTTGCCCTCCGGTGTGAGAGCGCTGAGCGCCGTCACCAAGCGTTGGCTAAGGCGACCATAATATTGACTGAGAGGGAGCGCGCGTGGGCCTTCCGATTGGCCTTGATCAGGATCACCGCGATAGATAAAAATTACATCGAGATCGGAGGAAAAAGTCATCTCCCGCCCGCCCAGCTTGCCCATGCCGAGAATAATGAATTCACCGCCTGGCATCGCGCCATGGGCGCGCATAAATTCCACCTCAACAAATGGCAACAAGGCATTCAAGTTAGCCTCGGCAACATCGCTAAGCGCTTCGCCGGCAGCTTCACCGGAAATCATACCTCGCAACAATTGCATGCCGATTTGAAATTCGCGATCATGGGTCCAGCGCCGTGCGGCGTCCAATATGTCTTGAAAATCAGCCGCATGATTCAAAACCCCGGCCAAATTCTCGGTTAGTTCAAAAACTGTACCTATTGGCTCATAAAATTGCCCGGTCAAAACCCCATCGAGCAAGGTCGGGTGGCGGCTCAGATGCTCGGCTAGACTAGGCGCACTGCCCATAATTTCTGCCAGTGAATCGAGCAGACCTGGGCGGGCGTTGAACATGGAAAAAAGCTGAACACCGGCTGGTAAATTGCTAAGAAATTCATCGAAATTTCGGAACGCAGCATCGGGGCTAACGGTTTGTGAAAATGCCGCCAGCAATCCCGGCATTAATCCGGTTAGGAGTTCGCGTGCCCGTGGGCTGCGCGTCGCCCGGATGCGACCATGATGCCAGCCGCGCACGGTGGCAGACACCGATTTACCATCGCCAAAGCCAAGCTCTTGCAGGGTTTGCAAGGTATCCGGATCATCCTCAGTACCAGTAAAGACTAAGTTGCCCTCAGTGCCTCCGAGCTCTGGAGAATTTTCGAACAAAGCCCCGTAGTGGGTCTCGACCCGCGATAAATGTAAATTCACATCGCGCGATAAACCATCGACCGACGAATAGCCCATAAAACAAGCAATAGCTGCGAGATCGCTATCCTCCTTTGGTAGCAAGTGGGTTTGCTCGTCGGCAATCATCTGGAGTCGGTGTTCGAGGCGCCGCAGATAGGCGTAAGCCGCGATCAATTCTGTGACTGCATTCGCATCCGCATGGCCAGCGGCGACCAAAGCTTGGAGTGCTTGGCAGGTAGCACTGATTCGCAATCCTGGCTCCTTGCCACCCCAAATCAATTGCTGTGTCTGTGCGTAAAATTCGATTTCCCGAATGCCGCCGCGCCCAACTTTGATATCGTGGCCGGCTACGGCAATTTCATGGTGGCCTTTATGGGCATTTATCTGTCGTTTGATCGAGTGGATATCCTCAATTGCTGCAAAATCGAGATATTTACGCCAGACAAAGGGTCGCAGACGATCTAGAAACTGAGCACCAACTTTACGGTCGCCTGCAACAACGCGCGCTTTGATCATTGCTGCGCGTTCCCAATTTTGTCCAAGACTTTCGTAATAATGCTCGGCAGCTGATGTTGATACGGCGAGCGGCGTGGCCCCTGGATCTGGACGGAGGCGCATATCGGTGCGAAAAACATAACCATCGGCGCTACGCTCTGCCATGATCGAGACCAACTCGCGTACCATGCGGTGCAGGCCCTGCTGTGGCCCGTCATCATCTAGATAATTTACTACCTCACCATCAAACAGGACCAAAAGGTCAATATCGCTGGAATAGTTAAGCTCCTCTGCGCCTAATTTTCCCATACCAAGAATCACAATGCCGCAGCCTGATTCTGGGTTATCCGCGTTGGCCAGTACCAATTGCTTATTTTTTCCTGCTTGGTGCAGTAGGTAATTAAGGGCGGTGGAAATCGATAGTTCTGCAAAGCGTGACAGGCTTTGGCACACCTTCTCCAACTGCCAGGCGCCGGCAATATCGGCAAGCGCAATGGTGAGCGCGGCACGCCGCTTAGCCAGGCGGAGGCCGGACATAATCTCCGCCCGCCCGTGCCGCCATATTTTTTCGCCCGCAAGTGTTTCAAGCAAATGCTTGAAGGTTTGATCAAACCCATGCGTCATGGTGTTGAGCAAAACTGCTGGATCAAGGCGCAGACTCTGCGACAAAAAGGGACTATTACCGAATATGGACTGCAAAAATGCTCTGCCCTCGTCAAGAGTCGCGAAATTAAGCATAAATTCAGCTAAATACGGTTCTTTAGCGGCTCTTGTGGTGGCATCCTTGCACCACATATCCAATTCGCGCTGCGCCCGCTCTGGTTCAGCGGGCTTCGGCACAGCGTTGTTATCTGTTAAGTAAGTTAAACTAGCCATGAATCAGCAGAGTGCTCTGATTTATATCATGAAATACTATCACACATGTAACCTGCTCGACATAAGGGTTTGGGTCAAGATTTCGGCGAGATATCTGCCATAATAATTTATGCATAAAGTTACAAAAACTATCATCCAATTAGTGGCAGGTATATTTGGTAGCCTGGCGATTATATTTGGTGTCGCAGCTTGGCGCTTGTCGAGTGGACCGGTGTCGATCGGCTTTTTATCGCCTTATATTGCGGAGGCATTTGAAGACAAGGATCTGAGTTACCGCCTTAAATTTGATGATACCGTACTCACTTGGGCTGGGTGGAACCGATCCCTCGACATATTGGTTACCGACGCCAATGTCATTGGCGTAGATGGAGAAATTTTAGCATCGGTGCCAAAAATTTCACTCGGCCTAAGTGCACTCTCTCTCCTAAGGGGGAAAATTGAGCCGACCAGTATCGAATTGCTGAGCCCGGAAATTCATCTGGTGCGTAATGTTAAGGGCGAACTGGAGTTCGGTTTTGGTCCCGATTCCGAGGATCCAGACGATGCCGTTAATAATTTGATTGCTGATTTTTTATCGGCGCCAGGCACTGATCATGCGCTTGGGCAGTTAAGACGACTCAGTGTTTTGTCGGCCTCGTTGGATGTTGATGATGCGATGCTCGGACTGTCATGGAGCACACCGGCAGCAGACCTTATTTTTGATCTTTATGATGATCACATCAATGGAGAATTGCTTGCTGATATAGAAGTGGCGGATATTGCCATGCGTATAGTGGCGACAACGGAATATGACCGCGCCAGCCAAAAAACGCACACGAACGTCGAGTTCGGCAAAATTGTACCGTCTCAATTGGCCGAAATTTTTCCACGGCTAGAAGCGCTGAGCGGCTTTAATATCCCGATATCTGGTGGTGTGGAGTTCACTCTTGGCCCTGACGGTACCTTAACCGACAGTTTTCTGTTTGATCTAACTGGTGGTGCAGGCTCTCTCTCCCTTCCGAAGATATTTCCAGCGCCACCCAATATCACCGCACTAAGGATGCGCGGTGAGGCCGATGTCAAGCTAGACGCACTTAAATTTGACGAATTCTTTGCCGATACCGGAGGGCCGACATTTTCATTCGATGGTTTTATTTCTGGGGTTCCCGATCAAACGGCAATCCAGGGCACTTTTGAATTTCAGAACATGCCGTTTGACGATCTTAAAAATTACTGGCCGGATACTTTTTTGGTAAGTGCTCGAAATTGGTTTCTTGGTAATGTGTTTGACGGTGTAGTCGATAAATTTACGGCGCAACTCGATGTAAGGCCGGGTGAGCTCAACTCACTGGAATCGGGATTGCGGCCAAGCATCCTCGAACTGGATTTCATATTCCACGACGCCACAGTCAATTATTTTCCTGGGCAGCGTTACGCCTATGGCTTGGATGGTGCCGGCAGTGGCGACGGCACCAGCATCTCCATGAATTTATATGACGCCACCATTGCGGAAATGTATGCGCCAAGCGGCGTTGCTTTGATTACCGGAATGCTGCAGGATTCTGCTTTGTTAACGATTATAGCTAATATTGAAGGCCCGGCTGCTAACGTCATTAACATATTGGATGGCCCAAGGCTTGGCTACCCCAGGAAAATGGGTTTCAAGAGCGAACAATTTAGCGGCCAGGTTACTGCGGAAATGGGGGTGCAGTTGCCGTTTCGGAGCGACGTGTCTTTTGAGGAAGTGCAATTTGCTGCTGTTGCGCGGATGGATAATCTTGCGGTGACCAGTCTGATCGGCGGTTATGACCTTAGAGATGGACAGATGCGTCTCGCGCTGGATAAAAACAGTATGGATGTTAGCGGTACAATCACGTTGGCGGGTATTCCTGCCGATGTAAAGTGGACAGAAAACTTTTCGTCCGAGACAACCTTACGGAGTCGTTACGATATTACTGCCCAAGTGAATAGCGAGGCGCAAAAAACATTTGGAATCTCCCTTGAGCCCTATGCACGAGGGCCGTTTGGTATGAACCTAACCTACACAATATCTGTTGATGGCACACAGCAGGTGGCCGCAGCGCTCGACGCTGAAAATGTGCACATGGAAGTTCCAGAATTATTTTGGAAAAAGCCGGTGGGTGAGGGGGCTTCAATCCTTGTTTTGGCAAAACTTGAAGAGCACAAGAACATCGAAATTACTAATTTCCAATTGAACGCAAAGGATTTACGGCTGAAAGGACGCGCTGAAATTGAACCCGAACAAGGCCAAATCATCAACGCCTCTCTCAGTAGAATTCAACTCGGTGACAACGATGTAGCGGTTACCTATAGGCGCAACGCAGAAAATAATATGGTGCTCAACATTAGCGGAAAGAGTCTGGATTTGCGCCCTTATATAGCGCAGTTACAGGACAGCGATGAGGGCGGTCTGCCACCCTTTATCCTCGAAGCCAATGTGGAGCGATTGATCACGCGTTCTGATCAACAGATTACCGATGCACGTGCGCGCGTCGTCAATACCACCGAGAGATTGGAATCTGCCTTTCTCTCCGGCACCCTCATCTCAGGCTCTGAACTGCGCCTAGTGCTGGAGCCAGATGGAGCCAAGCGTCGCCTGGTGGTGCGCTCCGATGATGCGGGCTCCGTTGCCCGAGCGTTTAACATCTACGACGATGTTTTAGGCGGTAGCCTTGTTTTAGACGCCACATTGCATGATGACGAACAAGGCACGCCAGTGATTGGCAACGTACTGATCAAAGACTATCGAGTACTCAACGCTCCAACCCTGGCAAAAATTTTAGCGATTGCCTCTTTTACCGGCATATTCGAAGCATTACAGGGGGACGGAATCGCATTTTCTACATTCTATCTGCCATTTTCTTTGGTCGATGGCATCGTCACTGTTCAGGGTGCTCAAACTGCCGGCCTGTCAATTGGCGTCAATGCATCGGGAAAGGTCAATTTAGAAAACGATAAGATCGATATACGCGGAACCATCGTTCCGGCCTATGCTATAAACAGTCTACTCGGAAATATACCGGTGATCGGTGATCTGTTGGTTGGCGGTAAAGGCGAAGGAATATTCGCTGCTACATTTTCGGTGAAGGGTACTGTGGAAGAGCCGACGGTTTTAGTTAATCCACTAGCGGCTTTGGCGCCGGGATTCCTCAGAAAGTTATTCTCGGTGTTTGATGAAGAAAGTGACGTAAGCGATGAAGCGGGCAGACCCAAGCCCGATGTACCGTCGCTCGAAGAAAATCGCTGAGCGGTGTATTTTCCGTCAAACTTCCGCTTCGTCGGGCTTTAGCGCGAGATCAAATACTTGCGAGAAAACTTCAGGGCCCTGTGCGCCGGAAACTGCATATTTGCCGTTGAAAATAAAACAGGGGACGCCCGAAATGCCTAACCGGTGAGCTTCCTGTGTTTCTGCCACGGTTTCTTCCACACCTTCATCACTGGTTAGATAGGCAGCAGTCTCGGCCTCGTTGAGTCCGGCTTCAACGGCAACAGCAACTAAATTATCAATGTCGCCAATGTCTTTTCCATCCTGAAAATAACAGCGAAATAGCCCCTCCACCACGGCGTCCTGGCAATTTTTCTCTAAACCCCGTCGAATCAACCGATGGGATGCGATGGTATTAGGAACTCGGGTGATGGTGTTGAAGGCAAAGGAGATATCCTCCATATCGCCAGCATTTTCAATTGCCTGATAAATTTCGTTGAATTGTTCGTCGCTGCCAAATTTCGCTCTCATGTAGGTTTCGCGGTCGAGCCCCGCCACCGGCATTTCCGGATTTAACTGGAAGGGACGCCATTCAATATCAGCAACGATTTCTGGGCGCTCTGCCAACGCGCGCTCAAAGCGCCGCTTGCCGACAAAACACCAGGGACAGATGGTATCAGATACGATTGATATTTTCATGGTGAGAAGTATAAACGGGTACGATTAGCGAGGCGAGCCCCACGCACTCGATAATCATTTATGTTCCGAAGGTACACCCGATAGAAAGTATGCCGCGTTTGTCGCGATAAATATTGCTATGACGTTGATGATCAGATCATCAAGAGCTCTCAGCGCGCCATGCAAGGGGCAAAGCGAATGCGGTTGATATTTGCGATTGCCTTGGAGCTACTTTGAAGGAAGGTGCTCTTTTGCAAAATCCGCTATTTTTTCGTAGGCGCTTGACCTTTGGTGGCCTGCGATAGAAAACCACGGGGCGGGTATTATCAATAAGGAGGGTACACTTTTGTCCCCACAAAGCCGCTACGATATCGACCTCGACCGAAATCCTGCCAACCACACGGCGCTGACGCCCCTGGATTTTCTTTCGCGTGCGGCCTTGGTGCACCCGTCGCGCACAGCGATTGTTCATGGCGCTCGACGGCAGGGCTATGGCGAAACATATTCTCGTTGCTGTCGCCTTGCCGGTGCTCTTGCGTTACGCGGCATCGGGATTGGCGATACCGTTGCCGTTCTGGCTCCCAATATCCCCGAAACACTGGAAGCGCATTTTGGCGTCCCTATGGCCGGTGCCGTATTGAACGCGCTGAACACACGCCTTGATGGCCCCATGATCGGGCGGTTATTGGAGCATGGCGAGAGTAAATTGGTTATTGTCGACCGGGAATTTGCTCCCCTGCTAATTTGCGCTCTCGAGCATGTCCCCATCCGACCCTATGTGGTGGTGATTGATGACCCAGAGTGGAAAGGTAGCGACGAAGCGCTGCAAGTGGATGAAACTGGCGATGAATCTTATGAGAGCTTTATTGCCCGTGGTGCACCGGATTACGACTGGTCTCGTCCGGCCGATGAGTGGCAGGCCATTACGCTTAATTATACCTCCGGCACTACGGGTAACCCCAAAGGTGTGGTCTATCACCACCGAGGCGCACACTTAAACGCCATATCTAATGCCTTGGCGATTGGGCTAACAACGCACAGTGTCTATCTTTGGACCCTGCCCATGTTTCACTGCAATGGTTGGACCTATACCTGGGGCGTCACCGCATTGGCCGGCACCCATGTTTGTCTGCGTCGCGTAGAGCCACTCAAAATTTTTGAGCTTATTGCTAAAGAAAAAGTTACCCATTTAGCAGGCGCGCCGGTCGTTCTCAACATGATTGTCAATGCGCCGGAGGCGGAGAAGCAGCCTTTTTCGCATTCTGTCGAGGTCACAGTTGGCGGCGCACCACCGCCGAGTGCGATTATCGCCTCGATGGAGAAAATGGGCTTTCGTGTTACGCACCTTTATGGCCTAACGGAATGTTTTGGCCCGTCTCTCATCGCTGAATGGCAGGATGATTGGGAACAATTATCGATAGAGGCGCGCGCAGCTAAAATTTCACGCCAGGGCGTAAAAACCTTAGCTGTAGCCGAAGTGGCTATCGCCGACCCCGAAACAGGCGCGCATCTACCCGCGGACGGCAAATCTATGGGCGAAATTTTGTTGCGCAGCAATACACTGATGAAGGGGTATCTCGCTAACCCAAACGAGACTGCTAATGCCTTTGCCGATGGTTGGTTCCATACCGGTGATCTTGGCGTCATGCACAACGATGGCTATGTGGAACTGCGCGACCGCTCCAAGGACGTGATTATTTCGGGCGGCGAAAATATTTCAAGTGTTGAAGTGGAAAACATTCTTTACCAACATCCACAAATTCTCGAAGCGGCGGTAGTAGCCATGACGGATGAAAAGTGGGGCGAGACGCCGTGCGCATTTGTTGACCTCAAAGCAGATAGCGGTGAGGTAAGTGCCGAAAACATCATTGAGTTCTGTCGCGATCATTTGGCTAACTTTAAAGTACCGCGCAATGTTTTATTTGGTCCCTTGCCAAAGACCGCAACAGGCAAGATTCAAAAGTTTGTGCTGCGCCAGCGCGCGAATTCCTAATAACTAAAATTCACTCAACCGCAGTCTAACCACGCAATAAAGGTAACAGGAATTATGGATTTCTCGCTTTCTCCGGAACTTGAAGCGCTACGTCAAAAAACCCGCGCTTTCGTAAAGGAACATTGCATTCCGCTCGAGAGCCCGCGGGAGGCGTTCGACGAACATGAAAATATTCCCCTCGATAAGCTTGAAATTCTGCGCGCAAAGGCCAAAGCCGCTGGTCTTTGGGCACCGCAGATGCCAAAAGAACTTGGCGGCATGGGCCTTAAGATGACCGAGCAGGCGGTCATTTACGAAGAAGCCAATTTTTCTATCTTCGGCCCGGCGGCGCTCAATTGTGCAGCACCAGATGATGGCAATATGCGTCTTCTCTCCATGGTCGGGACCGAAGAACAGAAGAAAATCTGGCTGCAACCGATTATCGACGGCAAGGTGCGCTCAGCCTTTGTTATGACCGAGCCCCATCCGGGTGGTGGATCGGACCCGGCCGGAATGATGCGCACCAAGGCTGTGAAAAAAGGTGCTAAATGGGTGATACATGGCCATAAATGGTTTATTACCGGTGCTGGCGCCTCGGATCACTTCATCCTAATCGCACGCACTTCCGATGATCCGCGCAACGGCCTCAGTGCCTTTCTGTTCCATAAGGATCAACCGGGCTGGGAAATCATCCGCAAAGTACCGATCATGGGGCCAGAAGAACATGGCGGCCATTGTGAGCTTCGCTTTGATGGCCTCGAGATCGCCGAAGAAAATGTTCTAATGAAAATTGGTGATGGCCTGCGGGCGACACAAATCCGCCTCGGCCCAGCACGTTTAACCCATTGCATGCGCTGGCTTGGCATGGCCGAACGCGCCATGTCGATCGCCGCCGACTACGCCAAAGAGCGCGAATCTTTTGGCTCCACATTGGCCGAACATGAAGGCGTGCAATGGATGCTCGGCGAAGCGGCAATGGAGATCCACACCGGGCGCCTGCTCACCATGCATGCCGCCTGGAAGCTCGATCAGGGAGATCGGGCGCGCAAAGAATTGGCGATGGCTAAAGTCCAAGTCTCTGAATTACTTAACAGCGTGGTCAATACCTGTATCCAAATCTGCGGTGCGCGCGGTTACTCTCAGGATACGTTGCTGGAATGGATGTATCGCTATGCCCGCCAGGCCAAACTGGTTGACGGTGCATCTGAGGTGCACAAAATGGTCATGGCACGCTTCTTTTTGAAAGAAGGCAGGGATTTTTGGTCTTGGGATAATTAATCTTTAACCCTTTGTAAATATTCCCCCGTCACAATGCGTCTAAGGTCAATAATAATTTTATTAGGCGTATTGGACGGGGACGACCTAAGGTAAACAATATTAACGAGTTATTTGATCATGCGACGGCAATAATTCATGCTCTCAGCAAAAAATACCCAACGTAAGTGAGCTCAGGCTGGCGGCAATAGTCTGACGGTGGAAATGGGCGCCGGGGCGGAATGCTACGGCAAGGAAGCGCGTGGGCTTAGTCTGAATATGGCTGGCCCAATTACCGTTGCGCCTTGTTTCGTCGCCATATTTTTTTCGTTTATTTTACCCTCCAAGATTTATTGCAGAAATATTCAAGGAAAATGACCGAGAGCACGGTATATAAGATGTGTACTTTGCACCGGGCTTCAATTCTGCCCCGATAGCAGGAGACTCTTAGCATGCCGGCAGACGAACTTCCACCAACCAGCCAGCCAGCTTTGCGCATTTTCGCCATGCCCAAGGACGCCAACGCCAATGGCGATGTTTTTGGTGGCTGGGTAATGGCAAATATGGATTTGGCCGGCGCCGTACCCGCCGTTGTGCGCGCCGGTGGCCGTATTGCCACGGTCGCCGTTAACGGCATGCGCTTTCATCAGCCTATATCGGTAGGCGATCTAGTTACCTGTTATGCTGAAATCACCGCCATGGGGATAACTTCCATAACTGTACTTGTCGAAACCTGGTCCAAACGGCGGTTAACAGCGGAGCAGGTTAAGGTTACCGAAGGCACGTTCGTCTATGTGGCAATTGACGAAAACGGCACCAAGCGCGCCTTGCCGCCGTTTGATTCGGCGACCAATGATTAGCCTCAATACCCGTCACTTATCAGATGGATAAATACACCTCCAGTGCCGGCTGTTCGTAGCCACAATCCTCTACCGTACAAGGCGCACCAGCTTACTTGCCTAGGGCGAGGTAATGGCGTTTACCATGTAGCTATCGGCAAGTGCTGTCATCCTAGCGCTGAAACTGGAATGCACTTTTCCAATACGCATGGTTCTTTTCTGGAGATCTGCGTTGCTACGAGCTTTGTTTTTGGCACGTTGATCAGCGCTATATACTAGTCTAATAATGCAGATATAGAATATGCATCTAGTTTTTATACAAAAATATAATTTTATTTAATTACAATAATTTAGATTAGTTAATAAATAAATAACACTAACATTAATATTTTGAAAATAAAGTTATATTATTCTGAATATTTATCGTGAAGTCGTTCCGCCATCCACGGGGAAAACGGTTCCCGTGATGAACCCGGCTGCATCCGAGGCCAAGAATAAAGCTGTAGCGGCGATATCTTCGGGCTCACCGATACGACCGATGGGGATGTGATCTTTAAGGTTTTTACGAATTTCCTCGGGCGATAAATTGAGTGACTTCCAGGCAATATTGGTCATCGGCGTGTCAATATCTCCAGGGCAAATGGCATTGACTCGGATTTTATCGCTGGCATGGTCTATTGCCAAAACCTTGGTAAACATCACAATCGCGCCCTTGGTAGCACTGTAGGCGGCAAGATCTTCATAGGCGATCAGACCACATTCTGAGGATATATTGATAATCACACCGCTGCCCTGCTGCTTCATGTGAGCAACAGCAGTGCGCGAGAGATAAAATACCGAGCTCACATTAGTATCGATCAGCGCCTGCCATGCGGCGTTGGAGTGGCTGGCGATCTTGCCTTGGATGACGATGCCGGCATTGTTGATGAGAATATCGAGCCTGCCGAAACGGACGACCGTCTCATTCACCAATTTCTCGCAAAAATTAGCATCGGCTACATCGCCGACGATCAGTTCCGCCGTGCCGCCAGCGGCGGCAATATCCGCTACTACGGCCTCAGCGCGCTCCTGATTGCGCCCGGAGACCATTACCTGTGCGCCATGTGAAGCAAACGCCTTTGCGGTACCTTCACCTATACCTGAGGTCGAGCCCGTCACCAGCACTGTTTTTCCAGAATACATGTCAGCAGAAAATATTTTTAGCAAGAATGTTTCTCCTATAGAAGATGATAAAAGGTATATTGCAGGATAATGGCTGAAGCGATATGCGCAGACAATTCTCTATTGGTGATTAGCTAAATTTGGAAGATATTTTGCATCTAGGCAAAGTTTCCATCACGCTACGTATTCAGCCATAGGAGGCCCCATGAGCGAAATAGTCCTTTATCTGGTAAAATACGAAAACGACCAAAAGGCCGCCATGATTAGCAACACTGAACTGCAAAACAGAGCAAACGTCCACAAGAAGGCGATCGCCGACTTTGGCGGCAGGCCGATCGCTCAATATGGCAGCTACGGCGAATATGACATGGTCTATATCTATGAAATGCCGGACAAGAATGCTCTGGCTGCCAACCTCCACCTGACTGATTCTTTCGGCTTGGCAAAATATTGTAAGGCCATCCCGTTGGTCAGTGCTGAAGACTTCGCTGTTTCACTGACCCTGGCTGGCTCAACGCCAACCAAATATGGGCCCGCGAGCGAAGGTAAGAAATAAGCTGTCGGTAAGCTTAGTAGATAGATCAATCGGAAACGGCGCGTGCGCTTATTCAAAACTCCACCGCTGGCAATTTAGAGTCTTTCTATCCCACTAGAATTAGCCAGTCCTTGACTGAATTATTTCGTGCAGTCTCGCTATCCAGAACTTTAAAAACGGCTTCGGTTTAGTCTTACAACACCCTGTTTTCTTTGTATTATTCACCTAATACATGCACCATACGCTTTTTCCAAGGTCTGCGCATTAGGATCGGCCACAACCTTGGCGAGGGGATATCAATTTCTACCATGATAGAATTTAGCCTATTTAACCTTATGGGGTTTCGCGCCCGTGACGCGCCTGTCCGCGATATTCTAGCTGATACGGCGGCACTTGTTCAGCAAGCCGAGGATCGGGGCTTCGATGCTGCATGGTTTGCCGAGCACCACTTCTCTAATTACTGCATCTGCCCTTCGCCACTGCTGATGGTCAGCTATTGCGCCGGCCTTACCACAAGAATTCATCTTGGCCCTGCCGTTGTGGTAGTGCCGCTCTATCAACCGGTGCGCTTGCTCGAAGATATAGGGATGGTTGCGGCCCTCTGCGGCGATCGGCTACGGCTCGGTATTGGCAGTGGTTACCAAGCTTTTGAATTTGATCGCTTTGGGACAGAACTGGATCATTCTAAGCCCGCGCTGGAAGAGTTTATTCAGCTCATGGATACAGCCTACGCCTCCGAGACCTTTACCTTCGAGGGACGCTTTACCAAACTGGTCGAGACCAGCATTACAACACGCCCACCGCAGCTTCTCCCCACCTGGATTGCTGGCGATTCTGAAGCGACTCACCGTCTTGCTGCCCGGCGGGGTTACACACCCATAATCACTGGAAGGGGATCGGGTTCGGACTATCTTGGCGACATGCGTGCGCGTATTGATTCTTCCTACACCGCCGAGGGATTATCCGCAGACCACCACCCACTCGGGATTCTACGATTTGCCTGTGTAACAGAAACCGCGAATGAAACAGAGGCCTATCTGGAAAACGTTCGCTATCAACTGCGCCTTGCCGGGGCGCTCCGCAATCGCGGTGAAGTGATGGAGCGGGGTATGATGCTAGAAACCCCTATTCCTGCTGAACCGAGCCTCGAGGATTTGGCAAAAAATCTCCCGGTTGGTGATTCTGAAACCGTCGCCGAGCGGCTTTGCAATGATATAAAAGCCTCGGGGGCTAGCCATGTAATGTTAAATATACAGGCCGGTGCCTCAACCATGGTCCAGGCTCGTCGCACGATCGATGCATTTGCCAGCGACATCCGCCCAGCTATCGTGCAAGCGCTGGAATGAATAGGGTCGTTTTTTCGAAGCCACCGCACCAGCTCTTTTCCGTCGTAGTAATGGCTGATTCGAATTTTCAGCACGATTATTAACGCGCTTTTTATCGATGGGATTAGCCATCAAGCAAAGGGTTTAAATAGCCACATGGAAGAGAAGGGGCTTTGTTGATTTTTTTGTGCCGCTTTGGCAATGACCCGGCCTTCCATTCTAGTAACCAAGAAAATAGGTATAAAAGCGATGCCTGACTTGTGGAAGACCGCCAATTCTAGTCTCCAGACCCTTCCTTAAGGTTTCCCGCCAGTGGGTCCAAACCGCATATGACCGCAACACCATCAAGTACTCAATTCTCATCCGGATTATTGCGATCTGAGGACATTTTTGTAAGACAGATCTACTGAAACACACCTAAAGCCATTTGCTGATGTTTTGAAAGGAACCGGATGAGCCGCGTTACTTCGCGTAGGGGGGTCTAGTACCTCAAATTCTATAAAAAAGAGTTTAGAAATTTTACTCTATCGCCGTCACTGAAATAGGGAGCTTGGCAAAACCGCAGTCCGCATTAGAAAACAACCCATCAAACAATGGGTAACAAAGAAATTTTATAAATTTTGGAAACTAAATTTCAATTGGTCTCTGATGCGGCTAATACCCTTTATTTGTTAAAATTAATAAAATACTTTAGTGGGTTGTAAACAAACAGAATAAAGATATTAAAATAAACTCATAAAATTCAATTTATTGTATGAGTTTTTGCTTCAGGCTAAAGATAAATTCATTAAGTCGACATCGTATTGAGAATGATTATCAATTAGGTTGACATCGTTTTGCGAATGATTATCAATTAGGTTGACATCGTTTTGCGAATGATTATCATTCGCTTTATTAATATATTATGAGAATGATTCTTATTCGCATAAGTAAAAGGAAGGCCTAATCAAAATGAAATACGCGACTAAATTTTTTGCTGTTGCCGCAATGGCCACGATCATCGGATCCGGTCAGGCAATAGCTGCCGATCCTCCTTCTCCGGAAGAGATGTGGGATATCATTCAACAGCAGCAGGAAGAAATCGCAGCGCTAAAAGGGGCTGTAGCCGACACCACGGAAGCCGTTGAGGCGACGGCGCAAGCTGTTGAGGAAGGGTCTTCTAACTCTTACGGGTGGTGGAATAAAACCTCACTAGGTGGCTACGGTGAAATGCACCTTGAAGGTGGCGATAAGGACCAAATAGATTTTCATCGCTTTGTACTTTTTGTTGGCCATGAATTTTCTGACCAAATTCGCTTATTTACAGAATTTGAGCTCGAACACTCTTTGGCTGGAGAGGGTCAACCCGGCGAAGTTGAGCTGGAACAAGCGTATGTAGAATACGATTTGACGCCAAATCATCATGCCTTGGCTGGCCTTTGGCTTATGCCGATTGGAATAATGAACGACACTCACGAGCCGCCCACGTTTTATGGCGTCGAGCGTAATAATGTAGAGAAAAATATAATCCCGACCACGTGGTGGGAATGCGGTATTGGAGCCCGTGGTAATTTAGATAGCGGTATAGGTTATGATATTGGTGCCCATTCGGGACTGTCTACGCCAGTAACCGGCAGCAGCGCTTTCAAAATTCGCAACGGACGACAGAAATGTGCTGAGGCAACAGCAAAAGACTTCGCCTATAGCGGTCGGCTAACCTATACCGCTATCCCCGGGCTTGAACTTGCGCTCTCTGGCCAGTATCAAAATGATCTCACACAAGGCCAAGACCCCACGGATGCGACGCTGATTGCGCCACACTTGGTGTATTCCAAGGATGGGTTCGGGGTGCGTGCGCTTTATGCTCGCTGGGACCTTGATAGTGCCGGTGCGAGTGCCGTTGGACGTGATGAACAGTCTGGCTGGTATGTCGAACCTTCATACCGCTTTGAATTGCCAGCTAACCGCGGCGATCTTGGACTCTTTGCGCGCTATGCCTCATTTGACAATAATGCGGGTGATAGCGTAGATTCTGTGACTGAAGAAATCAATTTTGGATTGAATTTTTGGCCACACGAAGACGTTGTCTTGAAGGTGGACGCATTGTTGCAAGACACGCCAGATGGAACAGATTCTGACGACAAAGTTAACCTCGGCGTTGGATTTCAATTCTAGAGACCGTCACTTCTTGAGCCGGCCTGTGAGTACAAGTAGCACGTACGCCCACGGGCCGGCATGACGGTTCTCGCTCGTTTTATCCTGATTGGATCGCTGTTCTTCGTGCCGAGTGCCGGCATCGCCGAGCAAATATTCCTAACGCCACGCGACTTCCTCGCAGATACTTTTGAGGGTAAAACTCCAAAGCCTAGGGTATTGTGGATCAAGGGCGAACTCAAAGCAGCTATTGCCGACATACTGGAGCGCAAATCGGTAGGTTTACGCATTAGATATTGGGGTCGTGGCAGTCGTACAGCTTGGATTCTCGAAGAAATAGGCAAATACCATCCCATAACCGCCGCTTTTGTCGTGGAACGCGGCCAAATTAGACGCGTTAGCGTACTCGTGTATCGGGAATCAATCGGATGGGAGGTACGCTATCCATTCTTCACCGACCAATTTTTGGGCGTCTCCCTATCCGCTGATCGCCGATTAAGTAGAGCCCCTGATAATATTTCAGGTGCCACGCTTTCTACCAAAGCGATGGAACGTATGGGCAAGCTGGCGCTCTATCTGCACCAACAAACGCCGTACGCAAGTGACTAAAACAAAAGTCTTTAAAAATTCTTCGCGAAGGAAATTCGCCTATGTTTGGCATAAGCGCATCGGCCTTGCGGCTTCGCTACTCGTCGTCGTTATAGCTGTTACTGGTGTGGCTCTAATGCATAGCGATCAGCTGCGTCTAAATGAGCGCAACATGAGCAGTGAATGGATTCTCGACTGGTACGGGTTGGAACCGAAATCTGCGCCGCTCAGCTACCAAGTACGTAAAGATTGGTTTAGCTGGTTGGAGGGCGGTTTATATTTGAATGGTAAGTTAGTAGCTGAAAATGTTGCGCAGCCTCGCGGCGCGACCGAACATAATGGCCTGATTGTTATCGCCGGTGCCACGGAGTTTCTACTATTCACAATAGAAGGCGAGTTGGTCGAGCGCATGAGGGCTCTCGAATTGCCGGGTGAAGTAATAGAAATTGCCTCTGATTCCAGCGGGCACCTCTTGGTGCTGACAACTGTGGGTCGCTTTCAATCGGATGCAGAGTTGCTGAGCTGGAAGCCAACCGAATTGGTGCTCAATTCCGCTGCTGTCAATGAGACACCACCCGATATCAAGGATGAGGTTCTAAGCAACTATCGAGGCCAGGGCCTTCCTTGGAGCCGTGTGCTACTGGACTTGCATACCGGTCGTATCCTCGGTAATTGGGGGCCTTATCTTATGGATGCCGCGGCGCTATGTCTTCTCATCCTAGCCGGCAGTGGTATCTACAACTGGTTCAGCAATCGCCGCAAGTAAGCCGGCAAACATTGCCACAATGCGCTACGAACGGTGCCCATTGATCGACAGCACAGAGCCGTCGAGCGTCATAACGATCGCGCGCGTGGAATCCATTCTGGAGAGTGTAGCGCTGATTTCTGTCTCCGCCATAAGCGAGAAAGAGGTGGAAAGGGCATCAGCGTCGGTTGCGCGCGGTGCCAATACGGTGACGCTCAGGTAGCGTTCGCCACTACGCCCGGTGCGGGGATCAAAGAGATGGTGGAAACGGCCGTTGGCATCAAATCTCATCCCATAGCCGCCAGATGTGGCGACCGCTTCATTGCTTATTTCGGTGTCAAGAAAAGGTCGCGCGAAATCTTGTGGATTGGCTAGGCCGACCCGCCAAGGTCGCCCCTCTGGGTGCTCACCAAGGGCAGCAGTCTCGCCTATATCGACTAGCACGTCGCTCATACCGGCGTCGCGCAGTATTTTGACGACGCAGTCCGTGATGTAACCCTGGGCAATTCCGTTCAATGTGACGGCCATACCCGGCTGAGCAAAAGCGATATGCTGTGGCGTAATATCAACATTGCGAAAGTCAACCAAGCGAACCTTACGTAGAATTTCTGTCTCCGCAGGGCCCATTGGGTCGGATCTTGGATCGGAGAAATGCGTCGTGTACAGCTCCCATAGAGGCTGAACCGTAGGGTCAAATCTACCGTTCGTTATCTCGTTAAAGCGACGGCTTTGGATTAATATATCAACCAGCTCAGGTGGGGGATGATCAAGGTTTGCCAAACTGTTTAACCTCGTCAGCACCGAGTCATCCCGATACAGGCTAAATATCAATTCCAGGCGACGAATTTCGTCAACACAGTGGCGGATTATCTTTTGGGTCCTAGAGGAAGGCTGGGCGGAGATAAGGATAGAGGTTTGGGCTCCGAGGGCCGTTCCCTGCCATTTAAGAAGTTCGTTCCGCGCTATTTGATCTGATGCTTCCACTCGCGAAGTTCTCGACGCCACACAGTATCCTGCCGCGGCAGCGATGACGCTGATGAAACGGCGCCGACTAAGCCTGGGGGTCACGCCAATAACCTTGGTTGTGATGTCTGAGTTCTTCAATTTCCACCGATGGATTCTCTGGAGACTCCAGAGACTGAAAGGTTTGCCAACTTGCAGTCTAGGCGTTGTTGGATAAGACGCTTAGACGGCAAGCAGTCGAATGTGCATATTTGTTTCGAAAAACGGTAACGTAGGGTTGGTTGTTCAAGGACTAGTAAAATGTGAGCCACTATAATTTCCATGGAGGTATTATTAACCAGATCATGAAGTTAGAGGGCTTTACGCTAACCTCCATAGTCTACCTATTTTTATATTGCAAATCATTCGCATTCGCAATATAATCTATTCATACATAAAGAATAATTAATCTCTAACGCAGGTCTCAGAGATTAAAACGATTACCCCTCAATACCTAAATAATATTTACTTACAAAACTTGGGGCAGAATCCAAGTCGTACTGGCCAAAAAGAACTGGAATAAGTTAATGAAGTTTTATAGTGCTGCTAAACTCGTTGCCGGGCTTTGCATCTCCGCGGCTATTGGGACGGGAAGTGCGTTTGCAGAATCATTGCCGTCACGCCAGGCAGTAGCTGAGACTTATGTGCGAATCGCCGAAGCCAGCTATGCTGATTCGCTCACCACCGCACGTGAATTAAAAAATGCTGTCCAGGCGCTTATTGAGGCTCCATCAGCAGCGACACTTAACGCGGCGCGTAATAGCTGGTTGGCCGCCCGGGTGCCCTATCAGCAGACCGAGGTCTACCGCTTTGGAAATGCCGTAGTTGATGACTGGGAGGGCAAGGTTAACGCTTGGCCGTTAGATGAAGGTCTAATTGATTATGTAAACGCTGAGCTCCACGGTATGGAATTAGACGAGAAACCTCTCTTCTCCGTCAACGTCATCGCCAACACCCAACTCACCGTCAACGGCGTGGCGGTGGACGCAAGCGCTATCACACCGACGCTGCTCTCTGAGATATTGCACGAGGCAGAAGGCGTCGAGGCTAATGTTGCCACCGGTTATCACGCCATTGAATTCCTGCTCTGGGGGCAGGATCTGAACGGTACTGGTCAGGGAGCCGGAGTACGACCGGCTAGTGATTTTGACCCAGCCAACTGTACCGGCGGCAATTGCGCGCGGCGTGCTGACTACCTCACCGTAGCGACCGATTTGCTGATCGACGATCTCACCTGGATGGCTGCCCAATGGGCGCCTGACGGAGACGCCCGAACTAGCCTTCTCGCTGATGCAGATAAAGCGCTGCTTGCACTTATTACCGGCATGGGCAGCCTTGCCTATGGCGAGCTTGCGGGCGAGCGTATGCAACTTGGGCTCCTTCTACATGACCCTGAGGAGGAGCATGACTGCTTTTCCGACAACACTCACGCCTCGCACTATTACGATGCGCTAGGTATACGGAACGTCTATACCGGTACCTATGCTCTGGTTGGCGGTGGTTCTGTCACTGGGCCGTCGTTCTCGGACCTTGTGCGCGCCGCCGATCCGGTGCTTGACATCGACCTTAACGCCAAGCTCGATGATACTATGGCGGCAATGACCGCAATGGTCGAGCGAGCCGAAAGTGGTGAAGCCTACGATCAAATGATCGGTGAGGGTAATACGCTGGGTAACGCCACCGTTCAGGCCGCAATCAACGCACTGATCTCCCAGACCCGCTCTCTCGAGCGCGCCATCGTGGCGCTCGGTATTAAGGGGATCATATTAGAGGGCTCGGATAGTCTCGATAATCAGAATGCGGTGTTCGAGTAAACGCCGTTACAATCACGGGCGGCAGCTGACAACAGGTCCCAAAGGCATCGCCCTGGTGGCTGTGCCGCTGCTCGTGGCCACTTTGTTTATTGTGGTCGCTCGCCTTGATGCGGCAGATTCAAAACGCCCTGATCTTTCATCCGAGGAAGAGGCCCGGGTCAGCAAGGTAACCTTCCCAACAAATGACTTTACGATGCCAGAGAAATTTGAGCGCATGGCTGGCGGCGCAGCGACCTCGCGCGCCGCAGTCAACCGCAATTCATTCTCACATGCTTCGGCCAACCTTGATCTAGCTGGTGAGACAAAATTCAAACTAGGCAATGGCCTCTTTCGCAAGCTTTGGGTCTCGGCACCAGCCTCGACTCGGGCTTCCGATGGTCTCGGACCACTTTATAATGCGCGTTCTTGCCAGCGCTGTCATTTGAAGGATGGCCGCGGCCATCCGCCCGAGGGACCAGAAGATCTCGCTACTTCGATGGTTCTCAAGCTTGCCGTGCCGCCGCGCCCAGGAGATGAACGTCAAGCGATTGCAGAAGGCAGCCGTCTTAATATCGGAGAGCCGACCTATGGCGTGCAGTTGCAGGACTTTGCCATTCCCGGCCTGGCGGCCGAAGGCCACCTAAGTATTTCCTATGAAGAGATCCCTGTAACTCTCGCCTACGGTGAGTCTGCATCGCTACGTAAGCCAGTCTATAGAGTTACTGATCTTGCCTATGGTCCCATGAATCCGGATACGACGTTTTCACCACGCGTCGCGCCCCCGATGATCGGTCTCGGCCTCCTTGAGGCAATTTATCCAAACGACATACTTGCCGCCGTTGATCCGGACGATGCCGACGGCGACAAAATTTCAGGCCGCGCTAACCTGGTACGTGATCCAGTGACCGGCAATTTTATTTTAGGCCGCTTTGGTTGGAAGGCATCAGCAGCGAATGTGCGGAGGCAATCCGCTGGAGCCTTCGCCGGTGATATAGGAATCTCCTCTCCTGAAAGTCCTGACCCATACGGCGACTGCACCGAGCTCCAGGAGATGTGCCGCACTATGCCGACAGGCGTGCAGGATCATCTTGGTGATACTGAAGCGCCACCACCCGTGCTCGATCTTATCGCATTCTACTCTCGTAACCTCGCAGTGCCAGCGCGGCGCAATGTGGGAGATCCAGTTGTGCTCAAAGGAAAGGCTGTTTTTTACGGCCTTGGATGTGTCGCTTGCCACCGGGCAAAATACGTCACCGGGAGAGACGCTATACATCCAGAACACCGCTTTCAGCTTATCTGGCCATATAGCGATATGCTACTACACGATATGGGCGAGGGGTTAGCAGATGGACAAACAGTTGGCATGGCTAGCGGGCGTGAATGGCGCACTCCACCGCTCTGGGGCATCGGTCTTACCAAAACCGTTTCCGGCCATACCTATTTCCTACATGACGGCCGAGCCCGCTCGCTGCTTGAAGCCGTCCTCTGGCATGGCGGTGAGGCTCAGACAGCTCGTGATGGCTTTGCGGCGCTAGACCCTGTCAGTCGAGCAGCACTCCTGCGCTTCTTGGAATCGCTATGACAGCTTCCTGCCGGCTTGCCACGGCCTTACTGGTGTTGCTGTCAGTCTTTCTGCTTTTTCAGCGCACTGGCGGGACTGGCTATACAGCGGAGCTACAGACCAAAACCTGGGTCGAGGCCGTACTCGAGACAGTCGTAATTCCTTCCCATAAAATCTTTGCTAGCGCTGCCAGCGAAACCGCCAATGCTGTTGTGGAACTCTGCGCGGAGCCCGGTTCCGAAACATTGGAAATCGCGCGGTACCGCTTCTCCAAGCTTGTAGCTGCCTGGTCCAATGTAGAGCTCTATCGCTTCGGTCCAGCGCGTATCAACAATCTACATGACCGGCTGTTTTTCTGGCCGGATCGGCGGGGCAGGGGCTTGCGCCAAGTAAAGCGCTTGATGGCGACAAAAGATATCTCCGCCATTGACGTTGCCGATCTTAAGCAAAAGAGCGTTGCCACCCAGGGGTTGCCAGCGCTCGAGTACTTGTTGTTCGGAAATGGTTCAGAAATACTCGTGCAAGCTGCCGATGACTATCACTGCCGTTACACACAAGCGGTAGCCCGAGCAATCAATGATCATGCCGCAGCGCTCTTGGAGGGTTGGACCGCAAGTGAGGGTCATGCCAAAGTAATGACGGCCGCCGGTCCAGGTAATTCGGTCTACCAAACACCCGACGAAGCGGTGCATGAACTTTTACGCGCTGCAACGGCGCAGTTGGAAATACTGCGCGAGCTCAAGCTAGTTTCCATGCTTGGCAAAACTCTCGCCAATACCAAGCCGCACCGCGCGCCTTTCTCCCGCTCCGAGCTCGCGTTATCAGCCATGGTTGGTAATATTGATGCGGTTTTATCGCTTTTCGCGAATTCTGGCGCATCGGTGCTTCCGACGGCGGTGCAGGAGGGCTATGCCGCCTCGCTTCGCTTTGAGTTAGACCAAGTGCGTAGTGTACTGCTCAAACTCGACGCCGATCCGCGAGGCTGGCAGGATTTGCTGGAGGTTACTCGAGCACAGGAGAAGCTCCGCTATACTATCCATCCGCTTGCCGGTGCGATCCGCATACTTCAGCGCGACTATGCTTCTGCTCTCGGTCTTATCATCGGTTTTAATGCCATGGATGGTGACTGATGAGGGCGATCACGCGTCGTTCATTGCTAGCTGGTGCTAGCGCGGCGCTAATTTTTTCTTCTATTGTTCCACCGCGTGCGTCAGCCGGGAACTTGGCGTGGCTCGCCTGCGCTAAAACCACCGGTGGCGGTTACCAGGCGGTCGGCCTTAATCGTGATGGTCAAGTTAATTTTGCCGTCGATCTTCCTGGGCGTGGCCATGGCATAGCGGTTTCGACCGAGGGCTCACTTGCAGTCGTCTTCGCTCGCCGACCGGGGCGTTTTGCTCTAGTTATTGATATAACAAGGGGCGAGCCAACTCAGATATTCGAAACCCCAGAGGGCCGCCATTTCTCCGGCCACGGTTTTTTTGCCGCCGGCGGTACGCTACTCTATTCCACGGAAAATGACTTTGAAAGGGAACAGGGCGTTCTAGGCATTTACGACGCATGCCGTTCTTTCCGACGTATCGGCGAGTTGGAGAGCCACGGTGTTGGGCCGCACGAGGCTATTCTTCTAAGTGACTGTTGCACAGTGGCTGTCGCCAATGGTGGTATCCTGACCCATCCCGAATTCTCTCGTGCCAAGCTTAATATCGACGACATGGAACCGTCTCTTGCCTTCATTAATGCGATTGACGGCCGGCTGCTCGCGCGCGCCGAGCCACCTCCGGCATGGCACAAACTATCAATCCGACATCTTGCGGAAGACAGCGCTGGTCGTGTTTGGTTAGGCTGTCAATATGAAGGCAACGCTAGTGACGCTGTACCATTAGTCGGACGCACCATGCTTGGTCGCGATATTGACTGGCTGGCGCTTGATACCGGAACATACCGTGGCATGCGGCAATATATTGGCTCGCTCGCTTCGTTCGATAATAATCGGCGTATCGCCTTTACCAGCCCGGTTGGTGGACGGCTTGCAGCGTGCGATGCGGCAAGCGGCGCGGTCCAAATTGAAGTAGCATGCCCTGATATTTGTGGTCTCGCTCCCGCTGGCGCTGAATTCCTCTCCGCTGACGGTGCGGGGAACCTATGGTGCGGAGAAACTACGCTCGCCCGTCATCCTTGGCTTGCCTGGGACAACCATATAACGGTGGTGCCAGAGCATGTTTAGTAAAACTGTCAGAGCAAATTGGGCTGATGCGGGTAGGGGTGACTTGTAGCCTTGGCTGATGAGAAATTGCTTTCTATAATTTAACAGTCCACCCGAGATCAACTGCTTAACGACAATGATGTATATTCAAACCGCCCTCTCTAACAATTATCTTTCAGCGTGATTCAGCGTTCCAATCGACGTTACTATTAACTATACACTGCCTACTTTCCAAATTTTTCGTCGCCAGAATAGGGCCTTTGCACTTTGTAGCTCACCGCTTGGCAAAGGCATCCCGTCACACTTTGGGTAATTTCGTAGGCGTATAAATTACCATGTTTCCACTCTTAAAGGTGGCTTCAACATCCTGCCTAGCCTCTGTTCTTTCTAGTATTTTTTGTACATCAATATAAAAATTCTCTTGCAGTGGCTCAGATGCGGTAAAGTAGGTGATGTCCGAGTAACCCCAAGGAAAGATGATGACCATCATTTCTAAGAACTTTGATCCCGAGAATGTCGAGTGGCGTCGTGTGTTCGACGACACCCAGACGCCGCGTGTCGATTTCGAGTACAGCCTGCTGGGCTACGACCTGACCAGCCAGCGCCTCGACATGCTCATCAGATTTGCACCGAACGGCCATTGCCGGCGGCACCGCCACATCGCCTCGACGATGACCGTTGTGCTCGAAGGCGAGCAACATCTCTCGGAGATCCAACCTAACGGCTCAACCAAGTCGATCGTGCGCAAAAAGGGTGAATATGCGCTCGCTCCAATCAATGCGCTGATGCATGACGAATGGGGCGGACCTGAGGGCGGGCTGCTCATCTACTCCATGCACGCGCCCACCAGCATCATCTTCGAGTATTACGACGAAAAACTAGAGAACCCTTGGGGCTACTCCATCGTGGACTTTGTCAACGATTGGAACAGCGGCGCAGTTTACGGCTGGAAGTCGGAAACTCCCAAAGCCGCTACTGCTTGATCGAGAAGTGACGCACCGCTGATTATAAACGGATAATTATTATTGTTGCTCAGTCTCAACTTTCGTGCGGACTAATCAATATGTGACTTACGCCCTTATTTGTCGACGATAGGACCGGAGATGGGATCAGTAACGCCTAACTCCGGCGAAATTTCTGCAAGCGTCGGACGCATTATATCTAAGAACTTAATGAGATTCGGTCCTGCCGCTGTAATAGCGTCTTCGTTTTCCCAAACGACATTTGATTGGAAACGTCCATTCCCAGCATCGATAATCTGGTGAGATACGCACCCTGGGTATTGAGAAACGTCAAATTTCTTAACCCCTTCTAGAAAGGCATCTTCTTGCCCGTTTTTTTACTTGAAGCCGGACGCTGCTTGCAAAATTTGACATTTAAATTGTCCTATTAATATGGTTCAAAAATGCCATCTGGTGGAGAGGGTTTCCTCCGAAAGGCTATGTATTCAGCTGTTTTGATGGGCCAGTTTGATTTCTACCCACAAACTGACTTTGAATGATTTGCATGGCCGGGTCCCTTTCCACAATACCCTGACCATCGAATTCTCACCTGATAGCCAACCAAGCAGCAATGCGCCATGGCGCCATGGTCCATGCGCCGTGGCCCTTGAACATTTTTCCGCGCACAGGATATAGGAACACTGCATTCCGGGTCGGGCGACATGGTACAGGCACAAAGGTTCGGGGATGCAAGCAGTGGTTTTACCGGTAAAATTCTACTAGAATTATTTAAAATTAAAATTAAAACTTCAAAAATTCAGGATAGGTTCATGCTATTGATCAAATCAATATTAAGGTGCGGGCGCCTCTTTACCGCGACCGCCCTAGTTTTAGCATCGTCTTTTGTTGGTGCGTCGGCTTTCGCAGCTACATGCCCAGACGTAAAATTTCCGGCTAAGGTGGTAGTCGCTGAAACCGATCTCATGCTTAACGGTATCGGCCTCAGGAAAGCAACATTCTTTAGCGTTAAAGTTTATGTCGCTGGTCTCTATTTGCCTCAAATATCGGGTGATGCTGAGCAGATTCTAACAACAGACCAAAGCTGGCAGCTTGTGCTTCATTTTGTCCGTGACATCGATTCTGAAGATATTCAAGATGCCCTTGCTGAAGGCTTCGAGAATGCGACCGATGGCAAAGTCGAAGCAATGCGCTCAGAAATAGAAGCAATTAATGCCCTAGTGCCAGATCTCAAAGTCGGCGATCGTTTGACTTTTAATCACGAAGCAGGGAAAGGCATCTCAGTCAACTTCAATGATTTATCCAATAGTGCAATTGGTGGAGCCGACCTTGCTGCAATATTACTTAGCATCTGGCTTGGGGAAGATCCGCCAAATGACGACCTAAAGACAGGGTTGCTCGGTGGTAAATGTGAATAATGCCAATTGGTGTCCTGCAAGCAGCCTCCTTCAGCGGTTAGTCCTAAATTAATGGCGGCTATAACCAGTTTATATTTCATGATTTCTTCCCTTAAAATCTATAGGCGTTTTAAGTAAATCAACGAAGAATTTTTTGCACAATTCTGTAATGCTCGAGTGACGTGATCCATGGGCCACGGCATGCGATACACGGCCCAAGAACCACGGAACATTAATCAGCTTGGGTCCTTAACCTTGGAGCGGGGATCGCGCAGCGTGTTCCGTGGTCTTACATTTCAATTACAATGTCGGCGGCGCCGCCAAGGCCGTTGTCGATGCCACCGCTAACTTGAAATAAGCCTCACCTACCAGCCGCGCGCCTGGCTAATCAGCTCGATATTGGCGAGGCCGTCCTCGGGTTCGAGCGGAAACGCGGCGCGGCTGGTGATAGTGCGGCCGAACGCTTCGACCTGATATTTATAGGTTTTGGTCACCGGCAGCTGGATCGTACGCTTTTTCACCCGCCGCGTGACGCCGTGACCACGGTTGGTTTTGCCGACGCCTTCAATACCGGTAGTGATCGAACCGGGCTCGCCAAGCAAGCCGCCATCGATGACGATGTAGCCCTTGTCGCCATAGAATTCGAGGCGTGGATTGTGGGAGATCAACCCGGTCGAGGCCGAGATCGTGCCGACCGCGCCGTTCTTGAAGGCGATCATCGCCACCGCGTGATCGGGCGTTTGATAGCCCCAGCTCGGGTTCGAATTGTGCGAGGCGAGGACCTTTTTCGCGTCGCCCAGAAACCAGCGCAGTTGATCTATCAAATGGGTTCCGCAATCGCCATACGCCCAGCCGCCGACCTGTTTATCGAACGAATGCCAACCACCGAGCTTGCCGCGAACGCGATGGCCGATATCTTCCGGATAGGGGTAATAGAGAAGGGCGCGACCATGCACCGGTTTGCCGAAGCGCCCGGCCGCCCATTCCTTCTGCACCGCCTGTATCTTCGGGTGATGGCGCGTATTGTAGGCGATGTGCAGTTTGCGCCGCGCCTGCTTCGCCGCCTGGATCATGGCCCGACACTCTGCCCGCGTCACTGCCATCGGCTTTTCGCACAACACATGCTTGCCCGCCTTGAGCGCCGCCACGGCAAAGTCCCGATGCATATGATTGGGGCCGGCGATCCACACCGCTTGAAAGGATTTATCGGCGACAAATTCAGCGAGATCGTCATAGCCGGAATTGATCTTGTGGCGCCGGCAAAACGCATCGGCTTCGCTCCGGTTGGGCGCCAGTACGGCGCGCAGTTCCGCCCCGCGCGCCTCTTTGAGTGCCGGCGCAAAGGTATGCTCAGCAAAGCCACCCGATCCGATCAGCCCCCAGCCAATTGTCTTGCTCTTCGATTTACCGCGCTTGGTCGCCATATTCCCGTTCCTTCCCTCTACAAAAGATGACCTGAGCAAAAGCGCGCGCCGCTAGTCCTGTGGAACGCCTCGCCCGTTGTCGTACGTCCAACCCGGATTGTACTAGGCAGAGAGTGTCCGCCTAAAATCTTATTTTCCAAGGGTTTTACGACCTATTTCGATTGCTACCCCCCAAACTACCTTGGCATTGATGCATAGTCGGGTCCCATTGCGACTAGCTCCGGTCAGCCCTCGATCCTGCAATCGTTGTGTTCTTTTAAAGTACACCCTGGTCCATGCGCCGTGGCCCTTGGACAGAGTTCCGCGCAAACTGTACCAGGGATACTGTATTCTGGGTCACGGTTCAGGGGCCTGGGCTCGTAATTCAGTAGCCAGATTATATTAACGAGTGGTCGGTTCTGCTCTTATTAAAGGGGTGGTCGCTGGGATCGGGTCTTGGGCCGGGTTTCCTCAAATGGTTTGCTCGCCAAGGGTCTCGGTTTGGCTATCACGGCACGCCGGGCGCGAGAATAAGGTTCCGGCGACTGGTGAGGTGCCGTCACAGGTGCTTATTAGTGTGCATACTTGAGCGGCTGCGCTTCTACGAAGACGCGGCCAAGGTGGTGCAGAGGCGGATGGTGCCAAACTTTAAGAAGTCGTTTGAGAGGGCGGTGCGGACGGCGCGGCGTTAGTTGTAACGTCAGACGTACATAGGTGCGCAATGAGATTAAGAAAGCGCAGGCGCTTTAATCCACGCGAGGTAATTGGGAGCTACCGAGACATGGAATTTCGGTAACGGGACCGCAATTGTGGGTAGACTGGTTGCCGTAGCGTAGGCGCGCCGTACACGCTCTAGGGAAGTTACCCAACATCCTGGCGGTAAAATAGTTAGCTCTATGGCACCGCCGTTGGTGCATCCGCACGCGCTTCATAGCTTTTAGCGCCACGCGTGAAGATGGCGAGGCCGGCAAAGGCAAATGCTGTGGCGATCCAGACATAGAAACTGTGGTGTTCATCATTCAGGAGGTAACCCCAGCCAAATCCGCTGAGGACAATAAAATAATTGAGCTGCGAAAAAAACACCGGACCGGTAATACGCACGATGGCAAACCATGCGACGACGTCTACTACGGTAATCGCGGCGGCATAAAGAATGGGAAGATTGCTATCGAGCGTGGCGGTGGGAAACACAAAGACGTGGCCGCTTGCCACCATCACCGGCGCCAGCAGCACCGTGGCGCCAGCCGACATTCCTGCTGCCATCATCAGTGACGATGTTCCTGGCGGGCGAAGGATAGTAGCGAAGACGTTGCAGAGCGCGAAACAGAGCGGCGCAATCAGGGCCACCAGGGTCCACACCAACATCTCCGGCGCCGGCAGCCCGGTCTTGGGAATGAGCACGAACAACAGGCTGCCCAAGCCTAGCAATAGGCCTATCACGCCGGAAAGGCGGAATTTTTCAATGCGCAGGAAATACGACATCACATAGGTGAGAAGTGGCACCAGCACCAAGAGAAGCGTGATGATACCGATCGGCAACTTGTCCGAGAGGAAAGTGAACAGCGGCACCGGTACGGCGACGGTAACTAGGCCGAGCAGAAGATAAGCGCGGATATGCGGCCAGGTGAGGCGCGGCAATTCCTTCTTGTAGACGGAGACGATAAACAGCGCCAGCGTCGCCAGCAGATTGAACCAGAAAACGTATCCGATAAAGGGAAGGCCGTTCTCGATGCTCATCTGGTTGACCGGAAAAAGCGCGCTATAGATCACGCCCAAGATCGCCAGGATAGGAACAAAGAGGAATTTGTTCTTGTCGGTCATTCGTACGCTCATCCTCTAACACGCGCCGTCGGCTGAATAAAGGCTGCGGTGGCGGGGCAAGAGGCCGTCCGAGAGTTTTTGCCTCTGTCATTTACTACACATTGGAAAGTCCGCCCCAATCGAAGAAAGTACGTCTGCTGCGTTATGGGTGCTATTTCAATTAGGGTGTGGGACCGAATGTGGGACCAAATTTACGGTCCAGAATAAAATCCAATACTTTCAATTTGCTAATTGAAAGTACTGGCGGAGAGGGTGGGATTCGAACCCACGGTACGCTTTCACGTACGCCGGTTTTCAAGACCGGTCCTTTCAACCACTCAGGCACCTCTCCGACAGGGCAGAACATACCGATATTTTCTGAATATGGAAGGTACTGGGTGTGCTGATTTTCCAAAAGGGTAGGGTGGTGAAGCCCTCTCTGCAACTACCCGCATCCAGACTCCCCATTTCCTCCATTTTCTGTCAGACTTTCCCCATGAGAACCCTGAACGCAATTCTGTGTTTCACATTTTCTTTGCTGTTGTAAGGGGTTCTGAACCTTAACTGAGCTTGGACACCCATATGGATATTCATTTAATCATCAAATTGAAATCGACGTATGAGCCGTGGCACGATCTATTCGTCAATGACGCTGAGAATCGTTCAAGAATATGCGATGAAAGTAAAACATTGGTCGGTAAAGCAAATGAGTCTACCGCACTGGTAACATTGTTTGATGTTGATATGGAAGCGATGGGAGCAATGATGGTAGACCCGGAGTTTCATAAGTTGACTGCGGATTATGTTGAAGAACATATTCCGTATTCGATCACCGCACTAAATTCGTCTGCTTAGTTCATCCTTATATTTAACTAAAGTAACACTCGGACATGACACCGATATAGACCTCTCAGAAACCATGCTGCGGGATCTTTTGCGTTGGGCAAAAAAGGTTCCTATAAAGGTACCTGAGTGATGCATCGAGTGGGTCTAGATCTGAGATGTAACGCGATTAGAACGTAACCTATGAGGGGGTGGGGCCATACGGGGGCAGCTATTCAACACTATATATGAGATATTCTTGTGTCAGACTTCTGTATAAGAAACCTGCTGCCAAAACTCTGCAGGACGACTGCCGTGCTTCTTGGAAGTGCGGGGGGAGGGAGTAGAAATTAACCGAGTGCTCGATAGACAATCGCCCTGCCTATCCCCAGTTGCTTCGTAAGCATTAATCTAAATGGAGAACGTTATGACGTTGATAAGATGGTTATTAGGAAGATTAATTCTTTCTTTAGATTTCATTACGAGACCAAAACCTATTTTACGAGAAATTCAAGAGCAGGAGAAAATTGATTCCACCACATCAAATCTTAGTTTGTACCAATTTAATGCTTGCCCTTTTTGCGTTAAAGTGAGGCGCCAAATAAGAAAATTTTCTCTAAATATTGAATTAAAGGATGCAAAAAATAATCTTAGCTTCAAAGAAGAATTAATAATCGGCGGTGGTGCGCACAAGGTCCCGTGCCTGCGAATTGATCACAACACAAAACATACCGAATGGTTATATGAATCAGATAAAATTATTGCTTATTTAAAAAAAGAATTTCAACTATCTTGATATCATTATGGCAGCGCTATTATATGTCCATAAGAAATGCAAAGGGTGTTGAGTAGAACTCCACCCAATCCTCATTCAAATTATCCCTTGGATATTACACCCATATAGACCTCTCAAACACCATGCTAAGGAATTCTTTTTTTGTGTCAGGAAGGGTCTGAAAAAGGTGTTCAGATTGTCCAACAAGTGGGTTTAAGTTTGCGTTTCAACCAGAATGGAACCTGACCTATGCGTGTTTTCATAATCTACGCAAAGCTGCCCCTAAAGTTTATTCTGAGGTCAACACCCAGCAGGATTTTTCTTACAATTCGTCACAATACCCTCGTTATCGCCGGCTATCTAATGTGTGTGACATCTAACACAATTGATACTTGGGCATGACTGAGGCGTTTTGGAAACGGAGGTCAGATTTCTGCCAGCCTGTATTGCGCTTGTTGCGGCGGCAACCGCCGCGACACTATCGAGCAAAACTGCTCCGCTATCTTGGCCGAGCGACTTCAACTGGCGGCTTAAACACGATGAAAGACTTGATCTCCGCCCCTCACGATCCATGTTAGACTAAGTTGCTCTGACAAAGCCCTGATTGTTCTGACTTTCGACGCTGTTTAATATATAAGAATCAATATCCTGGGGAGATATTGGAGTCTAAGTCATGATCGGTGAACTCTTCGGCCACGAGGTTTGGATATACCCCATCATTATGTTTGGTGCGGCCACGATAGCCTATCTAATAGTTCGATTTCTTGGTATTCCACTGCTCTACCGCGGAATAACGCGCACGCCTGGCCAGTGGGATGATCTAATCGTCAGGCACGGAGCATTCAAACTCGTAGCCTTCCTTGCGCCGGCAGTCATCCTGTATATTGGCGTTGCCCATTACCCGGAATTTCTGGACATCGGACGCCGCGTCATACTCGCCTTCATCTTCGCCGTCCTAATGCTATTACTCGTCCGATTGCTGAGCGCGTCCTTAGATATTTACCAGCTCTATCCAATTTCAAAAGAGCGCCCGATCAAGGGTTATGTTCAGCTTGCCAAACTCGTTGTCTATCTGCTGGGCGGCATTGTTGTTGTCAGCACACTGCTCGACCGCTCGCCTTGGGGCATGCTAGGCGGGCTTGGTGCGGTGACTGCCGTTCTTTTGTTGGTCTTTCGGGAAACAATTCTGTCTTTTATCGCCGGCGTTCAGCTCGTCTCGAATGACCTGGTAAGAAAAGGAGACTGGATTGAATTGCCCCAGTTCGGTGCTGACGGGGACGTCGTAGATATGGCACTGCACACGGTCAAGGTACGCAATTGGGATAACACCTATGTCACGATCCCGACCTACAAAATTATTGAGAGCTCGTTTAAGAACTGGCGGGGTATGAGCGAGTCCGGAGGGCGGCGTATCAAGCGTAGCTTACTGATAGACCAGACCAGTGTATCCTTCTGTGACGAAGAGATGTTGGCTCGGTTCGCAAGCTTCAAACGCCTTACCCCTTATCTTGAGACCAAGCAGAAGGAACTGGCCGAGGCCAATTCGGGTCTGGATGCTGAAGAAATCTTGGAGCTTCCACTCAATCGTCGGGCATTGAGCAACCTCGGCACATTTCGAGCATATTGCCAAGCTTACATCGAGGAAAACCGACACTTTCGGGATGATATGACCATGATGGTTCGTCAACTCGCTCCCTCACCAGAGGGTCTGCCGCTCGAAATTTACGTCTTCTCCAACGATATTAACTGGATCAACTATGAAGGCATACAGGCCGACCTATTTGATCATCTCTTGGCAGTTCTGCCTTTCTTCGGGCTCAGGGTATTCCAAAACCCGACAGGTGCAGATTTTCAGACACTCTCGAGCCAGCACTTCACATCTGCGGGCGAGGGCGCTGACAAGCCTTCACTGAGTACACCACCCGCAGTTCCAGCCCGCGCCGCACCATAAGTTCATTTTTGATTTTAGGTAAAGCGCTCATTGCGGCAGTGTTTACGCGGTCCGCAGCAACAAATGCGCACACCCTTCTGATGACCGATGGCTTTCAGCTAGGGTTTGATTCCGCTAATTGTGATGAGAACGACGTACTTTGCCGTGAGATCGGGTTTATAGGCCTGGTAAGGCAAAAATCACGGCCGCTGCAGGTGCTGACAGGTTAATTCGAAGCAGTCTCGAAAGAACCCAAACTTGCTATAATAAAGCCGCAATTTAGCGCCATTCAACTAACGCGTCAGCGCGTTTTTTTTGATGACTTAGCTTTGGTTGAGATGGTGAGTGGTTGAGGATTAGGGCTCGGACGGCGACGAACTTTTGTAGAGCTCTTGCGTCCCTGAATTTGGCTATCACTCCCTCACGTTGCCGAAATAACTGGGATAAATTTCTAGCCTGCTTGCTGGGCTAGCAACTACATTTCTGGTCTGAAGCATTTCCTATCACATATACTGTTGCCCAGCACGACAGGAGCCAGTCCTGATAGATTCAGGTGGTTAATATTCCGGGCGATAGCTTTTCTTTTGAAGCAGGCAAGGGGAATTTGCAGGGGATATCAATATTTTTGAGAAATCACGGCTGCGGGGGAAAGGCGCCAGGTTGCTGTTGGAGCTTAGCTGTGGCATAGGGACAGCCCCTCTGGGCAATTGGTTGGAGTCGAATATGCGACATTTGCAAAATTTGTTGCCTGCCTTGGCAATACTCACCCTTTTGTTGGTTGGTGCTAACCTAGGCAGCACGCCCGCCCGAGCAGCGGATAATTTCTCTCTGTGGCTTAAAGATTTGCGCGCCGAGGCATTGGGTCAAGGTATCTCACCGACCATCCTTGATGCTGCTCTCAAAGATATAGCGCCGATCCCGCGGGTAATCGAGCTTGACCGCTCGCAACCAGAAAGCACGCTTACTTTCCAGCAATATATGGAGCGCGTGGTGCCTAATTCGCGCGTCAAAAAAGGCCGCAAAAAACTGGCGGAAAACGCGGTGGTGCTAGATGCCGTGCATAAAATATTTGGTGTGCAGCCACGTTTTATCGTGGCGCTTTGGGGCATTGAAACTAATTTTGGCCAATATACTGGCGGCTTTTCGGTGGTTGCCTCGCTCGCAACGCTCGCCTTTGACGGTCGGCGTAGCGCTTATTTTCGCGCAGAACTACTGAACGCCCTTCAAATCCTGCAAGAAGGCCATATCACGCCTGAGAAAATGATCGGCAGTTGGGCTGGTGCCATGGGACAGAGCCAGTTTATGCCGTCGAGCTTTGTGAAATTCGCCATTGATTTTGACGGCGACGGGCGCCGCGATATCTGGACAACCAAGGCCGATGTGTTTGGCTCCGCCTCCAACTACCTGTCTAAATCCGGCTGGCGCGGCGATCAAACCTGGGGGCGAAAGATTAGCCTGCCTGCAAATTTTGATAAATCCCTGGCCAGCCTTAAAATCACCAAAAACCTGGCTGCCTGGCAAGAACTCGGCGTGCGTCGAGCCAACGGCAATGATTTACCCAAAGTTGCTGGCATGACTGCCTCCCTGGTATTTCCAGGCGGCGAAGAGGAACCGGCCTTTCTTGTCTATAACAATTACAAGACCGTCCTTAAATGGAACCGCTCAACCTATTTTGCCATGGCCGTCGGACATCTTGCTGATCGCATCGCAGGGCGTTAATGTCACAAGAGATTGTGTTGTTCTTGTTTGAAAGTACCAAATGAAGAGTTACCGGCGAATCTTGGCAACCTCAGCCGCTCTGTTTACGGCGTTGGTGTTTCTCTCCGCCTGCGCACTGTTTACGGCGGAGGTTGAGCTGTTAATACAGGGCGCCAAACATATCAACCGTGCACTTGAAGGCGACCCAATTCTAACCACAGATTCAACTGAGCCAAGCAAACCGGTACCGGCGGGCTATAAGCTTGGCAATCCATACTTGGTCGCCGGGACTAAGTATTTTCCCCGTTTCGAACCAAATTATAACGAAACCGGAATCGCCTCCTGGTACGGTGAGCCATTCCATGGTCGCGCGACCGCCAATGGCGAGCGTTACGATATGAATGCGCTTACAGCGGCTCACAAAACCATGCCCATGCCAGCCACCGTGCGCGTCACCAACCTAGAGAACGGTCGCACGCTGATGCTCCGGGTCAATGACCGAGGGCCGTTTGTTTCCGGGCGGGTGATCGATATATCACGCCGTGGCGCCCAGCTGCTTGGCTTTTATCGCAAGGGAACCGCCAAGGTGCGAGTCGAATTCATCGAATTCGCACCCTTGATCGAGAAGGTTAAAGCGCCCCTCACTGACCCCGGCGATGGCATTGTTGCCGGTGATACGCCCGGGCGTCGCATGAGTGCCGATGAACTGATGGAAGCTGAGAGCGCGCCATTTGGAGACCGTCCCGATATCTCGACTCAATATCTCGATGCCCCAATGACGACCGGCAAGTTGAGCGGGATTGAAAACGACGCTCTAACGGCTCAACCAGATCCTGGCAATGGAACGGTGTTGAGTGGCATGTTTATCCAGCTCGGCGCGTTTGCGGAGCGCAGCAACGCTGTGCGCCTTGCGCGTCAGCTCAATCATATCTCGCCAAGCGTGATTTCCGCGGCTAACGTCAATGGAATTACTTGGTTTCGCGTGCGCATGGGGCCACTCGCCAATTTGGCGCAGGCGAACACATTGTTGGAGAAGACCGTCTCCGCCGGATATCCCAATGCCCGCCTTATTGTTGCCCGATAATTTCTTATCCTTTCAGACGCTACAGGAAGGCGCTTGGCGCTTAGATACTAAGGCCGTTAAGCTTCGCCCTACACCGCCCGCTAAAATGCCCTAAACTCTACCAAGAGAATAAATGTGCCATGCACCATATTAGACGCTCTACTTTGATCGCCCAAGGCCGTGCCCTTGGCACTGCGCTGTTGTTTATTGCGCTCACTTCGGCGATCTGGCTTGGTAGTGAGAACAACAATTCCGCTGCTGCGTTCGAGACCAGCGCCAAGGAGGTGATCCTGGTTGATAACACCACGGGCACCGTGCTGCTGTCTAAAAACTCAAAACGTACGATGTATCCGGCGTCGATGAGCAAATTGATGACACTCTATATAGTATTCTCAAAATTGACTGATGGCAGCCTCTCCCTCGACGATCAGTTGCGCGTTAGTGAAAAGGCTTGGCGCATGGGAGGCTCGAAGATGTTCGTCGAGCTAAACAGTCGCGTTACAGTAAATGAATTGCTACGCGGCGTTATTGTGCAATCGGGCAACGATGCCTGCATCGTTCTTGCCGAAGGTATCGCCGGCTCGGAATCGCAATTCGTCGAGTTGATGAATACGAGCGCCAAAAAGCTCGGGCTGCACAATAGTTATTACGCTAATGTGACCGGCTGGCCGCACCCAGAGCATGTCACCACGGCGAGCGACATGGCCATTTTAGCCCATTCGATCATCCGCGAATTCCCGCTATTTTACGCGATTTTTCAGGAAAAAAGTTTTACCTATAACGGTATCAAACAGGGCAATCGCAATCCGCTACTCTATACCTATGCCGGCGCTGATGGCCTCAAGACCGGCCATACCAAAGCTTCCGGTTATGGCCTGATAGCCTCTGCCGTGCGAGGCAACAGGCGCCTCATTTTACTCGCCAACGGAATGGCCAACGTAAACGACCGTGCACGCGAAACCGAACGCATGCTCGATTACGGCTTCAACGAATTCTCCAACTACACTTTGTTCAAGGCTGGCGATATAGTCGAGGAATTAGAAGTCTGGCTGGGCAATCAGGCGAATGTGCCGTTGATTATTAACCATGATTTGACTGTAACCCTATCGCGTGCACAACGCCGCGATATGCAAATCAAAATTATGGCGCCCGGACCCATTCCTGCGCCAGTAAAAAAGGGGGCTCAAGTTGCAACACTGGTGCTCAAGACGGGCGATAAAAACCCAATCGAACTGCCTCTCGTTGCTGGCATGGAAGTCGACCGTTTGTCCGCCTTTGGCCGCATCGGCGCTGCCTTCAATCATTTACTCTGGGGTGAGCAGGACCACTGATAGTGCGTTGGAGACAAAATTTTAACCAAACTAAACGGAACCATCCTCCGGAATGTGTCATACATTACGGTAAGGACGGCTGCCCGCCCGAGTTAATACGAGGTAGCCAAGAGCACGGACGCGCACGCCCGGTGATAGAGGGCCAAATAACATGACACCTCCCGCAACAAGCACTACTGGGTGCTTCATCAGTTTTGAAGGTGGAGAGGGCGCGGGGAAATCCACCCAGTCGCGCCTACTCTGTGCGCGTTTAGAAAATCACGGCATAGAAACCCTCACCACTCGCGAACCGGGCGGTTCAACCGGCGCCGAGCAAATTCGTAATCTCCTTGTTTCAGGCGCGGTTGATCGCTGGGAGCCACTCACCGAGGCGTTGCTGCACAATGCGGCGCGGCACGACAATTTACAGCGGGTGATCTTGCCAGCATTGGCGCGCGGCGTCTGGGTGATATCCGATCGTTTCGCTGATTCAACTCTGGCCTATCAGGGCTACGGCCAATCGGTGGCGCATGATAAACTAAACCAGATGCGGGACCTTGCGGTTGGTGATGCCATGCCGGAGCTTACATTTATTCTGGATATTTCGGTAGGAGATGGTTTTGCCCGCACTCATAGCCGTGCCGTCGAAACCAGCCGTTATGAGAAAATGGACAGCTCCATGCATGAGCGTTTGCGTCAGGGTTTTTTGACAATTGCAGCTGCCGAGCCGGAGCGCTGCCGCGTTTTGAATGCCAAAGCGGATGCCAACAGCGTGCATCAGTTGATCTGGAAATCAGTATGCAAACGCTTTGCCGAGGAACCGCGGTTGCATGGCTGAAGCGTTTCTTACTACGTCCTTGCCGCCGCGCCAAAACCCGGAATTTCACGGCCATGAGCAAGCAGTTCAGGAATTTTTAGCGGCAACGCGCTCAGGCAGGCTACACCATGCTTGGTTGCTCGCCGGCTCGCGCGGTATCGGTAAGGCAACGCTGGCTTTTCGCATGGCACGCTTTCTACTTTCGGGCGGGGCGGGAAATGAGACGGAATTCGAGGAAAGCGATGAGACGCTTTACATGGCGCCAACCCACCCGGTTTTTAGCCGTGTCGCATCGGGTGGTCATACCGACTTGATGACGATCGAGCGCAGCCTTAACGATAAGACCAATAAAATGCGGACTGAGATCGTCGTTGATGATGTGCGCCGCATCAGCCGTCTGGTATCGCTTACGGCGGGCGAAGAGCAATGGCGGATTATCATCGTGGACGGCACTGAGGATATGAATCGAAACGCTGCCAATGCTATCCTTAAGTATTTAGAAGAGCCACCGCCGCAAACGCTGTTTTTACTGGTCAGCCACACGCCGGCGCGCCTCTTGCCAACCATTCGCTCGCGCTGTCGCACCCTCACCATGCGGCCGCTGCAGGATATTCAATTAAGCAATTTAATCGCCAGCCAGATCGCGCCTGAACTCAATAGCAAAGAACGAGCGCTGCTAACCTCTATCTCTGAGGGCAGCCCGGGGCGTGCGTCGTCATTGGTGGAGCAGGGCGGGGTGGCGCTTTATGAGAAGCTAATGCAAATACTCGAGGGCCTGCCAATCTTAGACATACGCGCCGTACACAAGCTCGGCGACGGAGTCGCCAAGCGGGACGGTGCCGAGGCCTTCCGCACTCTCACCGGCCTGTTGGAGTGGTGGCTTGCCCGTTTGGTTTGTGATAGTGCGCGCGGCGCGGGGCATACCGGGAAGGGGCGTCAGATGAACGCTCGTGAAACAGCGCTCTGCCAACGGCTTATGACAATCGGCGATCTTGAACATTGGGCTCAGGTATGGGAGAAACTCAGCCGATTATTCGCCCGCGCCGAAGCCGTCAATCTCGATTCGAAGCAGGTGATTTTAAACGCATTCACAATCATAGAGCAGGCGGCCGGGGATTGACCAAACGCCAAGGAGCGCCCGTATGACGGGGAAAGCCGCCTATTACATCACGACGCCGATCTATTACGTCAATGATTCGCCGCATATCGGCCATGCCTACACGTCGCTGGCCTGCGATGTGCTGGCGCGTTTCATGCGCCTCGATGGCCGCGAGGTGTTTTTTCTGACCGGCACCGATGAGCATGGCCAAAAGGTGGAGAAATCCGCCGCCGCTGCCGGCCGTGATCCAAAAGAATTCGTCGATGAGGTCTCAGAACGTTTTCGCGCCCTGACTAAACTGATGAATTACAGTAATGATGACTTCATCCGCACTACGGAAGATCGCCATATCCGCGCATGCCAGGAATTGTGGCGTCGTATTGTCGCCAATAAATCACCGAAGGGCCGAGAAAATATCTATCTCGACACCTATGGTGGCTGGTATTCGGTGCGGGATGAGGCATTTTACGGCGAGGCTGAGCTGACCAAGGGTGCGGATGGTGAAAAGATTGCGCCGAGCGGTGCAACCGTGGAGTGGGTCGAAGAGCCGAGCTATTTCTTCCGCCTGGAAGATTGGCGCGAACGCCTGCTTGAATATTACGCCGACGATGGAGCCTCAGATGGGGGGGCGTCCGTGGCGCCGGATAGCCGGCGTAATGAGGTCGAGAGCTTCGTTAAAGGCGAACTGTTTGATCTTTCCATCTCGCGCACCAGCTTCAGTTGGGGCATCCCGGTGCCGGATGATGATGACCACATTATGTATGTTTGGCTCGATGCACTGACCAACTACATTACCGCCGCCGGTTTTCCGAACGAAGACAGCGAGAAATACAAAACCTTCTGGCCGGCCAACCTGCACATGGTCGGCAAGGATATCCTGCGCTTCCACACGGTCTATTGGCCGGCCTTCCTTATGGCCGCCGGGCTTGAGCCGCCAAAGCGGGTATTTGCCCACGGCTGGTGGACCAATGAGGGTGAAAAAATCTCTAAATCCCTCGGCAATGTGATCGATCCGGCAGATATTGTTGAGCAATACGGCCTCGATCAGGTGCGCTATTTCCTGCTGCGTGAGGTGCCGTTCGGAAACGACGGCGATTTCTCGCACCGCGCCGTCCTATTGCGCAGCAACAGCGAACTTGCCAATGATTTCGGCAATTTGGCGCAGCGCGTTCTATCGATGATCCACAAAAATTGCGATGCCCAGATGCCGCAACCGGGCGAATACAGCCAAGCCGACAAGGAATTTCTCGCCGCCGCAGAAGCTCTGATCACCTCCGTGCGCCTAGAGATCAGCGAAAAACAGTCCTTCCACGAGGCATTAACGCTGATTTGGGCAGTTGTGCGCCAGGCCAATGGCTATGTCGCTGAGCAGGAGCCTTGGGTCCTACGCAAGAGTGATCCCGCACGCATGGTAACCGTGCTTTACGTCGCCGCCGAGGCAATCCGCCATCTGGCCATCATCTGCCAACCCTTCATGCCGGATTCCTGCGCCAGGATGCTCGATCAGCTCGGTGCCTCAAGTGACAAGCGAGATTTCACCAGCCTCGGCCCAGACGACGCCCTGTTACCAGGTACTAGACTACCCGAACCAGAGCCGATATTCCCGCGCTTTATCAATGATGATGCAAAGACTGGTGAATAAGAATGTCGGTGAACTGAATGCTAGTCGATAGCCATTGTCATCTGGACTTTAAAGACTTCGCCGAGGATATGGACGGCGTATTGGCACGTGCTGCCGAGGCGGGGGTTGGCGCTATGCAGACGATATGCACGCGTCTCAGCCAATTTGGGCAAGTGTCTGCGATAGCAGATAAATATCCGCATATTTGGTGTTCTGTCGGAATACATCCGCACCATGTGACTGAGGAAAGTGCGTTTAACGTTGAGGATTTGCTCAGCCGTGTTGAGGCACAGCCCAAAGTTATCGGAATTGGCGAGACGGGGCTCGATTTCCACTATGATATGAGCCCGCGTGCTGAGCAGGAGACAGCGTTTCGAATTCATATTGAGGCTGCCCGGCAATGCCAGCTGCCGTTGATCGTGCATACTCGGAATGCCGACATTGAAACATGCCAAATTCTGCGTGATGAGGCGGGAAGGGGGGCTTTTCCTGGCATTATCCATTGCTTTAGCGTTGGCCGGGAAGTAGCTGAAATGGCACTTGATCTTGGATTTTTTATATCGCTCTCAGGCATTGTAACCTTCAAGAACGCGGGAGCATTGCGCGAAATTGTCCGCGATATACCGATTGAGCGCATACTGGTTGAAACAGATGCACCATTTTTGGCGCCGATACCGCATCGCGGGCAGCGTAACGAGCCTGCCTTTGTCCGCGATACGGCGGCCTTTCTAGCCGAGTTAAAAGGCGTGACCTATGATGAATTGGCTGCCCAGACTAGCGAAAATTTCTTCAGGGCATTTTCGAGAATCGATTCTCAAAACCTTGTAAATCAATGAAAATAACTATTTTAGGCAGCGGCACATCATCTGGAGTTCCGGCGCTTGGCTGCGACTGCGCGGTTTGCTGCTCCGACGACCCGCGCAATAAGCGCAGGCGCGTCTCCATAATTGTCGAGCAAGGCGATACACGCCTCATTGTCGACACGTCACCGGATTTGCGCGCGCAGCTTCTTGACGCCGGCGTCACTCACTTGGATGCAGTGCTTTATACCCATGGCCATGCGGATCATGTGCATGGAATAGATGATTTGCGCTCGATTAACTTTACTATGGGGCGCGAAGTCGATGTTTGGGGCAGCGAACCGATCATGGATACCATACAAGAACGCTTCGGCTACGCGTTTTTACCGATGAAAGGCTTTGTTTGGAGCCGTCCAAGCCTGATCGCCAATTACTTCGAGCATGGTGAAGAATTCACTGTTGGTGATATTTCGGTCATACCATTCGATCAGCATCATGGCCGCAGCCTTAGCAGCGGCTTCCGGTTTGGCGACGTAGCATATTCTACGGATGTAAATAAATTCCCGGAACATTCGTTTAATACGCTTAAAGGCGTCAAATTGTGGATAATTGATTGCGTTGGTTTTCAGGAGCATCCGACACATTCACATCTTGAAATGACCCTAGAATGGATAGAACGAGTGAAACCGGAACGGGCTATCCTGACCCATATGTCGCATCAGTTCGACCATGAAGCCCTGAGTGCGCAGCTACCTGATGGGGTTGAACCAGGATATGATGGCTTGGAAGTAGAATTGAATATCGTGTAAAATAACTATAAAGCTAGAATCAAAGTAAAACTATAATAACAACAAGTTACATTGTTTCTCTGAGATATTAAAGTCTTGTTAATTTACCATAATATATATTATGCGTATTTAAAGGATCGATAAATGCAGGGAAATATAACCAAATTATTAGATATCATGACCCGCCTCCGAGACCCAGAAAACGGATGCCCGTGGGATGTTCAGCAGGATTTTACTTCCATTGCCCCCTTCACCATCGAAGAGGCCTATGAAGTCGATGAAGCTATTCGCGATGATGACATGAACGCGCTCCGGGATGAGTTGGGAGATCTACTCCTGCAGGTAGTTTTTCATGCCCAGATAGCGCGCGAAGCTGGATATTTTGATTTCAAAGCTGTTGCAGACGGCATCTCGGAAAAGATGATCCGCCGCCACCCCCATGTTTTTGACAACGTCAAAATCAGAAATGCTAAACAACAATCCACCGCCTGGGAATCTCAAAAAGCCAATGAACGCGCAATCAAAGCAAAAGACAATAATAACACGCAACCAAGTGCCTTGGATGGTGTCGCGGTAGCCCTCCCTGCCCTTATGCGTGCGGAAAAACTGCAAAAGCGCGCCGCACGGGTGGGCTTTGATTGGCAGGATACCGGCCCGGTGATTGCTAAGGTCTCGGAAGAGCTGGCCGAAATCGACGCTGTTAAAGACACGCCAGGTTCTGATAATGTTGATTTGCGCATGGAATGTGGTGATTTTCTATTTTCCTGCGTCAATCTAGTGCGCCATCTCGGCATTGATGCCGAGCAAGCCTTACGCGATTCAAACGCTAAGTTTGAGAGACGCTTCAGGCGTTTGGAATTCATCGTGGAGAGCGAGAATAAGCAAACTGCCGGCTTACCGCTGAAAGCGCTAGATCAGATTTGGAAACAGGTCAAAAGTGAAGAATAGATAGGCCAGAAGACCGCCTGTTCCTCCTCAATTCCATACATCAACAGGTTAAAAAAAGGAACCGCTTCTAATGAAGCGGCTCCATTCTAAAGACACTAGCAAGAAGTAATATCTTCGCGATTCGGTTGGCTATGGTTTCAAGTCCTCCGGGATCTACATCCCCATGCCGGGCATGCCACCCATGCCACCCATGCCACCCATGCCACCCATGCCTGGCATGCCGCCGCCCATACCTGGCATGCCGCCGCCCATGGGAGGACCGCCCATACCTGGCATAGCGCCCATACCACCACCGGGAATATTGCCATGCATAGCATCCATACCGCCCGGCATATCAGGCATCGCCAAATCTTCCGGGATCTCAATAATCGCGACCTCAGCCGTGATCATCAGGCCAGCTATCGATGCGGCATCTTCCAATGCGGTACGCACTACTTTAGCTGAATCAAGGATGCCAGCTTTCATCATGTCACAAAATTTTTCATTCTGCGCGTCGTAGCCCCTATTAGACGGTTTGGCTTCCAACAATTTACCAACGATCAAATCGCCATTACCACCGGCATTGCGCACAATTGCTGTTGCTGCAGCCGGCATGCTCCGCCGTACCACGGCAATACCAAAATCTTCAGCAGCATCTGCGCCCTTCAGCTTTTTGAGTGCCTGGGTAGCATTAAGCAGTGCAACACCACCGCCCGGAACAATGCCTTCATCCACCGCACAACGGGTAGCATTTAGAGCATCGTCCACCAAATCCCGGCGCGCCTTTACTTCAGCTTCACTGCCACCACCCATCTTGATGACTGCAACGCCACCAACGAGCTTGGCCAAGCGTTCCTGGATGCGCTCCTGCTCATATTCGGATTCTTCTGCTGCAAGCATATTGCGCAATTGCACACAGCGCTGTTCGAGCGCCTTTTTAGTGCCCTTACCACCTACGATCATGGTTTCAACACGGCTCACTTCTACTTTTGCCGCCTCACCAAGATCTTTTAGTGTCAAGTTCTCGAGCTTATTGCCGGCATCCTCATTGACCAGCACACCGCCGGTGAGAATAGCCATATCTTCGAGCATGGCGCGACGACGGTCACCAAAGAGCGGTGCCTTGACGGCGCAGATATTCATGCCGCCACGCAGCTTATTCACCACTAAACCATTCAGCGCATCGCCATCGACATCTTCGGCGATGACTAGCAACGGCCGATTGGTCTCTATTACTTTCTCCATGACTGTGATTAAACCAGTAAGGTTTGAGATTTTTTGATCATGCAGAAGGATGTAAGGATTGCTGAGCTCGGTAATCATCTTAGTGGCATCGGTCATGAAATAGGGTGAAAGAAAACCCTTGTCGAAACGCATGCCGTCAACGATCTCAAGCTCGCTCTCAAGAGACGTGCTCTCCTCAACCGTGATGACGCCCTGCTGGCCAACTTCCTTCATGGCTGCCGAAATCATCTCGCCGACCATCGGGTCATTGTTGGCGGCAATGCGCGCAACATGTTTTATTTCGTTATGGGTTGAGACGGATTTAGCGCGTTTGGCGATGTCTTTGACCGCCGCTTTAACGCCCATGTTAATGCCGCGCTTTATGCTCATCGGGTTGAGCCCGGCGGTCACACCCTTTACGCCTTCACGCAAAATGGCGCGGGCGATGACGGTCGCTGTCGTCGTACCGTCACCGGCAACTTCTCCTGTACGTGCAGCGACGTTACGGATCATCTGGGCTCCAAGATTTTCGAACCTGTCGTCAAGTTCTATTTCCTTGGCAACCGTCACACCGTCTTTAGTACTGCGCGGCAATCCTTCGCCCTGTTGAAAAACAACATTGCGACCCTTCGGGCCAAGCGTCACTTGGACCGTATCGGCGAGCTTGTCCGCACCCCGCACCAAACTGGCGCGCGTTTCCTCAGAAAAGCTAATTTGTTTCTTGGCCATGATTTTAAGCCTGTCCTACTGAATGATACCCATGATGTCGGATTCTTTCATGATGAGGAGTTCCTCACCATCAACCTTAACTTCCGTGCCGGCGAATTTGCCGAACAGAACGTGATTGCCTTTGGCCACGTCTAGAGCGTGAACATTTCCGTTCTCGTCCCGCGCGCCAGCACCGATAGCGATGATTTCGCCTTCAGCGGGCTTTTCCTGAGCCGAATCAGGAATGATAATTCCGCCAGCAGTTTTTTCGTCATTGGTGATACGACGAACCAAAACACGGTCTTGTAAGGGTCTGATATTCATGGCTTATTTCCTACCATTCGTTACGAAGCGAAATGCCTCGATTATGTGATTTATGATACGCAGACGCGGTTATTAGCACTCCGCGTCGACGAGTGCTAGGCGGTATATAGGGACGCGAGCGGTACTCTGTCAACCAGATAGGCGAAAAGAAGCTAAATCGAGCTATTTCAAGTCATTTTCGGCAAATTCAGAGCCCCGCTTGCAGCGCCTTTTCCCCCCTCCCGGCAGCGCCTTTCCAGGCGATCCACATCGGCTGGAGATAGAGCAACACAAAATCGGGCAATGAGGTCCTTATCAGAGCGCTCCAGCACTTCACCATGGCTATACAACCAGGCCATTGTCGCACCATCGCTAATATCCACGTCCAGTGATAGGATTTTCCGGCTGCGCGATAAAGCCTCGTCAATAGCTGCCAATAGCGCGTCCATGCCTTCGCCACAAAGCGCTGACACCGGAATATAGGTACGGCCAGGTTCGCGCGCTGACAAACGGTGCTCGCGCTCTGATTCGCCAAGCTGATCGGTTTTGTTTAAAATTTCGACAAGTCCGGAATCAACTTTCTCTTCCAAGCCCAGTTCGGATAATACGTCATGCACATCTTGGCGCTGCTCAGCCGTCTCGGCATGGGAAATGTCACGCACATGAAGAATAAGATCGGCTTCGCTGACCTCTTCCAACGTGGCGCGAAAAGCTGCCACCAAATCATGCGGCAATTCAGAGACGAAACCGACTGTATCAGAAAGGATAACGCGACGGCGTGACGGCAGGGTTAAACCGCGCATGGTCGGATCGAGAGTGGCAAACACTTGATCCATAACATTCACATCCGCTCCGGTCAGGCGGTTAAACAGGGTGGATTTTCCGGCATTGGTATACCCGACAAGAGCGATCACCGGATACGGTACACGCTGCCGCGCTACACGATGAAGGCCGCGAGTACGCGCCACATTTTTTAATTCCCGCTTTAGGCGGGCAATGCGATCACGAATTTGCCGCCGGTCAGACTCAATTTGCGTCTCGCCCGGCCCGCCAAGAAAGCCAAAGCCGCCGCGTTGACGCTCAAGATGAGTCCAGGATCGGACCAGGCGACTGCGTTGATAGGAAAGCGCAGCAAGCTCAACCTGCAGCTTGCCCTCCCGGGTGCGCGCCCGAGCGCCGAATATCTCAAGAATAAGCGCCGTGCGGTCTATGACCTTGCATTCCCAGATACGCTCCAAATTGCGCTGCTGCACGGGGCTGAGGCTGCCATCGACAATGACCACACCGGCGCCAGCTTCATGAATGATTTCGCTGATCTCATCAGTTTTACCCAGGCCAAATAGGGTAGCCGGGCGCACCCGTGGTAACGACACCACCTCTGCATGGATAATTTTTAACCCTATTGCACCGGCCAGACCGACGGCTTCTTCCAGACGCCCAGCACTATCGCGCCTGGTCAAAGTACTGCCGGTTTGATTGCCGCTGCTCCGCGGGCCACTGCTGCTGGCGCCACTGTCCTGCCTTGCCTTACCGCCTAACTGCAGGTCTAGATGTATGACGACAGCGCGCGTCAACGCAGCTTTACCTTGCTCAACGCCATTATCAAATGAAATAGGGAACGATCCTAATCATCACCCAGTGCTTCATCCTCATCTTCATCACCAGAATTGAATAGATTCACTGGCTGCCCGGGCATCACTGTGGAAATTGCGTGTTTATATACCAGTTGTGAATGATTATCGCGGCGCAACAGAACACAAAAGGTATCGAACCATATTATCACACCCTGGAGCTTGACGCCGTTAACCAAAAATATGGTAACCGGCATTTTGACCTTACGTACATGGTTGAGAAAAAGGTCCTGAAGGTTTTGGCTTTTATCACTGGCCATCGTTTTCCCCCGCTTCTTTTCTACAGTTCTTTTTGGGGCTCAATTTATTATGCGAGCCAATTTTAGTGCCGAACCAACGCTCCGACACATAACATCTTGCTTTATTAATTAACTATATGGGTGCTTCTACGCCAGCAACAAATATTTACCCGCCAAATAATGGTAATTTATCCGGAGCGTTAGAAAATCGCCTAATAATTTGACTATAGAATAATAGCTTTATGACAAGTTTGAGCCTAATTTCCGACAATAATCGAGATAAAACCCACGTAAACGGCGAGTTACCTGGCCTGGCGTGCCATCTCCAATCTGATTGCCGTCGATGCCGATGATACCTATGACAAAAGAGGTAGTGCTGGTCAAAAACGCCTCCGGCGCCGCTAGCGCTTCCGCCACCGTGAACGATCGCTCAATAATTTCTATACCGTTGGCGCGCGCCAACTTTATAACCGTCGCCCGAGTGATGCCGCCCAGGATATTTTGATCCAGTTCCCGTGTTACTATTCTCCCGCTCTCATCTACAATCCAGGCATTGGTGGAAGATCCCTCCGTGACGAAGCCCTCGCCATCTACCAGCCAGGCCTCGTAGGCGCCTTTGTCGCGCGCCTCCTGTTTCGCAAGGATATTAGGCAATAGGGAGATCGATTTAACGTCGCGCCGCAGCCAGCGGATATCCGCTACGGTCGCTACCTGAGCACCCATATTTTCATTGGCATCATCGGGCCAGTTCACCGCCCGCGCCGTCATCACCAGAGCGCTTTTGACATCGTCGGGAAACGGGTGATCACGACGAGCAACACCCCGGCTGATTTGGATATAGATAATGCCGTTATTCACCCTGTTGCGGCGCAGAGTCTCCCGGCAAACAAGCTTAAACGGCGCTTCCGCCATGGGCATCGCCATGCGCAATCCACGTAATGAGCGCTTTAGGCGCGCAAGATGGCCATCTTCATCAATGATATGGCCCCGACAGATGGCCGCGACCTCATAAACGCCATCGGAAAATTGGTAACCGCGATCCTCAATATGGATTTGCGCATTGGCATGGGCTACATAGCGACCGTTCACATAGGCTATTCTCGACATTATTTTAATTGTTCCATCAAAAGAATTCGAGGCTGACGGCAAACAATTTTTCAAGTTTTTTCACTGCCGACGCGGCGGCAAAGACAATCACACGATCATGAGCGGCAATAAGACTATCGCCACGCGGAATGATGACCTCACCATCGCGCAAAATAGCGCCAATCAATATGCCGCTCGGTAGTTTAATTTCCTTAAGTGGCTTGCCTACCAGGGGTGATGTTTCCAGCGCTTCGGCTTCGACAATTTCTGCCAAACCATCACGAATCGACTGAATGCCCAGAATGCGCCCGCGGCGAATACGTTGAAGGATTGTTGAGACGGTGGATTCACGCGGGCTCACCGCCACATCCACCCCTAGGGAACCCATCAGTGGCGAATAATTGGAGCTATTAACCAACGTCACCGCGCGCTGACAACCGGCGCGTTTGGCCAGAAGTGAAGTCAGGATATTGACTTCATCGTCGTTGGAGACAGCAATCACCGCCTCAGTCATGGAGATATTCACTTCGGTCAGGATATCGCTATCTAGCGCATCGCCGTGAATGACCGTTGTGCGGATCAAATTCTCGGCTAAATATTGTGCTCTCTTGGCGTTTAGCTCGATGATTTTGAGGTTGAGATCAGGGTGTGCCGCTTCCAGCTCATGCGCCAAAAACAGACCGATATTGCCGCCGCCGACGATTACCATACGGCGTGCTTCTTTTTCCTCATGGCCAAATACAGCCATGGAGCGCTCCACATGATTGGTATCGGCGACAAAATAGACTTCATCGCCAACCAGCATTTGATCATCACCGCGCGGCACTATCAGTTTACTGTCGCGCATAATACCGAGGACAACTATATTGAGATCTGGAAAAATCTCAGTTAGTTGGCGCAGTGGCGTGTTGATGATCGGGCAACCCACCTGGCAGCGCACCCCGATGACACGTAGCCGCCCCTCACCAAAAGGCAGCATATCCAGTGCGCCGGGCACCTGAAGGCGCCGCTCAATGGCGCGCGCTACTTCAATCTCAGGTGAAATAATCAAATCTATGGGCAGATGATCCGGGCTGTAAAGATTAGCCCAGGCCGGCTGTAAATAGCTCTGATCGCGCACCCGAGCAATTTTTTCCGGCACGTCAAAAAGCGAATGGGCTACCTGGCAAGCAACCATGTTGATTTCATCCGAATAGGTGACGGCAATGATCATGTCAGCATTCTTGGCGCCGGCATCTTCCAGAACATTCGGTAAAGAGGCGCCGCCGACGATGCATCTGACCTCAGCTGTCTCGGCCAGCTTTTGAACAATATCAGGATCGCTATCGATCACCGTGACGTCATTTGCCTCAACGGCAAGCTGGCGAGCAATGCTTGAGCCAACCTGTCCGGCGCCACAGACAATTACCCGCATTTGTAAATGCCTTGCACGTCTCTCATGCTTCCAACTCTTTCCCTGGGCGTGCCCGATCGCGCGAACGCTCCGTGGCGGATAATTTCAGAATCTTCAATTTGCGGTGCAAAGCAGAACGCTCCATACCTACAAATTTTGCCGTGCGCGAAATGTTGCCGCCAAAGCGGCTTAATTGGGTAAACAAATATTCGCGCTCGAAAACTTTACGCGCATCGCGCAACGATAGCGCCATTAGTTCCCCGCTCCATTGGTCGACCGCCATATCACTCCTGCCCGAGCTTAATTCCGGTGGTAACATAGCTGCCGTTACAGCATCCTTGGAGGTACCCGGTGACATTATTAACAGCCACTCTATAACATTGCGCAATTGACGTACATTGCCCGGCCATTCACATGCCTGTAATGCGGCCAGAGCATCGACAGCAATAGCACGTGGCGGCAAGCCGGAGGATTCAGCAGCGCGCTGCATAAAATATTCCGCCAGTTCAGGAATATCTTCACGCCGCTCACGTAATGCCGGAACCACAATAGGTACCACGCTTAGACGATAGAATAAATCCTCACGAAAACGTTTGGCCTCAATTTCCAGTAAAAGGTTCCGATTACTAGCAGCAATTACGCGCACATCCACCTCGACGCGCGCCCTACTTCCCACGCGCTCAAAAGATTGTTCCTGAATAACTCGAACCATCTTGCCCTGGGTCTCAAGTGGCATATCCGCAACCTCATCAAAAAACAGGGTGCCGCCATGAGCACGTTCAAACGTTCCCATGTGCCGCGTGCTGTTCGGATCTGAAGTGTTCTGCTCCGATCCGAACAATTCCTGCTCCAGGCTTTCCGGACGCATCATAGCCGAATTAACCACCACGAAGGGTTCGTCTCGCCGATAAGATTGTTCATGTATGAGCCGAGCAATCACTTCTTTGCCCGACCCTGCTGGGCCCGATATCATTACCCTGCTGCCCGTGTGGGCGACTTTTTTTACCGCCGACTGAAGCGAACCTATAATGCCTGACTCGCCGATCAAAGTCGGCGCTGGCCCTACTCGTAATTTCAGCTCGGTATTTTCCCGGCGCAAGCTTGCAGCTTCAAGCGCTCGAGTAATTTGCAATAAGAGTCGGTCGGATTTAAACGGTTTTTCGATAAAATCATAGGCGCCTAATTTTATCGCCGATACAGCGGTCTCAATATTACCATGGCCACTGATCATGATAATTGGCAATTCTGGATGCAAGCGGCGCAGCACGTTCAGAAGTTCTATCCCGTCCAACGTGCTGCCTTGCAACCAGATATCCAGAATCAGTAAAGCCGGCGGTGGGCTAAACTCGAGCACCGCCAGTGCCGCATCACTGTCTGCCGCAACGCTGGTCTTGTATCCCTCGTCCTCGAGGATGCCAGCGACCAACATGCGAATATCTTCTTCGTCATCAATAATAAGAATATTGTGAGCCATTCGGTCTTAATTCCTAGAATCCATATTTACGGTCTCATTTTAGTTATTATCGTGCGTCGCCGCTGGAAAACGCAGCGTCGCGATGGCGCCGCCGTCCGGACGATCCGACAAGGTAAGTTTGCCATTATGATCCTCCATAATTTTGCTCACAATTGCCAGACCAAGGCCGGTGCCATGCGCCCGAGTGGTGATATACGGCTCTGTAAGCCGCTCTCTGTTTTTTGCCGGCAAGCCAGGGCCATTGTCTTCAATTCTGATGATTTGGTCGCCCTTTTCACTAAGCACATGAATAATTATATTCCCTGCCTCCCTGGTACCGGCAGGGCCATCTCCCAAGCCCTCAATCGCTTCAACCGCGTTCTTCAACAAGTTAGTCAGGCATTGGCCTACTTGGCGTGAATCGCAATCCATCTTGACTGCGACATCCGGCAAGTCGAGCGTAAATTCGATTTCAGGGTTGGCGACGCGCTGCAGCAAAACGGCGTGCTGGGTAATCTGCCCTAAATTCTCCCGCTGCATGACCGGGGTCGGCATGCGTGCAAAGGACGAAAATTCATCGACCATCTGACGGATATCGCCTACTTGGCGTACAATGGTATCAGTACAGGCAGAGAAAACCTCTGGTTCTGTGGATATCTCATTCATATATTTTCGCTTGAGACGCTCTGCCGATAACTGAATTGGCGTCAGCGGATTTTTGATTTCATGGGCAATACGGCGCGCCACATCGGCCCAGGCGGCGGTACGCTGGGCGGAGACGAGCGCTGTGATATCATCAAAGGTGACGACATAGCCGATAATCTCGTCCTCTACACTTTCCACCACGATGCGCACCAGCAGTGTACGTTTGCTGTCCCCACGGTCGAGTTCAATCTGCTGTTCATTCAGGCGATCCGGACGCGCTTGAGCTTCGCGCAGCAGGTGGGCCATCTCCGGAATTGCTTCTTTAACTAAGTGTCCGGTCACCGCGTCGGCACTCATGTCGAGAAGGCTGAGGGCGGAGCGGTTGGGTAGTGTAATCAGGCCTCTTGCATCAAGCCCGATAACGCCGGCTGTAACACCGCCAAGGACGGCTTCGGTGAATTGGCGACGTTCATCTAATTGTCGGTTGGCATCAACTAGCTCATGGCGCTGTTCCTCCAACTGATCAGTCATTCGATTGAAGGCGCGGCTTAGTGAGGAGATTTCATCACCGGAATCCTTTTCCTCAACGCGTGCTGATAGCTCGCCAGCGCGCACTCGTTCGACTGCTAAAATCAAGCTTCGGATCGGCCCCACCAATTGATTTGAAAAGGCTAGCCCAACCCACACCGACGCCAGCAACACCAGCAATGCTACAACGAAAAAAATTAGAACAAAATTAACCTGAAATCCGGATTGCCGACTTTCAAGCTGCTTATATTGCCCAACAGCTCCCTGGACCTGCTGAACATGGTTGAGCACACTGCTCTCGATGTAGCGCCCGACATATAAATAGGCATCAACGAAAGCAACAAGGCGCACTAGGGCGCGCACTCGGTCATCCGTCTCATTGGTCAAAATCACTACTTCGCCGGCAGCAGCGCTCAGCATGGCCTGTTCTGGAATGCGTTCTAATTCAAGCGCAAAGCTTAGTCCGCTCCGGGCCAATATTTTACCGTTACGGGCCAATACCGCAGCATCAGAAAGCGAACGCAATTCCGCCAAGCGCCCGACTAATTGATTAAGACGCGCCGGATTTTGAATCAGGTATGCTGCTTGGCTGTTGAGATCATTGGCCATCGCTAGAGCATGACCACTAATAGCTTCACGGTGTTCAGCCATATAGGATTCTGCCACTACGAGGGATTGATCCAGGGCGGTAGAAACCTGTTTTGAAAACCACGCCTGAAGTCCAAAATTCAGAAATAATGCTGAAAACACAGCCACCACGATTGCCGGCGTTACGGATACCAAACTGAACAAGCCAACCAATCGGGTGTGCAGCCTGGAGCCAGCGGAGCCACGCCGACGCTCGAGCCAGAGGCGCACTAAGCGTACTGAAACAATAGCTCCCAAAATTAACAACAGTACCAAATCAATATTGAGCAATATCAGAACATTTTTGGGATTGGCACCAAACGGCGCAGCACCACTCATGGCGCCGTAGGTCGCAAGGCCGGACACAATCGCCGCAATGGCCACAATAATCGCCAATTTGCGCGACCCGCCAAACGCCTGAGACCAGCTCATGAAACGCTGTCGGAACGGTATGACAGCCGATATCTCTGGCGGAGATTCCGGAGGCGGCTCGATGGAATGTTCGGACTGGTTATTTAGTTCCGTCAAAATTCCGCCTCATACCGCGAACTACATGAATATCAAGATCACGAATTTTCTTGCGCAATGTATTGCGGTTAAGGCCGAGGAGTTCCGCCGCCTTCAATTGGTTTCCCCCCGTGGCAATCAGTGAAATGGAAATCAACGGACGTTCGATCTCCCTAAGAATTCGGCCATAAAGTCCGGGCGATGGAAGCGCCCCTTCATGGGCGGCAAAATATTCGCTCAAATGGCGCTCTACCACGAGGCTGAGGCCTTCATTCACAATGCCATTCTGCACTAACATAGGACTTTCATCCGGCGCATTCTCAATCAGCGCCGTATTACTCTCCACCAACTCACTCTCAATCGCGTCTTTCTCTAGTTCAGTATTCATTTGGCTGCCGACACGGCTAGGGGAGCAGCAGCCGTTTTTGACGCCATACCTGCCATGTCGACCAGAGGCAAATAAAACTGTTCAATCTCGTTTATAACCTGTGCCGCTTCATCCAAACGATTAATGCGAGCACGAAATTCGCGCTCGCCCGGTAAATCCGCGCAATACCAGACAATATGTTTTCGCGCCACGCGCACGCCGACGTCTACACCGTAATGGGACAACAGACCGTCATAATGACGTAAAAGTGCCGCACATTGTTCGGCCAGGCCCGGCGCCGGCAGCTTCTTGCCGTGACGCAAAAAATAAGCTACCTGTGCCGGGAACCATGGCTTGCCATAGGCGCCGCGACCAATCATCACGCCATCGGCACCGGACCGGTGAATCAACTCGCTGGCGTCCTCTTCTCTGGTTATATCACCATTGCCTATCACCGGAATTTTCACCATATCTTTGACCTTAGCAATAAAATCCCAATCGGCACTACCGCGATAAAGCTGGCAGCGGGTGCGGCCATGCACGGTGACCATGGCGATGCCACACTCCTCGGCAATTTTAGCCAGGCGCGGCGCGTTGCGATTGTCATCATTCCAGCCGGTGCGCATTTTCAGCGTAACCGGACGGCTCACCGCATTGACAACGGCTTCGAGAATTCGCCCTGCCTTGCCTTCATCACGCATCAGCGCCGAGCCGGCCATGCCATTGACCACCTTCTTGGCCGGGCAGCCCATATTGATATCAATCAGGGCTACTCCTTCATCTTCACCCATCTTGGCGGCCTCGGCCATGACTTCGGGCTCACAGCCGGCAAGCTGTAAGGCAATCGGCTTTTCGTCACGCGAACGCCGCAGCAATTCTCGGGTTCGCCGGTTATCGCGCAGCACTTCACGGCTGGCGACCATTTCGGAGACCACCAATCCGGCGCCAAAGCTCTTCACAAGGCAACGGAATGGCATATCAGTCACTCCGGACATGGGAGCGAGCAGAACAGGGTCCGCAATGCTGAGCGGCCCTATCTCAAGAGGCTTTAATGTGGTCATAATTTGACCATATCCCATATTGCACAAATGTTGGGCAAGTATCCGCGGAAAAATATTTCGCGCGAAGAATTATTAATTATTTTTGTTTTATATAAATAGTTTAGGTAGTTTTTCTCATTTATTTTCTTCACCTTCGGAGCCGTAGAAAATCACCCATACCTGGAAATCGTCGCAGAAATCAACAAAACGGTGCACAACTCTGGCCGGCACAAACTACAACTCATACGACCCAAACGCCTTATGTTCGTCGCCACAAATGAATTTGCCACTGCCCTGCATCGCTATATAGACCTCATCCAGAACATGCGGTTGCTGTGGGTCATTACCGCTCAGCTCATAGAGGCCAGTATGCTTGGAGCCATGAAGCATTGTAACTTCATAAGCTTTGCCGTCGGAGGTGCGCTTGCTCTCCAACTGTTTAGAAGCTTCAGCAGTGTAAACATCCAATTTTCCGGCGCGTTCTTTTGGTCAGAATTTTGGTTCTCCTGTTTTGCGCAATGTATTTTTAATTGCCGAAGAGTATGCCGAGAGTGGCGAATCGCCTGCCAAAGGGATAGGGTTATTTCTTTGATTTATCCAATGAGGAATCATGCCGCGCAATATCGCGCTGATTGTCGCCGCTGGTCGCGGCCACCGTGTCGGCGGCCCGCTGCCCAAGCAATATCGCGATCTCCAGGGCCGCGCCATCCTCGCCCATAGCGTCGCGACCTTCGCTAGCCTGCCCATCATTGATGCGGTGCGCGTGGTCATTCACCCAAGCGATGATGCGCTCTATCAGAACGCGGTTTCGGTGCTGGATAGCAACATGCAGCAAAAGCTTCTACCGCCGGTCGCCGGTGGCGAGACGCGCCAGGATTCAGTGCGCCTCGGGCTGGAAAGTCTGGCCGCCGATTCTCCTGACGCCGTGCTTATCCATGACGGCGCCCGTCCGCTGGTGAGCGTCGCCATCATTGAACGCAGTTTGGACGCCTTGAACGAAAATATCGGCGCCATTGCCGCCACGCCGCTAAGCGACAGTCTGAAACGCGCTTCCGTAGACGACAGGTTAATTGAACAGGATGTGGCACGGCGGCATTTATGGCGGGCGCAAACACCGCAAACCTTTCGGTTTGCCGAAGTCCTTGCCGCACACCGCGCCGCCCTTGGTCACAACACCACTGATGATGCGGCAGTAGCGGAACTGCACGGACTGGCAATTGCCCTAGTAGCTGGCGAGGAAGAGAATATTAAGATCACCACGGAGGCCGACATGGCATGGGCGGAGCAATTATTGGAGAACCAGCCGGGCAAGGCTCCTTCTCCCGCCGAACAGACGTGGCGGGTAAAAACCGGCATGGGCTATGACGTGCACCGTTTTTCCGATAGCGGCGATCATCTGATGCTGTGCGCCGTGCGTGTGCCGTTTGAGCGTGGCGTGGCCAGCCATTCGGACGGTGATGTCGCCCTGCATGCTTTGGTTGACGCCATCCTCGGCGCGCTGGCGGAAGGCGATATCGGCGTACATTTTCCGCCCAGTGATGAAAAATGGCGCGATGCGAAATCGGAGATATTCGTCACCCATGCCATAAAGCTATTGAGAACCAAGGGCGGTGTGCTCGACCATATTGATATCACCCTGATTTGCGAGCAGCCAAAATTAAGCCCTTACCGAGATGAAATGAAGAGCCGACTAACCTCCCTCTTAGGGCTAGCGCCTGATTCCATTAGCCTCAAGGCAACGACCACAGAGCGGCTTGGCTTTACCGGTCGGGCCGAGGGCATCGCCGCGCAGGCAATTGCCACTATCCGTTTACCGGCACCTGGCCGCGTAACGGAGACGTAATGACCGCCCCTGCCCCAGAACCCGAATCCAGCCGCCCGGCTTCCTGGCATCCGGCGCATATTCTCGCCACCTGGTTTGGCGCCGGTCTGTCACCCGTGGCGCCCGGCACGGTGGGCTCTCTTTCCGCCCTGCCCCTTGCCTATTTGCTGAATTATTATCTCGGCGTTGTTGCGCTCGCGGTCGGTATTGTTGTGGTTTTTTTAGTCGGTATTTGGGCCGCGCACAGCTTTAGCCGGCGCACCGCTAGCCATGACGCCGGGCCGATTGTCATCGATGAAGTTGCTGGGCAATGGCTGGCACTATTGCTGGTACCACCGGATCTGGTGCTTTACGCCATCGGCTTCGTCCTCTTTCGCCTCGCTGACATCATTAAGCCGTGGCCGATTAGCCTTGCTGATAAGCGCATTAAAGGCGGCTTTGGCGTGATGTTTGACGACATCCTGGCCGGCGCATTGGCGGCGATCATCCTGTGGAATATCTGGATGTGGACCAGCATATAATGTTTGCCGCCAGACTCAGCCAGCAGGCCGAAAAGCTATTGGCCGCATGCCGCCAGCAGAATATCAAAATCGCCACTGCGGAATCCTGCACCGGCGGATTGATTGCCGGCTGCCTGACAGCCATCGCCGGATCTTCAGATGTTGTCGAACGAGGCTTTGTGACCTATTCCAACGACGCCAAGATCGAGATGATCGGCGTTCCGGTGGAATTGATCAATGAGCTTGGTGCGGTCAGTGAACCGGTCAGCCGGGCCATGGCCGAGGGAGCGCTCAAGCATTCCAACGCAGCACTTTCGATAGCGGTCACCGGTGTTGCCGGCCCCGATGGTGGCTCGGCGGAAAAGCCGGTTGGCTTGGTGCACATCTCCTGCGCGCTTAAGGGCAGCCAGACAGCACATGAACGCTGTGTATTCTCTGGCGACCGGGATGCGGTGCGCGACGCCACTATCGAAACCGCGCTTGATATGGCCATCGCCGCCGTTAGCGGGTACAGCGCCAGAGCCTGAATCAATCGGCCTGCGCTGCGGTGTCTTTCTCTGGCTTATCAGTAGCAGTGCCAAAACGCTCATCCGCCCGAGTCTCGAAGGCGCGCACCATTCGGTGCACCGCCTCGGTAAAGAGTATTCCAATAACTTTCTGCAACAGGCGTGAGCGGAATTCAAAGTCGACGAAAAAATCTATTTCGCAACCATTCTCATGCGGTAGAAAGCGCCAGCGATTGACCAGATAGCGGAACGGTCCATGCGTATAACGCACATTAATTTCCATACTGGCGCGATCAAGCTTCACACGGGAGCCAAAACGCTCGCGGAACATCCGAAAGCCGATCAACATATCAGCCTCAAGGACGTCTGCTTCCTGTTTGGTAATGCGCGTGCCCAGGCACCAGGGCAGAAATTCGGGATAGCGTTCAACGTCCGCTACCAACTCAAACATGTGCAGCGGCGTATGGCTCATCACACGCTTTTCAACATGTTTCGTCATGTTGCGGCTAGGCCTCTTTGCCCGCCCTGCCTATGGCCGCGAGCTTTGCCTGCCGGTTGGCGCGGAGCTTGGCGAAATCATCGCCGGCCAGATAGGACGAGCGTGTCAGCGGAGTTGCTGAGACCATGAGGAAGCCCTTGGCATAGGCAAGGCGCTCATATTCCTTGAACTCATCCGGCGTGACGAAGCGCATCACTTCATGATGGTGCTCGGTCGGCTGGAGATATTGACCAATAGTGATGAAATCCACATCCGCCATGCGCAAATCATCCATCACTTGCAACACTTCGCGCCGCTCTTCGCCGAGGCCGACCATAATGCCGGACTTGGTGAAAATGGAGGGATCCTGCAGCTTTACTTGATCAAGCAGGCGCAACGAATGGTAATAGCGCGCGCCGGGGCGAATTTCCGTATAGAGCCGGGGTACGGTTTCGAGGTTGTGATTGAATACATCCGGCTTGGCTGTGACAACTTGCGCAAGCGCGCCTGGCTTGTTGCGAAAATCAGGCGTCAGCACTTCGATGGTTGTCTCGGGTGACCTCTCACGCATGCACTCAATCGAGCGGACAAATTGATGGGCGCCGCCATCAGCGAGATCATCGCGGTCGACCGAAGTGATCACCATGTGGCTGAGGCCAAGCGATTCCGCAGCGCGCGCTAATTCTTCGGGTTCATGCGGATCAAGCTGATCGGGCCGCCCGGTGGCGATATTGCAGAAGGCACAGGCGCGGGTACAGACCGAGCCCAAAATCATCACCGTCGCATGACCCTGCGCCCAGCATTGGCCAATATTCGGGCACGCCGCCTCTTCACAAACCGTATTCAGCTTATGGGTCCGCATGAGCTTGCGCGTCGCGTTATACGCGCCCGAATTCGGCGCCTTCACGCGCAGCCATGGCGGCTTAGGAATTCGTTTGGCCCGTTCTTTGATAGGTGTCACGCCTGAATTACTCATTAATTTTGCCTTCCGCGATCATTGAATTAGATGTGGATCGCTTGGTCATAAGCGTCAAGTACGGATTCATGCATCATTTCCGAAAGTGTTGGATGGGGGAAGATGGTGTGCATCAGATCCGCCTCGGTGCATTCCATTGTCTTGGCGATTGTATAACCTTGGATTAACTCAGTCACTTCAGCGCCGATCATATGGGCGCCGAGCAATTCTCCGGTTTTTGCGTCAAACACGGTTTTGACCATGCCCTCTGCCTCGCCCATGGCAATCGCCTTGCCATTGCCAACAAAGGGAAAGCGCCCGACGCGCACCTCATGTCCTTTTTTCTCCGCCGCCGCTTCGGTGAGGCCGACTGAGGCCACTTGCGGACGGCAATAGGTGCAGCCGGGAATATTGCTGACATCCATCGGGTGCAAACCATCAACGCCGGCAATTCTCTCAACGCACAGCACACCTTCATGCGATGCCTTATGGGCCAACCAAGGCGGGCCAGTGACGTCGCCTATAGCATAAACGCCAGGCTCGCCGGTTTGCATCCAGGCATCGGTCTTGATGTGGCCGCGATCTACTTCAACGGCGCTACCTTCAAGGCCGATACTCTCCACATTACCAACAATGCCGACGGCCAGGATGGCGCGTCCGAAATCGCACTGCTGGGATTTTCCGTCAGCCGTCATGATGGTCGCACGCACCGCATTTTTGCCCTGTTTTTCGAGCGATTGCACGCTGGCGCCGGTGAAGATTTCCATGCCCTGATTTTTAAACTGCTTTTCGGCCAAGGCGGATATCTCGGCATCCTCAACCGGTAGCACGCGCGACATAACTTCGACCACAGTAACCTTGGAGCCCATATCCGAATAGAAGCTGGCAAACTCCATACCAATCGCGCCTGAGCCGACTACCAGCAGGCTCTTCGGCATGGCGCTCGGCACCATTGCTTCCTTATAGGTCCAGATCAGTTTGCCGTCGGGCTCTAGCCCGGGCAGAGCGCGGGCGCGGGCGCCAGTGGCGATGATGACATGCTGGGCGCTGAGTGTGGCTACTTCCTTGCCATCTTTGCTGACCGCCAATTTTCCCTTGCCAGCCAAACGGCCCTCGCCGACAAACACCGGCACATTATTTTTCTTGAGTAGAAACTCGACGCCCTTGGAAAGTTGGCCCGCTACTTTGCGCGAGCGCTTAACGATCTTCGCGATATCGAATTTCACTTCGCCGCATGAGAGGCCAAATTTATCGAGCCGCTCCAGGGTATGGCGCACTTCCGATACCTTGAGCAAAGCCTTGGTCGGGATGCAGCCCCAATTGAGGCAAATGCCGCCCAAATGCTCGCGCTCCACAACGGCGGCTTTAAGGCCCAGTTGCGCAGCCCGAATAGCGGCAACGTAGCCGCCAGGCCCGCCGCCCAGAATGACGACATCGAACGATGTTTCAGCCATGATATTCTCCGCTGCCTGTGTTCTTAAAAAGCGACTAAAGCAGCATGGTCATCGGGTCTTCGATCAGACCCTTGAAGGCATTGAGGAAGCGCGCACCGGCGGCGCCATCGACGACCCGATGATCGACCGAGAGCGTGCACGACATCATGGTTGCCACCGCAAGTGCGCCGTCCTTCACCACCGGGCGCTGCTCGCCAGCGCCGACGGCAAGGATCATGGATTGCGGCGGATTGATGATGGCCGCGAATTCCTTGATGCCAAACATACCGAGATTGGAGATGCTGAAGGTGCCGCCTTGATATTCTTCCGGCATCAGTCCCATGGGCTTGGCGCGCGCCCGGCCGGCCAGTTCCTTCATCTCGTCGGATAGCGTGCTCAGCCCTTTATGATCGGCGTTGCGCAGGATCGGCGTCACCAAACCATCATCGATGGCGACGGCGACTGAGATATCGACGCCGCTATATTGGCGGATGCCGCCATCAATCCACGACGCATTGCATTCCGGCACCTTGCGCAGCGAAAGCGCTGAGGCGCGGACGACGAAATCATTGACCGACAGCTTGTAATCGTCGGAACGCTCATTCAGCTCTTTACGCACCTTGAAGAGTGCATCGATTTCACAATCGATGGTCAGGTAGAAATGCGGTACTGTCTGCTTTGATTCCTGCAAGCGCTGAGCAATAACCTTGCGCATTTTGCTGGTCTGAATGTCCTGATAAGGATCGATGGCGGCGAGTGGAATCTCCGCCAGTGCAGGCGCGGGTGCAGTTACAGCAGCGCCGTCGCCGGCAAGGACTGCTTCAATATCCGCTTTGACAATCCGACCTTTGGGGCCACTGCCGGCAATCGTCGATAAATCCAGGCTCTCCTGCGCGGCCATTCGTCGCGCCAGCGGACTAACAAAAATGCGCCCACCAGGATTGGCCGCAGGTGCCGCCGTTTTTGCTGCCGGAGCGGGCGCCGGCGCCGCAAAGGGTAAAGGCGCTGCTGCGACTGCGGCGACAGGTACTGCAACAGACACTACAGATGCGACTTCCGGAATTTCGAGATTGTCCAGCACCGAGGCGTCTTCGCCTTCTTCGAAGATGACGCAAATCACCGCATTGACAGGGACATTCTCCATACCGTCGGGCGTAACGATCTTACCTAGCGTTCCATCATCAACGGCTTCGATTTCCATCGTCGCCTTGTCAGTTTCGATCTCGCACAACAGATCTCCAGAGCAAATTTTATCACCCTCATTCTTCATCCACGTGGCGATATTGCCTTCTGTCATGGTGGGCGACAGTGCTGGCATGAGCACATTTATCGACATAGCGCAGGTCTCCTTGAATTATTCTTCTGCACCTAGCGGCGCAGTATTTTAGTTTAAGCTGCAGAGTTGGCGCGCCGCATCAGCAATAGTCTCAGCTTGCGGCAGCGCCAGTTTTTCCAGATTGGCGGCATAGGGCAGCGGCACATCGCTGCCGCCAATACGCTTCACGGGTGCATCGAGGAAATCAAACGCCCGTTCCATCACGGTTGCCGAAATTTCGGCGCCAATTCCGGCGGTAACCCAGCCCTCTTCCACCGTGATCAGGCGATTGGTCTTTTCCACCGACGTGAGGATAGTATCCATATCGAGCGGGCGTATGGAGCGAAGATCGATCACCTCCAAATCAATGCCTTCGCCAGCCAGCGCCTCTGCCGCCTCAAGAGCCTTGCCTACCATAAGCGAGAAAGTGACGATAGTAGCATCGCGTCCAGGGCGCACCACATTGGCGATGCCGATGGGAACAACATGATCCTCGTCATCTGGCACTTCAAAACTTTGGCCGTAGAGAATTTCATTTTCTAGGAAAATCACTGGGTTTGGATCGCGAACGGCTGCCTTTAAAAGGCCCTTGGAATCACTCGCCGAATATGGTGCAACGACTTTCAGGCCGGGAATATGCGCATACCAACTAGCATAGCATTGCGAATGCTGGGCGGCGACGCGCGATGCAGCACCATTCGGGCCGCGAAAAACAATAGGCACATTGACCAACCCGCCCGACATGTAATTCGTCTTTGCCGCCGAATTGACAATCTGATCAATCGCCTGCATGGCAAAATTGAAGGTCATGAATTCGATAATCGGCTTTAGGCCGGCCATCGCCGCACCAATGCCAATTCCGGCGAAACCTGCCTCGGTAATAGGTGTATCAATCACCCGCCTAGCGCCGAATTCCTCGAGTAGGCCCTGGCTTACCTTATAGGCCCCCTGATACTCCGCTACTTCCTCGCCCATCAGGAAAACATCCGCATCACTCCGCATTTCCTCAGCCATGGCATCACGCAAAGCTTCACGAACGGTTAGTTCAGCCATTTTTTCATAACCTCTGCTTAAACCGGTACGGTGATATCAGTGAACAACTCATCCGCCACAGGCGGTAAATTATTCTGTGCGAAATCGGCGGCGTCGTTAACCTCGGCTTTAACCTCTTTATCCACTTCGCGCAGAGAATCACTATTGGCAAAGCCAGCCTCAACCAACAGGTCGCGCACATGCTCAATCGGGTCACTCTCCTGGCGCATTTTGGAGACTTCCTCGCGGGTGCGGTATTTTGCTGGGTCTGACATAGAATGGCCGCGGTAGCGATAGGTCATCATTTCGAGCAATACCGGGCCATTATCAGCGCGGCATTGCGCTACCGCTTTTTCAGTTGCCGCGTTAACGGCCAGAACATCCATACCGTCAACCTGCTGGCCGGGTATGCCGAAGGCTTCACCACGCAGGCACAGTTCCTGATTAGCTGTTGAGCGAGAAATTGATGTGCCCATGGCGTATTGATTATTTTCGATAATGAAGATCACAGGCAGCTTCCATAGTGCTGCCATATTAAAGGCCTCGAACACCTGCCCCTGGTTGGCCGCGCCATCGCCAAAGAAAGTTACTGAGACGCGATCATTTCCGCGATATTTATTGGCAAAGCCAAAACCAGCGCCAAGCGGTGCCTGTGCGCCGACAATGCCGTGACCACCATAAAATCCGCCTTCGGGGATAAACATATGCATGGAGCCGCCCTTGCCTTTGGAAACTCCGCCAGCACGCCCGGTTAATTCCGCCATTACAGCACGCGGATTTGCGCCAGCCGCCAGCATATGAGCGTGGCAGCGATAGCCAGTGATAACGCTATCGCCCGGCTCGAGCGCATGTTGCAGGCCGGTCACAACCGCTTCCTGGCCAATATAAAGGTGACAAAAGCCGCCAATCAGCCCCATGCCATACATCTGTCCCGCCTTTTCCTCGAAGCGCCGGATCATCAGCATCTCACGGTAATAGATCTCCAGGTTCTCGCGTGATATGGCTGGTTTACCACTCCGCTTCGTCCTTGATTTCGTATTTTTTGATTTCTTTTTGGCGCCGGCCATGCATTCTCCCAACTGCAGCAACACAGTCCTCTGGGCAGAGGCTTAGTTATTTCAAACTACCCCCAGCACGGCAGGCTGGCAAGAGCGCGAACGCAATAAATACATGCTATGCTATGTATTTTAATCGTAAAGGATAGAGTAAGCAAATTAGCCGTCGCGCTGACGCTCCATTAGGATCAGCTCATCCGGCTGTACCAGATTAAGCACCGCCCGCGCCCGCTCATCCAAGAGGTCAAGATCAAGGCTTTCTGGGAGCAACAGTGTAACCCGGTGAGCCAACGCCTCGCGCCGCCCGCGTTCGACCTGCAATTGCTGCTTTGCCTCGGCAACATCCTGGCCACGCTGAATCCATGCTAACAGCCCGCGATCGCCCTGCACTCCATAATAAGCGAGATACACAAGCGCCAAGGAACCCAATAGGGGCGCAATTAAATAGCGTGCCCGTTTACGGAATTCGCGAATCATATGATCCATAGAGCTAACGAATCACAGGCTAATCCACCCTGTCAATAGTTCTCAGCCTCCCGGCCATAGGCCCGCAAGCCCTCAGCGCTGACAAAACCGGCGGCAAAATCCTCGTGCATGGCCTTTTCCTCGCGTTCATCCGGCGCACCGTAGCCCCCGCCGGCCGAGAGAAGAAATATTAAATCGCCGCGATGCAGCTTGATATTGACGAATTTACTAGCGCTGATGGTGCCGAAAACCTCCGTGCATATGGTAAAATACTCTGCGCCCTATTAAGTTTTTTTTTTGCAGCGCGTGCCGCTTCACATCGGCGCATTTAGGCTCGCAAAACTTATCCTTAGGATAATCGTTATCGGCCTAATAGGCGCGCGCGATCATTTTGTAGCAATAAGAACTATTTTAATCAGGGTCTTGTGCCAGGGTAACTCAATGGTTTGCATTTTGCCGGTCATGTAGTTCCCTTACATTTCTATTTCTGGCTTAATCATAACTGTAAGAGAGGGCAAACAATGAAGTCACGCATCAAATGGGTAGAGAAGCGAACGTTTCTCGGTGAAACGGGAAGCGGTTTTACCCTGCCCTTCGGCACCGCTTACGGCGAAGACGGCATTCGCCCCGGCCCCTCAGCTATGGAATTGGTGCTGATGGGCACCGGCGGCTGCTCGGCCTGGGATGTGGTACAGATTCTCGAAAAAGGGCGCGAGAATATCGAAGACTGCGTATGCGAGCTGGATGCTGAGCGCGCCGACACGGAGCCGATGGTGTTCACCAAGATCCACATGCATTTCATCGTCACCGGGCGCGGCCTGAACCCGAACAAAGTAGGCCGCGCCATCAGCCTCTCCGCAGATAAATATTGCTCTGCCTCGGCCATGATGGCGAAAACAGCGGACGTCACCCATGATTTCGAGGTGTTGGAGAGCGCCTAATCCGGGCGCTTTAACACCACACTCTCACCGGCATAAACCGCGCTCGGCCCAAGCGCCTCTTCGATGCGCATCAGCTGGTTATATTTTGCCGTACGGTCGGAGCGTGCCAAGGAACCGGTTTTGATTTGGCCACAATTGGTAGCTACCGCCAGATCGGCGATGGTGACATCCTCGGTTTCGCCGGAGCGGTGCGACATCACTGCCACATAGCCGGCGCGCTGGGCCATTTCGACTGCTTCCAGGGTTTCACTGAGAGTGCCGATCTGGTTGACCTTGACCAGGATGGCATTGGCCACACCTTCCTCGATACCGCGTGACAGGCGCGCGACATTGGTGACGAAGAGATCATCGCCGACCAAGCGCACATGGTCACCAATCGCCGAAGTCAGGGCCGCCCAACCGTCCCAATCGTCCTCATCGAGACCATCTTCGATGGAGACAATGGGATATTTGGCGGTGAGATCAGAATAAAGCGCGATCATTTCGTCAGAGCCGAGCTTGCGTCCCTCGCCTTTCAGATCATAGACTCCGTCCTGAGAAAACTCGCTCGCTGCAACATCAAGGGCCAGTACCACATCCTCGCCAACCCGGTAGCCCGCCGCCTCGACCGACTTCATGATCAGATCAAGGGCCTCAGTGGTGCTGCCTAGATTTGGCGCAAAGCCGCCTTCATCGCCGACATTGGTGCTGAGACCGGAATCCGACAGGCGTTTCTTGAGGGCGTGGAAGATTTCGGCGCCGGTGCGCACCGCATCGGCAATGCTCGCCGCTGAGACTGGCATGATCATGAATTCCTGGAAATCGATCGGATTATCTGCATGCGCGCCGCCATTCAGGATATTCATCATTGGCACCGGCAATTTACGCGCCTGGACGCCGCCCAAATAGCAATAGAGCGGTTGGCCGATATCCTTCGCCGCTGCCTTGGCAACCGCGAGGCTGACCGCTAGCGTTGCATTAGCGCCAAGCCGCGCCTTGTTTGGCGTGCCATCAAGCTCAATCATCATACTGTCGATCAAATTCTGCTCATCCGCCGGCATACCGCTCAAGGCCGGGAATATCTCATCATCGATTGCGGTTAGCGCGCCCTGCACGCCCTTGCCTCCGTAACGCCCGGCATCCCCATCACGCCGCTCGACTGCCTCATGGGCGCCGGTGGAGGCGCCGGAAGGCACAGCTGCGCGGCCCAAAGAGCCGCTCTCCAACACCACATCCACCTCGACAGTGGGGTTTCCGCGGCTGTCCAAAATTTCGCGCCCGTGGATATCAATTATCGCCGTCATGATGATCTCCCTTATCTTTTGCTATTTCATGTCATACTCGAGCGGATTCGAAAAGCCGTGATAAGGGAGATTGTCATGAATGTACTTGTGGTAGGCGCAACCGGAAAAACCGGGCGACTGATAATACCGCTGTTAAAGACTGCCGGTCATACCCCGCTCGCCATGATCCGTAACTTCGATCAGCGTGAGGAAATGGAAGAGCTTGGCGCTGAATGCGTCGCCGGTGATCTTGAAAAACCCATGGGTTATACGGTGAAAGGAAATTGGACTGTTTTTTTCGTAGCCGGCTCTGGCTCCAAAACCGGGCCCGAAAAAACAATTGAAGTGGATTTGCATGGCGCTATCAGCCTGATTGAAACCTGCGAGCGCATGAATGTCCGGCGTTTCATCATGCTAAGTGCAATGAATACCGATGATCCCGAGAGCGGACCGGATAAATTACAACATTATCTCCATGCCAAGGCAGGCGCCGATGCGCGCCTGCGTCAAAGCCTGATGAACTGGACCATCGTTCGCCCGGGCTATCTACATAACGAGCCAAGCCATGAATTGCTAGATGTTGCACCCAGCTTTGGGCCGATTGATGAGAATATGCGGGTTAGCCGCGAGGACGTCGCCAAGGTGATGGTCGCCTGCATGGCGCTCGACAACACCATCGGCAAAACCTTCGATATGATCGACGGCAAAACCCCGATGATGGAAGCACTTGAAAGCCTATGACCGGCAAGTCGGTTTATATCGACTGCCCAGCCTTTCTCGAGGATCTTTATAGCGCCGAGTTGCGCGCCATCGTGCCCGGTCTGGTGTTGAATATCGGCGATCCGCCAAACAGCGATACACCGGCCCTGCTCGAAGGCGCATTTGGCGCTCTTAATGACCACACCTATATGGATGCCGACGTTCTGGCGGCCTGCCACGGCCTCAAGGTGATCGTCTTCATGGGCACCGGCGCCTCGAGCTATATCGATGTAGATGCGGCTTCAAGCCTCGGCATCCGCGTGCGAACTATCCGTGATTACGGTAACCGCACCATTGCCGAACATGCCGTGGCGCTGATGTTCGCCGCCGCACGCCAGGTCGCCACCATGGACAGAGCCGTCCGGCGCGGCCATTGGGAGGTGCTCGACGGCATTGAGCTTGAACATAAAACCCTCGGCGTAGTCGGCACCGGGGGCATCGGCCGCGAAATGGTGCGCCTTGGCCATGGTCTCGGCATGAAAGTTCTGGCCTGGAACCGTAGCGGCGTGCCCGATGATTTGCCGTGCGAACAATGCGAACTCGATGATTTGCTCACCCACTCGGACGTGGTCTCGCTGCATCTCGCCCTCAGCAAAGAAACCGAAGGCTTGATCGATGCCCGGCGCATCGCCCTGCTCGGCCCCAATGGCACTCTGATCAACACCGCGCGCGGCGCGATCATTGATGAAGCGGCGTTGGTCTCAGCACTAAAAGATTCCCGCATCCGACATGCCGGTCTTGATGTGTTCGACGAAGAGCCGCTCCCGGTGGGGCACCCGTTGCTTACCCTCGACAATGTAACCCTGACATCCCATGCCGGCTTCATGACCACAGAAGCATCCGTGCGCCTGTTGCGCATGGCGCTCGAAATCATGCGCGAGGAATTGACCGAAGCGGGATTCGCACTCGATTGAAGCCTGCTAGACCATTTTAACCTGCCTGGTCCATACTTAACTCGGATTCGAAATGGCGCAGCCCAGATAAGGATACAGAAACATGGATCTCATCTTGCGCAACGGCACTGTCGTCACCCACGCTGAGGAATTTATTGCGGATATCGGCATCAAGAACGGCAAGGTCATGCAGATCGGCCAGGAGCTTGGGCCGGCGGCGAAAGAAATTGATGTCGGCGGCAAGTTTGTTTTCCCCGGCGGGGTTGATGCACACACCCATGTGGATTTTGAATTGATGGGCAAACGCACCATCGATGATTTTCATTCCTCTACTGTGCAGGCAGCCTGCGGCGGCGTCACCACAGTGATCGATTATGTTTTTCCGGCACCCGGCCAATCGCTTATTGAAGGGGTTGAGGCGTGGAAAGCAAAAGCAAAAGACAAGACCGTCATTGATTACGGCCTGCACCCAACGCTGTTTAAACCCGACGATCAGATGCTACAGGAGATGGGCGATTTAGTGGCCGAGGGCCATACCAGTTTCAAGATTTTTATGACCGGCCTCGGCGAATTCGATCAATACGCGCCGCAATATGTCGAAGCCATGAACATGGCCGGCAAGCTCGGTGCGCTGACTAATGTTCACTGTGAAGATCAGTGCTGTATTTCCTACATGACCAAGCAATTGCACGAGGCGGGAAAATCAAACGTCAAGCATTTCGCAGATTCCCGCCCACGTATTGCGGAGGGCTTGGCCGCGCACCGCGCAATGGCGCTCGCGCGTATTGCCGATGCGCCGGTCTATCTGGTTCATCTGTCTTGCGAAGAAAGTATGGACGAGCTCAACAACGCCCGCGCCAAGGGTCAAACCGTCTATGGCGAAACGCGGCCAATTTATCTTCATTTGGATCGCGAACGCTTTAATTCTGAGGTTGACCCTGAGCGCTATGTCGGCTGGCCGCCGCTGCGTGAGAAGGATCAGATGGACGTGCTATGGCAGGCGCTTGATAGCGATGTATTGCAAACCGTCGCCACCGATCATGTCGGCTGGTCGATGGAGCAAAAGAAGGAAGAAACCACCGTTGATAATTTGCAGCCCGGCATGTCCAACCTGGAAACGGTCATGCCCATGCTCTATTCCGAAGGCATCGGCAAAGGACGCCTGACGCGCAAACGCTTCGTCGAAGTGATCTCCACCAACCCCGCCAAAATCTTCGGCCTGTACCCACAAAAAGGCACCATCGCGATAGGCTCTGACGCCGACATCGTGGTGTTTGACCCGAACAAAGACGTCACCATCCGCCACGAAGATATGCACTCCAATCAGGATTGGGAACTGCATGAAGGCTTCCAAGTCAACGGCTGGCCTGTGCTGACTTTATCGCGCGGTGAAATCATTGTAGAAAACGGCAAGGTGCTTGCCAAGCCGGGGCGCGGCAAGATGCTGCGGCGGCGGAAATTTGGCGAGTTATAGAAAGTTGCCCCGGCCAGTTATAGGCACGAAGGGCGCGGACAAAGGCCTCACTGGCCGGTGTATTTGGGCAGCGTGTCTTAGGCCTTTTTTATTGTTCGCGTTACTTCCGGTTCGATCAGCTCGCACCGTTACCCTCTCAGGCGGGCGGGTTCTCCTCGTCACAGCCCATCAGACTAACGAAATCGACGACATACACGCTTTTTATTACGGCCAGCCTGCGGATAATTCTTTTTCCAATGGGCCTCCCCATGCTCAAATAAGCGTAGATAAAGCGTGTGTAAAAAAGCAGCAGGCCTAGGTCGAGAGTTTTTGCTTTGGAAAGTGTACAGGTTAGAGCTTCGTGCATTGGAAATTCTTTTGGCGGCGCTATCGCGTGTTATATTAATCTGCGTTTGGGCTGGTTGGGATTAATGCTTGCGAAAGTTCAAAATACGCTGGATTTCAAAACAAATCCAATTTTATTGTTTATCGGGAAATAGTTAAAAAATTTCTTTCGAGTTTTTGGCGTAAATTACGTGCCCTACATCATGGTGGTGCGGATAGCGTTTAAGCCCTCAAACAGGTCAAGAATGCGTGCGACGTAATGATCGCGCACTGTGAAGCGCGCCTCGCCGTCGCCGCGCAATTCCTGCTCCAGGCTTTTCACCAGCTTGTTGAGGCGGCGTTGGTGTATGCCCAGGCGACGTTGCACCGGATCGCTGATGACACCGGAGAAGGCTGAGAACACGGCACCAAAAGCGATCAGGCCGCCGGTTGCGCCGATCGTTAGCGCCGTCGGGGCGACAGCTGGAAAGAGGCCGTACCACACGCCGCCAATGCCGGTGCCAAGCGGGAATGAGGTGATGGCCGCGCTTTGCACTAGCGCATGTGCGGCGACGGGCCCGAGCGACATCATGCCTGGTGTCAATTGCTTGAAAGCGATGGCGCCGACGCCGGCACTCAAGAGCGCGTTGCTCATATCGGCCGAGGAGACGCGCGTACTTTGATAGGTATTGAGCGTACCACTCAGCCAGGCGCGAAATTCAAGATCATCGCTCTGCACTCCGGAGGCCTGCAACTGTTCACAAATGACACCCTGGACGCGCGGGTCGCGCAGCAGCTCTTCGGCCAAGGCGTCGTGCTCTCTGATTCGATCCCCTTGGGCAAAGGGCAGTTCAAGAAAATTTACGAATAGCCGCCATTCAAGCTCACGTGCCACATCGGTTTTAAGATAGTAGCGCCGACCCTCGAGCCACTCGGCGGTCTGCTTGCGCCCGACCTTTCGGCAGCCGGCAATAGCAATACGCGAGGCGAGAAAGGGCGCGCTCATGGCCAGGTTGGCAGGGGCGCGCACGATGTCCAAGCCAATCGCATGGCGGTGCAGGCGGAGCGATCCGAGGAAGCTGTAATTCTCCTTGGCGAAGCTCTCGATCTTGCTGTGGCGGGTTTTGCAGTAGCGGGTGACCGCCTCGCTGACGATCTCGCGCGCCAGCGCAATATTAACCGGAGCGTTAGACGGCGCGGCGGGCATGTTCAGTCGCCGAGAATGTCCTCGACCTTGCTACCGTGCCAACCCTCAGCGCGCTTGCTCCAATAGAGATCCTGAATACGGCTGGTAATCAGGCCCTTATGGCCGTTGCCGATCGGCTTGCTATCGATCTGCGTCACCGGCATAACACCGCCGGCGGTGGTGCAGCACAGGATTTCGTCGGCATCCTTCAATTCATCGGGGTGAACTTTGCGCTCTTCATAGGGAATGTTTTCAAGCTCGCATAATTCACGAACTGATCGGCGAGTCACGCCTTCGAGCACATTGCTTTCGGGCGTCACCACTTTACCGTCGCGCACAATCAGCATGTTATAGCCTGGGCCTTCGGTCAGATTACCGTCCGGGCCGCAGAGCAGGGAATCATCACAGCCATGATCATAGGCCTCAAAACGCGACTGCACCAAATCGGCACGATTATAGTTTTTGAAGCGCTGATCTATAGCATCGGAGGAAACCCGCTCCACATTCGAAACGAAGAGGTTAACGCCATTCCTGCATTTTTCCTCGCTCCAAATCCACACATAGGGCATGGCATAAGCGACGAATTGCGGATCACCCAGACGCGGATCGGGTGCTGCAGCGGAAATCACACCGCGTGTCAGCTGCATTTTAATGTACGTATTATCAAAGCCGGAACGCTCCACACATTCCGCGATAATGCTACGCATCTCCTCATGGCTATAAGGGCACTTTAGGCGGAAGCCTTGCATCGATTGTTGGAAGCGCTCAAGATGCTCATCCAACATAAATATCCAGCGATTACAGGACGAGGTCACGTCATAGACCGAATCACCCCAGACAAAGCCGGTATCGAAGATCGACATTTTCGCATCCTCCGGCTTGACATATTCACCACCAATAAAAACCACCCCGTCCGACATAAAGTTTCTCCGCGTTCGTTAATTTATCCTTTAGCCAGCTTATCGAAAGCGCTCAGCCTGTCCAGTAATGCCGGTAATTCCCGGAGCGGCACCATGTTGGGGCCATCGGAAGGCGCGCTATCCGGATCGGCGTGGGTTTCCATAAACACCGCCGCAACGCCGACAGCTACAGCGGCGCGCGCAAGGACAGGCACAAATTCGCGCTGGCCGCCACTGACTGTCCCCTGACCGCCAGGTTGCTGCACAGAATGAGTGGCGTCATAGACCACCGGGCAGCCAGTAGCAGCGAGCTCGGGCAGGCTACGCATGTCAGAGACCAGCGTGTTGTAACCAAACGACGCGCCACGCTCGCAAAGCATAACGTTGCGATTTCCCGCATCCAATATCTTGGCGGCAACATTCTTCATGTCCCAGGGCGCTAAGAACTGACCTTTTTTGACGTTGATCGCCTTGCCGGTTGCAGCACTGGCTAATAGCAAATCTGTCTGGCGGCAGAGAAACGCGGGAATCTGCAATACATCCACCACACTGGCGACCGGCGCACATTGCTCTGCCGTATGCACATCAGTGATTACTGGGCAGCCATACGCCTCACGCACCTCAGCCAATATAGGCAGACCGGCCGCCATGCCAATACCGCGTGAGCTCTCGGCGCTGGTACGGTTCGCCTTGTCAAATGAGCTTTTATAGATCAACGGAATGTTGCGCACAGTTGTCATTTCAACCAACGCACTTGCCGTTTCCAGCGCATGTGCCCGGCTCTCAATAGCGCAGGGTCCGGCGATCAACGTCCAGGGCAGATCGTTTCCGACGTCAAAATTTCCAATACGGACGTGACGTTGACCCGTCATAACACCATTCTCCGATTAATTACACCAGGCGGGATTGATCGACGGCAGCCTTGACGAAAGAGGCAAACAGAGGGTGTGGCGCGAACGGCTTGGATTTCAATTCGGGATGGAATTGAACCCCGATAAACCAAGGATGATCATCGCGCTCAACGATCTCTGGCAGTTCGCCATCGGGCGAAAAGCCGGCAAAACGCATGCCTGCCTCTTTCAACTTGCGCTGATATTTGACATTCACCTCATAGCGGTGTCGATGGCGCTCGCTGATCAGGCCCGAGCCATAAATTTTTCTCACTTTGCTACCAGTGCGCAACAGCGCGTCATAGGCGCCAAGGCGCATGGTGCCGCCGAGATTATCACCGGCGTTGCGGTGCTCAACTTCCTCACCGCTTTTCCACTCTGTCATCAACCCAACCACGGATTCATCGCACGGGCCAAATTCGGTCGAGCTGGCATTCGCTAAACCGGCAAGATTACGCGCTGTCTCAATAACCGCGAGCTGCATTCCAAAACAGATACCGAAATAAGGTACACGCTTGGTGCGGGCGAACGTCACTGCCGCGATCTTGCCTTCGGCGCCACGCTCACCAAAACCACCGGGCACGAGAATACCGTTCACGGATTCGAGTTCCTCCATCGCGCCGTCACTTTCGAATATATCAGCATCGATCCAGCGCATATCGACGCGCACATTATTGGCAACACCACCATGCGCTAACGCTTCATCAAGCGATTTATAGGCATCCTGTAGGCCAGTATATTTTCCTACTACTGCAATGCTTACAGAGCCTTCAGGAGACAACAGGCGCTCGACGATGTGGTGCCAAGTGCCGAGATCCGGAGCACTTTCACTGTCGAGGCCGAAATG
>Ga0315339_1000246_pt1 | contig 82405 bp, 83 predicted proteins | sample ASW17metaG_FD_204514 | JGI IMG/M metagenome (GOLD analysis project Ga0315339, IMG submission 204514) | Ammonia-oxidizing marine archaeal communities from Pacific Ocean, United States - ASW #17 | ecosystem: Environmental > Aquatic > Marine > Oceanic | place: USA: California | collected 2016-12-05
CAGTTTTATTTTTTTCGATAATTTTAGCAGATTCATCTAATTTTTTAGTTAATTTTTCATTAAGTTGATCTAATTTATTTGTTGTTTGATTTTGAAAATTAGATGATGCTGTTTTTATTAATTCTGTAGTTTCTAATTTAGCCTGACGTAATTGATTATCAACATCTTTTTGTATTTTCTCAGCCTCAGTTTGCAACTGTTTTGCAGTAGCAAGATCATTTTCAATTTTATCCTCTCGTCTTTGAAGAACTGAACTAATTCTTGGTAATGATATTCGCCACATAAATATCAACAGAAAAGAAAAAGTTAAGATAAGCCAAAAAAGCTGAGAGATAAAAAATTCAGGATTTAACTGAGGCATTAAAAATATTTCCTATTTTATTAAGATTACCCAAACAATATTACAAGCGCAATAACAAGAGCAAAAAGTGCTATTGCTTCTACAAGCGCAAAACCCAACATTGTCATTGTGAATACCTCATTACGTGCTGCTGGATTACGACCAACGGCTTCAATAAAAGATGAAAAAATACTTCCAATACCTATACCCGAACCAATCACGCCAATCACGGCTAGACCTGCTCCAATAACTTTTGCTGCTTCTAATTCCATAAATCCTCCTAAATTTTAATGTAAGTGTATTGCATCGTTGATGTACAAGCAGGTTAAAATTGCAAATACATACGCCTGCAAAAAAGCGATTAATATTTCTAAGCCAGTGAGTGCAACAATAAAAGCAAGAGGTAAAATACCTACAAGACCTAATGGTAGAACAAATCCAGCAAAGACTTTAAGTAATGTATGACCAGCCAACATGTTGGCAAAAAGTCTTACAGACAAACTAATAGGTCGCGATAGATATGAAATTATCTCAATAGGAAGCAAGATAGGTAGCATATACCAAGGCAAACCTGGAATGATAAAAAAAGAAAAAAAATGTAAACCGTGTTTAATAAAACCTAAAATAGTAACTCCAATAAAAACAACAGCAGCCAGAGCAAAAGTAACAATTATATGGCTAGTAAATGTAAAACTATATGGAATCATTCCAACCATATTTCCAATTAATACAAACATAAAAAGTGTAAATACAAAGGGAAAATATTTTTTACCTTGATCACCTATTGTATCATTTAATAATTGGGCTATAAAATTATAGCTAAGTTCAGACATTAATTGAAAGCGACTAGGAATGATGGAGCGTGTGTTAACTGAAAGCGTTAGAAAAATAGTTATTGCTGCTACAGTAATTACCATAGCCAGAGACGAATTGGTAAATGCAAGATCTATTCCTCCAAATTCAAAATGTGAGAAGGGAATAATTTCAAATTGTTCTAACGGACTGTGTTTTTCTCCTGAAGCTGACATTTTATAGATTTGTGATATTCAAATTATTATTGTTTTTCAATGCGACGCATTACACGATAAACATTTAAGAATCCAGCAAATGCGCCAAGAATGAAAAAAATAATTAGTCCAAAAGGTTTAGTATTAAAATAATTATCCACAAGCAAGCCAATACCTACTCCAACTACCAAGGCTGCAACTAACTCAGTGCTAATTTTAAAACCAAAACCAGCACCATTTTTTTTTTTTACAATAGATTCGTTCTTATTTATATGCTGTAAATTATCAATTTTCTTTTTTAAATCAGAAATTTTATCTACATTCTTATTCATTTTCTTTTATTTGAACTGCTTTTTCTAAATCAACAGATACTATTTGAGATACACCTTTTTCAGGCATAGTAACACCAAATAATCGATTAACTCTAGACATAGTCATGCGGTGATGAGTAATTACAAGAAATTTCGTCATGTTATTTTTTGCTATTTCTTCAACTAAAGAACAAAAACGATCAACATTAGTATCATCTAGAGGAGCATCAACCTCATCTAAAACACATATAGGAGCAGGATTAGACATAAAAACAGCAAACAGTAATGAAAGAGCGGTCAAAGCTTGCTCACCGCCAGACATTAAATTTAAATTTTGCATTTTCTTTCCAGGTGGACTAGCATAGATTTCTAGACCTGCTTGTAAAGGATCACTTTCATCTGTAAATTTAAGATAAGCTTTACCTCCACCAAAAAGCTGAACAAATAATTTTTGAAAGTTTTCATTTACCACACCATAAGAAGCAAGTAGACGTTGTCTCCCTTCTGTATTTAACGTATCGATCGCTTCACGTAGTTTCGATATTGCGGCCAAAAGATCGGATTGATCTTTTTTTATTGTGTTTACTTTTTCTTCTAATTCAGTTGCTTCTTTTTCAGCTAACAAATTAACACCTCCTAAACGTTCTTGCTCCCCTATCAGACGTTCAAGTTTTTTTTCTAAATCTTCTAAAGATAGAAGTGTTTTATTTGGATTAATTTCTGCTACATCAAATAATTTTTCCATTTCAATGCCCATTCTCTCACGTACTTGATCAGTTAATTGATGTATAGTTTCTTTTATAGTTTCTATAATTCCTTCTATACGTATTTTTTCTTCTCTTAATTCATTAAGTTTTACTTCTTCAAACTTTAATTGTTTATTTATTTCATTAGCTTGATGTTCTGTTTCACGAAGTTTGTTAGCAATTACATCATAACTACTTTTGTTTTCTAAAATTAAACCCTGTAAACGTTTTTTTTCTGAAGATATATTTTCTGGCATTGATTGTACTTCTAATAATTCGTTACTTAAGGTTTGTTCGCGTGTTTTTAATTCATCAATTCTTTTTTTAGCTGTTGTCATTATATCTTGCCATTGTTTTTCTTCAGCAGATAATTGTTTTAATCTTCTGTTTTTTAATTGCTCTAATACTACCTTTGTTGAAGCACTTTGTTTTCCCTTGGATACAAAACCATCCCATCTCCAAATTTCTCCGACTTCACTTACTAAAATTTGACCATCAGATAAATTATTTTGTAAATCTGCAATATCTTTTTTATTAACCACTAAGCCTATATATTCTAAGCATTTTTTTATATTTTCAGGCGCTTTAATAATTGTTGAAAAGGGAATAATGCCTTCTGGAAAAATAGATTGGTTATTACTTTTAAGTACTCGCCAATAAGAGGATTGTTCTTCATTAATAGATGCCATCAATTCATCTGAAAATACTGCAGCAAGTGCTTTCTCATAACCATCTTCAAAATCTAAATAATCTAAGATAGGATTATTGTTTTTCGAAGATGAAACGTCGGCATTAAGATCAAGATTATCACTATGTTCTTCCACGAATAAATCCCCTTGTTGTTTTTCTAATAAAGATTTTTCATCGCGTACGCGGGATAAATTTTCTCGCGCATCATCAAATAAAAATTTCTCTCTATTGTTGTCATTTTTAATTTGCTCGATACGAATTTGAATTTCTTCAATAGTTGTATTAGCGCGCTCAATTTCTTTTTCTTGATTATCAAGATTAATGGTATTGCGTTGTAGTTCAGCAGCAATTTTATTTTCTTCTAAACGCAAATCAGGAAGTGATTGTTGTACATTTTCATATTTCACATTAGTGCTAGCAACTCTTTGTGTTTGATTATTGACATTGTTATTTTGTGATTTAAATTTGTCTGAAGTTTCTTCTAGTTTATTTTTTTCTATTAACCATTTTTGATAAAATACTGTGGCACGGGCACGACTAATATCTTTTTGAATATTTTTATACCTTTCTGCCTGTTTAGATTGTTTTCTTAGTATTTCTAATTGTTCATCTTGAGTTTTTAAAACATCTTTAACGCGTTCTAAATTATTTTCTGTTGAATTAAGACGAAGTTCAGCTTCATGTCGACGTGAATGCAAACCTGTAATACCTGCTGCTTCTTCAAGTAAACTCCGACGTTGTTCAGGTTTGGCGGCAATAATAGCACCAACTCGTCCTTGGCTTACCATTGATGTAGATCTTGCACCTGTAGATGCATCTGCAAATAATAATTGCACATCTTTTAAACGAACTTCTTTTCCATTAACCCTATATTCAGAACCCTCACCTCTCCAAATACGCCTGGTTACTTCAATTTCATCGCTTTGATTAAATAAGCTCGGGGCTTTTCGTTCAGAGTTATCAAGATCAATGGTTACTTCCGCAATATCCCAAGCAGGACGTTCTGAAGTACCATTAAAAATAACATCATCTAATTCACTTCCACGCATTTGTTTAGGAGCTAATTCTCCCATAACAAATCGAAATGCTTCTACTAAGTTTGATTTACCACAGCCATTAGGACCAACAATTCCAGTCAGGCCATTTTCAATTACTATTTCAGTAGGCTCAACAAAAGATTTAAAACCTTTAACACGTAGCTTGTTAAATTTTATCATTAACTATTCTGATAATATTTTATCAATGATTTGTCTAAATTCTTTTATAGATTTATTACCTTCCACAAGCATTCCATTAATTAAAAAAGAGGGTGTAGAACGTATATCAAATTCACTTTGAGCATCAATGATTTTTTGTAGAATTTGTTCTTCTAAAGTTCTATCATTAACACATGAATCAAACTCTTCTTTAGACATTCCGCCACTTTGCATAATTTTAAAGAGTTCTTGAGCTGATTTAACATTTTCTTTTACAACCCAATTAGGCTGGAGTTGAAAGAGGGCATTCATATAGTCGTATCTGACATCCATAGGTATACAATGAAGGACCATACTGCCCAACAAAGCAGGATAATTAAAAGGAAAATCTCGAAAAACAATTCTTGCCTTGCCTGTATCAACATATTCCTTCTTTAAATCACCAAGAGTATCAATGTGAAAATCTGCACAATGACTACAGGATAAAGAAGCATATTCAATAATAGTAACGGGCGCCTCTGAATCTCCTATTACAAAATCGTCATCACTTATATCTAAAACTGTAACTCCGTTTGCAGAGGAGTAATAAAAAATTAAAATAAATAGTGTGGTAAAAATACGATGTATGTTTTTCATTATTCTTCCTCTTTTGTAATGGATAATCCTAACTTCACAATAGATTCTTCTAATTCTTTATTTGATAGACTAGGAGTTAATTCTTTAATCTTTATTTTATCTTTCTCAAGTTTTATCAAGTTTGTATTTTTTTGTATTTTTTTTGAATGATTATTTTGTTGATAATGTTGATATATTTTTATTCCTTTAATAGCTTTATAACCAAAATATGAGTTGATTTTTTCAATAATCTTATCTTGAAAATGTTGAAATTCTAAAGCAGCTGCTGGAGATACATTTACATGTAAATAACGATCATAAATTGCCTCACCTTTTTCATTTGTTGAGTTTAAAATAGAGCTAATTTTTTGAGGTTCAGAGTGATTTACAAAGAAATTTCCTACAATATCAGCCCATTTAGCATGGATAGTATAATCGAGTTTTCCAAATTTATATAAAAATTTCTTATTCACTGTCCGAAGTGAGTCAGCAATAGAGAGTGGAATAAAATTACGTTTAGGTTTTTCAGGTTTAGATATCATTATACTTGTACAACATTATAGTATCAAATTATGATATCAATAAGTTAAGTAATGCGAAAGTCAAAAAAAAGTAAAGAAGAACACATTCAATCCGTATTTCTCACATGGTATCGACAAAATAAGAGAGATTTACCTTGGCGGAAACTGCAAGGAAATCAACTTCCCAATCCGTATTATGTTTTAGTTAGTGAATTTATGTTGCAGCAAACAACTGTTAATACGGTGGTTAAGAGATTTAATGAATTTATCCATCTATGGCCTTCTCTAAAACAACTAAGCTTAATTACAGAAAATAGAATTTTAAAATTTTGGTCCGGTCTTGGCTATTACAACCGAGCGCGAAATTTATTAAAGACAGTTAAGATAATTTCTAAAGATTTTAAATCTAAAGTTCCTCGAAATTATGATCAGTTAATAAATTTGCCAGGAGTTGGTGAATACACAGCTAAAGCCATATTGGGAATTGTCTATAATCAACATGTTCTTCCTCTAGATGCGAATATTGAAAGAATTATAGCACGTCTGCATGGAATTAAAACATCACTACGTCTTAACAAAAAAAAAATTGAAGATATTGCTTCTAATTATCAATCATCCAATAAAGCAAGTGACTTAATTCAATCTTTTATGGATTACGGATCAGCAATTTGTCTGCCTCGTAACCCTAAATGTGAAAAGTGCGTTGTAAAAAAATTTTGTGAAGCTAGAAAAAAAAATATTCAACATCTGATTCCTTTTAAAAAATCTATTTTAGAAAAAAAGAAAATAAAATATACTCGTGCATATATTATTATGAATCATAAAAACGAAATTTTAATAAGTAGACGTAAATCTAAAGGAATGCTTGCCTCCATGTTAGAGGTGCCTAACGATGAATGGGTCGATACAAAAAAACATTTAAAAAGGCATGATATTTATAAAGATTTATCAACAAAATATAAAAGAATAGGAAAAATAACATACTCATTTAGTCATTTTGATTTAGATATAGCAATATACAAAAGCAAAGTGATGAAAAAAAAACATAAGGACTTCAATTGGATCAAATCAAATAAAATAGCCACAAGTGGCATGCCTACAGTAATGAAAGAAATTGTGAAAAAAGGCATCAATATAGAATAAATATTAATTTGTTATGAAAATTCTTTTTTATTATTTCTTAATTTTTTCATTTTTTTTTCAATACTCTGTAAAAGCTAACGATCTTCCAAGTGGTGATAATATTGTTTCAGGTTCTGTGATTATTTCAACACAGGATACTTCAATGATTATTAATCAATCTACTGATAAAGCGATTATTGAGTGGCAGAGTTTTGATATTGGACAAAATAATAGTGTTACTTTTAATCAACCATCAATTAATGCAGGAGCTCTTAATAGAGTTATTTCAGGTGATCCAACAACGCTGGCTGGTTCATTAAGTGCTAATGGAAAAGTTTTTGTTATAAATGAAAATGGAGTATATTTTACAACTACTGCAACTATTTCAGCTAATTCTTTTGCGGCTTCCACACTAGCTTTATCAAATGATGATTATCTTCAAAATAAATTACAATTCTATTCTGATCAACTGACTGAATTTCTTGCTTCAGTTATTAATAAAGGATTTATTACAACTCTTGATGGAGGTTTCACCGCCTTATTGGGCGGCGCAGTTAATAACGAGGGTACTATCAATGCAAATTTAGGAAAAGTTGGAATTGGAGTAGGTCAAGAGATTATACTAGACTTAAGCGGTGATAAATTCTTGCAAGTTGCAATTCCCATAGATGAAGCAACAACAGTTTTTGATGAAAATGAAGAAGAAGTGGATATGCTGATTAAGCACTCTGGTACAACGAAAGCAAACAATATCAACCTTAATGTTGGATCAGCTAAAAACCTTCTTGCAAGAGCTGTTAATATTCCAGGAAATTTAATAGCTACGACAGCATCTCAAAAAGACGGGGTTATTACACTTGGTGGAGCTGGAAATGTTGTAGTAGCAGGAAATTTATCAGCAAAAGAAAACGGCAAAATTGATATATCTGGTAACTTTGTTTCTTTAGGTGGAACTGTAGATGTGTCAGGAACTAGTGCCGGATCTATTAGTATTAAATCAGAAGGGGAAATATCTATTAGTGCAAAACTTGATGCTTCCTCAACAAATAATGAAGGTGGAAAAATAAATATAACTTCTTCATCGAAGATTGTTCAATCACATGGTAGTCTTTTAAATGTATCCGGTCAAACAAGTGGTGGATTTATCAAATTATCCTCTAAGGGATTTATTAGTTCAGGTAATATTAAAGCAATAGGAAATTCTCTTAGGGGAGGATTTGTGGATATTGAAGCTTCCAATGATATCCGCTTACTCTCTTCAAACATTGACGCATCAGGAAATACGCAAGGAGGTCTCATACGAGTAGGCGGAGCCTTTCAAGGCGGAAATAATTTGATACGAACGAGTGAACAAGAACAACTATTTGTAAATAGATGGGGAACAACACCTAAAATAATTAATGCTCAAAAAGTTCTGATTAGTGATGGATCCAATATCGATATTTCTGGATCAACTGGCCCTGGAGGATCAGCAATCATTTGGAGTGATAAGGAAACGACCATGCTTGGTAATGTCAAGGCAAACGGAACAGTTGGTGGTGCTGTTGAAGTATCCTCTAAAGATACTCTTCGCCATGTTGGATTGTCTAATATTAGTATCTCTGAGGGAGGCCATCTTTTATTAGATCCAAAAAATATTACAGTAGGAGATGTTGCCTCTTCACAAAATTGGATTTACCGAGGACTCATTGGATTTGATTATTCTAATACTGCTACAAATGACTCAAATAATTCTTATCTTCGTAAGGCTGATCATTTTGGATCCTCTGTTACGGTCAATGACACAAATACTCTACTTGCAGTAGGGTCAAGACTTGGTGATGGGAATAGCGATTTAATAAATAAATCGGGTGATGTGTATTTGTATCAGTTTGATGACAGTGATTTTACGAATGCGACGTTAATTGGTAGGATTGGTAATGGATATTCAGGGTCAAAAGATTTAGATATAACAACATTAAATGTTAACGATCGATTTGGCAGATCCCTCTCCTTTGACAGTGATGGTGATAGACTTGCTGTTGGGGTTACAGGAGATGATGGAACAAAAAATAATAGACATACTAAAAGCGCAGGTGCTGTTTATTTAATTTCATTCGATGATACGAGTTATAGTAATCCTACTCTTCAAGGAAAAATAGGACAGGGATATACAGGATCAAAAGATATTGATCTTGGAAGTGTCGGGGTGAACTCAGGTACTGCATGGGGGAAAAAAGATATGTTGGGTATGTCCGTAGCTTTAGACGGTGATGGAAACCGCTTGGCAGTTGGGGCAATGGGTGATGAAGGATGGAATCGAGTTAAGACAAAAAAAGATAGTGGATCGGTATTTTTATTTACATTCTCTGATACCAGTTTTTCCGGAGGGGAACTTGTTGGAAGAATGGGATACGGTTATGATTACAGCGTTTCCCCTTCATGTGTAACAGCTGGAACGTGCGCTACCTTTGTTAAAGATTTTGACACAAGTAATTCCAGCAATTGGACAACAGGAACGCATGATAAATTTGATGGATTAGGGAGATCTGTTAGTTTGAATGATGATGGATCGTTGCTATCTATAGGTGCATCAGGAGATGATGGTTATAGCGCTACGGCAAATGAAACCACAAAAAACAATTACGGTGCAGTCCATCTTTTCAAATTTGCAGATACAAGTTTTTCTTCGCCAGAGATGATAGGCACCATTGGTTCTGGTTATACAGGAACAAATGATGTCAACGCAACACTAAGTACCGATGATAGATTTGGCCAATCTGTTAGTATTGATTCTGATTCTGATCGTATGGCTATAGGATTAATTGATGATGCCAGTGATGATGGAACTACTAATTCAGGAGCTGTTCATTTATACTCATTTTCTTCCACCAATAGTTTTGCAGGAGGAAGCCTAGAGGGCACTATTGGATCGGGTTATACAGGAAGTAAAGATGTTAATCTTTCAAGCTACTTTGATAAAGGTGATCAATTTGGACATTCGGTTGCACTAGATGGAAATGGAGATCGTCTTGTTGTGGGTGCCATAGGGGATGACGGAACAGGACGTGGTAATCCTGGAGCTGTCTATCTCATAAAGTTTGATGATACCAGCTATACCAATGGAGCCTTATACTCTCGCATTGGAAAAGGATATTCTTCTACAGGTGGTAACAATTATGACATGGATATTGTAACAGACAATGATGTTGTTGGTAGTGATGATTCAGCTGAAAAATACTTGGATGTTACATCCGAGGCTTTTGGAAGAGGAGTTGCTCTAGATAGTGATGGTAATCGCCTTGCAATTGTAGCTCAGAGAGATGATGGTTTTGACGATGGATATGGTAATACAGGCGCTGTATATTTATTTACTTTCGATGATAGTAACTTTACCAACCCAACTCTTAAGGGAATTTTAGGAAACGGATATTCTGGTACCTATAGTATGGATTTAGGGGTTACGCATGATCATATGTGGGCTGTTGCGATAGATGGTGATGGAGATCGGTTAGTGGCATCTCAATTTTATGGCACAGGAGGAGGGGGAAATAGAGTTGGCAATGTCTACACAATAAAGTTTGATGACACTGATTTTACCAATCCTCAACAAGTCGGCTCCATTGGAAAAGGATTTTCTGGCACTCATGATTTAGATATCAGTTCCAATACTTGGGAATTCTTAGGAACAGGTTTAGCATTAAATGATGATGGTTCCCGCTTAGCAATTGGAGCTACTGGAGATGATGGAAGTGGTGATGATCTTAACAATATTGGTGCTGTAAGTTTAGTCCAATTTACTGATACTAGTTTTTCAAGTCCAAGTTTAGTTGGAACCATAGGGGCTGACTATACTGGAACAAATGACTTAGATTTGTCATCAGATTCAAGTGTAACTGCTAATCGTATATTAGGAGCAACAGATCAATTTGGTAGTAGTGTTACCTTGACAAAAGATAACAAATTATTAGCTGTTGGTGCATCAAAAGATGATGGAGCAGATGGCGGTACGGAAGATGCTGGTGCAATACACTTATTCTCATTTGCTGACAGTGATTTCTCTACACCAGAATATAAAGGTAGCATTGGAGCAAGTTATTCTGGTACCTACAGCCTTGATTTAAGTAGTAATGAATTAGGTTCCGCCGCTTTTGATGGCGATGGCACACGATTGGCGGTTGGTTCTCAAGCTTCTGCAGGTAATGATGTTTTTATGATTGGTTTTGATGATACTAGCTTAACTAATCCAACTCTAAAGTTTACTTTAGGTTACGATCAAACAGATACAAATGAATTAGATGTATCAGCTAACGGTTTGGCAAATGCTGATACTTTTGGTTCATCTGTAGCTATGGATGATTACGGCAAATTATTAGTAGTAGGTGCTCAAACTGATGATGGAGCAGAACAAGCAAAAACAAATGTGGGCGCTGCATATTTATTTTCTGAAACAACATTAGAAGGATTATCTTATACGGATTTTTCAAGCTCTGATTTAGTTGTTAATGCTATAGAACTAAAAGAACTTCTTGATAATAATGTTAATGTCACATTACAAGCTAACACTGATATAACTGTTAACTCCGCTTTAACGGTTACAGGAACAGGAACACTTCGTTTGTATGCTGGTCGTGATGTGGACATTAATAAAACAATTGATACAGCAGGAGATTTACAAATTATCGCAAGTGATACAGCATCTGACGTTGTAGATGCACAGCGGGATAGCGGGGCAGCTGATATCTTGGCGGCTTATGAAAGTGATGGATCAACAACGATTAGTATCACAGCTTCAGATTTGGACATTCAGTTACGGGACGGAGAAGGTATAACTAATGTAAGTATGGGTGATGTGGAGTTAGCAACAGTGACAGCTACAACGGGAAGCTTACAATCAGCCAATTTTTCTGCATCTGGTACAGTTGTAGCCGATAAAACTTATGACGGCACTACATCAGCAACAATTACAACCAATGGGTCGGTAAGTGGTTTAACGTTGGTTGGAACAGATTTATCCCTTACTAGAAGTGCAGAATTTTTAACTGCAGCTGTTGGCTCGGATAAAGATGTTAGTGTAGAATATGCTCTCAACGGATTCACGTCGAGTGAAATGAGTCTTTTGGATGGATCAGGAAATGTGGCAGAGACAGTGACTGCAGATATTGTTTCTTCCGCACAAAATAATGATACAGGTGTTCAAGAAGAAGAAAAGGAAGATAAAATAGTTATAAAGGAAAAAGTGAATAAAGGAGTTTTTGATGATTTATCACGAATTGTATCCTTCATATCCGTAGATGGAGCTTCAAATGCTGCCCTCCTTCAACAACAAACTATTAAATCATTTATACAAGTTGATGCGATGAGTATTCAAAGTTTATAATTTTAGTAAATGTGAATAAACGAGTAAGATATTTATAGATAGAACTAGAATCTTTATTAAACTACTTGAAAGAATGAAAAGATTTGTAGTTATTTTGCTTTTTATAATCAACATTTCCCCCTTCTCTGTTTATTCAGAAAGTGGTCAATATATTGTTTATGAAACAGGCTTAGTTATCCCTTCTGGAGCTGATGAAATTTCATTTATATTTTCGGGAATACATGTAGAAAATGAAATTGCTGCTATGGAGAAGATGCGACAAAATATGTTTCTCTCAAAATTGAATCAAGAAATTACACTCACTGAATTTTATAATCTTCTCATTGCACTTGAACAACTCTATGTTTTGAATGGATATTTTTTAACACGTTTTATTGTTCCAGCGCAAACAATAGAGGAGGGTGCTTCTATTCATGTTATAGTGTATCCAGGAAAAATAGAATCAATTGATACCACACAACTAAGTAAAAGAATTGCAAAACCAATATCAAGTTATTTTACGGATTTACTTGAAAGAGAGGGGTTAGAATACCCTATTATTGAAAACGCTATTATTAAATCCCGTGATCTGCCAGGGGTTGATTTAGAGACAACAATTAAAGCAGGTGGAAAACCAGGAACTTCTTCTCTTCAATTAAATGCGGATCATGATCTCATTAATGGATATTTTGGCTACTCTAATGGCTTATCCGAAGCTGCAGGTAAGGATCAATTTACTACGTATTATAGTTTTAATAGTCCATCAGGATACGGAGAGAATTTTTATATAGGATATACTGTTGATCCTGAAAATAATAACGCTCCAGAGATAACAGATTACCGTGAAGCATCTTTAGCAGGAGTAAGTATTCCTCTTACTCCCTCAAATTTTTTTTTATTTGGATCGTATAATAATTCTATTACTCAACCAGAAGGTTTGAATAAAAAAGGAGATTTTACCCAAACTGATATTGGCATTGTTTATCAACTAAAAAATACACGCCTTGAAAAATATACTGTATCTGCAGGCTTGCAGTGGTTAACCGAAAAAGAGCGATCTACTTTTTCATATATAACTGAAGATACTTTTTATGATGAAAGTGAGTCTGTGGAGTTAAAATTAAAAGCTATGGATTTATCATTTTTGAATAATTGGACAATCCGTGTAGAAAGTTCATTAAAAATAGCTACATCACGACTTGGTGGAACAAAAAAAAATAATTCAAACCTTTCACGTGTGGGAGCAACGACAGATTTTATAAAATGGAATAATTCTATAAAATTGAATAGAAGTTTACCTCTTCAGCTTCAATTACGCACCCATTTAAATTTTCAAAAGTTAATTAGTGATCACGGTGTTATCAATGCTGAACAGATTGGTATTACTGGTTCAGGTCAATTATCTGGATTTGTCTCAGGACATATGGCTGGGGATGAAGGTTATTTTTTTCGCACTGATCTAGGACGTCTTTTCTATCCATTTTATAAGGATGATGCAGAAATCGAAAAGCAAAAAACCCTAAGCTTAGAGCCTTATTTTCATGCCGCAGTAGGTGCTACTTATTTAAAACAACCAGCCTCAGGAGAATACAAGCATCTTGAAGCTGTAAACGCTGGATTAGGTGTTAAAATACGCATACCTAATTTTTTACTATTATCAGATTATTTAGATATTAATTTAGAAATGGCAACGGCAGAAAAAAATCTTGCTGATAGTAAATCAAGTACTTCATACCTCATAAATGCAAAGTTTTCATTTTAAAAAAATCATGGTAAAAAATTATATATAAATCTAATGAATGCAAATTTCCTTAAATCTTTTTTTATTTTTTTAAAAAAAATAATTTTTATTTTTTCCATCTCTTTTTCCACGCACGCTGAAGTTATAATAGGATCGTTAAATGCTGAGAGTGGACAAATTAGTGATATTGCAGGAATTATAATTGAAGCACAGCGCGTGGCTGTTGAGTATATTAACAGTGATAATATTGGTATTCAAGGACAAGGCTTAATTGAACTACAGAGGATTGATACGGCTTGTGATCCCATTACTGGAATCAGCAAAGTAAATGCTTTTATTAATCGGTATAATCCTAACATTATGCTCGGCCCAACCTGTTCTTCAACTACTTTAGCAGTGGCAGAAAATATTACCATTCCTAAAAATATACTTCTCTTATCCTCTTCTGCAAGCTCTCCTTCTATTTCTACACTGGACGATAAGAATTTAGTGTTTCGCACTATAGCTTCAGATACACAGCAAGCCTACACTTTGGCTCAATATTTGATATCAAAAAATGAAAAAGAAGTAATTATATTATATGAAAATGACCAATATAATGAAACATTAACTCAAATTTTTTTGCAAGAATATACTGAAGCAGGAGGAACAGTTAAGTACAAAACGCAATTAACCAATAAAACAATTATAAATGAAAAATTTATTAATGCTTTTGTTGACACAGCCATTGCTTCTAATCAACCATCCTTACTTATGTTTTTGCATGGTAACGAGCGAACAGTTTTACTATTAGAGCAGTTTACAGCTATTGTTAGCAAAAAATTACAAGCACTGGGAATAGATAAAATTTTTTCTCATCATTATGGAACTGATAGTATGTTAACAACCAATATTAGAAACTTAATTTTCTCCTATGCTTCTACTGGGTTTAATAACGAAGTTACCATTATAGCTCAAGCCTCATCCCAAAGTTCCCCAGAGTTCCAAAGCTATGCAAATATTTTGTTAAATGCTGGAGTCAATCCTAATTCTCCTTATGCGGCTTTGAGTTTTGATACAACGATGCTAGCAGTTCTTGCACTACAACATTATTTTCATAATATTGATGGGAATACATCTCTTTCAAATTCTTTATTTGCTGTTGCAAACCCACCAGGAATTAAAGTTGGACCTGCAAGCTGGCAAACAGCTCGATCCTTAATATTGCGAGGAGTTGACATTAATTATAATGGTGTTTCTGGGCCATTAGATTTTGATAGTAAAGGTGATGTAGAAAGATTGTATTCTTTAAATCAGGTATCAGAAGAAAATACATGGATAGTTGAGCCTATTGAATCGTTTAATCCATTAAAACCTCAAATTTTTATTGATTAATTTATTTTTTTATTTCTGTAATTACCACGAATATCATCTAGTAACTTCGATGATGATTTATCTTTTACATGCCAAAAATCCCACCCATTACAGCTTGGCAGACCTTGAACTTTAGCTCCAACTTGATGAATTGATCCGGAAATATCTTTTATTTTAAGACTTCCATCAATAGATACCGTTGCTTTAAATTTTTCTTTTTTATCGGTGAGAACGGCGCCAGGAGGAATTATACCTTGTTCCACGAGTTCTCCAAAAGGAACTTTTGGTAAATCTTTTCGACTTTTTGTCATAGTGACAACTTTATCTTCTAAAATTTTTGTTTGTTTTAATCTCTTCTTTGCAAGTTTTATGTATTCTTTATCTTGTTCAAAACCAATGAAGTTTCGTTGTAATTTTTTTGCCATAACAGCTGTTGTTCCTGATCCAAGAAATGGATCTAAAATTAAGTCATCTTTTTGTGAAGATGCTAAAAGTATTCTATAGAGCAACGCTTCTGGTTTTTGCGTAGGGTGGGAGCGTTGATTATTAGATTCACGTAGCCGTTCTTTACCCGCACAGATAGGAATATACCAATCGCTTCGCATTTGTTTTCCTTCATTAAGTACTTTTAAGTTTTGATAGTTAAAGGTATATTTTGCTTTTCGTGAAGTTGTGCACCATAAAAGTGTTTCGTGGGCATTTGTAAAACGTGTTCCTCTAAAGTTGGGCATTGGATTTGTCTTATGCCAAATAATGTCATTTAGTATCCAAAATCCTAAGTTTTGTATAGATGTTCCAAGACGCAATATATTATGATAACTTCCTATAACCCAAAGAGCCCCACCATCTTTTAGAATTCTTTTACATTCTTTAAGCCACTCCAGACAAAATTGATCATAGGCTTGATAGTTATCAAATTTGTCCCAATCATTGGTAACAGCTTCTACGGTAGTTTGATCAGGGCGATACAAAGTATCTTTTAATTGAAGATTATAAGGTGGGTCAGCAAAAACAAGATCAACAGATTTATTTGGAATTTTTTTTATCAGTTCTAAACTGTTTCCTTGTAAAATAGAATTTTTCTTAATCATCGATGTAGAATCTTTAAGGTGTTATGGAATCAGGTCAACCTAAGTTATCAACAAAGAGAATCATTTGCTATGGATAAGTGACTTAATTGGCTCAAAACTTTTTCGATGATGTATTGTGATTCCTTTTTTATGAATTGCTTCAATATGTTTTTTTGTCCCATATCCTGCGTTAGAATCCCAATTATAATCAGGGTATTGTTTAGATAAAAATTTCATATAACGATCTCTATGAATTTTTGCTATTATTGATGCCGCAGCAATGCTAAAAGATTTTTGATCCCCCTTAATAATATTCTGGGAAGGATAGTTTTTTATTTTTAAATTAATATTTCCATCAATTATAAGTTGAGAGGGGGCGATGTTAAGTTTTTTTATTGCTCTAAACATTGATATTTTTGTAGCTTCTAAGATATTGCAATCATCTATTTCTTGAACACTAGCAATTCCTAATCCAAAATTAAGTTTATTTTTTTTCTTTAAGTCTAAAATTATTTTATAAGTTAACATCCTATGTTTTTTAGTTATTTTTTTAGAGTCATTAATTAAAGCAAGATACTTTTTATCAATTAAATAATCATAAAAAATAAAAGCACAACTTACAACAGGACCAGCTAATGGTCCTCTACCAACTTCATCTAAACCTATAACATTTTTGGTGTATTTTTTTTCAATATCAAAATTTGGAAACATAAAAATATTAGATGAATCTTATGAAACTGGTATAAATTCATTTCTATCAGTTGTGCATATTACAAAAGGAGAAATATTTGGATACTTAGACTTTACATTATTTATAATTTTTCTCCATTCCTCAGGGTTTTTAATAGTTAAGTGAGCATTTCTTTTATCTGGTAATACTTTATTAGCTGGATAACAAGCAATTACAATGAATAAAAATTTGTTCGCGAGTTTAAAAATATCATTGATAAATTGAATGACATCTTCAGGGGGTATGTGTTCCACTACATCTATACATATAACGCCATCTTTTTTTGATGTTGGGTATTTATTAAATTTTTCAAATCCTGGATCATAAAGATAAAAATCATTAATATTCCAATATGTAGATACATTCTGAAACTCTATATTATTAACTTTAATTTTTTTAAAATAATATTTTGCTTTACCACAACCAAAATCGATTAAAGATGTACTTTTTGTACTTTCTATTACTTGTTTTATAGCTTTAAAAAAAAATTTTAGAGATTTGCCATCAAAAGTACTATTTGCATTTCCCCAATAACTTCCTTTTGCATGTAAATTTTTATATATTTCGATGAGTTCTTGATAATCTTTAGAAAATTTACTTTTCATTTAATCTAGGCATGATTTCAATAAAGTTACAAGGTTTATGTCGTACATCTAATTGATATTGAAGTATATCATCCCATCCATCTTTACAGGCGCCAGGAGAGCCAGGTAGTGAGAAGACATATGTATGGTTAATAACAGCAGCAATTGCTCTAGATTGAATTGTGGATGTGCCAATTTTATTAAAACTTACTTGGCGAAATAACTCGCCAAAACCATCAATTATTTTGTTTGATAAAGCCATTATAGCTTCAGGCGTTGAATCTCTTCCTGTTAAGCCAGTTCCACCAGTTGTAATTATTGCATCAATAAGTGGGTTCTTAGATAAATCATTAAGTGTTTTTTTTATTTTTTCGATATCATCAGGAATAATAATTTTTTTAATAATATTATGACCAAAACTTGTAATTCTTTCTTTCAATAAGTTTCCAGATTTATCATCTTCTTCTTTACGAGTATCAGAAATAGTAATTAAACCTATGTTAATTGAAATAAATTCTATTGTCATATCAATATTTTTCATACAATATCAATAAATAGGATTTTTTCCATTAGCTAGCAATCGTAAAGAGTTTGATTCTATCCCTTTTTTATTCTGGTATATCCAATATTTAGTTAAAACTTTTTCAATAAACCATCTAGTTTCTCTTGATGGGATGCTTTCCATAAAAAATAGAGGATCGTCTAGATGGTTGATATTTTTTTGCCATTTTTGAAGATTACCAGGTCCGCCATTATAAGCTGCAGTCAAATATATAAGATTATTATCTACAGATTTTAATTTTAATAAGTATTCTATATATTCTTGACCAACCTCAAGATTAATTTCAGGGTTCTTTAGAATATTTGCATTATTTCTTTTGACTTGATTGTTAGTAGATATAAATTTTGCAGTTGAAGGCATTATTTGCATTAATCCCATTGCACCCTTATGACTTTTTGCGTTTTCATTAAACCTAGATTCCTGGTGCATAAAAGCATAAATCAATTCTGGCTCTAAAGTGAAACCATCAAGAGGTTGCCAAATAGGTGTTGGATAGAAAAACTTAGTTGGCAAAGTAACACCATATTGTTGAAGGGTACTAACAATTTTTAATTGGGTGTATGCTAGATTAAAATATTGAGCAACATCTAGAGACCACATTGCAACATCTTTATTATTAAGTGAATTCATATAAATTATTTCATCTTCTAATTGAATTGGTAGGCCTATTTGAATTAATGCCTGAACACGTTTTCCACTTGGAAGTGAAAATAACTTTTCTTTTTCAGAAGCAAAGGTATTTGACAATTTCCAATCTATTGGCGATTCTAAACCCAGGATATAAGATGATAGTAAGCCATAAAAACTATTAGGATTTTTAGCAGCTCTGCTTAACCAAAAATTAATTTCATTATATTGATTTAATTTTGCATATGCGCGAGCTGCCCAAAAACTCCCTGAAGCTTGATGCCAAACATCATGTTTTAATGAAATAGAAAAATCAGAAAAAAATTTAGCTGCTAAATTATAATTTTCTAGACGCCAGGATGCTAATCCTGCTGTCCAACCTGCATAAGGAACATATAACGCTGATTTTTCAAGTGCTTCTGAGGAGTATTGAATTGCTAATTCATTTTTATTAGCAAGAAAATATCCTTTTGATATTAATTCTTTTTGCTGATCAATTTCTACTTGATCCAAAAGAATAGCAACATCACGTTGATTAAGTAATTGTACAGCACCTGTTGGCCAGCCACGATTTACTCTTGATTTAATCGCATTGATTAGTTTTTGTTTCTCTCTTTTCTGATTTTTAGATAATTTTTTACTGGTTCTGTATGAAAAATCTTTATGTGAGTTTATTAAATTTTCTTCTTTAATATTGATGGGTTTTATAGGTCTATTAGGGCTTTTATAACCTTCAGGTATTCTTTTTAAAGCTAATTTATAAATTTTTTTAGCTTGGGGGTGATCATTGTATCTTTTTAACCAATAAGTTAATTCAAGAAACTGAGATTTATAACATCGTGGATGTAGATATCTTTGCGCTAAAATATGTCCAAATAAAATTTTATCGTCAATTAAAAGAATATGCTTGTTAGCTTTTTTCCATTCACAAGCGTCTTGTAATTCAAAAGCTTTTTGATAATGTTTTACATCTTTGTCTGATAAGAGGTTGTAAGAAAATATTTCATTATATTTTGTATTAATTTTTTCATGAACAATTTTTGCACTAACTTTTAAAGAAAAAATGCAAATTAATAAAAGGAAAAATTTATAAATTTTCATCAACTATTTTTTTCTGAAGTATTTGTAAGTCTTCCCAAGATTGTTTTTTAAAATTTGGCGATCTTAGTAAAAAAGCAGGATGGTATGTTACAAGACATTTAATCGATTTTTTCAAGTTAAGAGTGTTATAATCATGCCAATTTTTTCTAAGTTTTGAAATACTTAAGTGAGTAGTTAAAATAGCTTTAGCTGCAGTGGCTCCTAAAAGAAGAATGAAATAAGGATTTATCAGTTCTATATGTCGCTGTAAAAAAGGTAAGCATTGTAATACCTCTTCATTTGATGGAGTTCTGTTGTTTGGAGGACGCCAAGGAACTACGTTTGTGATGTAAACATCTTTTCTATCTAATTTTATTGCAGTTAACATTTTATCTAACAGTTGGCCTGCAGCGCCAACAAATGGCCTACCCATTTTATCCTCTTCTGCTCCTGGAGCTTCGCCAATTAGCATAATATTAGCTTTTTTGTTACCATCGCCAATTACTGTGTTTCTAGCATTTTTTTTTAAATTGCAATTACTAGATTCTTTTATAAAAATTTCTAATTCCTCTATAGATGAAATTTCATTAATTTTTTTTGAAATTGATAAATTTTTTTTTTTCGAATTGAATGTATAGAAATTATTAGGTTTATTTTGTAAAAAAGTATTTATACCGGATTTTTTTAAAAATTTGAGATAGGAGATATTGGAGATTTCAGACATAGAAGAAAAATAATATATTTTTTAATATCTTTAAGTTAGGATGTAAATTTGTAAATGTTTAATAATTTTATTATTATTATAATAATCCTCTGTATTATGGCAAGGGGAGTAATGGCTTTTAGTTCGTCATCTTATTTAATTGCCAATACAGCAATCAAGATATTTGATTTTGAAGAGGCTTATTTGCATTTCCAATCTTATAATAGTGATTTGAGCGAATCAGATCTGCATAACAAATTATCAACATTAATACATTTGAATTTATTGCCTGAAGCTAAATTGGTTGCTGAAGAAATTTTAGAAATAAATGATTTAAATCAGGAAGCATGGATTGTTTATTTAACGCATGCTAAAATATATAATAATTTATCAGCATTTGAGAAATATAGAGAAAAAATAAATAATTCTGAAATGGCCTTATTAAATTATATTTTTTTTACTCAAGATGGTAAAATAAAAGATAATGGAATAATAGCTAGATCTGTATTTGAAATAGTCAAAGCTTCTTCATCGGATGATAAATCAATTTCCAACTATAATTTATTGTTGTTTTATTTATCAATTGCTAATTTGTTAGATGGTAATTTTAATGAGGCATATTATTATTCAGCGCAAATATATCAAATTTTACAAAATTATAACAAGGCACAAACTTTATATGGCAAAGTTCAGCTAGATCACAATTTATATTTAGATAGTCAAAAAAATATTGCTATAAACAAAAGTAAAATAGATTCTTTTGAAATGGGTGAAACTCACTTATTAGAATTAATAAATAATAATAATAATATTGAGCTCTTAGCTGCTTTAGCAGATCTTTACCGAATAGAAAAAAAATATACAGAAGCTATTGTATATTATTCTAAAATTATTAACTCTCAAAATAATTTTGATCAAGAGTTGTGGAGAGTTTTTTATTTGCGTGGTATTTGTTATGAAAGATCATCCGAATGGAGTTTAGCAGAAACTGATTTTTTATATTCTTTAGAAATTAAGCCTGATTCTCCTCAGGTATTAAATTATTTAGGTTATGGTTGGTTAGAGCGAGATCAAAATCTTGATCAAGCAATTCAAATGTTACAAAAGGCATATAAAGCTAATCCAGAGAATTATTATATTATAGATAGTTTAGCTTGGGGCTATTATAAAAAAAATCAATTTGAAAAAGCTGCAAAATTAATGGAAAAAGTTATCTCATTGGCTCCTGGTGAGGCAATATCTTTAGATCATTTGGGGGATATATATTTTTCATTGAAACGCAAAAGGGAAGCTAAATATTTTTGGAAACAAGCTTTAGATTTGGCAGAACCAGAAGATATAATTGTGGACATATTGAAAAAAAAATTAGATGAACATGATGCAGGATAAAATAAAAATTTTTACCCCAGCAAAATTAAACATGTTTTTAAAAGTTCTTGGACGAAGATTTGATGGTTATCATATTATTCGTTCTGGTATTACTTTTATTGATTTATTTGATGAATTAGAAATTAAAAAGAGCAAAAGTAATAAAACCTGTGTGCGTTATATTGGTCCATTTAAGCCCAAAAAAGATATTTATAATGATTGTATAATATTAAAAACTCTTAAATTTTTAAATTTAGATATCAAGGTGAATTTAGAAGTTAAAATTACTAAAAATATCCCAGTCCAAGCAGGCTTAGGTGCTGCATCGTCAAATGCAGCAGCATTAATTCAAGCATTAGAAACTATGCAGATAGTAAAAAAAAAAGATCCAAAAGAATATGTCCCTTTAGGTTCTGATATTCCTTGTTTTTTATTTCAGCAAAATTGTTTTGTAACTGGAATTGGAGAGATATTACATCCTCAACAATTTCCAAAATATTATTTTTTATTAGTTAAGCCAAAAAGTAACAATTCTACAGAAGATATGTACAAAAAACTTAAGTATGAAATAGGATCTTATAATAAAAATTCTTTTACTGAAGAAATACAAATTAATGATGAAGATACCGGAAATGATTTTGAAAAAATAGTTTTTAAAGAAAATACAGAAATTAAAGAAATTATAGAATTTTTAGATAAATTAGAACATGCTCTTTTTTCTAGAATGACAGGCAGTGGATCCTGTTGTTATAGTGTATTTGAAAAAAAAGAACATGCCTTAAAAGCAAATGAGTTTTTTAAATCAAATTTTTCAGATTTATGGTCCTATGTATGTGAAAATAATACTATCAATAATTAAAGCTTTTTAATATAAGGCTTATTTATTTGGGGCGTCGCCAAGCGGTAAGGCACCGGTTTTTGGAGTCGGCATTCGCAGGTTCGAATCCTGCCGCCCCAGCCAATTTTTCACCCTTTAGTTAAGATTAGTATTGTTTCGACACACATACGTCACACACGTGAGGACATTTTTTTAAAAAAAATTAAAAGATTATATTTTAAATTGATTATAAGGTTATTATATAAGATGATGATCAAGTTAATTAAAAATTTTAAGAATAATAGAATTTTATATTTAGCTATAGGATTTACTTTAGTATTTTTCTTTTACTTAACGCTTGCTCTAGTTCCGGCCAGTAGCTGCTTTAAGCTAAATATCGGATCAAATTCATTGGGCCTTTCTTTTTCTTACACTAAAGATATGGTACAGAGTTTCTTTGAATCACGGACTCTAGATCAGCTTCTATGTTACAGCCAATTCCTTCAAATGTGGGACGCAATTTTTGCTCTTGTCTCTACTTTGATGTTTGGATCTTGGATTTTGTATCTCTTTAAAAACAAGCGTCTATTTTTGATAGCTCCTACTATCCTGGGTATGATTGCCGATTGGTCAGAGAATTACATTGAATTGTTGATGATAGAAACTTATTTAAATTCAAGCACAATATCCGAAACATTAGTTTCATTAGGTTCTGGAATCAACTCATTTAAATTTGCAATGATAGGCCTGACTTATTTGATAATCCTCACTGGAATAATGATTGCATTAAAAATATTTCTAACAAATTTAGTATTTAGAAAAAAAACGCCATAATTAAATAAATATTTGGTCACAAATACGTTACACTTGCTCACCCATTTTTTAAATTTCTCAAAAAATAAACCTAAGTATTCTGCCATTGGGCATGCGCCTTTCGGTAAGGCACCGGTTTTTGAAGTCGGCATTCGCAGGTTCGAATCCTGCCGCCCCAGCCAGTTTTCAATTTTTGTATTCTATTTATAATTTTTTTTATCAATTACATGATAAATAACAATTTAAATGCAAACGTCTAAAAGGATTAAAGGATTATACATATCTTTAATAGGTGTTTTTATTTTAAGTCCAGATAGTTTGCTGATACGATTATTAAATTTGAATGATCTTAGTTTAATTTTTTATAGAGGGGTTTTACCTGCAATAGCTACAAGTTTTCTTTTATTAATATATTATAAAAAAAATATCATAAAAGCCTTTATTTTAATTGGTTTTGCTGGATTGCTATATGCGTTCTTATATTCAATAATGCACATTGCTTTTGCTTATTCAATTCAACATACATCTGTTGCAAATACATTAGTTTTAATCGCTTCAGCCCCTATCTTTACTTCAATACTTTCTTTAATTTTGTTAAAAGAAAATCCCTCACCAATTACATGGTTAACAATTTTTTTTGCACTAATTAGCATTATTATAATTGGTTGGGGAAGCTATACAACAGAAGGATTTATTGGCGACATATCCGCACTTATTACTGGCTTTAGCATGGCTGCCAGTGCTATTTTAGTAAGATACTTTAAAGATAAAGATTTAGTTCCATCCGTTGTCATTGGTTGTATTTTAACTGCTTTATATTGTCTGCCTTTTTCTCCAGACTTAACAGTTAAAAATGAACAAATTATTTATTTAATTCTTATGGGCTTTATAATTATACCCAGTGCTTTTATTGTACTCACTATCGCACCTAGATATGCACCAGCACATGAAGTTACACTTATTTTTCTACTTGAAAGTATTTTGGGCACGCTTTGGGTGTGGTTTGTGATAAGTGAAAAACCTCCATTAAATACTTTGATTGGGGGAGGAATGTTACTATCTTCAGTATTTGTCTTTGTTTTAATAACTGCAAAAGAAGAATATAAATCTAATGTATCGTAGGTTTGGTTTTAATTTTTTACTAAATGCGCTCTAAAGGTATTATGGCAATCCAAATGTGGAAGATCGCCCAAAGCAAATTGACTGCTGCAACTACTTTGTGATTAAGAATTGTCTTTGCGTTTAAATTCATGCTTATCTCTTTAATATTATTTCTTTAACAACTTTTCAATAAAAATGTGTTTTGCGTCACATAGGCGTCACTTGCGAACGTATTTTTGTTCAACATTCCTCGTGGTTGGTGATAGGATAATAATGTAATGAAAAAAATTGAAACTACTACTACTAATAAGGAGAGACGTTATGTCAGAAACAAAGATATTCCGTAAAAAAGACCTCGACCTTAAACCTGTGAACGGCATAAAAACCATCGGTTTGGTCAATGTATCGTTTTCCGATAAACTGGGAGCTGGGATTGGCGTTTTTGAAGATTGCTCTATACCTTGGTATATAACTTATGACGAGGTCATCTACATACTTGAGGGACAGTTCACGTTACAAGTCGGTGACAAAATATTCGAAGCCGGCCCTGGAGACGTGCTATGGGTGCCACGTAATACAGATATTGTTTATATAGCCAAAGAGCGAGTAACATTTTTCTACTCTGTACTACCTGCCGGTAACGCGCCATCAACATCCAAACGTATTGATTATACTTCTGTGTGAGTGAGTTATTTAGATTGATAATGAAAAAACACTTCAGGTTATAATTTTGATATGGCACTTTGTATTACACTGGGTGAATTGATCCATCAGTTAGCTGTCAAATATGAAGATCGCCCCGCTATCACTATGGCAGTTTCTGGCGAAACCTTGAGTTACCGAGGGTTTGATACGCTGATCAATCGGATTGGTCATGGATTACTAAACTTGTCAGAAATTAAATCAACGTATGTAGGTATCATGCATGAGAATGATCTCGATTACCTTGCGATGACATATGCATTGAAAAAGATTAATAAAATTGAAGTGTCCATTAACCGCGCCTTTAAAGGGCGCTCCTTAAGTCGGATGATAAATCTGACTGAATGTGATTTAATGATAACCTCCACTTCACATTTTGGAGTTTTAGATCAGATTAAATCTGATTTACCTCATTTACGTATGCTTATCGTGACTTCTGGTGTTGAAGAGGCTCGAGCAAAATTTCCGCAATGGACCATTCTTCCTTTCGAAGAAATACTGTCAGATGAGACAAGCCACATCACTTCAAACGCCAAAGATACAGAATCTGCCACCATTATGTTTACCTCCGGCACCACAGGTGTGTCGAAAGGATGCCTTTTATCACATCGTTATGCAGTGCGTACGGCGGAGAATTTAATCACACCCTTTCGCTTAACCCGCGGTGATGTCAATTACACTACTTACCCACTCTCTCATATTTCAGCCTATTACGATATTCTTCCCAGTCTGATGGTCGGTGGACGTGTCGTGATGCGCGATCATTTTAGCCTTTCTAAATTTTGGGATGAGGTTATTAATCATGGAGTCACTTGGTTCATGTGTTTGGGTTCAGTTCAACAATTACTGTATTCAGCTCCTCCATCTTCAAAAGATCGCGCTCATAAGATCACAAGATGTTGGTCAACTCCAGCGCCTGTCCCGAAAGCAGATTTTGATGCTCGCTTTGGTCTTCACTTAATACCTGGGGGTGGTTATGGCTCAACAGATGCTGGCTGGGTAGTGACGCCTCAATGGAATCATCCTGGTGGAGTTGTTCTACCACATTACGAGGTCGCCATTGTCGATGAAAATAATAACTTTGTACCTGCTGGTGTTAAAGGTGAAATGATTATCAGATCGAAAGAGCCAGGAGTTATGGCAGATGGATATTTTGGAATGTCTTACAAGAATTTATCGTCACAACAAAATGATTGGTTTCACACTGGTGATATAGGATGGTTGGATAACGAAGGACTTTTTTATTTTACCTGCCGTATGACAGAACGAATTCGCGTTAAAGGAGAAATGATCTCTATCTTTGAAGTGGAAGAAGGGGCGCTAAGTCATTTAGAGATTGAGGATGCGGCCGCCATTGGCATTCCAAGTAAAATGGGGGAGGAAGACATTCGTCTTTTTATAATATTAAAACCTTCATCATCTTTAACAGAAGATATGATTCGCACCCACTGTCAAACGGTGATGGCACGGTTCATGGTGCCAAAAATAATCACCATTCTTAAAGATATGCCTCGCACTCCTACAGGAAAACCTGAAAAGGGAAAGTTGGCAATAATCCCTGTAAACAACTAAAGATCTTTCGTTTTCTTTGAAAAAGGCTTAAGTATTCCAGAAGTAGCCTTAATTTCGGGACATAAGAATGTGAGTATGCTTTTTAGGTATACGCATCTAAAGGCAGAGAATATTGTTGGAAAAAATATCAAAGATGAATAAAAATAATCTTAGATCAGAGAAATTTGATACAATTCTTGCAAATATTAAACAAAATGTATCTATTTCTCATGACGCTTCAGAAAGCTTGCCTGTACTCATTGGAAACAACCAAACTCTCTCTATGAAACGCTAGTGTTTAAAAGTCGCCACAATATCGCCACAACAAATTATCATTATGTAATAAATTAAATTAAAATTAATTTGTCGTTAATAATTTTTTTAGGACACTTTAAGGAATTATGGTGGGTGCGACAGGATTTGAACCTGTGACCCCTGTCGTGTCGAGGCATAATTACAAAATTTAGACTAATATATTTTGTTATTCTTTAAAGGGTAAAATTCTAACATCTTTTCCATAAATAATTACAACTTTTTGCCCATCTGATATCGCTTCAGAATCACCTTGCACAAAAGCAGAATCCTTGTCTGAATTTTCAATATCTATAATATATTGAAATCCATCATGATTACCTAATATTGCTTGCGTAACAGTTCCAGCAGCGGCACCACCAATTGTTCCAAATACAACACCTATATCTTGACATTTTGTGCCTACAATTTCTTTATCTCCACATAGTTGTGTTCCTAATAATCCACCTATCATTGCTCCAGCAGTAGCTCCTACCCAATTACCTTCACCTTTAATTTTAACCGGCAGTGATGTAATTATTCTTCCATAATCAACCTTACTAATTTTTTGAGCATCTGAAGTCTTTACATTAGTGGGATTAGTAGAAAAACATGAAACTAATAATAACGATAGAATTATAGATATGGTTAATTTTTTAATCATACGTTTTATCATTACATATATCTAAGAAATTTATTAATTTAATTATAATCATATTATGGCACAAAAAAGAGCATAAAAATGGTGGGTGCGACAGGATTTGAACCTGTGACCCCTGCCGTGTCGAGGCAGTGCTCTACCGCTGAGCTACGCACCCAATAATCCTTAAATACAATAATAAAATAAAACTTAAAGACTTATTTATTAACTGAATTTTATCTCTGGCACAATTTGGGCACTAAGGAGATTAAAATGGCTACTATTCGTAAACGTAATAACAAAAAGCATGTTCAAATAAGAAGAAAATATTTTTAAAGTAAAACAAAAACTTTTCTTTTAAAAAAAGATATCATCTAAATCTGAACAAGATGTAAAAGATGAACTGACGACAGAACTTGATTCATTAATAATTAAGTAATAACTTCTAATTATCAATGCAAACCCCGCTTAATTGTGAGCATTTGTAATACGTATCAATAAGTACTTAATTATACTTCCATTTAATGTTCCTAATATCTGTAGCAAGCAGGGACGAAATGGAGGAGATAATACCAATGAATATAATTAAGAAAAAAGAATTTCGCCCCTGTGCCACTCATTATTTGTATTGATAAAATTAGGCAGATTCGAGGTTTAATTAAGGTAATATTAAGAAGGTTAATTTTAGGTTAACACTTGGGTTTATTGGGAGGAGTTCTCTATGATTTACTACTTACTAATAGCAATACTTAATAAGAGTAGTATAAGTATTAGTAATGTTAAAAGTAATAGAAGAATGTGAAGCCTTCTCCATTTAAATACTTTCACGAAAAAATGAAAGAAGAACAAGAATTGTTGATGTTTAGTTATAAGGAGTCGGTAAGACAAAGAGATGAAAGAAAAATGAAAGAGCCCTATACTATCATATATACAAAAGAGTTTAACTGTGCAGATGACCACCCTATTGTCTATTATGTTGTAGATGAAAAGGGTGAAGCCGTGTGTGAGTATTGCTATAAAAGATTTAAATATGAAGAAAAGAAAGATAATAAAGATTTAGTAAATAATACTTTAAAAGGAAGTGGGTAATGAAAGTAGTTACAAAAAGAAAAAGAGGAGGACTCTTGGATTAGCTTGATTTAGCAGGGGACACTTACTAGATAGGTGCTGCCTATAAGAGTATATGTACTATGATTTATTCCTTATTACTTTATTAATAGTCAATAAGATTATAAGTATTAGGAGTAACAATAAGGAATTTTAGAAATGAATACATTTGAAGATAGAACCAAAGGTTTTGAAGCTAAATTTAAACAAGATGCTGATTTGCAGTTCAAATTATCCGCAAAAAGAAATAAACTTATCGGTGAATGGGCAAGTCAAGTATTACAAAAAGAAAATAAAGAAGAATATGTTAAAGAAGTAAGAGAGTCAGCTTTGGAAAAAGCAGGGGATGAAGATATTATAGAGAAACTTATGAAAGATTTTGCTTCTAATAATCAAGAATTATCTCGAGAAGAATTGCTTAAAAAATTTAGTGAATGTGAAAACAAGGCCAAAGAAGAATTAATGGAGAAAAATTCATAAGAGTTTAACTAAAATAATTAAGCTGTAGTAGGCTGAGTTACGCACCCATAAAATTAAAAAAATATTCTAATATTAAAAAAAATCTATACTAGTTATCATACTTTGAATAATCAATTAAAATTTAGAGCTATAAAAACAAGCGACATTAAACGTGTATTAGAGATTTATAATTTTCATATTAATAATGGATTAGCAAATTTTGAAGAAAAGCCTTTGTCATATAAAGATTTTTTACATTTAACAAATAATATATTAAATTTTAATTTGCCATTTATTGTATGTGAGAAAGAAAAAAAATTAATAGGATTTTCTTATCTAAGTAAATTTAGAAACAAAAGCGGTTACAAATTTACTTTTGAAGACACAATTTACATCGATAACGATTATATTAGAAAAGGTATAGGTGAAATATTACTGAATCAATTAATTCAAATTTCCTTAAAAAATTCTAAAATCAAAACTATTATAGCTGTAATTAGTGGAAAAAATACTGAGGCATCCATTAAAATTCATAAAAAAAATGGATTTAATATGATAGGAACTTTAAAGAAAGTTGGGTTTAAAAAAAATCAATGGCTAGATTCTGTTTATATGCAAAGAATTTTTAATGAAAAAAATTAATTCAAATCTATTTAAGTTAGCAATGAGTAAATTTGCTACTGGTGTAACTATCATTACAATTAATAAAAAAAATAAATATATTGGTAAAACTGTTAGTTCACTAGCATCTCTTTCACTTAATCCTCCACTAATTTTATTTTCTCTTGATAAAACATCAACATCTTTAAAAGATTATAAATATGCTACTTTTATAGGAGTTAATATACTTTCAAAAAAACAAAAAAATCTTTCTGATCATTTTTCAAAAAAAACCCCCAAATGGAGCAATACAAAATATTTTCTATCAAATTATGGTACACCTATGATTAAAGATTCTGTAGCAAATCTTAATTGCAGAAAAGTAAAAACTACTATTCAAGGAGATCACACTATTTTCATATGTAAAATTGTTGACATTAAGATTAATAAAAAAGAGAATTCTTTAATTTATTTAAATTCAAAATATATTTAAATATTTATGTTTTTAAATGGCTTAAATTTTTTTAAAATTGTTATTTTTTTGTTTTTAATTATTGTTGGTATAAATTTTATCATTCAAGGTATTCTTGTTTTAAAAAATAATAGCTTGAAAAATGAAAGTATAATTAATTTATCAAAAATAAATAAATATAAACAAAGTGCTTCTAAAATTAAAGCAATTAATAATGGAAATATTAAATCAAAAAATGAAGATTATTTATTAGAGCAAAATAAAGATTTAAAAGAAAACCTAAGAGAAATAATTATTATTGTTAAAAAAAATGATACTTTTTCTAAAATTATAAATCCTTTTTTCGAAAATAATAATATTAAAAACTCAATTATTAATGAAATAAATAAAAAATATAATTTAAAAAATTTAAATATTGGTAAAAAAATATATTTTTATAAAAATGAAAATAATGACATTGTAAAAATTATACTGCCAAAAAGTTTTGGGATAGATTTAATTTTACAAATAAAAAATAAAGATATTAGTATTAGAGAAGAGAAAATTGAAATTCAGAAAGAAATAAATTCTCTAGAATTTATAGTATCATCATCAATATATGAAGATGGTATTAAGGCTGGGGTTCCGCTGTCTATATTAATAAACGCTATACATTTATATAGTTTTGATATTGATTTTCAGAGAGATATTAAGAAAAATACAAAATTTGAGATATCATATGAAACTTTATATAATTTCAAACGGAAAGATATAGACTATAACAATATACAATACATCAATTTGAAAATTCAAAATACAGATTTAGAATATTTTCTTTTTAAAACAAATGATGGATTTAATGAATATTTTAACAGAGAAGGAAAAAATGTTAAGAAATCATTATTAAAAACACCAATAGATGGAGCACAATTATCTTCCAATTTTGGTATGAGAAAACACCCTATACTAGGGTACAACAAACTACACAAAGGTGTAGATTTTGCTGCACCAAACGGTACGCCAATATATGCAGGTGGCAATGGAGTGATTGATTATTTAGGTAATAACGGGGGGTATGGAAAATATATTCGTATCCGACATAATAATGAATATAAAACTGCATACGCACATTTATCTAGTTTTAAAAAAAATATATTTAAAGGAAAGAGAGTTAATCAAGGTGATATAATTGGATATGTTGGTACTACAGGCAAATCTACAGGTCCCCATCTTCATTATGAAATATTATATCAAAATAAGCAAATTAACCCTATGAAAATGAAATTACCATCTGGAAAAATTTTAAAGGGATCTGAACTAAAAAGATTTAAAAAAAGTGTTAATGATATTTATTCAAATTATTTATTTAACTTGTATGAATAGTTAAACTGCTGATTTTTTTGTTCTTCTTGATTTCTTCTTAGCAGGCTCGGAAATAAAAGGTATGGATTCTATAGACTCTACATCATCATTATCTAAAAGTTCGTTTGAGCTATTTTCTTCAACTTCCTTCACTTCCTTCACTTCCTTCACTTCCTTCACTTCCTTTACATCATTTGAGGAATCTTTGTCTTCATTAATTTCATTGTTTTGAGGATTCTCATTATTGAGAACTTCTTCAATTTTTTCGTCCTGTAAAATTTCATTATCTTCCAAAGGAATATTATGCTCTAACATTAATCGGTAATAGTGATCTGTAAATTGATAATAATATTCAGATTGAATCCTATCGCCAGAAACAGACGATTCTTTAGCAAGCTTTAAATATTTATTATATAATTGTGTAATGTTACCCTTACTTCTTGACTTGCCATTAGAAAAATTATTATTTCTTTTAAAATTTGATCTTCTATTTGACCTAAACGTCACGCGCGGGGTTTTTTTTGTATACATATAGTTTAATGTTAAAATTAATAAGAAAATTTTGAAAGATATTAATTTTTAATTTTCTAATAAATAATAAATTACTAATATATATATTAAATGATTAATCAACATTTTTTTTTAATACAAGCAACCGATTAAAATTTTGTATATCTTTCACTATTTTTTGACATTTTATTTTCTTATTTTTGAATATTTTAATGACTTGATTTTTTTGTTTGTTGCCAATTTCTAAAAAAGCAAGTGATTTTACTTTCAAAATTTTAGGCAAAAAAGCCGCAATATTTCTATAAAATTTCAAACCATCAAAACCTCCTATTAAGGCTATTTTTGGTTCGAATAATTGAATTTCTTTCGAAGTTTTATAATATTCTTTTTCTGTGAGATAGGGTGGATTTGAAACAACGATATCATATTCATCAATTTTATTAATTAAGTTACAATTATAAAACTTAATATTATCACAATTTAGATTTTTCGTATTTAATCTTGCAACTTTTAATGCTGTAGATGAAATGTCTGTTGCTGTTATTATTGAGTTTTTATATTGTTTAGCTAACGAAATCCCGAGACACCCTGAACCTGTACAAATATCCAAAATTTTTAATTTTTGATTTTCATTAGGAAAATATTCTATCACTTTTTCAATAATTAATTCGGTCTCAGGTCTTGGATCCAAAACATGGGTGTTAACAAAAAAATCATATTTCCAAAAACTTTTTTCATTGTATATTTTTGAAATTGGTTCTCTATTAATTCTTCTTTTAAAAGCTTCTTTAAATTTTAAAATATCAATATTTTCTATTTTGAAGTTACTAAATATGATATCTTTTTTATTAATAGAGCTTTTCTTTAGTAAAATTCTAAGCTCCAATTCAGGATCATTGAAGGAATCGTTTAACTGGATAAAATGATTTTGTAAAAAACTATTCATTATTTAATTCAGAAAGTTTTTTTGATTCAGAATCAGCACTTAATGGAGATATTAAATCGTCAAGTTGACCTTCCAAGATTTCGTTTAAATTATAAAGAGTTAAATTTATACGGTGATCAGAGACTCTGCCTTGAGGAAAATTATAAGTTCGAATTCGTTCGGATCTATCACCTGAACCTACTTGAGATTTTCTATTTTTAGCTCTTTCTTGATCTTTAATTTGAATTTCTTTATCCAAAACTCTTGATCGTAATATTTTTAGAGCTTTAGCTTTATTTTTGTGTTGAGATTTTTCATCTTGTTGAGATACCACTATTCCAGTTGGAATATGAGTAATTCTAACTGCACTATCAGTTGTATTAACCGACTGCCCTCCAGGTCCACTAGCTCGAAATACATCTATTCGCAAATCTTTTTCTTCAATTTTAACATCTACCTCTTCTGCTTCTGGAAGAACTGCAACTGTAGCGGCAGATGTATGTACTCGGCCACTATTTTCTGTTGAAGGTACACGTTGAACCCGATGAACACCTGATTCAAACTTCATCTTAGAAAAAACATTTTCACCAGAAATATTACAAACAACTTCCTTTATTCCCTTTAAACCAGTTTCTGAAATTGACAAAATATCGAATCTCCAGGAGTTGAATTCTGAATATTTTTTATACATCGAAAATAAGTCAGCAGCAAATAGAGATGCCTCATCCCCACCTGTTCCAGCTCTAATTTCAAGAATAGAGTTTTTTTCATCATTAATATCTGTTGGTATAAGAGATCTGAATAAATCAATTTCAATCAGTTTTATTTTATTGTTCTTTTCATTAATTTCTTCTTCGGCCATTTCTCTGATAGATTCATCTTCATCTTTAAGTAGATCTTTTAAATTGTTTAGATCTTTTTTATTGCTTTTGAATTGATTTATTATTTCTACTATTGGAATAAGTTCAGAATATTCTTTATTTAAATCTATTAATTTATTTGTTTCAAGCACATCTTGATTAGATAATTTTTTTTCTATTTCCTTGTGTTTCTTAAGAATTGCATCAAGTTGTGCGCTTAAATCTTTCATTAACTTAAAATTTTTATTGTTTGATCAAATGAAACTGTTTCTTGTGAAGAATCAAGTAAATTTTTTATAGTACAAGTATTATTTTTAATTTCATCTTCTCCAATAATTATTGCATATTTAGAATTTAAATGATTTGCAATAGATAAAGATTTTTTTAAATTATATTTATAGTCAAAATATACAGGAATATTATTCTTACGCATTAAGTTCAGTAATTTTAATCCATAACTTTTAAAATTGTCATTTATTAATATAAGATGCACTTTCTTTTCTTTTTTAATAGTATCTTCCATTAACATCATTATACGTTCTACTCCCCCAGCCCAACCTACTCCTGGAATATCAGGCCCACCTAAAACTTTTGTTAAGCCATCATATCTACCACCTCCTATTAAGGTATCTTGTGAACCTAATTCATTAGTTTTAAATTCAAAAACTGTGTGACAGTAATAATCCAGACCCCTTACTAAATTTGGATTTAGATTAAAATTTATTTCAGAATCCTTTAATAAAGTTTGAACTTCATCAAACTTATTTATGGCGCCTTTTGAATAATAGTCAGAAATTTTAGGTGTATCATTATTAATTTCTATATCTCTAGAATTTTTTGAATCTAATATTCTCATTGGATTATTATTAATCTTACTTTTAGATTCTTCCGATAAGTCATTTTTGTATTTATTATAATAAAGACTTAGATTTTCTTTAAATATATTTAAGGTATTATGATCGCCTAAAGAATTTAATTGTAATTCTATTTTCTTATTTGAAAAAAAACTTTTTAATATATCGTCTGCTAATAAAATTAATTCAACATCCGCAGCTACATCATATGTTCCTAGAATTTCAAAATTTATTTGATTAAATTGTCTATACCTTCCTTTTTGAGGTCTTTCTCTTCTAAACATAGGTCCAATACCATATATTTTTTGAGGAATTTTTTCTATCAAGTTGTTAGAAATTGCTGCCCTTATAATAGGCGTTGTATATTCAGGGCGCAAGGTAAGAAATGTGTCATTTCTGTCTTTAAAAGTATACATCTCTTTCAATACAACATCACTTTGTTCTCCTAAGGGCTTCTTAAATAACTCAGTTGACTCAAAGATAGGGGTAATAATTTCATTAAAATCATAAATATTAGCTAAGTCTTTTATTCTGTTCTCTAAATATCTATATTTTGCTAATTCACTGCTAAATAGATCATGAGTACCTCTTACCGGTTGAACTTTCATAAAATTTTACTATCTTTTTCTGCTGCTTTTGTTCTTATTATATTTTCTAAATAGCTGGGAAGGTCTTTATTTTTAATTCTATGATCTTTTTTTCCATTTATATATATCATATGAGTATCATTACCGCCTCCTGTTATACCTATTTGTGTCATCTTTGCCTCCCCAGGACCATTAACAACACAACCTATAATTGAAACAGTTAATGGCGTCGTAATGTCCTCTAATGACTTTTCTAATTTTTTTACAGTGTCAATAACAGGAAATTGTTGTCTTGCACATGAAGGACAAGAAATAATTTTAACGCCTCTATTACGCAAACCTAAACTTTTAAGAATTTCATAACCAACTCTCACTTCTTCTTCTGGCTCATCTGATAAAGAAACGCGAATTGTATCTCCTATTCCTTTTGATAATAATTGTCCAATACCTATTGATGATTTTATAGAACCCGCTCTCCGACTCCCAGCTTCAGTAATTCCTAAATGTAGAGGATAATCACACATAGATGACAAATTTTCGTAAGCCTTAACTGCTAAAAAAATATCGGATGCCTTGACGCTGACTTTAAAATTAAAAAAATCATTATCCTCCAATAGTTTTATGTTATATAAAGCGCTTTCAACAAGAGCTTCCGGGTTAGGTTCTGAAAATTTTTCAAGAATTTTTTTTTCTAAACTTCCACCATTTACACCTATACGAATAGAACAGTTATAATCTTTTGCAGCTTTTACAATTTCTTTAACTTTTTCTTTTGAACCAATATTGCCAGGATTTATTCTTAAACATGAGGCGCCATTAATTGCAGATTCTATTGCTCGCATATAATGAAAATGAATATCTGCTACAATGGGAACTTCAACTTTTTTACATATTTTTTTTAAAGCTTTCGAAGATTCTTTATCTGGCACAGAAACTCTAACAATATCTGCTCCCATTTCAACTACGCGGTTAATTTGAGAAATAGTAGCTCTTATATCTGTAGTAAGTGTATTTGTCATAGTCTGCACAGAAATAGGATTAAGACCTCCTACTTTAACATTACCAACATTGATAGATCGTGTTTTACGCCTATCAATTTGTTGATATGAACGCTTCATAAAAAAATTTAATTATAAAATTGATTATCAATAATTAAAGATTCTATTACTTCCCCAAGTTTTCCTGCCTTACCTTTAACTACTCCATCAAATAATATCAAAATATTACCGGCATTGCCTGCTGTTAAATTAAAATTATCTGAAAAATTAAACGAGTATTCATCATTTATTTCCATTAATTCACTTATAATAATTTTATCTTTAATATCTCTTAGTTGAATCCAGGTAGGATTTAAAAATTTTAAAGTAATAATTCCATTATTTAAATTTTCAATTTCAGAAATATTTGCTGATGCAATAGCGCTCGAAGAAGTAATTATTTGATCTTTAGAATCAAGTATTTCTAATGCCTCTAATGCTTTATTGGATTCATTTTTAGATATGTCTTTAAGTAATTGTTTATCTAAATATGCATTCATATCAACTTCTTCTATAATTGATTCAAGATTTTCAAGAATATCAGGTGTCATAGCATATTTTGGTTGCAAATCATTTGTCTTAATAAATAAATAATAAAAACTTGTAGTAATTAGAATAATTGAGGCAAATGATATTGTTTTAGAAAAAGAAAACATGTTAAATGATTTAATTGGCTTTTGTATTTCTCTACTTAAAATATTCTTGTCAAATGAAATTTGGATTTTGAAATTTTCTATTATCAATTTTTCATCTAAATCCAAAAAAATGGCATAAGAACGAATGTGTCCTATTAAAAATACGGTATCTATATAATCTGGAAAAATATCACTTTCTATTTCCTTTAAAATATTTTCACTAATTTTTAATTCTCTAGATATTGTGTTAAGATTAATTTTCTTCTTTATTCTAGCTTCTTTTAGATGATTTCCAATAAATTCCATAATTTCAAATATTTAATTCCTTTTATTACTTCTTATCCAATTTGTACACACTATGCAGAGATTTTATAGCAAGATCAGTGTATTTTTTTTCAATTAAAACACTAATCTTAATTTCAGAAGTTGATATAGCCTGTATATTTATTTTATTTTCAGCAAGAGTTTTAAACATTTTTGAAGCTACTCCAGATTGAGACATCATTCCCATACCTATTACAGAAATTTTAGTTACATTTGAATCTATAGAAAGGTTGTTATAATTCAGCTCTTTATAATTATTTTTTAGGATTTTTTGTGTAAATTCAATATCCTTAATGGGTACTGTATAAGTCATATTGGCAGTTACACCATCTTGAGAAATATTCTGAACTATCATATCGACATTGATATTATTGTTAGCCATTAGACCGAATATTTTAGCTGAAATTCCTGGTTTATCAGGAATGCCAGAAATTGTAATTTTTGATTCATTTTTGCTATAAGAAACTCCGCTGACAATTTCTTTTTCAATTAATTCGTTATCATTAACAATATAAGTTCCTTCAGTATTAGTGATAGAAGATAAAACCTGTAAAGTTAAATTATTTTTCATAGCCAACTCAACTGAACGTGTTTGCAAAACTTTTGCCCCTGTTGAGGACATTTCTAACATTTCTTCATAGGATACTTTATTTATTTTTCTTGCTTTAGTTTCAATATTTGGATCAGTAGTATAAATTCCTTCTACATCAGTATATATATCGCATCTTTCAGCTTTTAGAGAAGAGGCTATTGCTACAGCAGTTGTATCAGAACCGCCCCTACCTAAAGATGTAATATTTCCATTAATGCTAATACCTTGAAAACCTGCTAAGACTATTACTTCATTTTTTTTAAAATGATGATGTATTGTATTAGAATTAATATTTAAGATTTTACTTTTCTCATAATTTTCATCTGTAATAATAGGTATCTGCCAACCCAATAAAGGAATGCACTTTATTCCATCTTTATTTAAAATCATCGATAGAAGGCCAACAGTTACCTGTTCACCAGAAGTCATCACTAAGTCTGTTTCCGGAGAAGCAATATAATTTATTTCATCAATGTAAGACTGAAGCTGGTTAGTAACACCAGACATAGCTGACAAAATAACAATGATTTTCTTATTTTTACAATTTTCTTTAACTATTTTAGCTACATTTCTTATTTTGGCAACATTAGCTACAGATGTGCCTCCAAATTTCATTACAACTATCTTCATTGACTAAATATTACTTTCAATTAATTGAAAAGCTTTTATTATTTTTATATTAAAGTAACAAGTTTTATGAACAATAAATTATCGAAAACAAAAGAATTTAGTCATTTTTCTACTATTGCAGATGAATGGTGGTTACAAAATGGTAAATTTAAAATTTTACATGATATAATTCCTCTCAGAATAGAATATATTATCAATAAAATTAATAGAGATAATCTTGATAAGATTGAAATATTAGACTTGGGTTGCGGTGGTGGTTTAACTTGCGAACCTCTTGCTAGACTTAAAGCTAATGTAACTGGTATAGATTTTATAGAACAAAATATAAAAATAGCAAAAGATCATGCCAGAATCTCAAAATTAAAAATTGATTATATTCATGATGATCTAGATTCTCTTAATATTAAAAAAAAATATGATGTAGTTCTTTTACTAGAAGTTTTAGAACATCTTGAAAATTGGAAAGTTTTTATTACTAAGATAAAAAGAATTTTAAAACCTCAGGGCATTCTCATCATTTCAACTATTAATAAAACAAAACTTTCTAATTTTTTTGCCATTTTTGTTGCTGAGAATATTTTGAACTGGGTTCCAAAAAATACTCATGACTTTAACAAGTTAATTTCTCCAAAAGAATTATCAAAAGAATTGGCTAAAAGTCGCTTCAAAATATTAGATATATCAGGAATGAATTATAATCCTTTTTTAAGACAATGGAAATTAATTAGAAACTTTTATCCAATTAATTATTTTTGTACTGCCACATTAAAATAAATAACGCCCCTAAAAATAAGAGACGCTAATATATTTATATCAAATATTTTAAGAAACTGAAACCTCTCTAGTATTAGCATTAAAAGATTCAGTAAAAGGAATAGATACAACTTCTGCATCTACTGCCTCACCAGGAACATTAGAATATTCATCAGGAAGATGAACTTTAAATTTCTGACCTACATTGCCGATAGGAAAACCATTTGAGTTTAAAGTTCCATCAAATGGAACATATCCCATTGCGATATTTCTTTTTTGCTCAGGATGATACCAGGGAGACGTTATATAACCACAAGGATCACCATCTTCGGCAGGGGATACTAACCAAAAATCTGGGGCATACTCTTCAACAGGCTTACCACCAAAAGTCATTCCAACTAATTGAAGTTTATGAGGTTTTTCACCAGATTTTAATTCTGATTTCATTTTCTCTAATGCTTCTTTCCCAATATAGTTAGCTGTTTTATTCCACTCACCTTTTCCAGATAATGAAACTTGATAACCTAGATTACATTGAAACGGGTTATGCTGATTGTCCATATCTTGTCCCCAAGACAAAATACCTGCTTGTATACGTCTGTGATGTGCAGGTGCTATAACCATTAAACTATGTTTTTTTCCAGCATCTAGAACAGCATTCCACATATCATCAGCATATATAGTCGCATCACGAAGATATATTTCATATCCTGCTTCCCCAGAGAAACCTGATTGAGAAATAACACAATCTCTACCACCAATCTTAGCTTCTGCTAAACCATAAAAAGGCAAATTATCAAGTTCAACTTGATCACCAATTAAATCCTTCATTAAAGCCAAGGATTTTGGACCTTGAATTTGAACTGGGCAAACATCAATTTCATCGATTTCTACATCGAATTTTTTATCATGATTTACACCCTGAAGATAAAGCCCAATATCTGAATCAGATAAAGAAAACCAAAATTCATCTTTAGATATTCTCAACAGAATAGGATCATTTAATACTCCGCCCATATGATTACATAAAATAACATAACGAGCTCGCATTGGAGAAATTTTTGTTGCGTCTCTTGTAATTACATAATCAGTAAAAGCTTCTGCATCAGGACCTTTTACTTGTATTTGTCTTTCGACAGCTACATTCCACATAGTAACGTGATTTTTTATTGCTTCATACTCTACCATTGCGCCACCATCTTCTGGCTTAACATAACCCCGGGGATGATAAATACGATTATAAATTGTTGCTCTCCAGCAACCAGCTTCCATAGATAAGTGCCAATATGGTGATTTTCTAACACGAGTAGAAATCAACATTTGCACAGGTGTTGAGCCACTTTGACGAAGGTTATAAGGAACCTTCCTATCAGATTGGTCAACTGTTGTTACATGCTTTGTCATGTTTAACTCCTCAAAATAATTATATTTACGTGCGGTATCTAAACTTCTTTTTGAACGCAATGATAAATTTCATATTTATGTAATATTTTGGGGACTTTAAAATATCATTAATTTGACAATTTTGAGTCTTGATTCTGACAATAAATATTAGGATACGAAATTATGCGAATATCAATAATTATTTTACTTTTTTTTAGTATGTTGTTTCTCATTTCTTGCTCTTCTAGCTATGAAAAGCTTAGTAAAAATGAATTGAGCCCTCCTAACAAATTCTCTAAATATCTTATGGAGGCTTATAAAATAAATGCAGATTTTGAAGCTAAAAAAATGCATGATTGGAATTCAGCAAAACTTTATTCAGAAAAAGCCCTAAGGGCAATTAATGGTAAAAAAATATTTCCTCAAAAAATTAATTACTGGAAAATTCCATCTAATCAACGAGGTGAAATAAATAAGGGATACAATAATCTTATGACTGTATATGAAGATGCATTATATCTAGATCCACTAAATTTGGCAAAAGCTATTAGTTCTTTAGATTGTTGGTCAGAGCAGCAAGAAGAAAATTGGCAAACATGGGATATTAACAAATGTCGTGATGATTTTTTAAATGCAATGCATAACATTTATGATTTTCTTAATGAAAAAAAAAAAGAGCCATTAGAATTAGTTTCTAATATTTCAAAAGATTTAGATAACTCAGATAAATCTAGTATTTTTACACAAGATGCACAACAAAATATTTTACAAATAATATATTTTGATTTTGATAAATCTAATTTAACTGAAGTTAGTTTAAATGAAATTAAAACTTTTATTAATAAAAATAAAAAAACAATTAATAAATTTATAATAGTTGGTCACACAGACACTATGGGTACTAAACAATATAATATTAAACTTTCCTTTGAAAGAGCAGGTAGGGTTAGGGATATTCTTTTAAAACTTGGTATTAATAATGAAAATATAAAGATATTTGGAAAGGGTGAAAATGATTTAAGTGTAAAAACTAGTGACGAAGTTGCACATCCTGCAAATAGAAGGGCTGAAATTAGCCCTTTAAATTAGCTTCTATAAGTATATATCTTGGTGTATTAGGATAATCAAATTTCATGTACACTAAAACAACTAATAAAATTAATATAACAGTTAATCCTTATTTTCTTGAAGATCAATCAGAGCCAGAAGATCTTCACTTTGTATGGGCTTATCAAGTTACAATTAATAATTTAGGCAAGGAAAGTGTGCAACTTAAAAATCGTTATTGGAAAATTATAGATTCAAATGGAACAAAGCAGGAAGTTAAAGGTGAGGGCGTAGTCGGAGAGCAGCCAGTTCTTAATCCAGGCGAAAAATTTGAGTACACTAGTGGAACCCCTTTATCAACACCCTCTGGTTTCATGGAAGGTCATTATGAGATGGAAACAAAGAATGGCTCTAAATTTGAAGCTTCAATACCCCAATTTTCATTGGATAGCCCTTTTATTATTTCTAACAAATTAAATTAGTAAAATTTTTTTATGCGAGATTTTCGTTCTATCCTAAATATTATTGGTTTGCTTTTATGTATAGAAGCACTAGCTATGCTCATCCCAATGTTCACAGATTTGCTATACCATAATCAAGATTGGGAAAAATTTTTCTTTTCTAGTTTAATAACTTTTTTTATTGGGCTGGTCTTATATTTTTCTTTTAAAAAAGAAAAAGTCAAAATTAAAATTCGGCAAGCATTTGTTTTAACAATTTTATCCTGGATTATAATAGCTATTTTTTCATCACTTCCATTTGTTTTTACTACAACAAATTTAGATTATACTGATGCTTTTTTTGAATCAATAAGTGGAATAACAACAACTGGTGCAACTGTTCTTAGTAATTTAGATAATTTACCAGAAGGTATTTTAATTTGGCGCTCTTTATTACAATGGTTTGGTGGTATTGGAATTATTGTTTTGGCTATGGCGATTCTCCCAACACTACAAATTGGAGGTATGCAACTTTTACATATGGAGCAAGATGATCCTTATGAAAAAACTCTGCCAAAAATTAATCAATTTGTAATTGAAATTTTCTCTCTTTATCTTTTTCTAACAGCAATATGTGGTTTTTTATACTATTATTTTGGTATGGATGGTTTTGATGCTGTTGCACATGCTATGACAACCATCTCTACAGGTGGTTTTTCAACTCACAATCTTTCTATAGGAAATTTCAATTCAGTATCTATTGAAACTATAAGTGTTATTTTTATGATAATAGGGAGCCTCCCTTTTGTAGTTTATCTTAAATTTATACATGGAGATAGATCTTCATTATTTAATGATGATCAAATAAAATTATTTGCTTTTATAGTTTTAATTTTAATTGGATTAACTACAATTTGGCTTCAAAAATCATCTTTAAATCAAAACTTATTATATTCTTTTAGATTATCAATTTTTAATATCACCTCAATTTTAACTGGAACGGGTTATACAAGTACGAATTATAACACTTGGGGAAGTTTTGGTTTGGTTATTATGATAATCATAATGTTTATCGGAGGTTGTGCTGGCTCAACTACTGGGGGAATAAAAATATTTCGTCTTCAGTTATTGTTTCGTGGTGCAAAAACTCAGATTAAAAAATTAACACAACCTCATGGTGTATTTTTAACATCTTTTAATGGAAAGTCTGTGACAGAGGATGCTTTTAATTCAATAATGGGCTTTTTCTTTATGTATATATTTATTTTTGTTTTAGCATCTATGGCTCTCAGTTTTTATAATTTAGATTTTCTTACTGCATTTTCTGCAGCAGCAGCTGCAATTTCAAATGTTGGTCCTGGATTGGGCTCAATAATTGGCCCTTCTTCTAATTATAGCTCACTTCCAAATGGTGCGAAATGGATATTATCTTTAACAATGTTAGTAGGACGCTTAGAATTATTTACTTTTTTAGTATTAATATCAATTAGTTTTTGGAAAAAATAATTTAAAGAATGTAGGCTGACATATAAGTTTTGATCAATTCATTAGATTTGTTTGTAAAATCAAAAAGTGCATCGAAGATAAGAGTATCTATTATTCTATCCATTTCCATTAAAGAAATAAATTTACCAGAAGTAGTTGATCTTTTTGACGCTACTTTCGAAAGTACTAATATTTCATCATTATCGTTATAAAGAACATACTCTACTAAATAATTTATTTCAAATTTAAATATTGTTTTTTCTGCATATTTTTTAGCATCAGTATTAAGTATCTCTTCCTTAATTAAAGAAGAATCTATTATGTTAATAACTAATCTATTTTCAATTCCAATGGTTTTAAAATTATTTTCTATCCATTCTTTTAAATGATCTTTGGGAGATTTTTTTAAAGAATAATCTATATATGGATCTCTTATTTCTGCTTCATAAAAGTCATTGATTATTTTTTTTTCAGAAGTTACAATAATTTTTGGAAATTGATTGTAATCAAAAACAATTTTTTCTAAAATTTCAATTTGTTGACACGAAAAAACTACAAATAAAAAAATTATATATAATAATATATTTATTATTTTTTTAAAAATCTTCATGTATATTTTTATTTAGCTTTTGAGTAAAAAATAAAGAATGCTTTGTTGCACATACATTCTATTTTGAGCTTGTTGCCATACAACAGATTGTTTGCCATCAATAATTGAATCTGTTGCTTCTTCATTTCGATGAGCTGGTAAACAATGCATAAAAATAGCATTTTTTTTAGCATATTTCATAATTTGATCATTTATCTGATATTTATATAATATCTTTTTTTTATAATTGGAGTTTTTTTCTCCCATAGAAATCCAAACATCTGTCATAACACAACTAGAATCTTCAACAGCCTCTTTTGTATCTGAGTAAAAGATAGAATTTTGAAGATTCATTTTTTTTATAGTTTTTTTATTTGATTTTAAAATAGATTTAGGAATAGCAATTTTTAATCTAAATTTGAAAATTTCTGCTGCATGTAATAAAGAGACAAGAACATTATTAAAATCTCCCACCCAAGATATAATCTTATTTTCTATACTACCTATGCTTTCTTCTATGGTAAAAATATCTGATAAAATTTGACATGGATGACTATAATTTGATAAGCCATTGATTATGGGCAAAATATTTAATGAAGCAAACTTAGAAAGAGTAGCGTGATCATCATTTCTAATCATAATAAAATCAAGATATTGTGACATTACTTTTAATATATCTTTTTCGGACTCACGACTGCCAAAACCAATTGCTTTTGAATCTAGTTCAATAACATGCCCTCCCAATCTCTTCATTCCAATATTGAAAGATAATCTTGTTCGTGCTGATTGTTTTTCAAACAACATCCCTAGAGATTTAGACTTAAGCAATAAAGAATATTTTGTTGGATTTTTCTTAATTTTTTTAGCAAATAAAAGAATTTCACGTAATTCTTTTTTTTTAAAATCAATTAAATCTATAAAATGTTTAGGCATTAATTTTCTTTAATGTTTTTTTCATAATATAAATTGCTTCATCAATTTGAGCTTCTGTAACAATAAGAGGTGGTGCAAATCTAATCACGTTATCACTAGCTGGGATAGTTAATAAACCATTGTTAGTAAACAGTTTAATGATTTCTAAGTTATTTGATTTAGTTTTAATGCCTAATAATAAACCTGCTCCACGCACTTCAAGAATTTCATCAAAATCTTTTTCAAGTAATTTAAGTTTTTTCCACAAATATCTTGAAACTAAATCTACCTTTTCTAAAAAACCCTTCTCAAGTAATATTTTAATTACTGCTTTTCCAACCGATATAGCAAGAGGGTTGCCACCAAAGGTTGAACCGTGTGATCCTTTAACCATGCCAATGCATGCTTTGTTGCTAGATAAACAAGCACCTAAAGGAAATCCCGAACCAATGCCCTTTGCAACAGCCATTACATCTGGTTCAATGTTTGTCCACTCATAAGCAAATAGTTTACCACTTCTTCCAAACCCACATTGTACTTCATCAAGGAAAAATAATATTCCTAAATCATCACTAAGTTTTCTAATTTTTTCAATAAAATTTAAATCAGCAGGTCTTATTCCTCCCTCTCCCTGAATAGGCTCTAACATTATTGCGGCAGTATTTTCATCTACAGTTTTTTTTAGAATCTCAAAATCATTAAAAGCTATTTGAACAAAACCTGGCAATAAAGGTTCAAAAGGTTCAGAATATTTTTTAATTTTTTGAGCAGACAGAGCTGCGAAAGTTCTACCATGAAAGGCACCTTCAAAAGTTATAATATTTTTTTTATAAATATTTTTATGGTGATAATGAAAGCTTTTAATCACCTTTAATCCAGATTCAATTGCTTCTACACCAGAATTAGTGAAAAAAACTTTTTCTGCAAAACTGTTGTAACATAAAATTTTTGCATACTCTTCTTGTGAGCTATTTTTATAAAAATTAGATGTGTGCCATAATCTTGTTGCTTGATCTTGAAGAGTTTTGACCAATATAGGATGACAATGTCCAAGAGAATTCACAGCTATGCCGCCACCAAAGTCTAAATATTTTTTATTATCTGTAGAGATTAAATATGAACCTTTTCCTTCTTTAAATTCAATATTTCTCTCACCATAAGTTGGCATAATATAACTTTGAACATTTTTTTTCATAATAAATTTAATTTATGATTTTAGTTTATAACCTGTTTTGAACATTAAATAGCAAAAAAATATTAATACAAAATTGATAACAATTAATATTAAACTGCCAATTAATAATGAGCTATCCGATTGTCCCAAAAATGCATATCTAAATCCATCTATATTATAAAAAAAAGGATTAATTTGAGCAAATTTTTGCCAAAATTCTGGAAGTCGTGAAATTGAATAAAAGGTTCCAGACAAAAAAGTAAGAGGTAAGACAATAAAATTAGTAATCCCCTGTTGTTGATCCCATTTGTCTGCCCAAATTCCAACCATTGTTCCTAATGTTCCCATCATTAAACTACCCATGATCGCATAAAATATCAGAAGTGGTAGAGAGTGGATAGATAGAGGAATAAAAATAAAAATACCTAGAGATGTAACTATTCCACATATCAGACCTCTTGCAACAGAACCACCAACATATCCAAGAGTTAATTCAAAGTCTCCTAAAGGCGCCATTAAGATATCAACAATATTGCCTTGTGATTTTGCCTGTCCAATACTTGAAGCAGAGTTAGCAAATGAATTTTGCAGGATTGTCATCATTATCAAACCGGGTGCAATAAAACTAGCAAAAGAAATATTATTTATTGTTTGGACGGATCTAGATAAAGCTAAATTAAAAACTGCTAAAAAAAGTAGTGAGCTTACAGCTGGGCCAACTATAGTCTGAATACCTACTTTTAAGAATCTAAAAACCTCTTTTTTAAACAAAGACCATACTGAGAGGTAGTTTGAAGAAATCATAACAATGTTTATCTTAATAATATAATATATAATTATACAGATTTTAATAATATTGTAACTACATGAATAAAGAAACATCATTAATAAAATATGCTATTATTTATTTGAGCAAGTTTAGTTCAAGTAAGAAAAATTTGGAAAAAATACTTAAAAATAAAATTGGGAGAATGAAAGTTGAAAAAAAAGACAAATTTGTGTTATACAACTCTATCCCTGAAATTATTTTAAAGTTAGAAAATAATAAACTTATAGATGATAAAAATTATTCTTTGTCCAAAATTAGATCTTTGGCTATTCAAGGAAGATCAAAATTATTTGTTAAGAGTTATCTTGTACAAAAAGGGATTAAAGAAATTATTATATTAAATACGATAGAAGAATTTGAACATCAAAACCCTGGTTGGGAAAAAGAATCAGCAAAAATTTTTGCTCGCAAAAAAAATTTAAGCAAAGATCCTGAAAATAAAGAAAAAAATTTAAACAAAATGGCTCGAGCAGGTTTTACCTACGAATTATGTAAAAACACTCTAAAAATAGATTAAACTAATTCTTTAAATGAATTGTGCCTTCAAGTAATTTAGCAAATGACTTTGTAGTTTCAAATTTTTCAAAACTAATTTTTATTATTGCTGTAATAGGAGCGGCTAATAAAACACCTATAAAACCCCATATTATTCCCCAAAAAATCAAAGCTAAAATAATGGTTATTGGATGCAAACCAAGAGCTTTTCCAAAAATTTTAGGCTCTACGACATTGCCTATAATAAGATGAACAATAGCTGGAAGTAAAATAATAAGAATAACATAAGTTGGATCAGTAAATTGTAAAAAAGCTACTGGCAATGGAATTAGCACAGCTATAACCGACCCAATAACTGGTATAAAATTTAAAATAAACGTCAAAGATCCAAAAATTAGAGCAAGTTCTAAGCCAAGAAACCAATAAATTAATCCTGTCAAAATTCCTGTAGCTGATGATGTAATAAACTTTATAAAAATATATTGTTTTACATGCTCAATAATCTCATTCCATTCTGGTGATGTATTTTTAGATTTTTTGCCTAACAACAAAAATAAAGTCATAATTATAACAAGAAATAATTTGGAAATAAAATTAGCACTGTTGCTTAATATTTTTGAAGCCCAATCTAAAAAAGGTAAATTCGAAAGTGTGTTTCGAATCATATCTCTATCAACAACTACATCCAAATCCCTAAGCTTACTAATTAAAATATCAATTAATGTTAAAACTTTACTGTTATACTCATCTGCAGATTGTAAAAAAGTTGCTACTGAGCCTACAATCAAAGGAACTATAATTATAAATAAGAATACAATTAGTAAAAGACTTACAAAAACAGCAATAATTCTGTGAACACGCAGGCTCTCAATTTGAAAATCAATTATAGGATCAATTAGTATTCTAATTAATAATGCCAAGACAAAAGGTATCATTATAGGCTTTGTAAAATTAAGAGCGAAAGCTACTGCTACTAATGCCAAGATTAATAATGATATTGTTATAAATCTATTGTTTTCTATGTTACTTTGATTCATATAATTTTACATTTGTTCTTATAATAAATTATTTTTTTGGATTAAAAATTTCCGGTTTTTCACCAGGCAACGATTCAACATAAATTGATTGACTTGGAAATGCGAAACTGGCTTTATTATTTTCAACAATTTGAATTATTTTAACGGCAAGCTCCTCTTTAATTTGAAGATATTCGCCCCAGACATTAGTTTGAGTAAAAGCCTGAATAAGCATATCAATTGAGCTATCAGAAAAACTGTCAATACGAACGTAAAAACTAGTATGTTCATTTTTAGCAAAATTCTTATTATTTAATATTAGGTTAGAAATTTCATCTCTAATTTTTTTTAATTGATGGGTTGTTGTTCTATATTCCAATCCGATTAACCATCTAATTCTTCGATGATGTCGCCTTGTATAATTAGTCACTGATTGTTCGGCAAACTTATAATTTGGCACCATTACAGGGGTAGAGTCAAATCTTCTAACTAACGTCGATCGGAAACCTATTTGTTCAACCACACCCTCTACTTCTCCAGAAACTAAAATTACATCTCCTATTGTAAAACGTCTTTCCATTAAAAGCATTATTCCAGATATTAAATTTTTGAATAAATCTTGAGCACCTAAAGCTACTGCAACACCAAATAAACCCAAACCAGCAATTACAGGACCAACTTTAATTCCCCACAACTCAAGAATGGCAACTACGCCCAAAATAAAAATGAGAATTTTTAATCCTCTTAAGGTCCAATCAACGAGAGGTTTTGAAATTTTTTCTTCAAATTTTTTAATAAGAAAAGAAAAGGGAATTACTAACTGATGCAATAGCCAAAAAATGAATATTGTGATCAATGTTCTATTTATCAAATCTATAAATCCCTGAACTTCACTTGAAAAATCTATATAAGAAGATGCAATAAAAAAACCTAGTACTACTGGAAGAAACTTTAAAGGACCTTCAATTACTTCAACAATAGTATCATCAAGCTTATTCTGTGATTTAATAACAAATGAATTCAACCTTTTAATTAAGAAACGCGCAAACAATCTTCTAAGAACATAAAAAATCAAAAAAATAATTAACCCAATAATTATTTCTGAAACATTGATACCGAAGATGCCTTCAGTCCATATTTCATAAAATAGCTCTAAAAATTGATTGAATGCTGACATTTATACTCTATGTTAATAATAAAAAAAATGTCATACCATGAAAAACATAAAATTATTTCTATTTTTACTTATTTTTTTATTAATTTGTAATAAAGCTATGAGTAAAGAGAATGGGTCAATTTATGACTTTAATTTCATAAATATTGATGGAAACCTTGTTAATCTCTCTACATTTCAAGGTAAACCGCTTTTAATTGTTAATACGGCTTCAAGATGCGGCTTTACCCCACAATACGAAGGTCTGCAGACTCTATTTACTGAATATCGTAAATCTGACCTCACAATTATTGCAACAACATCTAATTCTTTTAATCAAGAATATACAAATCCAGAAGATATAAAAAAAATCTGTCTACTAAATTATGGTGTTGGATTCATTACATCCAGTCCAATGAATGTTAAAGGCAACAACCTCCATCCAATGTATAATTGGATTAAAAATCAATATAATAAATCACCTAAATGGAATTTTTATAAATATTTATTTGATCGTAATGGAAAATTAGTTGATTCTTGGTCTGCTATGACAAAACCTAATAGCTCAAAAATTACTTTAAAAATCGAGCAATTAATTTAAAAAAAAGAGCCGCATATAGCGGCTCTATAAAATAAATTATTTATTAGTAATTACATCATGCCGCCCATGCCGCCCATGCCGCCCATGCCGCCGCCGCCCATGCCGCCCATATCAGGCATTGCAGGAGCAGTTTTGTCTTCAGGAGCGTCAGCAATCATTGCTTCTGTTGTAATTAATAAACCAGCAACAGAAGAAGCATCTTGTAAAGCTGTTCTAACAACTTTCGTTGGATCTATAATACCTGCAGACACAAGGTTGCAATATTTGTCAGCTTGTGCATCATAACCCCAGTTCAAATCTTTACTTTCACGAACCTTACCGGCCACAACTGCACCATCAACACCTGCGTTTTCTGCAATTTGACGAAGAGGATGAAAAAGAGCTCGTCGAACAATATCTACGCCAATTTTTTGATCGTAATTTGCAGTTTTAACTGAAGAGAGAGCTTTTGTTGCATATGCTAGAGCTACTCCACCACCTGGAACAACGCCTTCTTCAACAGCTGCTCTTGTAGCATGCATAGCATCTTCTACGCGATCTTTTTTCTCTTTCACTTCTACTTCAGTAGCTCCGCCAACTTTAATAACGGCAACACCGCCAGCAAGTTTAGCAAGTCTTTCTTGAAGCTTTTCTTTATCATAGTCTGACGATGTTTCATCAATTTGAGATCTAATTTGATTACAACGACCTTCTATGTCTTTTTTCTTACCAGCCCCCTGGACGATTGTTGTGTTTTCTTTATCAACAACAAGTCTCTTAGCTGTACCAAGCATATCAATAGTCACGCTTTCCAGCTTAATACCTAAGTCTTCACTAATCACCTGTCCACCAGTTAAAATAGCAATATCTTCTAGCATAGCTTTTCTTCTATCACCAAATCCTGGAGCTTTTACCGCAGCAATTTTTAAACCACCACGAAGCTTATTAACAACAAGTGTTGCTAGTGCTTCACCTTCAATGTCCTCAGCTATAATTAACAATGGTTTAGTTGATTGTACGATTGATTCTAATAGTGGAAGCATTGGCTGTAAACTTGATAATTTTTTCTCATGCAAAAGAATCAAACAATCACTCAATTCAGTAATCATTTTTTCAGCATTAGTTACAAAATATGGAGATAAATAACCTCTATCAAACATCATGCCTTCTACAACATCCAATTCTGTTTCTAAGCTTTTTGCTTCTTCAACAGTAATGACACCTTCTTTACCAACTTTTTGCATTGCGCTTGAAATCATTCTTCCTACTTCTGCGTCACCGTTAGAAGCAATCGCACCAACTTGTGATACTTCTTTATCAGTTTTAATAGGTTTTGATCTTTTTTGGATTTCATTAACAATAGCATCGGTTGCTAAATCAACTCCTCTTTTTAAATCCATTGGATTCATACCAGCTGCTACAGATTTCATGCCTTCAGTTGCAATTGCTTGAGTTAATAGAGTCGCTGTAGTAGTTCCATCTCCAGCTAAATCATTTGTTTTATTAGCTACATCTCGAACCATTTGGGCTCCCATATTTTCAAACTTATCTTTAAGTTCAATTTCTTTAGCTACTGTAACACCGTCTTTAGTAATTCTTGGAGCGCCAAAAGATTTATCAAGAACAACGTTACGTCCTTTTGGTCCAAGAGTCACCTTAACAGCATCTGCTAATTTGTTAACACCAGTAAGCAATTTAGCTCTGGCGTCAGTTCCAAAAAATATATTTTTTGCAGACATTTTTTATTCCTCTCTTAAATATTAATTATTTCTTTTTTTTACCTGAAGTGATGATTCCCATAATGTCAGATTCTTTCATTATTAGATATTCTTCACCGTTCATTTTTACTTCTGTTCCAGACCATTTTCCAAAAAGAATTTTATCTCCTTTTTTTACATCTAAAGGTTCTAATTTACCGTTTTCATTTCTTGATCCAGAACCTGTTTCCAGAACTTCACCTTCCATAGGTTTTTCTTGAGCCGTATCAGGTATAATTATACCTCCAGCAGTTTTTTCATCAGAAGCCACTCTTTTTACAAGGACTCTGTCGTGTAATGGTTTAAAATTCATATGTTTCCTCAAATTAAGTTATTGAAAATTAATGTTTTTTTTTAAGCACTCTATACTATAGAGTGCTTGTCATGTAATCATTATTATAATCTATTCAAGTCTTAATTATAAAATATTTAAAAAATTATCAATTGGATATATTAAGTATAATTAAAAATGAGATTATTTATTGATACATTCGCTAAAATACTAGGTTTTTTAACAGCTATAGTAGTATGCATTTTTTTAATAGTTTTCTTTTTAAGCTTCATAAATAGATCAGATCAAGATTCAAACTTTATATATTTTGATGGAGATAAAAAATCAGATAATAAAATTGCAGTTATAAAACTTATTGGTCCAATTGTCTCTGAGCCTTTAAATTTTTATAACATTCGGGGACTTGGGAATATTAAGGCTATTTACCCTTCCTTAATAAAAGAATATTTAAATGAATTAACTAAAAAAAATGTCAAAGGATTAATAATATCAATTAATTCTCCAGGAGGATCTGTGTCTGCTACTAACACTATTTATAATTTATTTAAAAAATTTAAAATACAAAACAAAATGCCTTTATATTTTCATTCAACAGATATGTTGGCATCTGGAGCATATTGGATTTCTTTATCAGGTAATAAAATATTTGCTAACTACGGAACACTAATTGGAAGTATTGGAGTAAAAGGACCGGATTGGATTTATTATAATACTCCTACATCTTTATCTTCTGGGTTTTTAGGAAAATCTGTTGAATCCCAAAATGGTATTAAATTATTTTCTAATATTGCTGGAAAATCAAAGGATATATTAAATCCATTTAGATCTCCAAGTGAAAATGAAATTTTACAACTGCAAAATATGGTTAATGATATTTATAATGATTTTGTAAATTTAGTTTCAATTAATAGAAAATTAGAAAAGAATATAATTATTAACGATATTGGGGCTATGATTTATGACTCAAAAAAAGCCAAAGAGAATTATTTAATTGATGGAATAAAAAATTTAAATGAAATTATCACAATAATGGTAGATGAATTAAATCTAAAAGATAATCAAATTATTATAAATGGTAAAAAAAATAATTTTAACTTAAAAAATTTAAATATAAAAGTTCATTCATCAAAGATTGTATATTTTGAAAACTTAATAAATAGCAAATTTTGTGACAATATAAAAAATCAATTAAGTGTTGCTGTTATTAATAATTTTAATGTTAACTGCTAAATTGACAAAATTTCACTAACTTGATCCAATCTTATTAAAAGGTTTTTATAATAATTACTTTCATTCAATACTTTGTTGTTAATCATTTTTTTTGATTTTTTTTCAAACTTATCTAAATTAACAGAGTCAGCCTCTATACTAGTGTAAACTAAATCTAACTCATCGCATATAGAACTATATCTTTTTTTAAAAATATCTTCATATTCAAAACTATATTTAGGAGATATTTCAACAATTTTAGTTCCTGGAGAGCAAAAAACAATATTTGCCAAACTTGAACCAGAAGGACTTACAATAACTTCAGCATTTGAAAATAATTCAATTTGCTGAAATATATTAATATTATTTAAATCTATAATTCTAAAATCATTTAACTTTAGCTTATCTATAACATCGCTTTCATTAATTAAATTCCGATAAGAGGAACTACGTCTACTTAAATAGATTTTTTCTTTTTTTTTCTTTTTATTAACTTTTAAAGTGTTTAAAATTTTTATTGACTCATTATGTTTTAAAAATTGTGGAATTTCTGAATCAATAAAATGATAAAAACCATCATCTAAAAAAATAAATTGTATTTCAATTTTCATTTGATTACAAATTAATAAAATAAAATCTCTAAATTTATTTGAAAAATTTCTATGGACTACTAATTTTACTTTTTTACTGTTAAGAAAAAATATTCTAGGAAAAAATGTTATTAAATTTCTATAATAATTATTTCCCGGGCTGGATCCCAATAAGAAAATATTTGTCATTTTTTTAAAGTTTTTTTTGTTTTTATCAAAATTACGCATAAAGTCTTTTGAGTAAAAATTTTCATATTTTCCTTTATCTCCCCATATAAATACATCTTTAAAAGAAAAATTTTCTTTAGTTATTGGAAAATAATTATATGAATCTAAATAAAAATTATCTTTTAAAATATTGCAATTGATATTAAGCTCATTATGCTTGACTGAAAAAAATTTTGAATTTAATTTTGAATCATTAAAAATATCGTTTATATTTTTATTTACTATATTCATATATATCTAGCGCGCCCGATAAGAGTCAAGCTCCTAGTCTCTAGATCTGTAGTCTATCGTCCGGGCACTAGATTGCAATATATATACGGAATTACGGGGAAAATCATTAGTTAATTGAAAAAAAATGACTTCGAATTGCGACAAATAAGAGACACGAAAATTAAAGTAAAGAAAGCATGTTGCCATCTCCTTCGGCAAAATTATATTGATAAAAATCTTTTTTTTCAACCCATTCTAAATCTTCATGTTCATTAAGCTTGATAGTGCCACTTTCTTGAGAACATAAATAATAGTGCAACACGATATCTATTTTTTCATCTTTGTATTTTTCTTCTGTAATTTTTTTGTGTATATTAATTGTGATATTTAATTCTTCTTTTATTTCCCTAGATAAAGCTTCTTGAAAAGTTTCATTTTCATGTACCTTTCCTCCCGGAAATTCCCATTTTAAGCTTAAATGTTTATTTCTATTTCTTTGAACAATTAAAAAATGATTATTTTTTTTAATAATAGCCGCAACTACATTAGTCATTCTTGATCCAATAAATATTTATTTGCAAAAATAATAAAATTATCCCAGTCGGCTTCAGTAATATCATGTTGTCCTTCTCGAATATAATATCCAATTCTACTATTAATAAAGTCTCCATTTTTTGGAATTGTATTTGTCTCTAGTCCCTCTACATTTAAGAAATTATAAATTCTGCTTGCGTGTTTTGCTCCATAAAATTCACCTACAGGATCAGATAAAGGGTCTGTTGCGGCGCTTGCTATTAATAATGGTCTTGGGGCTATTAATGAAAGTAAAGTGTGTTGATCAAAAGGTAAATTTTCTTCTTTATGATTAAACTTATTTGCATTTTTACACAACCAATGTGGGTAACGTTTATTCATACTATAAATTGTTTCTCCAATTTTTCTTCTCCATATAGTTGGCCCTCCATTTCCAGCATTACCTGAAATGGTTAAAGCAAATCTTTCATCAAGAGCAGAAGCCCAAAGAGCTGCTTTTCCTAAACGTGACAAACCAAAAACTGCAACTTTTTTTGAATCAATATCTTTATCTTTAATAAAATAGTCCATGCAATAACTTAGACCAGAAGCCCAGGCACTGATAGATCCCCATTCATTAGGTTTTGGATAGGTTTGATTTTTATTATAAAAAAATTGATGAATGCCATTTTGAAAGCCATCATCATAATCAGGATCAATATCACCATAATAAAAAGTTGCAATACCATAGCCATTTTTTAAAATCTTTTCTAAAGGCCATCTTGAGCTTGAAATACCTCTTACTTCCTCAGGATTAAAATCAAATATTTTAGCTTGAGCAAAGCTATTGTGAATTGCTACATTTAAATATTGTTTTGAAGAACGTAAATCAATTGGAATATATGCAGTTGCCTCATATAAATCTAATTTTTTTGAATATATATTAAATTGTATCCTGCCTATCAAATCATTTTCAAAATAAATTCTTTCACCTCCATGGACAATTCCTTCATAACCTCTATTGTCTTCTTGTAAATCTGCATTTAATATTGAGTCTCTATCAAATCTTATTTTTGATAAATATTTTTTCATTTTATTTTTCTTTTGGTAATTAATATCTGTTTCCAAAATAAGCCTTTTAGATACTGGAGTTATATGACTGTTGGAAATTGTATGATTTCCAAAAAAATTCATACCCAAAAATGTTGGGCAAGGTTTTGATGAATAATTTGGTATAAAAATTAATAAATCAATAAAAATTTCATTATTGAATTCAATTCTAATTTCTTTTTTTGTAGCCAGTGAATTCAAAAATTTTTTATCAATTGATTTAGTAATAATTTTAAAATTTTTAAATTTTCCAGGAATTTTTCCATATAAATTATCAGAAAAAGAATTAATTAATTCTTTTCTCTGAATTTTTTTCCATTCCTCTGTGCTTATAATTTTAGTACCTTTTTTTGATGTTAAAGGATCTGGCAAAATATAATTAGGTACTTTGTCTAAATCATAAGAAAGATCGAATTCATCATATCCCTTTAAAAACATATTTATATTAATTTATCTTAACGTAAGAGAATTACAACAAATTAAAGGGAGGGTTGTTCTCCGTGCCGTGCGTGCCGTGTGCTAAAGAATGCTCAACATTCCTTGTGGTTGGTGGTAAGGGTTGTTCAAAAAAACAACCGCCTAATCACAACGATCAAGCCAATTAAAAATCTTTCCTTTCCCATATTGTTGCCATAACCACTCCATTTCTGAAAGTGTACTGTTACAGAACTGTTACAAATGAGAAAAAGGGGTCTGTAACACTTTAACTTTTTCAAACTATATATGGCGCGCCCGAGAAGAGTCGAACTCCTAACCTCCAGATCCGTAGTCTGGCGAAAGATCCTTTAGAGAAATAAAATTGAGGAATTGCAGGAAATTTAAAATGGAGAATTACAGTTTTTGAATGTGAAGGGAATCAAAAAGGAAACTTTTTTTAATATAAAAATTTTGATTTTGAGTTACATGAATATGAGCAATATTTAGCTGTATTTATCCTGGCTCTTAATACAACAAAATCTTTTTTACATAATAAACATTTTTTAATAACAGGACCTCCTTTCCAGTTATGATTTCTTGATCCCACAAACTTTTCTTTTAAAGATTTAGATAAATTAAGTTTATGTTGATCAGAAAATATCCTGCCTTTTTTACTAGCATGCCCTCTTCCTAAATCATTTTTAAGCTTAATTTTATACCTATGAATTAATTTATGAATTACAGTTTCCCCACAGTTAAAATGTTTAGCAATTTTAGCCATACTCATTTCTTGGTACATTTTACTTAAAACTTCTTTATCTATTATAACAGTTGGAATTGGAGCAGATCCTCTGGTTTTAATATTTAACTCATGTAGTTTTCGTCTTACAGTTTCTTCATTTACTTTAAAAATAACAGAAATTTTTTTACAACTAAGCTTTTGATCTATGTAAAGTTTTTTTAATTTAGCTATTGGAGGTTTAAATTTAACAAAAGATTTTTTTACTGTTACTGTTTGTTTTTTTAGTTTTTTTTGCTTATTTTTTATCCATAGTGGAAAATCAAATGGGTGCAATTGCTCATGGTGCTTTGCACATAAAGTGATACCGTTACTCAACTCATGTCTCAATTCTGGAAATTTAGCATAACTTTTTATATGGTGAGCATGAAGACCAATTTTTTTATTACACCCTTTTTTTTGACATTTAAAATTATCCCTCTGTCTAACTAAAAAAGACCATTTTCTAGATAAAGCGCTATTTCTCTCTCTTGCTGAATCAGATATTTGCCCCCCTTTCCAATTAGGGTTTTTATTTCCAACAAATTTTCCTTTCTTAGCTATGCTAAGTTTCTTTTTAGTTTCATCAGGTAATTTTTTTCCTCTCCAAGTGTGCCCTCTGTCTCTAACTTTAATTTTATGTTTTTCTAACCAGCTGTGAACAGTGCCTGGCTCACAACCAAGCTCATTTCCAATTTTTATTGTTGATAATTTGCCTATTATATATTTGTTATAAAGCCATTTTTTATTTCTTAACTCTGGAAATAATTGTTTTCTTTTTATTCCATATTCTAATAATCGTCTTTGGATTGTTCTAGGTGAAGTATTGAAAAGGGAAGACAATTGTTTGTGAGTTAGATTTTCCTGTAAATATTTTTTTTTAAGGTTTTGAGAATTTAAAATCATTATTTTTTTTAAATTACATTTTCCTTTAATAAGGATTATTTACAAATTCCTGTTTGAACTCTCTCAAAGGAAGTATCTGTATCAGCAATAAATATTTCCCAACCATTATTATTCATTCTGTTAATATCAATTGTTGAGGGTAGCTCTGAACTTGGAAAGAAAAGTCCTATTTTCATATAATCACTATTTTTTGTAAAAAATACCTCTTTGTCTAGCTTGCCAAATCCATAAGGGTGACCAGCTTCAAAATATATTTTTCCAATATAATAAACTTCTGAAAGAATATTCCCTCCAAATGTAAACTCTTCTTGTTTGGTGGTGGTTATGTATAGCTCAGTCTCCTTTCCTATATCTACAAGTAAAGAATATTTTTGCTCTCCAAAAGTATCACTATTTAAAGTCATGTTACAATTAAAAACTTCAGCAAAAACACTCGTTGTAAATAAAAATATAATTATAAAAAATAACTTTTTCATAACGATTACCCTACCACTAACCTCAAAGAATGTTGAGTGCAAATCAGTATTTCTGAATACGAAAGGCGACTAAAAGGAGACTTTTTTTAATTTATACTTTTTAGAAATTAAGTTTTTGACAGATTATATGGCGCGCCCGAGAAGAGTCGAACTCCTAACCTCCAGATCCGTAGTCTGGCGCTCTATCCAATTGAGCTACGGGCGCTTTTTAGTTTTCCTTACTTTTTTTACTTATTAGAATTACTAAATAAATTTGAGTACTACATGGGTACCACAAACTAAATTATATTTTATCATAACACTTAAAAAGTTAGTAGAAAAAACCTTATAAAAATACTGTGTGAGAAATTCCTCTATATACACTTGTATACGAGTTTAGGCCTTGCATAAAAGAGTTGATTTAATACCTAGCAAACTTGATGCATAAGCTACCCCTTTACCATGGCTGCCCACTGAAACTGCAATGACACCTCAATTTTTCTGTTCTTCAGATAAAGATAGCAACTTGTTTATTGCTCCAAATGATCCTGTTATCTTAAGGGACTCTAATTTAGCTTGGCAGTTCTGCTTTGAAATAAAACTCTCAAACAGAAACAATTTAATTAGACAACTATTATTAATATAAACTTTTTTAAAATTAAGTGATAATGATATTGAATGTTTAAAAAAATATTATTAATTTATTTTTTTATATCATTTTTTTTTCCTCTTTATAGTAATAATATAGGATCTGATACAGGCTATAAAATACCTAGGTTTGTCTCTACAAAGTCAAATAATGTTAATCTAAGAATTGGTTCCAGCACAACATATCCTATGATTTTAAAATATACGATCAAAAATATACCGCTTGAAGTGATAGATGAATATGATGCGTGGAGAAAAATTATTGATATCGAAGGTAATGAAGGATGGATTTTCAAAACACTCCTAAAAGGGGATCGCTTTGCAATAATTAATCAACCTTATGAAGCCGTAACAAAAATATTTAATAAACCTCAAGGAAAAAAAATTGGAGAAATAGGAAAAAATAATATTGTCAAAATTGATAAATGTTTAAAAGAGTGGTGCTATGTTAAACATGATCTAGGAAAGGGCTGGATTAATAAAATTAATCTATGGGGTGTTTATAAAAATGAGGAAATAAATATTCCATTTTATCAATATTTAATTGATCAAATTTGGAAAATAAATTGATCGCTAACAGATTTTCATAAATTAGTTTTTTTGTCATTTTTTTAGAAGTTTAAATTAATGTCAATTGGGTTAGGTATGATGACCTCCAAAGCAAACTATTAGAGTAAAATTCTCATCATATTTATTAGTTAGTTGGAGTTGTTCTTACTAAACTTATTTATATTAATGTCATCACAAGAGCATCTTATGTGTGTCCAAATACTATTTACGTAAATCAAAGGGTAAAAAATTGGCTGGGCGGTAGGATTCGAACCTGCGAATGCCGACTCCAAAAACCGGTTCCTTACCGAAAGGCGCGTGAAGAATGTTTGTGTTGCTTGAGTTTATTTTTTTAGAATTGTAAATACCTAGAGTGCAAGTGGGGAGTATGCGTTGCGAAAAATATTATAGTTTTTTATCTAGATTATTTTAATAAACCTAGTTTGTAAAAAAAGTTTTCGTTAGATAAATACCAACTGCTGAAGAAAATCCTGTCAACAATCCTCCCCAAATCATATCTATCCAAACAATACTAGCTGACCAATTTTTTACGGTTGCCATATTTGTAAGATTATAAGTACCGTATGCAACAACACCAAAGACAACACCCGTCCAAAGCGCTTGTAAAATAGAATCATTAGCAAGTGCAGGTTTAAGAATTATTAAAGCTAAACCTATCATATAAATGATATAAAATAAAACAGCAGCCCACATAACAGGTTTATCTTTTAAGAGATCCCCCAAGGCAGGTCTATATAACGACTTGACAGTAATGGAGAGCCAAAGAACATCTATTATGAGAAAAATAGTAGATACAAAGATAAATGAAATGATTAATAATTTTGTCATATTTATTTTTAGTGCATAAATTAATTTATTGTTCTTTCAATATATTGAATAATATTATTTTTTCTTATATAAAAAGAATATAACGTTAAAAATAGCCCCCAAAAAATTATCATCATAGTTATGGCTAGTGATAAATTACTACTTTTTGCAATTCCCAATGGAATACCTAAATAATATGTTGGCGGTGCAAATAAGGATCCCATAAAAAAAGCAAGTATAGGACGATTTTTTAAAAAAGAGAGAATATTTACAAATAAGGTAGAAAAACTTGGCCATAAAATCAGAAACCAGATTGGTAAATAACCAACCATGATGTTGGATTTAATTGTAAACAGCTCACTAAAGCCAAGAATGCTATCAAATAGATATCCAATTAAAGAAAAAACAAAACATATTTTCAATGCTCTTAGTTTATAATTAACAGAATAGAAAAATATAGTTAAGTATAAGACTCCCATAACTAAACCTGCCAAGGAAATATTATAATATTCCCCGAAGACACAGAATATCCATGTTAATTGGTAACCTAGAAGTGTTAAAAAAATATTTTTAGCATTTACTTCCATAAATTTTACAGTTTTAATAAAAAATGAGAAACATCAGTTGCTTTAGTGATAAATCCAACTTCGCAGTAAGAAAAATAATACTCCCACATTCTTTTAAATCTTACTGAATAGCCTTGCTCTTCAATGAGGTGCCACGCATTTTGAAATTGTGCATTCCATATACTCAATGTATTTGCATATGAATTACCAAAACTATTAAATTCATTTAATTTTAAACCTAAAGATGTAGCTGTTTGAAAAATTTGTTTTTTTGACGGAAGAGCACCTCCAGGAAAAATATATTGTTGAATGAAATCCGGATTTTTTTGATATAATTCTCTTTTATCTTCACTGATTGTAATAATTTGAAATGTGGCTAAACCATTATCATTTAAACAATTCTTTATTTTTTCAAAATAAACTGGCCAATATTTTTGACCTACCGCTTCAAACATTTCGATTGAAGAAATATAGTCATATTTTCCTTTGATATCTCTGTAGTCCTTAAATTCAACTGTAACTTTTTCGTTCAAACCTTCCTTGCTTATCATTCTTGAAGTATACTCAAATTGCTCTTTGGAGTTTGTTATTGCATTAATTTTTGTTTTGAAATTTTTTGCAACATATGAAGAAAAGCCGCCCCAACCACAGCCAACTTCTAATAATGTAGCCCTCTCATTCAATTGCATTGGTTCAATAATTTTTTGATATTTGTTTAATTGAGCCGTTAAAAGATCATCTGAAGGTAGTGAGAAGTATCCTGATGAATAATTCATAGATGCATCAAGCCAAAGTTCATAGAATTTATTGCCTAAATCATAATGATAACTAATGTTTTTTTGACTTTTAGATTTGGTGTTTTGATTAAGATAATTATTAATTTTACCTAATAGTTTATAAAACCATTTTCCTTGTATGTTATCAATGTAACAAGATTCATTTTGTTCGGCAAAAATTAAAAGATTTTTTAAATCATAAGTTGAAAAATCACCATCCATATATGATTCTGCAAAACCCACTACTCCTTTTCGCAAAAGCTTTTCTATCAATAGAAAATTATTAAGCTTAATATCTGCGTTTACTCCTTGATTACTACCCTTAAAATGGAAAATTTTACCTGATGGAAAAGATACTTTTAAATTACCATATTTTATCCTTTTAAAAAATCTATCAGTTACTTTTTCAACAGAATGGTTAAAAAAATTATTTAAATTTTGCATTTATAATTGTCCTTCAAATGAAATAGTGTCAATGGGCTTTTTTCTGCGGGAATAATACTTACCCCCTTTAAAAAAAATTTTAAAAGCCTGATAATGAATACCAAAAACAACACTAAAGGTCATTAAAGGGTTTTTAAAAAATGACTTCAAAATTGTCAAAGATGTAAAATATGTTCTTTTGCCAATTTGGGATGCAAAAAAAACTTTTTCACCCTTGGTGTTAAACTGCTCTATTAATAGTGATAATTTGTCAGAAGGAGTCCGTGTCGAAAATTTATAATAAGAATCCATTTCAATAAATGGAGATACGTAAAATATTTTTTTGCAACGATGCTGGTAGATTGTTTTTATTGAAAAATTTTTATTAGCAAAACAATATGTATGTTGCTCATTAGATGTATTTTTTACTTCATAAAGAATAGCAATTAAGGCATCTTGTTCAAAACAAAAAATTACCGATAATGGGTTAAACACATACCCAAGTATTCTTGGAAAGCAAAGTACACTAAACTTGAGATTATCATATTTGATAGAATTTTTGGATAATATATCTGTTACAAATTGTGTGAGTGATCGATGATCACGGTACCCATGGTCTTTTTCATAAAATGAAAAAATATTAAATTTGTTATATGAGAAGCAACTTATACTTTTATCTAAGGATTTTAATTCATCATAATAAACATAAAAGCTTATTAAAGAATACTTAAACCTATATTTGAATGGCAGTAATCTCTGGTGTATTACAGTATTAGAAAATAATTTACTTCTGTATTTGTTAGCCATTAATCTACAAATTGTAATCTATTAAAAAATTTTAATGGCCTATCCCAAGGTATTTTAACATCCAATAAATTAGCAACATATGCTGCTGATTGAATACCATCCTCATGAAATCCATAACCGCAGTAACTTCCACAAAACCAAGTATTCATATTTCCTTGAATTTCATTTATTTTTTTTTGCGCAGATAATGTTTCCAAACTAAAAATTGGATGCTCAAATGTTGTTTTGTCATAACAATAATTTGGAATATCTAAAGGATTAATTGATAAAAAGAAATTTTTTTTACACGGCAAATTTTGCAATAAATTCATCCAATAAGTAAGAGAAAAAGATTGATCATTATTATTTTGACCTTGAAAGTTCCAACTTGACCAAGTAGCTTTACGCTGTGGCATAAGCGTATTATCTGAATGTAAATAAGCATAATTTTTCGAATATTGAAATTTTGATAAAATTTGAATTTCATCTTGAGAAGGTGCTTCTAATAGGTTCAATGCCTGATCCGCATGAGTAGCTAAAATAATTTTATCTGCAATAAAACGCTCATTATCATTAAAAATAATCGTTATTTTATCTTTATCACGTAGTATATTTTTAACACATTTATTAACTTTATAATTGAATAAATTTTTTGAGACTATTGCTTGTATATATTTATGACTACCTCCCTTCACAAATTTCCATTGTTGTCGGTTTGTAAAATTAAAAAGTTTATGGTTATTAAAAAAATTAATGAAGGAAATTAAGGGGAATTTTTGCACTATATTTTTATCACATGACCAAATAGAAGAAATCATTGGATAAACATGAAGGTCTTTAATTTCTTTTGAATAATTGAACCTAACTAAAAAGTCTTCTATCGTATATTCATCCACATTTTTTAAAAAAGAAATTTTTTTACAATGATTATATAATTTTATAATATCCTTAAGTAGAAGCCAAAAACGCAGAGAAAATAAATTTTTTTTCTGTGCAAACAAAGCATTTAAATTACGGCTTCCGTATTCAAATTCTGGATCTTTAATTGATGTAGAAAAAGACATATTAGATTTATGAGTATCTATATTTAAGTATTCAAACAACTTAACCAAATCAGGATAATTGTTGTCATTAAATACAATAAAGCCCGTATCAATGTCATATAAAGCATTATTTTCTTCTAAAGTTTTTGTTCTTGTATGCCCTCCTAAATAATTATTTTTTTCAAACAAATGAACGTCATATTTTTTGGATAAAAATAAACTTGCACTTATTCCGCTTATTCCCGATCCAACTACAGCCACTTTTTTTCTTTTCATTTTTTTGAGTAATTGCGATATAAAAATTATAGGCCGGTAATTTTATTGATTAGGTAGAAGTAAATCGGATAAGGTAAAATTCTTGCAAGTTTCAGCATCCTCAAAAAGAAAAAAGGGAAGTTTATCTCAAATTTTTCAGTTTTTGTTAATCCGTTAAAAATTTTTTCAGCCGCAAAACTTGCAGGTTTAATAAATGGCATAGGAAAGGAATTTTGGTTTGTAGATATAGATTCAATAAAACCTGGGTTAATTACACTTATTCTAATACCTAGTTTTTTAAAATCAAAATATAAGCTTTCTGCAAGATTGATCAGACCTGCTTTAGTCATTCCATAAGCTCCTGCTGTGGGTAAGCCTCGATATCCTACGGGAGATGATACTATCGCTATATGTCCTTTCTTTCTTGCCCACATTTGTTTATGAAGAATTTCTATACAATTAAGAGTTCCTTTTAGATTAACATCAATTAATAAATTATAGTTTTGAATATCAAATTGTTGAGATTTATTTGGTGAATAAGCGGCAGCATTTAATAAGGCCAGATCAATAGGTGCGATATTTTTTTCAATATCTTTTACAACTTTATGAATTTCATCCCTTTTCGAAATATCACATGGAATGCTGTAAACTTCCTTATTAATAGAATTGTCTATAATCGATTTTTTAGTTTGATTAAGAATTTTATTATTTCTTGAACTAATAATAATTCGCCAATTATTTTGATTAAATTTCTTAGCTGTAGCTGCTCCAATTCCTGTAGAACCTCCTGTAATAAATATTGTTTTCAAATGTTAACCTAATAAAATGTAATGAATTATAATTCTGATCACTAAAAATATACTAAAAAAGATATAGGTTTTATTTTTAAAAAATCAACTACCAGAAATGTCGCAGATTGAGTATTTAGATTTTTTTTATCATTTTAAATATCAATCAAGCTTGAAAATAACAGATCTGTGACTAAATGGATTTCAAAAATAACTAAATTTAAATATGGAGTAATTTTATGGAATATTTTTTACAGGCTAACGATTATGTGGGAGTTTCATTTTGGTTGGTATCTGTTGCAATGGTAGCGGCAACAGTTTTTTTCTTATACGAAGGCATGCATGTCAAAGCTTCTTGGAGGCTTTCATTGCTTGTGGTTGGATTAGTAACCCTTATAGCAGGCATTAACTACTATTATATGAGAGGTTACTGGGTTAGCACCGGGGAATCTCCAATAGTTTATCGATACATTGACTGGTTGCTTACAGTTCCCTTACAAATGATAGAATTTTATTTAATACTTGTAGCTGCAGGCTTAGCCATTTCTTCAAAAATTTTTTGGAAATTATTAATAGGAACTTTAATTATGCTTCTTGGAGGATATGCTGGTGAAAATGGTTGGGTAACTCCTGGCCTTGGTTTTGTTGTTGGAATGGCTGGGTGGATATATATAATTTTTGAAATATTTAGAGGAGAATCAAGTATTATTGCTACAAAAAATGATTCTATTAAAAGTGCTTTTGCAGCATTGAGATTAATAGTAGTAGTGGGTTGGTCTATTTATCCTATAGGATACATATTTGGCTTGTTAGCTCCTATGATTGGATTAGAAACAATTAATATTAATTTTCTTAATATTACTTACAACTTAGCAGATTTTATTAATAAAATATTATTTGGCTTAATTATATGGAATGTTGCCTACAAAGATAAAGCATTAAATTAATTTAAAATAAGAGGAAAAAAGTGGCTGGGGCGGCAGGATTCGAACCTGCGAATGCCGGCTCCAAAAGCCGGTGCCTTATCGAAATGCGCAAAAAAAATGGTGGATTGCTTGAGTTTATTTTTTTAGAATTTTAAAAACCGGGTGCGCGAGTATACCATATGTGTATCCAAAATTTACCACCAACCGTGAGGAATGTTGAGAATTAATCACAATTTCTTTTGTTCCAAAATTTTCTATTAATTCGTGGTAAAGTAATGATAGTCTTGGCAATAACTAAAGGAGTGAATTTTTCTATATCTCCCACTGCCAAGACATAGTTTCCTTTATTATCCTTGTTGTAGACCTTAACATAATATGTGCCAGCATCAAAAATTTTTGTACTTTTAAAATCCTCACCGTATTCAGGACCGACCCAATACCATTTTTTTCCATATGGCTCATACCACTCCCACCACTGAAAGTTTTGACCATCAAGCTCTTGAATTAAATGAAAATCTTGATCCAATACTGCAAACGAAAAACGAGAAAAATCAAAGCAATCATCTATTTTAGGTACTGTTAATCCAGCATAGAAATTAAAAGGTTTTTCGCTGGAAATTTTATAAAAGTGATCTGCTCCATTTAGGGTTGAATATATAGCCTTGGAGATCTCGGGGTCCTTTATGACATATGGTTTACTTTGGCTCATTTCTTTTCCAGTGTTCAAAACGGGTTGGTGAGCAAGAGATGAAGTAATGGTAAAGAAAGGAACTACAGAAAAAAAAAATAAAGTAAATACATTAAGGAAAACATCTTTTACTCTTGTATCATTTTCAATAAATCCATATCCTTTGGTTGGATTAAACCACTTAATTTTTCCGTTAGACATTTATAGTCCTTTCTTGCCGTTTATTAAAATGTAGTGAAAAATATCTTAAAGATAATTTATAATCATTTTAATCATTACAAATATACTAAAAGGGATGTAGGACTTATTTTTATAAAATCAACTACAAGATAAAATTTATCTATTATTTTATTTTTCATTGCATCAATTTATACTACCACTAAGCATATAGAATGTTGAACAAAAATACGTTCGCAAGTGACGCCTATGTGACGCAAAACACATTTTTATTGAAAAGTTGTTAAAGAAATAATATTAAAGAGATAAGCATGAATTTAAACGCAAAGACAATTCTTAATCACAAAGTAGTTGCAGCAGTCAATTTGCTTTGGGCGATCTTCCACATTTGGATTGCCATAATAATAGATCAAGATTATTTGTTCTTGGCTGTTGTTATCGTATTCGTGCTGATATTCATAGGCACCTATAGGATTAGCGAGAACATAGCCCGGTATGTTTTCCTTGTAACTGGTTTGCTCTATCTCGTCCCCCTTTTTGAAGGCGTCATACCTTCATTGATCTCAGGTGAATTCAATGGGTGGTACTTGGCTTCAGTGATTTGGTTAGTCATCTTTGTGTGGACCTTGTTGGCTGGTACTGCACAATGGACTGGTCTCGGAAAATCTAAATCTGAGGCGTCTGAATGAAGCCATTTTACCCTTTCCAAATTATAATTACGATAAAAAAATAATCTTCAAAATTTTAACAAATTTTATCTTTCATTGATCAAGAGCTCCTCTCCTTTATAAGAATTTTTAAAATAATTCTTTTAAATTTTGTATTTCAACTTCCTGTTCAGAAATAAGATTTTCAATTTCATGAATTGTAAACTGATTAAGCTCAATAGATGGTTTCCTAACCTTTGAACATTTAATAGCTCCTCTTTTAGCTAATGTATATTTTCTTACAGACATTCCTAATGATGGTTGAAATTCATATCTTGCATAAGGCAAATAAGCATTAAAAACTTTTTTGGCTAACTTTTTTTTATTTTGTTTGAAAAGTTTGTATACATAAACCAACATTTCCGGAAAAGCAAAACCTGTCATTGAACCATCAGCCCCCCTTTCAAGTTCCTCCGTAAAGTACATACCTCCATTACCGCATAGAATACTCATTTTTTGTTTTGAGATAATTTCTGCATTGCGTAAATATGAAATCTTATCTAAGCCAGGCCAATCCTCGTGTTTTAAAATTTTTATGTTTGGAACCAATTCAAAAATTTGCAAAATAGTTTCAGAGCTAATTGAAACACCAGTTCCTAAAGGATAATCTTGAAGTACAATTGGAATGTCTTCAACCATTTCACCAATATTTTGATAATAATTAATTATCTGCTTATCAGTCCTTAAATGACTAGGAGGAGCTATCATTATTCCAGAAGCTCCTAGATCCATAACTTTTTTAGATAACTCAGAAATATTATAATAACCATTCACACTTATGCCAACAATACATGGTTTGTTTTTGATATTTTTAAGAACTTCCTTAACAAATATAATCGACTCATTTTCAGTTAGCTTTTGTTGTTCACCCATCATTCCTAATATGGTCAAACCATCAACGCCTTTGTCTAGATAGAAATTAACCATTGTTTCAACACTATCTATATCTAAATTACCAACTTCATCAAAAGGTGTAGCGGATATTACAAAAACACCTTTTGTATCTTTTGAAATCAAGGACATGTTTCTCTCCATTAAAGTTATAACATTTTAATAATAATCAAAAAAGTTTGAATTTCCTCTTGGTATAAACTGTCCTGTTTTTTTTCCTAAGAGAATTTTTTTTCCATCCCAAACACACTCCCCTCTTAAGAATGTTTTTGAAACCTGACCATTAAATTTACAACCATCAAAAGGACTCCAATTAAGTTTGTCATTTGCTTTTTTTGAGTCCCAAACTTGTTCTTTTGGTAAAAAAACACAAAAATCAGCATCTGATCCAACATTTAAAGAACCCTTTTGTGGCCATAAACCAAAAAATTTAGCAGGACGTTCAGAAAGAAATTCAGAAGTTATTAATTCCGGTTTAGGGTGTTTGTTTTTCTTTGCTACGGTATAAAAGCAAGGCAAAAGTGTTTCTAAACCTGGTATCCCTGGTCCTGCATCTAAAATCGAACTGGTGTTTTTATTTTCTAAAGGCCAACTTGAATGATCAGAACTTACAAATGATACTTTACCATCAGTTAATGCTTTCCATAAAGAATTGTTTTCTCCGTCTCTAATAGGTGGATTAACTTTCATTAGAGAACCAAGTTTCTCCCCATCTATTTTTGGATCAAACCATAAGTAATGAACACACAGTTCACCAGTAGCTTTAAATCCCTCATTTCTATAATTATTAACTATCTTAAAACCTCTACTGTGAGATAGATGAACTATGTGAGCATGAGCATTTGATAAAGCCCCTAATTCTAAAAAGTGGGCTGTAACTCCTAATTCAGCTGTTAAAGGCCTGCTTTTTGAATGAACAAAAATGTTATTATCTTTTATTTCTCTGTAATATGATAGTCGATCATTAACAATTTCTTGATCTTCGTTATGCAAACCTAGAGGAATATTCATTGAAGAAAGAAAATCAAACAAAGATAAAATTTCATTTGATGGTATTCTAGGAAATCTAGTTGGATGATTTTCTATTGAAGAAACTTTAATAGCAACTATACCCGAATCTATCATTCTGCCTACTTTAGAGGTTCCTTCCCCTGGAAGTATTGTCCCGTATAAAGCTATATCGCAAATTGCAAATTCTTTTATAGCTCTAATTTTTTCTCTCAATAAATCAATGTTAGTGATTGGAAAGGGATTATCATAAGGCATATCAACAATGGTGGTTATACCTCCACAAATTGCCGACCTAGAAGTAGATTCTATGCCCTTGAAGCCTAAATAACTACCTGAATGAGTTTGGCCATCAATCATACCAGGGAATATAAATGAATTGCCAAAATCAGAATGATTAATAGACAAAGAAAAATTTTTAATTTTGTCAACTTTAGCAATTTTTCCTGATTTAATTCCTATGCACCCATTATCTATAACTTTTAATGGAGTTACGACTCTTCCTGATATTGTTTTATCAAATTGCATTTAAATCATCTCTATCTCAATAATTAATTTTTAAATGCTTCTAAAATTGCTGTTTCAACAGGATCCAAAACCGTCATCTTTATATCTTTTTCTAATCTATGTTTATATTTACCCATTCCTGCACAGCCAAGTATTATTGATTTTGCATGATCTTTGTTTTTTAAATTTTTAGCAGTTTTGAGAATAGAATCATACGCGCCTTTATTATCTAAATCATTCACACCAAGACCAATAGAACGATCTCCAGCTAACCAATCAAAAAGACCCAATTTCTTTAAGTATTTTTCATGGCGAATTATAGAATTTTCAAGAATTGAAATAATGCCAAATTTAGAATTAAGATCTATTGATTTTTTATAACTTGCTTCAGCTATCCCGATTACCTTTGAGCCGGTCATTTTTTTAATTTGATTAAGTCCAGGATCAGAGAAACAAGCTATAATATAAATATCTGCTTTATTTTCTAATACAAACTCCTTTATTCTTGGAACAACTTCCTTAACGTGATCATCTGTCTCAATACCTATAGGTGATTTATCTAGCCTATTGCATAAAATTTTGTAATTTGTATTGTTTTTAAAATTTCTGAAACTGTCTTTTATTTTCTGAGTTACTCTACTTGAGCTGTTTGGGTTTAAAACTGAAATAGTTAACACAATAAATAAATTAATGATTTCCTAGTATACTAAACTATACTAATAAAATTTTACTAGTCAAAATATTATTTAAATTAATTTTTTTGTTATAATTGTTTTCTTTTTGGTTGCGTAGCTCAGCGGTAGAACGCTGCCTCCAGATAGAGGTCAAAGGCTTTGTTCACATCCTTTTCAATTGCATATCCTTCTTCATACATGACGCCAAAATTATTAAGAGCAAAGGGGTGTTTGTCTTCAACTGCAATTTTTGTAAAGTTATAAGCAATCTCAAAGTTCCTGTATTTACTATCGGTATAAAATTTCCATCCAAGAATGACCGCATTATAAGTGTGGTCTTCTGTGTAATAACCAATGACTGAATCTAATAATTTCTCTGCACTGGTTTGTTCTTTAGCATAGGAGGTTGTGGCACCAATAAGCAAAACAATGGTGAATACTATAGATGCAAGGAACAACAGTATTCGTATTATTAATGCCACATCTTATCTTTAAAAAAAGAATAGGGCTTAATCGTGGATTCAATGAGGTATTATTATGTATCCAAAAAATACCCCTCTTAATATTTGGGGGAATGGTGGTATAAATAAATTATGTTAGAAATATTAGAGTCACAAAAAGATTTTCTTGATTCTCACAAGATTCCCTTAAGTCAAGTTTTTGATGCCTCTGGTATGAGAACAAAAGATTATCAAGAATACATGAAAGAGTATGATTATGGTTACGCAGTTGGTGTAACTGCTTGTCAAAAAATGGGTCATACTTTAAGAGATGGACATGGTCATTGTGTTTAATGCAATCCCGCTAGCATAGGTTTTAGAAATAGATATTATGAGAATGGGTTTGTCTATTTAGCGGGCTCTATATCAAATAAAGTTATAAAAGTTAGCTTTAGAATTATTATCTCTTTATAGATTATCAATTAGAATACATGTAATATAACCTTGAATGTTACAAAATGATAAAAGGCCAACTTTTCTAGAAAATGTTGATATGATGGTTAGTGACACAATTAACCATATTAATATTGACCCTAATATAGCAAAAATATTAAAAACTTGTCGTTCAGTTCTTCAAGTAAAATTTCCAGTTAAAATTAAAGGTAGTATTCAAATATTTCATGGATGGAGAGCCGTACATTCTAATCACAGATTACCAGTTAAAGGTGGTTTACGATTTGCCACTAATGTAAATCAAGAAGAAGTTGAAGCACTAGCTTCTCTTATGACGTTTAAGTGTGCAGTAGTAGATGTGCCTTTTGGTGGAGCTAAGGGAGGACTTTTAATTGATCCAAAAAAATATGACGATGAATCATTAGAAAAAATAACAAAAAAATTTGCAAGAGAATTAATACGGAGAGGTTATCTTAGTCCCGCAAGAGATGTTCCAGCTCCAGATGTTGGCACATCTCAAAAAGAAATGGGGTGGATACTGGATGCTTATAAAAGTCTACGTCCGGATGATATTAACCATGTTGCTTGTGTAACGGGTAAATCAGTTGATCATGGAGGAATAAGAGGACGATTAGAAGCTACAGGTAGGGGTGTGTGCGAGGCTTTAAAAGAGTTTTTCCGTCATCCCAAAAGTGTCTCAGAATCAAATTTAAGTAGTGAATTAAGTGATCAAAAAATAATTATTCAAGGTTTTGGAAATGTAGGTCTAAATTCTGCAAAAGCTTTGTTTGAGAATGGTGCTAAGATTATTGGTATAGCAGAAAAAGAAGGGGGTATATATAATAACAATGGTATAAATATCATTGAATTAGAAAAATATCTCGAAGAAAAAAATACAATTTTAAAATTTCCAAATACAGAAACTATTAAAGTTTCTAAAGATTTATTAACTTATGAATGCGATATTTTAATTCCAGCAGCATTAGAAAATGCTATATCTTTAGAAAATGTTGAAGGCATTAAAGCTAAAATTATTTGTGAAGCTGCAAATGGACCAGTAACTTACCGTGCTGATAAAAAATTAAGAGAAAAAGGAGTTATAATTATTCCAGATATTTATGCTAATGCAGGAGGAGTGACCGCTTCATATTTTGAGTGGATTAGAAATACAAGTCATATTCGAATGGGACGTTTAAATAGAAGGTATGAGGAACATAGAGGTGAAACTATTCTAAAGGCAATCGAAAATATAGCAGGAAATAGATTGCCTAAAGATTTAATTAATCAATTGGTTCATGGAGCAAATGAAGAAGATATTATTGCATCAGGTTTAGAAGATACAATGCGGGTTGCCTTTCAAGATATATTAGAAGCAAAAGATAAATATAATTTAAAAAATTACAGACTATCAGCATATGCCATTGCTTTAAAAAAAATTGAAAAGTCTTATTTAGAATTAGGTATATAATTATTAAATAATAAATTATTAAAAATAATATTAGACTTTAGATTTTGAAATTATATTAATTTATTACTAACTGATTGAAAGTTTAATATAAGTGAATCACTATGTAGGCAAACAACTTCGCTTGCCTACATTCAGTTTCTACATTAAAAAATTATTTTTCAGGAGGCCATACAAACTCTGGACGAAGTCCTTCGCAAACTTCTCTCCCATCATCAGGTCTTGGCACATCAGTAGCCGGATCATAAAAGGCATGGTATGTGGGTGCTGGAAACCCCTCATCATATCCCATAATGTTTGGCACTATCACCCTAATCCGACCTAGTTTATCATCCAACATTATAGGTGTCCCACACTCTGAACAGGTACACAACTCCAAAGGTCCATCGGGATTTTGATCATTAAATGGTTGCTTGTTCATCTTTTGCGGATTATCGACCTCTAAGTCTCCATGATTAAAAAAAGCAACATGGGATGTAGGTTGTCCAGTTACTCGTTTGCAAACAGAACAATGACAAGTGTGATTATCGATTGGATCGCTTGAAGAATGAGTTTTTATATGATCACAACCACCGCTAAATTTTTCCGACATAATATTCCTCCTAGTTTCTTAATTGACACTCTGCAAATCTTATAATTTATATCTCTTTCTAAAAAGACATTTGATGTTAGTCGATTCATATTGGATTGCAAGTAATTAACATCTTCATTAGATAAATGTGAAAAATACGAGGAAAAATGGTTTGCAGGATAGTTAATTATATCTGAAAATAAGAAAAAAGAAAAAAAGTGAATCGGTAGAAGTTCTATTCCAACCTATTGGAGATGAGATAAAATTATTAGAAAAATATTAAACCTCAACATTCTTCGTGGTTGGTGGTAAGATAATTGTGATGAATATAATATGAGCATAACAGATGAGGGCCATTACGGACCAAAACAGCTAAATTTACTAAAGACTGTTTGGGGCGAAGGATTTCTTTCACCAGGAGGAACTGATGAAATAGATGAAGTCATGAAAGGGATTGATATATCTGGAAAAAATGTTCTTGATATCGGTTGCGGATGTGGCGGAGCTACAATACATTTTATTAAAAACCATGGCGCAAAATCTGTATTAGGAATTGATACTGAATCATTAGTTATTCAACGTGCTGAAGAACTTGCAGTAAAGTATGATCTTTCTAGCCTTACACAATTCCGTTGTGTTAAACCTGGTCCTCTTGACATTCCAGACGAGTCAGTTGATTTCGTGTTTAGTAAAGAGGTGTTTCTTCATATTTTGAATAAAGATGATCTAATAAAAGATATTTATCGAGTTCTTAAGCCTGGAGGTATGGTTGCTGTAAGTGATTGGATGCGGATTGATGATAATCCTCCTTCGATGCAAATGCAGGAGTATATTGCAGCAGAAGGACTTAATATGTATATGTGTTCACTTAAGCGTTATGAGCAAAGATTAAATAAAGTTGGTTTTATTGATATTGTAATTAAAGATCGTAATGCATGGTATCTTAGTAAAGCTAAAAAAGAACTTGCTGCTATTGAAGGACCGCTCAATAAACAAGTTATTAACGCTATCGGTTTAGAAGAAATAACTAGTGTTATCGATATTTGGAAAAAATTAATTGGTGTCCTTGAACTTGGAGAACATCGTCCAGGACATTTCAGAGCTATTAAAAAATAAATTAACCCCTCAACATTTCTCATGGTTGATGTTAAGATAAAATAATTTATGACTGATACTCTTCCGAAGATTAGACAATTTCTTGAAAGTACGAAGTTGGAGTTTGAAGTTATGGATTGCAATCCAGAACTTGCGGATACCTATATATTTTGTAAAGAATACGGCATTGATCTTGAGGACTCAGTCAATACAATTGTAGTAAAAACAAAGACTGGAGAGGTAAAGTATGCCGTATGCGCTCTATTAGCAACTACGAAACTTGATATAAATAAGATGATCAGGAAAAAATTAAGAGCTAGAAAAGTATCTTTTGCTACTATTGAAGAAACTGTTGAATTAACATCAATGAATATAGGTGGTGTCACACCACTAATACTTCCAAGAACTTTACCACTTTGGGTTGACTCAAGGGTGATGCAGCGAAATTCAATTGTACTTGGTGGGGGTAATCGTTCATCAAAAATAAAAATATCGCCGAAAATTTTTCAGCAAACTCTTAATACTGAAATAGTTGAAGGATTGGCAAATTAAAGTTTAAACATAAAATATGTTTCGCTATAATTAAATTTACCTTTATCCATTGCTTTTTGTTTAATCTTTATATTTTCCTTGTTAATATATGCTAAAGTCGCTCTTTTAATATTTCTTATTGTATTATTAATATCTTTTTCTGTATTTTTTGGATCAGCAGGTATCATAATTATTTTATTAAAGGGATAGCTAGCTATCCCTTTAATGTTGTTTATATTATTTTTCTGACCATGTAGGCATAGGATATTTTAAATCACATGCTGCCAAATCAAAAGGATAAACAGTACAGTATTTGCCATCTTGAACTTGCATTAAAATACCTCTTGTTTTTTCATTTTGACCATCAGGACCAAACTTAATACCTCTGTAAGGCACAATTAATGAGCTAGAGTCCATATCTAAGTCAACTAGAGCTTGTCTAATTTTTTCAGGGTCAGTTGAACCAGCATTATTAATAGCATTAGCTAATGCCATAAAACCAGTAAAAGCTCGAGCAGGAACATCTGATAGATCTCTTCCGCCTGAATGAGTTTTAAATAACTCATTAATTTTGCCAATTAATGGAATAGAATCTGCTAAGTCAGTATTAAATGGAGATCGAGTAATTACTCCTTCTGCTTTGCTACCCATTGTTTTGATAAAATTAGGATCTGTATATCCAGCATTTTGAGCAACTAATAGCTTTGGATTATAATCTAGTTCTTGAGCTGTATTGAGAAATAAATATGCATCAGCTGTGTAAGAAGAAGGTAATAATACATCAGGACTTTTAGCTTTTAATCTTTGAACTTCAGAACTTAATGTAGTTGTTTTAGCTTTATAACTAATTTTTTCTACTACTTCAAATCCTTGTTCTTCTGCCATCTTGTTTTGAGTTGAACCACTATCATTTCCCCAAAGAGTATCTTCATGTATAATTCCTACAGTTTTGATATTTCCGTCTTTAGAATTAAAATCATTTATAAATTCAAACATTAATTGTGTAAACTCACCATCATGTGGAGTTACTCTAAAGAAATATTTAAAACCTCTTGCAGTTAATTTTGGAGATGTTGATTCTCCATTCACCCAAGGAATTTTTGCACGTTCTGTAACTTGACTAGCAGCTCCTGTGACAGATGAGTAATAAGCTCCAAACATCGCGTGTACTTTTTCAGTCTGCACCATACGTTCTGTCTCACCAATACCAATATCAGGTTTGCCTGCATGGTCACCAACTACTATAATAATTTTAGCACCATTTAAGCCAGACAAACCTGCATCACTTGCAAGTGGAATTGGTAAATCATGACTATTGTTGATAATATCCAGAGCCGTTTTCACTGCAGCTACGGCATCAATACCAACTTGTGCTACAGGTCCGGTTAAAGGATACAGCACTCCTATTTTAACTTCATTTGCATTAGATTGACCTAAGAAAGACAAATTTAAAAGCAAAAAAGTTGAAAAAATCAAAATAATTTTTTTCATTTTACCTCCTAAGAAAAAAAGAACATAACATTTTAAAAGGAATTTACAAATAAATACCAAAGATTTGAATATATTAATCAAGTTTATATAATATTATTAATAACAATAATTTAAATATAATTCTTATATTTCTTGCATATTGACAATCTAAAGTTAAGGTGACTTTATTGACTATTGAAATTATCATTCAGGCAATTGTATCAGGTCTTTTAATGGGCTGTATTTATGCGTTAATAGCAGCAGGACTTAGTTTAATCTTTGGATTAATGGGTATTGTTAATTTTGCACATGGAGAGCATTTAATGCTGTCTATGTTTTTTTCTTTTTGGTTATGGAAAATATTAGGTCTAGATCCTATTTTTTCATTGCCAATTGTTTTATCTATTCTAGCATTTAGCGGGATAATTACTCATTATTTTTTAATTCGCTTTATACTCAAGGCAACAATGCTTGTACAAATATGTGCAACATTTGGACTATCGATTTTTTTGCGTTCGCTCGCACAATTTTTGTGGACTCCTGATTTTAGAAATATTCAAAATCCCTTGATTGAGGGTAGAATAGAAATACTAGGAATATTTATCGGTCAACCAAAATTATTTGCTAGTTTTATTTGTTTAATTGCTTTTCTATTTTTATATTTATTTGTCAACAAAACAGAAACAGGGTTAGCATTACAAGCTACTGCACAAGATTATAAAGCTGCAGAAACTCTTGGTATTAATTCTAATAAAATGTTTGCTCTTGGTTGGGCTATAGGTCTGAGTTGTGTGGGTATTGCTGGGTCAATGATGTCAAATTACTATTTTATTTTTCCAGAAGTTGGAATTAATTTTGCACTATATGCTTTTGTAGCCGTAGCATTAGGCGGCTTTGGTAGCATTGTTGGAAGCTTAATTGCTGGATTGATTGTCGGTCTCATAGAATCTCTTGGTGGTTTGTTAATAGATCCCTCATATAAACTTATTTATATTTTCTTAATATATATTGTTATTGTCATTTATCGGCCTCAAGGATTATTTGGAAAATGAGTGCAAATAATAAAATTAGTTTAACACAAGCCCAACAAGAATCTTTATGGCCTGTTAATGTAAAATTTTTATACGCAGTTGCAACTGCAATAATTTTTTTGATAATATTTCCAATATTCAATCCGCAAGATTTTCACATTCACTTAATGATAATGATTTTTTTATACGCAACAATGTCTCAATCCTGGAACGTCATTGCTGGTTTTTCTGGCCAAATAAGCCTAGGTCATGTGATATTTTTTGGAATTGGAGGTTATACTAGTTCATTTTTATTCATTCAATACGGTGTTAGTCCTTGGTTTGGCATGTTTATTGGAGTTATATTTTCAATCATTGTCGCAGTTATTATTGGAATACCGATTTTAAGATTATCGGGTCATTATTTTGCAATCGCTACTTTATTAATTGGCTTCAGTTTTCAGACTTTATTTCAGCGTTGGGATCTTGTTGGTGCTGCTTCAGGATTATGGATTCCTCTAAAATGGGAAAATGCCTGGTTCAACTTGCAATTCCATGATAGCAAAACTCCTTATTATTACATTTTTTTAATTTTTTTTATTTCGATTTATTTATTTACCTGGCTTTTATACCGATCCAAAATAGGATTTAAGCTTAGAGCTGTTCGAGATGATTCTCAGGCAGCATTAAGTTTAGGAATATCAGTATCAAAATATAAAATTATTGCCTTTGCTATTTCTGCAGGAATGATGTCTCCAATGGGTAGTTTATTCTCACAATATATTCTTGTTATCGATCCGGACAGGATGTTTAATTTTGAAATTTCAATAATTATTTTATTGATTGTTGTAATGGGAGGAATTGGAAATGTTTGGGGTCCTCTTTTGGGAACTTGTCTTCTCATTCCTCTTTCCGAATATTCTAGAATATATTTTGGAGGCACAGGTGGATCAATAGATTTAATAGTTTACGGTTTATTAATAATGTTAATATGTATCTTTAAACCTTCAGGTTTAATTTCCTTAATCCCAAATAAAATTATGCGTCAGAATAAAGTATAATGAATAAAATTTTACAAATTAAAAACATTAGTAAATCCTTCGGAGGAATTCATGCAAATATTGCTATAAGTTTTGAGGTTAATAAAGGTGAGATATTAGGAATCATTGGTCCAAACGGAGCAGGTAAATCAACATTATTTGATCTTATTACGGGATACACGAAACTAGATAAAGGTGAGGTTATATATAATAACAAATTGATTACAGGTAAATCCCCGCACTCTATTTCTAGACTCGGCATAGGTCGAACTTTTCAAAAATTAAAACCCTTTCATGATCAAACATTACTCGAAAATGTTATAGTTGGTGTTTTATCAACAGGGGTTTCTTTAACAAAAGCAAAAAATAAAGCTCTTGAAATAATTGATCTGGTTGATTTACTCGAAAAACGTAATCATTTTGCTAAGGAATTATCAACGGGTCAATTAAAAAGATTAGAGATGGCAAGAGCCATGGCAACCAATCCCAAAATATTAATGATTGACGAAATAACAGGAGGTGTTGATCAGCGAACAGTACCAAGTCTTGTTGAGGTGATTAAAAAATTAAATCAATTAGGAGTCACCATTATCACTATAGAACATAATATGAGAGTTATTATGTCGTTATCAGATAAAATTTTAGCTTTAGACAGAGGACAAAAGATTGCTTTTGATATTCCAGAAAATATTAAAAAAAATGAAAAAGTTTTAGATGCATATTTGGGAGGAATTGAATCTGTTACAAGTTAACAATATTTATGTTTCATATGATAAATACCAAGTTATTTGGAATGTTTCTTTATATATAAATAAAGGTGAAACAGTAGCTTTAATTGGTCCTAATGGATCGGGTAAAAGCACAATTTTAAATACGATTAGTAACTTAGTAAATTTACAAAAAGGAGAAATAATTTTTAATGATAATAAAATCCATTTAATGCCCACGTATACTCGATCTGGAATGGGAATTTGTCATGTATTGGAAAGAAGACGAATTTTTCCTCAGTTAACTGTAAGACAAAATTTAATACTTGGGGCTATACATAAAAAAGCTAAGAGGAGAAGAGAAATAACACTACAAGAGATATATAAAATTTTTCCTCGTTTATCTGAACGCCCAAATCAACTAGCTAATTCAATGTCTGGAGGAGAACAACAAATGCTTGCCGTTGCAAGAGGGTTAATGGGTTTGCCAAAATTATTAATGGTTGATGAACCTTTTTTAGGATTATCACCAAAAGTTATATTAAATTTAAAACAAATTTTTAAAGATATCACTAATTCAGGGATTGCTATCTTGTTTGTGGAACAAAATGTTAGGCTTGCATTAAGCATGGCTGATAGGGGTTATGTTTTAGAAAGTGGTCATTTAGTAATAAACGGAAAATCAAATGACATACTTAGTAGTGATGAATTAAAGAAGGTTTTTTTAGGCTAACCTAAATCAACTTTAAAATTTTCATTTAGTTTATCTGTAATCAACATACATCCTGGTTTGTGAGTAATACAAAAATCTAATTCTAAATCTTCAATAATTAATTGAGGTGTCACACCACAAGCCCAAAAGACAGGTATTTCATCAATGTTAATTAATTGTGGAGAATCGCCATAATCTGGTGACATAATATCTTTGATACCAATATCTTTTGGATTTGAAAAATGAACTGGTGCCCCATGTACATTTGGATATTTTGAGCTTATTTCAATAGCTTTTATAGTGTTAGGAATAGTTAAAGGTCTCATAGAGACAACCATATTTCCTTTAAATATTCCTGCGGGCTCACATTCAATATTGGTTTTATACATCGGAACAGTTGTATTATTTTTTATATGTTGAATTTCAATACCAGCATCAATGAGTGGTTGCTCAAATGACATAGAACAACCTAATACAAATGTTGATAAATCATCTCTCCAATAAATCTTTATATTGCTAGGCTCATCAATTATTTTACCATTTTCCCATACTCTATATGATGGTACATCAGTTCTAATATCAATATCTCCAAGTTTACTTAAGCGAGTATTACCATTTTGATTAAACCCTATTAGAGGGCAAGGTTTGGGATTTTTTTTACAAAATTCTAAAAAATCTGTTTTATATTTATTAGGAAGTATACAAATATTCCCTTGAACGTATTTTGGAGCAAATCCAGCTGTTTGCTTTTGGTATTGTCCGGACCTAATTTTTTTTCTTATTTCATGAAGGTTTTTTATTTTTGTCATACACTCTTTATTTACATCTATAATAATTAGTAATTTTATTAAATAAATAATATGAATTTAATAATAGTTTTTAGTATATAGATAAAGGAAATAAGAAATTTAAATAAGCCCTCAACACTCTTTGTGACTGGTGATAGGCTAATTAAAAATATGAAAAATTTTGCTATATCCTATCAAGTTAACTTTACCTATGAAGATCCTAATGAAAATATTTCAAGATTAATTGATATAACAATGCAATCAAAGAACTTACATTCTTTACAAAAATTTTTACATGGACATTCGGTAGAAGATGATGTTGAAAGAAACGAAAATGCAAAAAGTAAAGTTATTGACATAAATTCTAAATATTTTCTTATTGTTGATCATAAAGGGAAACAAGTTTGGAAAGATTGGAATTTTAAAGTTGAGTAGTTAATTATTTGATTTAAATCAAAAAACATTCTTCTTGATACAGATCAATTATCAAAGCTAAAAATTAATTATGCATGGTTACGAGCTATACCCCAAGCTTTATTTCCTTAATATACGTTTCTTCAGCGCCTTTTATAGTAATTTATACAGTTGTAAGTATGAGCAATAAATCAGGGGCGCAGAAATGGTATGGTTTCTTTGGCATTATTTGCTTTAGCAGTGGAGTTGTTGCGTATATTTTTTTTCTTATTAAACTTTTTTCAAATTTGTATGGATTCGTTATAAAAAATGAGATTTAAAAACAAGGAAAAGTTTCTAAGGAAAAATTACTACAAAATTTGTAAAAAACATCAAAAAAAAATCCTAGATTGCTACGAATTTAACTATGTACTATTCAAAAAGACATATTATATGTTATTAGTTGATTGGATGAGGAAAACAGAACGTCTCTCAAATAAGGAAATATGATACAATTTTCGATTAAAATTATAAATCCTGATAGTAAAAAAGAAATTAATTTTAATGAAAACTTTAAATATAAGTTTTTTAAAGACATCCCTGATTTATTTCTAGAA
>Ga0315339_1000247_pt1 | contig 80755 bp, 58 predicted proteins | sample ASW17metaG_FD_204514 | JGI IMG/M metagenome (GOLD analysis project Ga0315339, IMG submission 204514) | Ammonia-oxidizing marine archaeal communities from Pacific Ocean, United States - ASW #17 | ecosystem: Environmental > Aquatic > Marine > Oceanic | place: USA: California | collected 2016-12-05
CGGCCTCGAACGAACCGGGGTGACTGCCGCGCATTCCGGTGAGAGCCGGTGGGTAGTAGTCCTGCGTGAGGGACGGATAGGGCTTGCGCTCGCGCGCTGACAGCCAGCCAGGTGCGATGAGCGACCCACCGATTGCAACTCCAACACCATTGACGAAGTCGCGTCGGGTGATATCCCGGTGCATCCCGAGATCACGGTCCTCGCTCCTGGACATAGCCTCTCCGATTCTCTATTGCGGCAAGTGCGCAGAATGCCGACTGTTCTCGAGTCCGATCCGTTTACAGATCGCCCGCAGACTCTGCTGCTCCGGCGCCCATGTCAAGTAGTGTCCCCAGCCCCCGCATGGTGCCGGCGCCGTGGTTAGACATCGACCTGGCGAAGGCGATCGAGCCGTAGCCGGTGGTGATGGTCGAAGAGCCGACGATAGGCGAAGAACACGACGCCAAAGGCGCCCAAGGCAGCCGCCGAGGCGATCATGAACATGATGACGATCTGGTAACGGACCGCGTCACCCGGTTCAGCCCCAGCGAGGATCTGGCCGGTCATCATTCCGGGCAGGCTGACGACGCCCATCACCATCATCGAGTTGATCGTGGGAATCAGTCCGACCCGCATGGCATCGCGGATGTGCTCGTGTGCCGCCTCCCAGCGGCTGCCGCCGAGCGTCAGCGTCGCTTCGACCGCGTCGTGTCGCTGCACCAACGACTCGACAAAGCGGTCGAGTGATAGGGAGATGCTGTTCAGGGTGTTTCCCAGCACCATACCGAGGAGCGGAATGAGGTATTGGGGCTCAAACCATGGCTCGACCCGAACGATCCCCAGCAGCGCCAGCCCGGTGACGAAGAACGAAGAGCCGCTCACCGAGACGAGGCTGCTCCAGTAGATGCCGGCGAAGCGGCGCCGCGTACGGTTTACCGCCGCCACACCGGCCATGGCGGCCATTGCCACCGCCAGTGCCAGCACGAGTAAGGCGTCCTCCAGTGTAAAGACCCACTCCAGTACGAGGCCGACGAGAAGTAACTGGACGCTCATGCGTAGCGACGCGACAAGCAGACGGCGCCCGAGACCGAGGCTCAGCGCCGCCGACAAGGCGAGGTTGGCGACGATAAGAAGCCCGGCGATCGCCGTCTGTCCGTATCCGATCTGCAAATAGCCGTTCACGAGGCGGACCGCTCGGTACCGGTCAGCTTCTGTGTCCGACCGGCGACGCGGCGTACCTGGTTGGCGTCGTGGCTGGTCCACACGCTCGCCCGATTCGGACCGTCACACACCCAGCGCTTCAGCAGCTTCTCGGCCTGCCGGGTAGCGGCGGCATCCATCGAGGCGGTGGGCTCGTCGAGGAGCAGCACCGAGGGCTCCACACTGAGCGCACGAATCAGGGCGACGATCTCGGCCTCGCCGCCCGAGAGTTGCGCCGTGGCCTTTCCCAGGAATGCCTCGTCACGCTCGAAGACCGCGAGCCGGCGCAACCCTTGGGATCGGTCGTAGCCGCGCGAGCGATGCGCCGCGAGACAAAAAACGGCACGCAGGTTGTCCTCGACGGTTCCTTCCCAGAGCGCCGGCCGCTGGTGAAGGTAGACGATGCGGGCACGGTAGCTTGGCATCGGCCACTCGGCGAGCGGCCTGTCGTTGAGGGCGATTTGGCCTTCGTCCGCTACATCGAGCCCGGCGAGGCAGCGCAGCAGCAACGACTTGCCGGCGCCGGTGGTGCCGAGGATCGCCAGATTTTCGCCGGCCTGCAGCTGCACGTCGACGCCGCGCAAAATCCAGGCGTCTCCGAGGCGGCGGCCGAGACCCGTCGCACGAAACAGCATCGCACCCTATTCCCAGGTCACTACAGCCTGCTAGGAAACACCCGTCATGCTAGCCGCTCCTCTCCTCGGTTGTCGTCACGGCGAGGCACCAGCCCGCCAGTCCCTCCGTTGGCTCTCGCGTGCTCTCCCGATAGGCTAGAGAGGCGCGCATCTACCTCGTCCTGGTGGCGTCATAAAGCCCGACGTTAAACTAGTAATTATCCATTGCGTCCGTCGGTTGAAACGACAGGGGAGTGACATGAGAGCTCTATTGGCAATCGTGCTGACTCTGGCGCTGCCTACGGCGGCGCCGGCGGCGCTCAGCCAGCTTCCGAGGGACGCCGGCGAGGCGATGACGCTCTTCGAGAGCGACCCCGACAGCTGGCGGGATGGTCCGGTGGAGTACCTGATCCTCGAAGACGAGCGCGATCTGTGGAAGGAGTTGGACACCACCGACCAGCGCGCCGCCTTCATCACCCGTTTCTGGGACCGCCGTGACATCGATCTGCGGGAGGAGGGAAACCCGTTCAAGGAGGCATTCTACGAGCGCGTCGCGTACTCCAACCGCAGGTTTCGGGACACCCGGTTCCGTGGCTGGAGGTCCGACCGCGGCCGCATCGCGGTGACGCTCGGAGTACCTGATGGTGAGCGGTCCATCCGCGCTGGCACTGCGCTCATCTGGACATATCTCACGATAGGTAATCACGCCGAGGAGAAGGGCTTCTCTAGCGCTAGTGGCCGAGTGGAGATCCTCTTCCAGCAGGACGAACTCAGGCCCAACAACTATGAGATCGCCGGGTCGTTGGGCGCCGGGGTCTATCCTGCGTACGTGCTTCGTGCGCTCGAATACAGCCGCCATGCCGCAGTCGGTGAGTCACCCAACCGCCCCGTCTCCTGAGGCTGTCTGTAGACTCAGGCCATGAGCAAGGAACCGGTGCACCCAGCAGGTAGGAGCAAGATCCGCGTCATCGCCTGCGGCATGATCGCCCGTGAAGTCATGGCGGTGAACGCGCAGTTGGGTTTCGACCATGTCGACCTGAAGTGCCTGCCGGCGGACTACCACTTTCATCCAGAGAAAATCGCCCCAGCTATGGACATCGCAATCCGCCAGGCGCGTGCCGATGGGTATGAAGATGTATTCGTCGGCTACGCCGACTGCGGTACTTGCGGCGCGCTCGATGAAGTATGCGAAAAGCATGGTGTGTCACGCATAGAAGGGCCGCATTGCTTTTCGTTCTACATCGGCAATCAAGCCTTCGAAGAAGCAGACGGCGCCTATCTGACGACCTTCTTCATCACAGATTTCTTGGCCCGCAACTTCGATGCGTTTCTGAAGCGCCCACTGGGTCTCGATCGGTATCCGGAATTACTGGAGATGTATTTCGGCAACTACACGAAGGCGCTCTACATTGCCCAAACCGATGATCCGCAACTGGACGAGCGCGCCCGCCAAGCCGCAGAGTTTCTGGGTCTCGAGTATGAGCGACGCCTTACCGGCTACGGGGATCTGGTCCCGGCCCTGGCAGAAATCGCGCCCTCATAAGTCACGCCAGCGGACCTGATCGTCGTGACCAACTGGTTCGACGAGCTGAAGCGGCTCGTTTCGACGGATCCGTAGCGCTCAGCTCCGCATGCGGGCGCCGGCCGGGTCGAAGAGCGGCTCCTTCAGGAGGGCGGCGTTCCTGCGAATGCCGAGGATCTCGATCTCGAAGCTGTCGCCGACGTCGGCCAGCGCGGACGGCAGGTAGCCGAGGGCGACCGACTGTTGCGACCAATGAGCGTAGCCGCCCGAGGTGACCCAGCCGACGACCTCGTCGTCATGCCAGATCGGTTCATCGCCGAGCACGTCGGCATCGGCGGCGTCAACGGTGAACGTCACCAGCCGACGGGGCGGGCCGGCGTCGCGCTCGGCAACCGCCGCGTCTCGCCCGACGAATTCACCTTTATCAGGCTTCACGAAGAGCCCCATGCCGGCCTCCTCGGGCCCGTAGATCGGGCGGTACTCGCGGGCCCACGAGCCGAAGCCCTTGTCGAGGCGCAGGGAATCCAGCGCCCGGAGCCCGAACAGCCGCATCCCATGGGGGTGGCCGGTCTCCCGGAGGGTGCAGAACAACGTGCGTAGGTACTCTGGCCTGACCCAGATCTCGTAGCCCAGGTCGCCCGTGTAGGTGATGCGACCGACCATGGCCGGGATCATATCGACGTCCATACGACGGAAGTCGAGGAAATCGAAGGCCTCGGCCGACACATCGGTCGAGGTGACCTCCTGTAACACGGCCCGCGATGCCGGGCCGGCGATCGAGAGCCCGACGAGGCCGAGTCCTTCGGCTCGGAGCCGCACGCTGCCGTCGTCGGGGAGGTGCTGACCGAACCAGCGCATGTGGTACTGCTCAGCGCTGCCCGACCCGAACACGTAGTACGAGGCCTCATCGAGCGCTGCCACGGTGAAATCGCCGATCAGCTTTCCTCGCTCGTTGAGCATGGGGCTGAGCACCATGCGGCCTGCCGTCGGGATGCGGTTGGTGAGTAGGCTCGACAGCCAGCTGTTGGCGCCTGGGCCGGTGACCTCGTACTTGGCGAAGTTCGAGATCTCGGTGAGGCCCACCTGTTCGCGGACGGCTCGGCTCTCCTCGCCGACGACATCGAACGCGTTGGAGCGCTTGAACGTGATCTCTTCGACGGGGTCGAGGCCGGCACGCTGGAACCAGAGCGGGTACTCCAGCCCGCTGGCCACGCCCCACACGGCGTTGGCTGCGGACTGCTCGTCGTAGATGGCCGTGGTCTGGAGGGGCCGCCCGGCCGGCGGCTCCTCGTTGGGGAACGCGATCTTGAATCGGCGCGAGTAGAACTCGCGCACCTTGGCGTCGGTGTAGGCCGCCGTGGCCCATCCGCCGAAACGGGACGCGTCCATGCCCCAGACGTCCATGCCGGGGTCGCCATCGACCATCCAGCTCGCCAGAGCCAGGCCGACGCCGCCACCCTGGCTGAATCCGGCCATTACCCCGCAGGCCAACCAGTAGTTGGGGAGATCGCGCACCGGTCCGACGAGCGGGTTGCCGTCGGGGGTGAATGTGAAGGGGCCGTTGACGATCTGCTTGATCGGCGCGTCCTTGAAGGCCGGAAAGTGGGCGAACCCGACGTTGAGCGAGTCGGTGATCCGATTCAGGTCGGGGGGCAGCAGCTCGGTGTCAAAGTCCCAGGGCGTATCATGTGGGGCCCACGGCTTGCCGCCACGCTCGTAGGTGCCGATCAGCATGCCCTCGCCCTCCTGGCGCAGATACAGCTCGCCGCCGAAGTCGAGCGCTCCGACGAGCTCGCGGCCGCCGTTGGCCGAGTTGCATGCGACGACTTCAGGCAATGCATCGGTCACCAGGTACTGATGCTCCATTGCCAGCACCGGCAGCTCGAGCCCGACCATGCGCCCCAGCTCGCGCGCCCACAAACCGGCAGCGTTGACGACATGCTCGGCGTGCATGGTCCCGGCCTCGGTGACGACGTCCCACGTCGAGTCAGCGCGCTGCACCAGATCGGTGACCATGGTGTGCAGATGGACTTCAGCGCCTGCCTTCTGCGCCGCCCCGGCGTACGCCTTGGGTACTCCCACGGTGTCGACGTGGCCCTCGAGCGGATCGTAGACCGCGCCGACGAAGTGCGACGGGTCCATCATGGGGAACAAGCTCTCGGCCTCGGCCATCGAGATGAACTCGGCCTCCATTCCCAGGTACCGGCCGCGCCCGAGGGCCATCTTCAACCAGTCGAGTCGCTCCTCGTTGTCGGCCAGCATCACACCCCCGGTGAGGTGCAGCCCGCAGTCCTGGCCCGAGACCTCTTCGATCTCGCGGTACAGCTCGATGGTGTACTTCTGCAGCTTGGCGACGTTCGGGTCGCCGTTCAGAGTGTGGAACGCGCCGGCGGCGTGCCAGGTCGATCCAGCGGTGAGCTCCCGCCGTTCGAGCAGGACGACATCGGTCCACCCCGCCTTGGTGAGGTGGTACAGCACGCTGCACCCGACCACGCCACCGCCGATCACCACGACCTGGGCGGTGTCCTTCATTTTGGGTCTCTCACGCTGTGGAGCTCCTGACCCTACTGGTAGTCGCGCTCGACGGTGTCTTCCCAGCTGCGCTCGCGTATCAGCACGCCGTCGCGTAGCAGCCGTCGTATGTAGTTGTAGTAGAAGTTCTGGTAATCACTGCGGAACGAGAGCTCGGCTTCCCAGACCAAGGTGTGGTCCCCGATCTCGAGCTCGATCGTGTGCTCGCCGGTCATTGAGCTCACCTCTGGGCTGTTGTCGCTGACCTCGTGGGCGATCTGTTCGAGGTACCGATACGTGCCCCACGGGTACTCGGTGCCGCCGGTGTTCTTGGCCTCGACCCGAGTTGTGTGGGTCGCCGTGTCGTACACGATGCGACCGATCTCGCCGTAGCCCGACGCATTGCCGGTATCGAGCTCACGGAATCCCGGGTACACCGGATCTGGCTCAGAAGCTTCGAAGGGTGGCACAGGCCGCTCCTCGTACGGGATCACCGGAAGCACGACCCGCGCCGGTGTATCGCCGCCGATCTCCAGCGTCGTGGTCATGGCGTCGCGGCTGGGCCAGGCCATCGGCCACTGGGAGTTGCTCACCGACAGCCGGATCCGGTGTCCTTTGGGGAACACCCACGAGGTGAAGTGCATCTCGATGTCGAGTGGGAACACCTCCCCGGGAACGATGTCCTGCGGATCTCGTGCCGAGTTTCGATGCGTGCCGTTGAATCCGGCCCCCGCCACCAGCGTCACGGTGCCGTCGGGCGCCACGTCGTTGAGGCGCGCGAACCAGTTGGCCCGCCGCGCTGACGCCGAAACGCTCAGCAGAGCGTGCGGTAGCCCGAGGATCTCGGTGTCTTCGGCCAACGGTGCCGTGTCGTAGACCAGACTGTAGGCGTCCGTCGGTTTCTGGTCGGGCGCCACGTCGCTCCAGTACATCGTCGGTCCGCCCGCCTCGATTCCGGCGGCCGGCGCATAACGCATCTGGTGCACGGAGCCAGCCGGGACCGACTCGCCCAACGTATGGTTCGGCTGCGCATGCAGGGTCCAGTCGCGGGTACGCTCGATCGGCCAGCCCTCTTCCCATCGCCACTCGCCCGGCGCCTCGACGAGCACCGGACCCGGCGGGTGCCAGTCCCGCACGTACACCGCGAAAGCCGGCTCGTCCATGATTCCGGTGTCGCTCCCGCGCAGCCAGTGGTCGAACCAACGCACCCCCTCGCGGCGCCACTCGATCTGCGGCAACGGGTAGGCGTCGTGCGGGTAGTAGTGCGACCACGGCCCGATGATCCCCTTCACCGGAGTCTCCAGGTTCTCGAGCATGCGCGGCACCGTATCGCGATAGCCGTCGTACCAGCCGCCGATCACGAACGTGGGGATGCGGATACGTTCGTACTGACGAACCAAAGACGATCGGTCCCAGAAGGGGCTCTCCCGCTGCTGGTGGATGTAGGTCATCATCGACGGAGCGACATCGAAGCGGTCGCGGAAGTAGTCCTCGTCGATGGTGTACTCGGGCGCTGCCGGCCTGGCCTGCTGGAGGTCGTGGCTCATCTGCCACGACTCGGCCAGCCGCGGGATGCCGTCGATGTAGTGCACATCGTCCTGGTACAGATCGTCGGTGGCCGCCACGCTGATGATCGCCTTGAGCGCCGGAGGGTTGCGCATCGCCATGTGGATGGCGTTGAAGCCGCCCCACGAGATGCCGAACATCCCGACGTTGCCGCTCGAATACGACTGTTTCGAGAGCCAGTCGATCACCACGTCGCCGTCTTCCTGCTCGATCTCGCTGTACTCGTAGGGGATCGTCCGGCCCTCGCTGTTGCCGGTGCCGCGGATGTCGACCCTGGCGACCACGTAGCCGCGTTCGACGAAGTAGGAATACAGGGAGTAGTTCCGATCCCGTCTCTCGTTCTTGCGGTAAGGGAGATACTCGAGCAGCACCGGGAACTTCTCGCCGACCTCGCCGCCGGTGGGCATGAAAACGTCAGCCGCCAGCCGCACACCGTCGGGCATCGGAATCCACGCTTCCTGGAGTGAGATCTCGTAGGTGGGCTCCGAGATCGAGCCCTGGGCGAGAGCACCGGTCGCCGGCGGCGCGGCACCGGATGTCGCCGCGAGCGAAAGGACGGTGAGGGCCGCCATCAGGCTTGCCGAGCACGTCGTTCGGCGATTTCCCGTGGATCGCATTTTCACTCCTCCTTCGCCCAGCTTCGCCGAGTCTCATGGTAGCGACGGTCGCTACTCGTTCCGAAGGGCTGGCCCCGGTCACTGATGGGCACGACGGTATCATCGTCCACACACGCGGTCGCCGCGGCTGGTTTCGTTGGATCCTTCTGCGCTCTGGCGGTAGGCTTCAGGCACTCAACCACGCCTCTGCGGTAGCGCCATGGAGCCCGGTACTCGACTCAGCTGGTCCTCCTGCTCACAAAGAGGTTCAAAATGACGACGCGCAAGCAGCCGACCATCATCGCCGACCGCGGAGGCCACCATGTCACGACATGATCGACGCACCTTCCTCAAGCTGACCGGGGCTGGTGCCCTGGCGTTGGGCGGCACCAAAGGACTGCAGGCAGCGGCCAGCCCCGTGCAGGCCTCCGGATCGACGGCCCCATCGACGGCGGACGTAGCGGTCATCGGGGCGGGAGCGTTCGGCGGCTGGACGGCGCTGTACCTGCGCGAGATGGGGCACAGGGTCACGCTCATCGATGCCTACGGCGCAGGCAACGCTCGCGCCGCCTCCGGCGGGGAGACTCGGCAAATTCGTACCCAATACGGCGAACGCGAGATCTACACCCGATGGGTCATAGAGGCGTTCGACCGTTGGGAAGCGCGCCAGAGGGAGTGGGGGGGGCGGCCACTCTTCTACCGTACGGGTCAGCTGACGCTGGCGCGGCGATGGTCCGAGTATCTGCGATCCTCCAAGGCGGTGCTCGATCGACACGGGGTCGACAACGAAGTCGTGCCGCACGACGAGTTGCCTCGGCGCTATCCGCAGTTCAACCACGAGGACATCGAGTTCGGGTTCTCTGTGCCCAGCACCGGTGTCCTCATGGCGCGGCGTGCCTGTTTCGCCGTCGCTGGCGCCTTCGAGAGCAAGGGCGGCACGCTAGTCACCGCCCAGGCCAAGCCCGGTCGGCACGCCGGAGGCAAGCTGCTGGAGCTCGAGCTCTCGACTGGCGAGCCGGTGTCGGCAGACACGTTCGTCTTCGCCTGCGGGCCATGGCTACCAAAGGTGTTTCCCTCCGTGATGAAGAATAAGCTGCAGACTCCGCGCCGCATCACCTTCTGGTACGGCGTGCCGGCCGACGACAACCGGTTCATCTACCCCAACTGTCCTAACTGGGAGATGCAGGGTGCCTACGGATTCCCGAGCATCGAGGGTCGCGGCTGGAAGGTGGCGCCCTTTCTCGACAGCATCGCGTTCGATCCGGACACCGGCGAGCGCATCGTAACCGCCGAGGAGGTCGAGCAGGCACGCCAGTTCGTGGCGCGTTCGTTCCCCGCTCTCGGCGACCAGCCGGTACTCGAGTCGCGGGTGTGCCAGTACGAGAACAGCGTCGATAGTCACTTCATCGTCGACCGCCACCCGGAGATGGACAACGTCTGGATCGTCGGCGGCGGCTCCGGCCACGGCTACAAGCACGGCATCATGATGGGTGAGTACGCCGCACAGCGCGTCGTGGGCGATGATCGTAGCCCGGAGTTGGCCGACACATTCAAGCTCAAACCGGAGACCTTCTGAGCGAGACGATGGTTCGGCAGCGCGCGCTCAGTCGATCGCCGCGGTCGCCAGTGGCTTGCCCATGTAGCGCAGGATGCTGTAGATGGCCCCCCCGCCAGCCAGCATTCCGACCCACCACGGCACACCGAACCCGGCGGGGAGTGTGCCCAAGCCGATCGCCACCGCGCCGACGATCAGCGCGTAGGGCAACTGCGTGCGGACATGCTCGATATGATCGCACCCCGAGGCCATCGACGACAGGATGGTGGTGTCGGAGATCGGCGAGATGTGGTCTCCCAGAACGGCGCCGGAGATGACGCACGAAACCGCCGAGTACAGGATGTGCATCTGATCCTGGGCCCCGGCGGCGCTCAGCACGGCCCATACGAGCGGCATGACCAGAGGCATCAGGATACCCATGGTTGCCCAGCTCGATCCGGTGGCGAAGGCGGTGGCCGCGGCGAGCACGAACACCAGCGACGGCACCATACCCGGTGTCAGCGTCTCCCCCAGGATCGACACCAGGTAGCTGGCGGTTTGCAGTCCGTCGACCACCGAGGCTAGCGACCATGCCAGCACCAGGATGATCAACGCGTACAGCATCTGCTTGAGCCCCGCGTACCAGGCGTCGACGATCTCGGTGAGGCTCAGGATGCGCTGCGCGAGGGTCATCGTCACCGCCACCGCGACCGCCAGCAGCGACCCCCACATCAGCGCGGTGTTGGAATCGGCGGTGCCGATGATGTCGCGAATCGAGTCCCCGGTGCCGGTTGCCCACAGTCCCCCGATGACGCCACCGATGAGCACCAGGATCGGCACCACCGCGTTGATGGCGCGTACCGGCCGTTGCTCATCGACGCGCAGCTCCGTGGCATCGGCGGCCGCGGCCTCGTCGACCTTGGCCCCCGTCCCGAGCACCTCATCGTTCCGGGCGCGCTTCTCCGCCACCCGCATCGGGCCGAAATCACGGCCCAGCGCCGCCAGCGTGAAGACCATGAACATCGTCAGCCAGGGGTAGAAGCTGTAGGCGATCGAGTTGAGGAAGATCGAATAGGCCGATTCACGAATCGTCCCGATCTGTTCGAGAACCGCGCCGATCAGCCCCACCTGGTAGCCGATCCAGGTGGACACCACTGCCACAGAGGCAACCGGAGCGGCGGTCGAGTCGATGATGTAGGCGAGCTTCTCGCGCGAGATGCGCAGGCGGTCCGTCACCTGGCGCATGGTGTTGCCCACTATCAGAATGTTGGTGTAGCCGTCGAAGAAAACCGCCATCCCAAGGACGCCGGTGGTCAGCTGCCCGCGGCGTCGATCGGTGGCGAAGCGCGCGATTATGTTGACCACGCCCTGCATGCCACGGTTCTTGATGACGATGCCGATCATGCCGCCGATCATGAAGGAAAACAGCAGAACTTGTGCCTGGCTCGGATCGATGACGGCGCCGAGCACGTGAACGGCGTAGGTATCGAGTAGGCCACCGAACGCACCGGCTGGCGTGAAGCCGATCAGTGCCGTGGCTCCGAACCAGACCCCCAGGAACAGCGCTGGGATCACCTGCTTGAATACCAGCGTCACGACGATGGCAAGCAGCGGCGGGATGATCGACACCCAGCCTGGCAACACGCGCACGTCGGCGGTGCCCACTACGACGCCGCCGGATTCCAACTCCAGGCGCGACTCGCCATGCCGCAGCCTGAGATCGGCAAACGTCGCCGTGTCGCCGTCGACGGCGGCTGCGTGGCGGCTGCCGCCGGCGCGGAGCACCAACCCCGGAAGCGATTCGACCGGACCGGTGGCGGTAACCTGCGTGGGCACACCGGCGAGCGCCACGGCGGGCGGCTGCAGGTCGAACTCGATCTCCTGAGCCAGCACCGGAGCGGCGTTCAGAAGCAGAAAGATCGCGGCGAGCGAGCGCAAGCGATTACCTGACAAGGGCGGTTCGTCCTCGCGAGGGAGGCAGTGGAGCCCGCCGACTATACTGCGAGTCCGAACGGTTGCCCACGCGCGCGGCGCCGCAGCGCAACGACTGGAAAGTTGACCAATGGCCACCCCGACCTTGGCGCTCGACTGGATGCACGAGCACGAAGCCGCAGCTGCCGCTCAAGAAGGCACTCGGCTTGGCAAGCAAGCTTGCCGAGGCTCCGCTTCCGTGAGCACTCATCCCTCTAATTGGAAGATTCGGTTGGCTCCGTGGAGGATGGGATCATCGGCCTGTCGAGGTTGACGCGATAGTCAATCCATCCTTCGATCATCTCGTCGCGCGAGTCCATACTGTAGAAGGGTACTGTCAACTTGATCCAAACTGGTTGAGGAGGAAGGTCATGAAGAGCAGGGACCGTGAGCTCGGGGTGGATCGTGAGATCACACGACGCGACTTCCTTGACGGTGCCAGCGTAGCAATCGGCGGGGCGATGTTGTCTTCATCGGCCGCTCATGGGGCAGCTAGTGCCGAAGCCCAGGTGACTCAAGACGGCATTCAAACCGGTGTGGATACCATTTCTGAGGAGAAACAAACTGCTATCGACTGGATAGAAGACAACGAGAAAATGCTCTCGGACTTCGACAAGAGGATCTGGCGCTACGCTGAACCCGCGTTGAGAGAGTACAAATCAGCTAGAGCGTACGTCGAGTTGCTTCGAAGTCAGGGCTTCAATGTGGAGGAGGGAACCGGAGGCATGCCAACGGCCTTCTTGGCCACTTATGGCGGGGGCAAACCGGTGCTCGCGTCCTTCGCCGAATACGATGCGGTGCCCGGGAGCAACCAGGCGGCCGTGCCATATGAGAAGTTGAGGGACGAACGTCTTCATCCATACGCGCCTGGGCACACCGACCCTCACTCAGCTCTCGGTGTCACGGCGCTGGCTGGCGTCCTCGGGGCCAAAGCGGCCATGGAGAAGCACGGGCTGCGCGGCACCATCAAGTTCTTCGGCGAGCCCGGCGAGAAGATCTGCGTCTCGAAGCCTTACCACGCCGCCAAGGGATACTACGACGGCATCGACGCCAGCATCCTGTTTCACCCCAGGAGCGTGAACCGGGTGCTCTGGGAGACCCAATGGGGGTCCTACTGGAACGTGGCGTTCACCTTTGAGGCCGACGAGCCCGAGAAGTGGTTCTCGCCGGCGGGGAGAGTGGGAGGGCCCTCTGTGCCAATGTGGTACAGGCCGAACCCCGGGGCCCTCGACGCGGTCACCATGATGTACACCATGACGAAGTACACCAAAGAGGCCATACACCCCAGGACTGCCGGCTGGACGATAACCGAGTACATCTCGATAGGGGGGCAGAGCACCACGGCCCCCCCCCTGATAAGCGAGATAACCTACGCCTTCAGATCCCCAACCCTCGAGATGCAGGAGAGGACGCATGAGTTCCTCCGCAGAAACGCCAAGGCTGTGGCGGAGGCGACCGGATGCAGGGTCACCGAGCGCATCGTTACCAAGACCCGCGTAGGTTTGTTCAACCAGACCATGGCGGAGCTAGTGCACAGAAACCTCCGGTTGATCGGCCCTGCAGTGTACGGTGATCAGGCCAGGGAGTTCGGGAGGCAAATCCAGCGCAACCTCGGGCTGGAGCCGATGGAGGATCCTTTCACGGACAACTGCCAGAAGCTGATGACGCTGGAGGAGGGCGAGGAGATGCAGCGGAGAGCTCTGCCCGGGTGGGTAGAGAACTACGGGTCGGACGACCACGTCGAGTACACGTGGCACGCCCCCTCGGTCCGCCTTGAGGCGGCGAAGGCCGTTCTGAGGCCTGCCGAGGGCTTCCGATACCCGCGCTGGGCGCGGCTGGCGATGACCGGTGAGCCGAGCACGATAGATCCCATGATCCTCGCCGGAGGCAAGACAATGGCCACCAGTTTCGTCGAGCTGCTTTCGGAGCCCGGGTTGCTGAAAGGGGCCTGGGAAGAGTTCAACGACCGGACGGGGGGCGGCATAGGCGGCTCCAAGTGGGTCGCACCCCTGCTACCCCCAGACCTGGATCCTCCCATAGACATGAGGTGGCCGGAGTACATCAAGACGGAGCGCGGAGAGGAGTGGTGGATACCCACACCGAGAAAAGAGTGAATTCTCGGGACACCTGGCCAGGGTCCGTGAAGACGGGAGGTTCAGAATGATGATGAACCGCAGAATGCTCCTTGCGGCAACGATGGCGGCCATGGGAATGAGGCACAGCGCGTTCGGATCGGATCCGAAGTCGCAGGGCTACTTCGTACCAGCGGAGGGGTCGCCCCACACCCGCACCTGGATGTGCTGGCCGTCGGATCCATCGGTCTACAGCTCCAAACGGCGCTGGAAAGCGCGATCTCTCGCAGAGCATCGCAGCTATTTCGAAAGCGTTCAAGAAACGATCGGCAGACTCGCGTCGGCGATCGCCGAGCACGAGCCCGTCACCTTACTTGCGGAGAAGAAGCATCACGCACTGGCCTCGAAATTGTGCGGGCCCAAGGTCCAGCTGCTCGACATCCCGACGGACGATATCTGGGCGCGGGATTCCGGTCCCGTGTTCCTCCGGAACGGTAAAGGCGGTATCGCGATACTCGATCTCAATTACAACGGTTGGGGCGCCAAGACACCGCGGATTCAAAAAGACAGCCGTATTTCCGCGGCCATCGCCGAGAATTTGGCCTGCCCGTACTTTAAGGCAGACATCGTCGGCGAGGGAGGTGCGGTCGAGTTCGACGGCGAAGGTACGATCATTCTGAACGAGAGCTCCTGGGTCAACGACAATCGCAATCCGGGGAAAACGCGCGACGAAATCGAGGCCGCCCTCAAAGCGGGCCTTGGTGTGGAGACGGTGATCTGGCTCCCCGGGGTGCGCGGGGGCGTCACGGACGATCACATCGACGGCTCGCTCCGGATCGTGCGCCCCGGCGTTTTGATAATGGGGGGTCGTATCGGCGGCATGTCGGAACGGGGACGTGCCCGTGCCGAGGCGAAGAAGATCCTGTCGAAGACGAAGGACGCGAGGGGTCGATCCTTCGAGATCACCCACATTCCGAGCGCCGTGGACGTCCGATCGACTGAGGAGTATTTCTTCACCGGATACGCCAACTACTACGTCGGCAACGGTGCCGTCTTTACGCCTTCATTCGGCGATGTCAAAGCCGACGCGTACGCCGTCGAGACGCTCGGCCGCCTGTTTCCCGAGCGTCGTATCGTTTCTTTGGACGTCGATCGAATCTACGAGAACGGCGGGGGCATCCACTGCGTGACGCAACAGCAGCCGGCCCCGTAGCAGGAGCTCAGCCCGAACGCTCGAAGAGCTAGCCGTGTTGCTTCCCTGAACTGTGAAAGTCAAGAGTTGATCTGACAGACACCGCTGGTCGCGCATCCGTCGCCTCTAACGCCGGGCCCTTAGGGCCCCTGCTTCGTTCACTGACTCGCCCGGACTCGCCGCCGTTCGGTGCTCCCCACCTCTCGTGAAGTGAAAACGACGTCCGCCGCGCACCTCGGAGTGACCCCGTCAGCACGCACTTACGTCGTCATGCCCGATGACGATCTTTTCGTCATGATCCGGCCTGCCGCGACGACGGAGCGGAGGGTCAACGTCGCGCTCAACGGATCGGTGCGTGAAGCGCGGCAGCAAAGCCGGTCGCTGCTCTGGGTTTCATGGAAGGACAGGTCCTTGACAGGAGCGGAGCGACGCCCAGGATCGACAGCAACTTCAGAATGATTTGAACACCGGTTGAAAGAATGTCTTGGACGGACCGGAAACAGGAACGGAGGGGACCCCGAACCATGCCACACTCCCAAACCGCACTACCGACGATGAACCGGCTCTTGCAGGCCGCATTGGTGATGTCCGTATCTATTGCCGTGATCTTCATCCCCGCGGCGCTCGCTGCGCAGGACAGCGACGCCGATCAGGAGGCGATGGCCTCGTGGGTGGCACTCGACGTTACTACGGGGTATGAGACGCGTGTCGCGTCGGATCTGGCTGCGAGTATGGCCGGGTGGACGGTCGACCAGTGGGGGAACCTCGTGAAGCGGGTGGGCTCCGGGTCCCCGCGGCGCCTCGTCGCCTGCGCGCTGGACCGTCCCGGTTACGCGGTGACTCAGATCACCGACGACGGATACCTGCGGGTCCATCGCATTGGGAGAGGCTCGCGCCACCCCCTGTGGGACCAGGCGTTCGAGGCCCAGCAGGTTCGAATCCTCACCGAGCAGGGTCCAGTCGCTGGAGTCGTTGCTCGGAGCAACGGCCACTTCGCACAGCAACACCGGGACGAGACCTGGGTTGTCCGCGCCGACGACCTCTGGGTGGATGTTGGTGCGGAGTCTGCCGACGGCGTTGCTGAGCTCGGGATCGGTCTCCTGGACCCCGTTTCCAGACACCTGCCTCCGTGGACCATCTCTGGAGCGGTGGCTGGTCCGGACTCCGGACGCCGTGTGGGCTGTGCCGCGGTGGCGGCACTGGCCGAGATCGCTGAGCGCGGTGACGCCGCCGGGGGAGAAACCCACTTTGTCCTGAGTTCCCAGGAGGTGTTCGGTTGGGTGGGACTGTCTTCATTGATCGCCCGCGGCGGGCAATTCGATGGATTGATCCTGGTGGCCCCTGGCCAGTCCTCGCGCGAGTTTCAAGAACGCCCTGCCAGATCTCTCGGTCGGGCTGGGGAGGTTCTCTCCGCCAGGGGTCTGTCCTCGTTGACCTGGATTGCTCCGGAGGTCGGTTCGCCCGGCTCCCACATGGAAACGATCCGTGTCGAAGAGGCCCTCGCGGTGCTGTCGGCGACCGCAGCGGCTGCCGGCATGAGCCTCCCGACCGGCTTTTCCTGGGTTCCCGCGCCCGCACCAGCGCCCCTCCGCACAGGTCACATGGACGTCTCACTGACGCGAATCGCTTCTGTCCTGGAGGCGCTGATTGAGCGTCATGGCGTCGGGGGCCACGAGTGGTCGGTACGACGTTTCGTGCTCGAATCGCTCCCGGAATGGGCCCGGGATCGGGCCGTCGTGGACGACATCGGCAACATTATGGTTGCGGTGGGACCGGAACGAGACACTACAGTCTTCATGGCGCACATGGACGAAGTGGGTTACGAGGTCGGATCCATCGCACCGGACGGTATCGTCACACTGGCCCGCAAGGGCGGCGCGACATCGTCGGCCTGGGAGGGCCAAACCGCACTCGTCCACTTCGATCCTGCCGGAGCGCCAAGCACGCGTACGGGGGATGGGACCGACATCGATCCCCGCTGGAAAGCCGCGTCTCTTTCGGCATCGGCGCCCGAGCCGCTCCGGGGTGTCTTCCTGTCACGGCACGAGGCGGACGAAAGGGCCCCGGGCACGCTGACGGCCTGGTTCGGCCTCAACGGCGCGGCGCTCATGGAGCGCGGCGTGCGGGTCGGCGCCATGGTGACGAGTCACAAAGAAGGCCTGCGCATGGGACCGACCCGGTTCACCGGGCGTGGTCTGGACGACCGGGCCGGCACTACCGCCATGATTCTTGCTGTAAACGACCTGAACCCCGATCAGCTTCAGAGTCAGGTGATATTCGCATGGTCGGTGCACGAGGAAGGGGCGGCGTTCGGACGGGGGTTCGGTTCGCCGCCGTACCGCTTCACGCCGAGCCCGATCCAGTCGGTAGGCCTGGTCGGCGCCCACGCCATGGCTCGTCGTTTCGCGGCGACCACACGCAGGATCTATTCAGTAGACACGTTCGTGACGTCGGACACCCCCCTGGAGTCGCCCCACTTCGCGTACGCGCCCCTCGGAAACGGTCCCGTATTGAAGGCAATCCATGGCGCCTCAATTTCTCCGGATCGCGAACGTGCGCGGGTCAAACGCATCGCTGCCGCCGCGGGCATCCCTCTCCAAATGGCCCTCGTTCAAGGCAGTACCGACGGGACTCGGTTCACTTTCTGGGGTGCACCGAACCAGGGACTCTCCTGGCCCGGCCGATACAGTCACTCCCCGGGCGAGACGCTGGACCTGCGGGACCTGACCCTCCTCGCCGAACTGATCGCTGCAATAGCCACCGAGCCGTAGCGGCTCTCACCGCGAAAGCCGAGGCGTTGAGAAATAGGAAGAATAAGCGGCCCGTTCTAGTTGATATTGGCAACCGCTGGCAAGCGGTTCACCGTGATGGCCTCGATGTCTCGTGCTGCATCGAAGCCGCCATCTGCCGAGGCGCGCACGAAGCCGCAGCTGCCGCTATGGCCTCAGCTCCCCCTGATGATCTCGCCTTCCATGATGACCGCTTCGGGTCGAACCTCGTGGATCTCGTACCGATCGATTTCGAACAGGTTGCGATCGAGCACGACCAGGTCGGCAAGCTTGCCTACCTCGATGGAGCCGAGCTGTCGTGGCGTAAGGAGCGCAAGCGGCTGAGCCTTTCGTCAGAGATCACGTTGCACACGTTCCGTCATGACTTCGCCACCTACGTGGCCAACCTGCCCGGCGTACCGATCACCGAAGTGCGCGACGTGCTCGGGCACGCGAGCGTCGTAGTCACCGAGATATACGTGCACAAGGACGAGCGAAAGTTGCGTCTTGGAATGGCACAACGGAGTGCAGAATTGAGCAGCGAAACACAGGCCGATGGCACTGAATTGGCCCCAGGTCCTGTGACAGCCTTTAATGACGGGGCGAAATGAATTGACAGGGTATGCGGCCGCCGCTAAGACTGCGGTCTTCAGTGGACCCAATGACTCGATGAGGCGCTCCCATGCGAAGTTGCTTGGCTCTTGCGGTACTCCTGACTCTCGCGAGTCCGTTGTCGGGCTCGGCCCAGGTCGAATCCATTGCCGAACCCTTCAAGGTGGGCACCTTCGAGATCGACGGGGCACCGGTGGTGGGGGTCGTCCTTCGCGACCGCTACATATTGGCGATCGATCGCGCCAACGCTGAGCTGGAGCGCCACCCCACCTATCCGCAGATTCCGCTCCCTGCCGACATGCTGGAGCTCATCAGTCGGTACGAGTACGGGATGAAGGCCCGCCTGTACGAGCTGGTCAATCATGTGATCGCGGAGGACATGCTCACCGGAGATCGCCCGGATTACGTCTATGACCTGGACGAGGTGCGCACCCTGCCGCCCATTCTGTATCCGGGGAAGATCCTCAACGCGGCGGTGAATTTTTACAGCCACGTCAACGAGACGGGGTCGGTCGAAGAGCGTACAGAATCGCGCCGCCAGCGGCGTGAGAATCGCGGCGTACCGTACCTGTTCATGAAGCCCAGCCGCGGCGCAGTCATCGGCAACGGCGATCCGATCGTCATCCCGTTTGGTCGGGACCGCATCGATTGGGAAGTCGAGCTTGGTGCGGTGATCGGCCGGACGGCCAAGTACATCTCCGCCAACGATGCGGAGGCACATATCTTTGGCTACACGGTGACGCTCGATATCTCCGATCGCGGCGGCCGGCCACCGGGCGGCAACCCTCTTCGATCCGACTGGTTCGTCGGCAAGGGCCACGACACGTTCGCTCCGCAGGGGCCCTGGATCGTGCCGAAGGAGTTCTACGGGAATCCGATGGAGATCCTCCGGCAGACGCTGAGCGTCGGCGACGAGCAGATGCAGGAGGCCACCGCAGGCGACATGATCCACACGCTGTTTGAGCTGGTCGAATACGCCTCCTCGATCGTCACGCTGTTCCCGGGCGACGTGATCAACAACGGCACGTCGGGGGGCACCGGCATGGGCACCGCCGTTCGCGGAGAGCAGCGCTTTCTCCAACCCGGCGAGGTGATCGAGGCCAGCATCGACGGGATCGGCACGCTGCGGATGCCGGTGGTGGGCGAGAGTGAGCCCACCGGGCTCACCGGCGCCCAGCTCACACCGGTTCGGGAATACCGGCCGGAGGGACGCTGAGGCGGAAGAGCGGGATCGACGCCGGCACGCCTTCAACCTGGTTGATGCCGGGCGTTGCCGTAACGGAGATACGTATGAGAACGAAACGAATCGTCTGGTCGGGCTCCCGCGCCACTGCGTCGAGTTTCCTGCGCTTGTTGTTGCTGGTCAGCCTGTCGTCTCAGGTACACATCCCGGCTCAGGCCCAGGACGAGCTCAGCCTGAAGGAAGCGAACAATCAGATTCGTCGCGACAAGTTCGACCTCGTTCTGCCTGGAGCGATGAGAGAGAACGATGTCGACATGTGGATTCATGTCGTGAGGGAGGCGATCCCCGACTCCTTTGGTGCCGAGGAGCTGGGCAGTACCTCCGGGGTGTTCGTCTTTACCGACCAGGGCGGAGACAGGATCGAACGGGCGATTCTCGGACGTCGGTGGGGAGCGTCACAGCGACAGGAGGAAGGGGCCGCGGAGCATGTCGACGTGGTGGAAGCGCTCGGCGCTTACGACATCGTCGGCGAACCAGTGTTCGTGCGGGAACCACTGGGCGGCCCGATGACCGAGTATGACTACCGATTCAAGGGCCTCGGAGCGTTTGTCGCGGCCCGTGATCCGCAACGAATTGCGGTGAATTTCAAGCAGGACCTGGCACAGTGGCCCACCTACCGAGGCCAAGACGACGGCATCTCGCATTCCGACTACCTTCTGTTGGCGCAGGAGCTCGGCGCTCGGTATGCCGACAGGCTGGTCTCGTCGGAGTACGTGCTGATGGACTACATGACGCGGAAGGTGCCGCGCGAGGTCGAGCTGCTCCGCAGCATGCGTCAGGACGAGATCGCGCGCGTCAACAGCGCCTTCGCTGCGGTCGTGCCGGGCGTAACCAAGACAACCGAGTTCGGCCGGGACCTCTACTACGCGGGTGCAACGGTGCTTCGTCGGATGAGCACGGGGCTGTCACAACGGGGACGGAGCGCGGGCTGGGAAAACAGTGTGATCCAGGGGGGCGATATTCTGGCGGCAGAGGGAGTGGGAAGGTTCGCCTATGTGCTGCGCGACGGGGAAACCGAACCGCCTGAAGAGATCCAGGAACTCTGGGCACAGTATCTGAAGATCGACAGGATTCTGGCCGAGACCATCAGGGCGGGACGCACCCCCCGCGAGATCATTAGCGACTACACACGAAAGTTCGAGGATGAAGGGATCATTGTCAGGGCTGACCAACTGCACATGGTCAGTCCGAAGAACGACTTTCCCGCTTACTCCGCAGGCTTCGATCCCGACAAGACCCACCTCACCATCGACGCCCATGGCGAGACGAAAGGCGCCCGTGAGCGCGTGGCCGAGACCTATTTCGCGCCCAGGATCGGTTCCTATGGCCCGGATTGGTCAAAGGACATAACGCTCGCACCCAATCACCACTTTGTCTTGGAGTACTTCTTCTATATGCCGTCGCCAGCCAGCGAGGGCGAGGACCAGTACCTACTGTGGTGGGATCACGAAGGAACGATCGCCACCGAAAGTGGAGTCGAGTATCTATCTCCACCGCAGGAGGAGCTCTACCTCATTCATTGATTGGCGCCGAGGACAGAGCGACAAAGCGCAGGGAAAGCGCCACCGCCGCCGAGATCAGAACTGCCGGTACCAGAAACATCGACGGGCCAACAGCTCCGTATAGCAGACCACCGCCGATCAGCCCGATGATGCTGGCGAGGCTTCCGACGCTGCCCGACAGTCCCTGCACGGCACCCTGGTACCGATCGCCGGCGTACCTGGATAGAAGCGCCAGGAACGACGGCCACAGGAGCCCGTTGCCGACCGAAAACAGAGCTGCGGCGCAGTAGAGCAACGCGGTCGCTGAGGATCGGAAACAACCGTGCTGTCGCGCCGGAGCTTTGCATCGTCACAAGTGTAACTGCGCTTGCCACACAGCCAGCGCTGTGCTCGATCGGCGCCCGGCGCGTCGAGCTTGCCCTACTTGTGCCTGCTAGACTCCCCGCTACACAGAAAGTGGAAGTTGTGATTGGCGCCGGGCGTGTGGATTGCTCGCGACACTCGAGTCAGGGCATGCTGTGCCGGTTGTCGGCGCTGCCTCCGGCAGGGCAACACCCACCACGTTCCTTCGAGGGAGGAGTCACCATGGCTTCAGGCACAGTCAAGTGGTTCAACGACACCAAGGGCTTCGGCTTTATTACGCAAGAAGAGGGTCCGGACGTGTTCGTGCATCAGAGCGCGATCATCGCCGAGGGTCACCGCACCCTGCGCGAAGACCAGAAAGTCGAGTTCGACGTGACGGAAGGCCCCAAGGGGCCGGCCGCAGCCAACGTCCGTCCCCTCTAGCGCGGCTCCTGATGTCCGCGTAGCGCGGCATCGCTGCCTTCGGCTCCAGCAGAACACAGTAGGGGTTTATGGCCAGACGAAGTAGAACATCGGTATTGAAACGACAGCGCGAGGCTGCCAAGCGACAACGCGAGCGTCGGAAGGCCGAGAAGCAGGCCATCAAGCGTGAGCGGCGTCACGGCAAGGCTCCCGGAACGCAGATGGCGTCACGCGACGATCTCGTCGGTCTCGGTATCCTCAGCGAGCCTGAGCCGACCGAAACGACCGAAGCGACCGAGGGGACCGAGGGGACCGAGGGGACCGAGGGGACCGAAGAGACCGTCGCCACCGAGTAGGGCGGCGAAACTCGGCGGGCGCTGGGCCGGTCGACGGCTCGTAGCGATCGCGTACGCTGGGTAGCGGGTTCCCTAGCAGGCCACACTTCCGCCACCGCCTGCTAGCGAGGCAGCGACATTGCGCGAAGCTTGGGCCAGTCGTTTCGGGTTCATCATGGCGACGGCGGGGTTCGCCATCGGCCTGGGGAACATCTGGCGGTTCCCATACCTGACCGGGACCAACGGCGGCGGCGCGTTTCTCCTCGTTTACGTGCTGTTCAGCATCCTCATCGGTATCCCCCTGTTGAGCGCCGAGATCAGCATGGGTCGCAAGGCACAGCTGACTCCCCTGGCGGGGATGACCAGCCTTACCGGGTCGGCCTGGAGTCCCTGGAACCTCATCGCCTGGCTGGGCATGGCCGCGGCGGTGCTGATCCAGTCGTACTACTTGATGCTGATCGGGTGGATTATCGGCTACTTCCGGATGATCGTCACCGGACAGCTCGCCACCGTGCCGCCGGACCGACTCGCCGCCACCTACGAGGCCTTCATCGGCACCCCCGGCCCGGTGATCGTCTACACCATGTTGGTGATCGTGTTCCTGGCGCTGATTGCCCGTCGTGGGCTGCGTCGCGGCCTCGAGCGCGTAGGCATCTACGCGATGCCGGTGCTGTTCGTACTGCTGTTGTTGCTGGCGATCCGATCGTTGACCTTTCCCGGCAGCTGGAAGGGGCTTGTCTGGTACCTGACGCCCGATTTCTCAGCCATCAACGGCCGTATTCTGCTGGAGGCCCTGGGCCAGGCGTTCTACTCGATCGGTATCGGCATGGCCACGGCCTTCGGGCTCGGCAGCTACCTGCACCGCGAGGATAGCGACGTTCCCGGCAACGCCGCGCTGGTGGTCGCCTGCGACACTTTCGTGGCCTTTCTCGCCGGTCTGGTGATCTTTCCGGCGCTGTTTGCCTTCGGACTCGAGCCCGATACCGGCCCGGGCTTGCTGTTCGTCACCATGACGAACATGTTCGCGCGCATGCCCGCCGGCAGCGTCTTTGGCGGCGCCTTCTTCTTCCTGTTGATCCTCGCGGCGATTACCTCCGCAGCGGCGCTCTTCGAGGTGCTGACCACGACCCTTACCGACCTGACCCGGCTGCGCCGCCGCACCGCCACATGGTTGCTGGCCGGCATGTTCGGTCTGCTGTCGACCCCGGTGATCCTGTCGTTGGCACCCGGCTCGAGCCTGCGTGTGCTCGGCATGAACCTGTTTGATTTCGCCGATGTGGCCTCCGGACGCTATCTACTTCCCCTCGGCGGCTTGATGCTTGCCCTGTACGTTGCCTTCGTCTGGGGCTTCGATCGTTTCCGCGACGACACCAACGTCGGGGCCGGCAGGGTGCGCGTCACCGCTGCCTGGAGGCCGCTGATGGTGTTTCTCATTCCAGTGGCAGTGGCGTTCGTGTTGCTGGCCGGTGCGGGGATTCTGTAGGCAGCGCCCGATCAGTGGCCCGCGTATAGGTCCAGTCCGCAGGAGGCTCGCGGCTGGCTCAGGCGCTGCTTGATGCGTGGCGCCTGCTGCGACGCGCCAGTTGCATTCGGCGGGCGGGCGCGAGCATCACGGCGCCGACGATCATGGCCGCCCCGAGCCACTGCATCGGTGCGAGTTGCTCGCCAAGCAACAACGCTACCCAGCCCAGACTCATTACCGCCTCGATCGGCATGAGCAGGGCGGTCTCCCCGCCGCCCAGGAGGCGTACCCCCTGTATGGTCGCGACGCGCGCCACGGCGGTGCCGATGACCGCCGACCACAGCACCACCCCCCAGCCAACGCTCGTTAGCGGCTCGCTCGGCGTCTCCAGAGGGAGCAACAGATAGGCCAGCAACCCCATGGTGCCGGTGATCCAGAACGCCGTACTGGTGGCTCTATAGGCCACCAGGCGCGTATGGAGGACGAGCATGTAGAGCGCGTAGAAGCCGGCGCATACAACCGCGAAGAAGATGCCCAGCGGATCAACGTCGCCGGTCAGGTCCGATACCAGCACAATGCCCAGCAGCGCCATCACCAGGCGCGTCCAATCGAGCCGTGTGATGGTCTCGCCGCGCAGCGCCAGCACCCCGAGCAACAAGGCCGGATAGGTGGAGAACACCAACATGCCGATGCCGGCGTCGATTCGTTCCAGAGCCCAGTAGAAGAACAGCAGGGCCGAGAGATTGAAGACGCCGGCCAGCGCCGCGCTCTGGCGCCCGCGGCGATCGATCAGGATCCCCCCGGACCGCCTCAGCAACAGGTACAGCCCGATCAAGCCGCTGCCGATTACCATCCGAGGCGCCAGCAACTGCAGCGGTGTCGCCGTGCCTACGGTGAGCCCGATCTTGACGGCCGCTGGCAGGGTGCTGAGGCACACGCTGGCTACGAATACGACAAGGAAGCCTCGGTTGTGCGCCCGCACAGGGGATCCTCTGCTATGTTGCGGGGGATAGAGCGTCGGCCGGCGGTGAAGCTCCGAGTGGCACGCATGGTATCGCGCCCCTGCCGCGGTCGGTGACGTCAACCCACCACGACCACCGCAAACTCGCCGGGAACCCATGACCCTCGATAGCAGCGCCGTAGCGGCTGAGCTTCGCCAGGCCATGCGCGGCGAGGTGCTCACCGACGACGTCTCGCTGGGTCTCTATGCCACCGACGCCAGCAACTACCAGATCCTGCCCGTCGTCGTGGTGCTGCCCCGCGATGCCGACGATGTGAAAAGCGCCGTGGAGATCGCCGTGCGTCATCGACTCCCCATCCTGCCGCGCGGTGGCGGCACGAGCCTGGCGGGGCAGACAGTGGCGGCAGCGATGGTGCTCGATTTGTCGAAATACATGAACCGCATCCTCGAGCTCGACATCGAGGCGCGCACCGTACGAGTCGAGCCGGGCTTGGTACGCGACGAGCTCAATGCGGCGGTCGCCGAGCACGGCCTGCATTTCGCTCCCGACCCGGCCACGGCCAATCGCGCTAACGTCGGCGGCATGATCGGCAACAACTCGTCGGGAACCAAGAGCATCCTGTTCGGCAAGACCATCGACCATGTCGAAGAGCTGACGGCGCTGCTAGCCGACGGCACGACGCTGGAGTTGCGACAGCTGTCGTCCGATGAGATCAGCGCCCGGACACAAGGGGACGGCCGCGAGGCAGAGATCTACCGAGGCCTGCGCCGCATCGTCGCCGAAAACCGCGACGAGATCGCGGAGCGTTACCCGAAGGTCATGCGCCGAGTGGGCGGCTACCCGCTCGACGAGCTGGTCTCGGACGATGGCTGGAACCCGGCCAAGATCCTCGTAGGCAGCGAGGGCACCCTCGCGGTGACGCTGGAGGCCAAGCTTCGGCTCGAGCCGTTGCCACGCCATACCTCCGTCTGCGTGGCGCACTTCACCGAGCTGCTGGAGGCGATTCGGGCGGTCGAGCACATTTTGCCGCTGCGGCCGTCGGCGGTGGAGATTCTCGATCACACCGTGCTGCGGATGGCGCGTGCCAATCGCCAGGCAGCGCAGATCTACGATTTCCTGGAAGACGATCCGGCGGCGGTGCTGATCGTGGAGTTCTACGGCGATACGGCGGCCGACGTCGCCGATCGGGCCCATCGAGTGGCGGCGGACCTTGCCGCTCGCGGTTTCGGATATGCCTACCCGGTTCTGCTCGACCCGGAGGGTCAGGCGCGTGTCTGGGAGGTTCGCAAGAACGGCCTCGGCCTGATGCTGGGAATGAAGGGTGACCGCAAGCCGCTGCCGTTTATCGAGGACGCTGCTGTGCCGATTCCGGTGCTTCCGGAGTACATCAGCAAGGTGCTCGACATCTGCCGCGACCTCGATGTCGAGGCTGCCATGTACGCACACGCAAGCGTCGGCGTGATCCACGTGCGACCGATCCTCGACCTGCGGCGAGGTGAGGACATCGAGAAGATGCAGCAGATTGCCGAGCGCACCTTTGAGCTCGTTGTTCAGTACGGTGGCGCCTGGTCGGGGGAGCACGGCGACGGCCTGGTGCGTAGCCCGTTCAACGAGCGTTACTTCGGCCGTCGGCTTTATCGAGCTTTCGGCGAGGTCAAGGAGCTCTTCGACCCCCTGAACCTGATGAACCCGGGCAAGATCGTCGACGCGCCGCCGATGCACGAGAATCTGCGGTACGGCGAGGACTATCGCGCTGATACCGGCGACTCGGTATTCCAGTATCGCGCTGACGGCAGCTTTGTGGCAGCGGTCGAGATGTGCAGCGGTGTCGGCGCCTGCCGCAAAACACTGGGTGGCACGATGTGCCCGAGCTACATGGCAACGCGCGACGAGGAGCACTCGACGCGCGGCCGCGCCAACGCGCTGCGCCTGGCGATGTCCGGGCAGCTCGGCGCCGAGGGGCTCACCAGTCACCGCCTGCGCCAGGCGCTCGACCTCTGCCTGTCCTGCAAGGCGTGCAAGACCGAGTGCCCATCGAATGTCGATATGGCGACGCTCAAGAGCGAAGTTCTGCAAAAGGTCTACGACCGTCACGGCACGACGTTGCGCGATCGGCTGATTGCCGATTCCCCGAAGACGGCGCGCCAGCTTGCCGGCAGATGGGCGCCGGCGGTCAACGCCGTGCAGGCAAGCTCTGTCTTTCGGTACTTGCTGGAGATCGTCGCCGGCATTGATCGTCGCCGCGTCTTGCCCGCCTTTGCCGTTGAGCCATTGGGTCGCTGGATGGGTGGACAGGCAGAAGCGGACGGGCCCGAGGTGGCGCTGTTCGCGGACACCTACTTGGATTGCCACGAGCCCGCCATCGGTAAGGCGGCGGTCGAGCTACTGACGGCGTGCGGCTATCGTGTTTCGCTGATCTCGGGCGGCTGCTGCCAGCGTCCGCGTATCTCACACGGGTTTCTACGCCTGGCGCGTCAGGAGGGCGAGGCTACGCTGCGCCAGCTCGACGCCTACGTCCAGCGCGGTGTCCCCGTGCTGGCGTGTGAGCCGAGCTGCGCTTCGGCACTTACCGACGACCTGCCTGATCTCGTGAGTGATCGAGAGCTGGCCGATCGCGTCGCCGCCGGCGTGATGATGATCGACGTGTTTCTTGACGCCGAGATTGCGGCAGGACGACTCGAGCCCGGTTTCAGGCCGAGCACCGACCGGTTGCTGATCCACGGCCACTGTCATCAGAAGGCCCTGTACGGCACCGACGCCATGAAGCGCGTGCTGGGGCAGGTGCCGGGGTTGGCCGTCGATGAAGTCGACTCCGGGTGTTGCGGGATGGCCGGCTCGTTCGGCTATGAGAAGGAGCATTACGAGATCTCGCGAAAGATCGGCGAAGATCGGCTGTTCCCGGCGATTCGGGCGCTCGACGAGACCACCGCGATCGTCGCCTGCGGTTTTAGCTGCCGCCACCAGATCGAGCACTTCACCGGTCGCCGGGCACGACACTGGGTCGAAGCGGTTCGTGACCAGCTGCGACCGCCACCAGTAGCTTGTCCCTGAGGTTGCCGTTGTACCGATAGCGCTGCGGCGCTAGAGTCTCGGCTACCTATCGTCCCCGATCGACGGCAGCCCGGGAGGCGTACCATGCGCTTCATGATGACCTACTCGATTCCCTCGGACGCCTGGGAGACCGCTGTCGAGCGCTTCCTCGACAACGGCGGTGTGGCGCCTGACGGCGTAACGATGGTTGATCGCTGGCACGCAGCCGCCGGTCGACACGGCTTCATTTTGCTCGAGACCGACGACGCGACGGCGATTTATCAGTTCGCCGCCGAGTGGAGCGACGTATGTGACCTTACGGTCACGCCGGTACTCGACGATGACGAGGCCGCGGCGGTGCTCGCGGCGCGTGCCGACGACTAGTGGGATGACCGATCGTTGCGGTAGTTGCCGGCGCGTCGCTCTGCGGCGTGCTCTGGGTGTCGGGTAGCCAATGCTACGGATCCCCTGACCTACTTCGGATCAGCCACGGTGCTCGGCGCCGTCGCCCTGATCGCCAGCCTGCTGCCCGCCCGGCGCGCCATCACCTTGGATCCGGTCAAGTCGTTGCGAACCGAGTAGGGTCGGTACAGAACACTGGTAGTAAGCTACGCCGATGCCGAACATGACTCGTCAGGGCGCATGGGTCCCCCGGACCGTCAGCCTGCTGGTCGCGTCGGTGCTCGTCCTTTCCTGCGGCGAAGCGAGCGTGCCGCAACCTGGCGCCGCCTGGGCGCAGTTTCGCGGTCCGAGCCGCGACGGTGTCGCCGGTAACTTCTCAGGGCCGGATGAATGGCCCGAGGCTCCGGTGGCGGTTTGGAGCACGGGTGTCGGCGCCGGCTATGCGTCGCCGATAACCGATGGCACCATCGTCTATGTCCACGGCCGCGGCGACCAGCGCGAGATCGTCTCGGCACTCGATTTCGCTACCGGCGACCTCATCTGGAGCGATGACTACGAAGCTCCGACGACGAAGGCCGCGGAGTTCGCTGAGAGCGAGGGGGAGGGACCGTACGCCACGCCGGTGCTGCATGCGGGCCGGCTTTACACCTTCGGCGTACAGGGGATCGCCTCTGCCTACGATGCCCGGTCGGGCGTCCTGCGCTGGCGGCGTGATCTCGGCGATCGCATCGTCGAGGTCGAGCGCTCCTGCGGTGTCGCGTCGTCGCCGTTGATCGTCGACGATCGCGTCGTCCTGCAGATCGGCGATGATGATTCCGGGGAGATTCTCGCTTTGAGCCTCGCGAGCGGCGAAACGGTGTGGACATGGAGCGGCCCTGCGGCGGGCAACGCATCGCCGGTGCTTGCGACGATCGACGGCGTTCGGCAGATCATTACGATGACCGATGAGGCGGCCGTGGCGCTTGATGCGCTAGATGGAGCCCTGCTCTGGCAGCATTCTCTGCAGGGCGTACCGGGCTCGTGCTCGACGAACATCCCGTCGCCCGTTATCACCGGGCAGGTGGTGATCATTGCCGGGCTCCGTCACGGCACGGAGGCCGTCGCCCCGACCCGTGGCGCCGACGGCTGGACAGTCGATGCCGTGTGGAAGAACGACGACGTCACGCCCTTCTGGAGCAACTTCGTCCTCGAAGGCGCCGAGCTGTTTGGCGTTTCCGGCCAGCGCAAGGGACAGCTATTCGCGCTCGACGCGGCCACCGGGGAGGCGCTTTGGAATACTGATGGGCGTTCGGGCGCCAATGGCTCAGTGTTGGCGGCGGGCGACTACGTGTTCTTCGTCATGAACGAGGGCGACCTCCACGTGGCGCGAAGAACCAGGCCGGGGCTCGAGTTGATCGCCGAGTACACCATTACCGATGCTGCTATTTGGGCATACCCGCTCGTCCACGACGATGACCTGCTGGTCAAGGCCGGCGATGACTTGACGCGCTGGTCGTTTGATTAGGGGCCTGTAACGATCCGGAGCGATTTCGCCAACCAATCGGAGCCGTCACTGGATGCTGCGGCACGGGCAAGGAACCCCGTCGCGTTGGCCACCGCAAAGCTGATGCCGCGCACGTTACGCTCCGGCGGCACGCCGGGGATCGGTCGAGGCAAAGGCGACGCCCGCAGCGTCAACCCGCCGCCCGGCCCCACGCTATCGACGATAATCTCGTCGCGGCCACATTCCGCGTCGGCGACAACGCCGACAACTTCCGGCAGGCTGCCGGGCCACCAGCTTATGGCACGGTGACTCCGTGCCGAGACCACCAAGAGACCCGCCTCGCGGGCCCGGGCCACAGCGTCGCGCAGTAGCTCGGTGTGCTCCCGCCGGGGCGTGCCAAGGCTGAGGTTGGCGAGTTGCAGGTCCTGTCTGGCGGCCCAGTCAATTGCCCGCGCGAGGTTCGCGGCGCTGGTCGACAACGACTTCTCGAACACTCGCACGATGTGCAGCTCTGCGCCCGGTACCTTCTCCTGAATTGCCGCGGCCACCGCGGTTCCGTGGCCCAGCCGATCGAGAACGTCGTCGTGCTCGGCGCCGTCGCGGTCAATCGCAATGCCGGAAGCGTATGCGGTGACATGCGGGTTGTCGGTATTGATGCCGCTATCGATAATCGCCACTCGGACGTCGCGACCGTTGCCCTCGAACGGAGGCTCGTCGAGGCGGTACTTCAAGCGACAGGTGCGGCTGGTGGCTCGGTTTCATCGGCAGCGGCCAGCGCCTTGGAACCTTCCACGTCGGTGGCGAACAGGGCCGAGAACGGTCCTGCCGCTGCTGCCAGGGCGTCCGGCGTTCCCTGCTCGACGATGCGCGCGCCATCCACCACTACCACCCGGTCGGCGCGGCGCGCCATCTCGTAGCGGTGCGAGATGAGCAGCGTCGTACGGCCGCGCATGATCGCCTCGTAGCTGTCGATCACGTGCCGTTCAGAGACCGGGTCGAGGGAGGCGGTGGCCTCGTCGAGCACCAGCACCGCCGGGTCGGCGAGGAAGGCGCGAGCGATGGCGATGCGCTGGCGCTCGCCGGCCGACACCGCCATGCCGCGTTCGCCGACTACCGTTTCGTAGCCGTCAGGCAAGCTCTCGATGAACCCCGTGAGCCCTGCCGATTGGGCCGCGTCTCGAACTTGTTCGTCGCTGGCGGTGGGTTGCGCGTAGCGAATGTTCTCGGCGATGGTGGTGTTGAAGACGAAGGGCTCCTGCTCCACCGCAACGACGTGGCGGCGCACGTCGTGGAGACGGAGATCGCGCAGTGAGTGGCCGTCGAGGCGCACCTCTCCCTCGTCGGGATCGAGGTGCCGTAGCAGGAGATCGACGACAGTCGATTTGCCGCCGCCGCTGGGTCCGACGATGGCCACCACCTCGCCGGGCTGCACCGCCAGGGTGACGTCGTCGAGCACCGCGCCGCCGCGGTCGAACGTGAAGCTCACGCCTTCGAGCTCGACCTCGCCTCGCGCTTCAGGAAGGGCGACAGCGTCCTGGCGCTCGGTTACCTCGATCGGCGTGTCGAGGATCTCGTGCACGCGGCCGAGCGATACCCGGGCCGTCGCCAGGTTCGTATACAGGCCCATCAAGCCCTGTATCGGCGATAGCAACCGGGTCTGATAGGCCATGAACGCCACCAGGTCGCCCATCGTGATGACGCCGTCGATCACCCGGCTGCCGCCGTAGAGGAAGACGACTGCGGTGCCGGCGGAGAGGATCAGGCCGGGCAGGCCGCCAGCCAGATAGCTGAGCCGTCGCATGCCCATCAGCGCTTCGATGAAGGAGTCGTTCTTGCCGCGGAAGCGACCCTCTTCCCGCGATTGCGCGTTGGACGAGACGATGAGCTTCATGCCCTGCAGCGTCTCGATCAGAAAGCTACCGATATCGGCGCTGCGCTCGCGCATCGTCAGCACCCTGGCCTCGAGCCGCCGCCGGTAATACACCAACGCCACCATGCTGATCGGCATCAAGGCGACGCTCACCGCGAAGAGCCGCGCGTCGAGCCAGATCATCACCGCCACGGTGCCAACCAGGAACAAGATGTTGCCAACCCAGGCGAGCGCTGTCTCGGCGGCGATGCGCTGGATCTCACCGATGTCGTTGTTGATACGGGACACGATGTCGCCGAGCTTGGCATGCGCATAGAACCGCGGTGACAGGCGCTGCATGTGGCGGTACAGATCGCGCCGCATGTCGAAGAGGATCTCGGCGGACACGCGTGTGTAGCGCAGCCCGCTGATCACGTTTATCGCGAAGCCCAGCAAGGTGACGATGCCGAATAGCGCCATGATGCGTACCAGCGCGCCCAGGTTCTGCCCCAGGAGGGCGTCGTCGACGAGCTCCTTGGACAGGTACGGCACGTAAAGCGACAGCAGCGTGCTGGCGAAGCTGAGCACGACCACCAGCGCCAGGCGATGCCAGTACGGCACCACATAGGCCATCGCCCAACGCAGCTCGCCGCTGCGCGGCTCCCGAGCGGTCATGTGGACGACGCTGCCCTCAGGGGCGTCCCGAATCCGTCGCTAGAATCACGATCAGATCGGTCGTCGTATCGCCGTCTAGCGCCAGGGTATGCAGGAAGCTGTAGTCGGTGGCGTTGTAGACGTCGACCGTGTTGCCGGCATTGAAGATGTAGAGCAGCTCGCCGTTCGAGCTCGGCTTGACGCGCATTCGCGGGCGCCCTTCGAAGGTCTGGCGGCTCTGCACGCGCTGTCCTTCCAGGTCGAAGGTCCAGAACTCGTAGTGGCCTATGTTCTGGAGCAGCCCGTACGCCTTCTTGCGATCCGGGGCGAGCGAGAAGCTGCTCACGCCCATGGACGGGCCCAGCGTGTAGAAGTCGACGCTCTTGTCCGGGAGGTTGACGCGGGCGACGCCCATCATGCGACGTCCGTTGATCGGGTCGGTGGCGCGGAACAGCCCCGTGAAGAACCCCGGCTCGTCGTAGATGTTGGGGCTGATACTGAAGTTCAGCGCCCCCATCCCCTCCTCGATCGGACGGGAGAACTTCCAGGTATCGACTTCCTCGAAGTTCTCGGTCTCGAGGATCGTCACCTCCTCCGTCATGATGTAGAGAAGGTCGCCGTCGGGCGAGAACATCATCTGGCTGAACTCGCGTTCCACGCCGCCCGGCCAGGGAATATCACGCATCACCTGGCGCGTCTCGAGGTTGTACTGCTGCAACACCGGTGGCCCGATCTCGTAGCGGTCGATGTGCTTCGTGTCGGTGCTGGTATGCAGTATCAGATACTCCTCGCTGGGATGGATGGCGACCTGCCAGATCCTCACCTTCGAGTTGTCGTGGCTCAGCGAGTGGACGTCGATCGACTTGCGGCTGGCGACATCGAAGATCTCGATGTACTCGAAGTCCACGCTGCTGGAGTAGAACCTCTCGCGATTGCGTGACAGCTGCAGGTTGCGGGGGATGCCGGCAGTAGTCTCGATTCGGCCGGTCACCGCCATCGTGGCCTCGTCGATGATCGTGATGGCATGATCGTAGGTACCGACGTACATCGTTGCCTGGCCGCCGCTGGGGTGCTGCTGTGCTGTGGCGCCGCCGAGCAGTAGGCCCAGAGCACACAGGGTAACGACGCTCGATACGACGACTCGCCGGCCAAGGCCGGCTCGAAAGACCGGGATCGAGCTCACGGGAAGATCAGGTCGATCTTGCGCCAATCTTTCTGTGCGGCGGCGCAGGTTTTTGTCCAGTCGGGCGTGTAGTTGAGTTGGTCGGGTACCTGTGCCGGCCAGAAGCAGCCCAGGTAGCAATCGAACAGGTCGCGCTCCACCGGCGAGCAAAGGCCGGCGGTTCCGCCACTGCTGTCGACTTCCCAACCGGGCTGGAACACCAGCGAGCAGCCCAGCGGAATGTGTGGTTCGTCGGGCTGCTGCGGGGTAGCTTGACCAGATTGCGGGTCGCTCAACGCCACGACGTCGCGTGCCAGATGCTGCTCGATGCGCCCGGCCTTCTGATTGACTGGCTTGAGATGCTTCATTGGTCCCTACCTTCGAAGATGGTGAGGTAGCCAGGATTGTGCTCGGCTATCTCACCATAGACGCGTAGACAGGTGTCGGTCCACGCTCGGATCCAGTCGCAATAATGGAGGTTCGGCCCGCGGGTTGTCCCGTAGCGGGTGTGGGCTTCGTGGTAACAGCCGCCCGCACAGAGGGGTCGTGCCCAGCATTTCTGGCAGTCGGTCTTGTCGTCGACGTGATGAGTCTCGAGGAATTCCACCTGGTAGCGGTGATCGATACCGTCGGCAACGGTGCCGAGCTTGTGATCGTCGGACCCCGCGAAGCGGTGGCAGAGCCCCACGTCGCCGCCCGTAGCTACCCCGAGTAACCCGAGGCCGGCGCCACAGGGATAGGCCTTGCTGATCCCTTTGTGGATCTCCTCGATGGTGTCCTTGACGTTGGAGAAGCCATGGTGGCGGTTCTCGAGGGCCGCCTCCAGGAACTCCTCAGCGAGCACGTTGAAGCCGCGAATCATCTTGTCGAAGCCATCATCGCCGATCGCCCAGTCCCGACCCCAGGATGTGGTGACGGGTGCGAATCCGACCTCGGTGAAGCCGATGTCGTGGCGCAGGTGATCGTAGATCTTCTTCACGTCGAGGACGTTCTTGGTCAACGTGACCCGAGCGCCAATCGGCCGTGTCGTGTGGCGCTTGAGCAGCTCCCGTACCTTGGGAACGACGATGTCGTAGGTACCGCCGCCGCCCTTGAAGATGCGAAGCTGGTCCTGCATTTCCTTGGGGCCGTCGATCGACACGGTGACGCCGATCTCGTTGTCGGCAAGCCACTCGATAATGTCGGGGCGCAAGAGTGTAGCGTTAGTCGTGAGGCTGAACTCGATGCCCTTGCCGAGCTGCGCGGCGCGGTCGCGCGCGTAGTCGACTGTCTTCTGCAGGACGGGGAAGTTCATCAGGGTCTCGCCGCCGAAGAACGTCAGGTGAACGGTCTCGATCTCGGCCGACTCTCCCATCATAAAGTCGACGCTTTGCTGCGCGGTCTCCTCGCTCATGAACTTGGGCTGGCTGCCGTTCTCGGTGTCGACGATCTTGTCGTCGCTGTACTCGTAGCAGTAGCCGCAACTCAGATTGCACTGGTTGGTTACGTTGAGGACCAGGGTGGTCAGCGGGAACGGTGTCGGCGGCATTTGCTTGGCTAGCGGCTGCGGCGGTGCGTCGGCCTCGCCGACGGCACGTACCTGCATCAGCTCGTTGACGCTGTGATATACGGCTTCCGGGGCAAAGCGGTCGGCGAGCTGATCGACCAGCTCGGAGGCCGCCATAGACTGTCCACCGAGGTGCTCGAGCACCGCTGCGGACGTCTCATCGAGACCGAATACCGCGGCACTGGGAACCATGTAGAGGAACTGCCGTCCGGCCGCTTCGAAGGCGTGGTACTCGCCAGTCGACAGGGCCACTTCGCTACGTACGCTCATTCGCCCGGCTCCCATCCTCTCCAGTTAAGATAAAGCGGCACGGTTACCACCAGATGGGATCGCCCGCGTATCGGACGCGCCTTCCCGGCTTCGGCGTAAGCGGCCACCACCCATACGTCGCCAATGTTGTTGCGGTCGCCGACGCGCTCAGGGTTCGGCCCGTCGACCGCCGGCGTGAAGAGACCGTTGTCGTCGAGTGTGCCGACGTACTCCAGGTCCTCGTCATTGAACGTTGCGGAGTACTCCTCGAGGCTCCAGTCCACCTCGAGGACGCCCAGATCGAGGTCATCTGCTGTCCCGGCCTCACCATCCGGGCCGTTGGACGTGCCGAAGGCCTCGAACTGCGCCAGTTGCTTGGGCGCAACCTCGCCACCGAGGCGCGCCATGCTCCAATCAGGCGACACGCGGATGGAGTCGACCCTATCGAACACAACCAGCCCCTCTGGCATACCTACATCACCCACGAACACGTCGCGCTTGCCAATCGCCGCGTCGTCGTCGGCGCGGGCGAGAACGCGAATCGAGCTGTCGGTCGCCTCCCGAACCTCCACGACCTCCACGCCAGGGCCGAGGTCGATCTCTGCCGTAGTCACGGCGGACGGCAGGTTGGCACCGAAAATCGTCAGCTCGTTGAGCGCCCCGTCGCTGCGCAGCGACATTGGGTAGACGCCCGAGATCAGTGGGATGTCGGCACGGTACAGGGTCATGTCCAGACCGATCTCGTCGTAGGCGCCGGTAAACCAGCGTCCTTCCATGGTGCGCCAGTCGCGCTCCACGAACATCACCTCACGCAGCGTACCCAGAGGGTCGCCTTCGGTGCTGGAGCGGCCGCGCCACTGGAAGCCCGTGTAGACGATGGACCGGCCGCTGCGTCGCGTCGTGATGCCGGTGCGCGGGTTGGTGAGCGTTGCCTCGGTGCGGAACTGATCGTCGCTGTCGTTTACCGCGCTGACCTCGACCGTGCCGTACACCGGGCCACGACCTGGCGAGTGGCCGGCAATCGCCCAGTTGCCGGCGAGACGCGCCGGACGGCGGTTGGCCGACCACGCCGTCCACTCCGGTGTTTCGAGCGGGAAGGTCTCCGAGAGGTGAGCGATCGCCTTGTCCATCGGATGCCCGGTGTCGTCGTCGTCGGCCGGGCCAGATCGCTGCGTGCGACGGAACGCCTGAAAGTCGACGTACGGGAAGAGACCGCGGTGCGTGGCGATGAGCAGGCCCCACTCCTCCTCGGTGCGTCGCTGGGTGATCACCCGGCCCATCGAATGGCACTGCGTGCAGGTCGTCTCGGTGTCGTCGTCGAGGTAGTCGTGGTCGAGCAGTCGCCGCTCTGCCTCGAAGGCGCCCGGCTGGGCCTCCTCGGGAGCCAACCCATGGTTGTTGGACAGGTAGCGCACGATGTCGCGCGCCATGGGTGCGTCCAGCTCGACGTCGTTGAGCATCACCATGCGGCGAAGCGTCCACTGCCATCCCTCGGGCGACTTGCGCATGTACGAGATGCGCGTCATTCGCCCATCGTCATCGACAGCGTGACACGAGCCACAGTTGGCCACGGTGTCGCTGTCGCTGACCGGGATGCCAGCGGCCTTCGCGTCGTCGTCAGCGCCGCTCGCGGCGCCTTCCGACTGCAAGGTCGGCGTAGCGATCGAAGTCGATAAGGCGACCGTTCCGAAGCCGATGGCCACGAGAAAGGAAGCCAGCAGGCGAATTCGCGCCGAAGAAACGGTCCCTCTGATCATCGAATCCTCAGTCAGGCGGCAAGATGTCGGGCAACAACGACTGCCCGGAGGTTTCTATCACGCAGTGCCGTTTCTGAGGAAGCCCTTGGCCAAAAGCACCGACAGCGCGCCGACGAAATCGGGCAGAGGGACTGCCGGATAACGCTCGTTGTACGCGGCGAAAAGGTCAGGGACTTGCTCGTAATTTGGCGCCAACGCGATCAAGTGACGCACGTCTACGCCGCGCAGAAAGCGGAGCCCAGTGGGCAGGGCTGGTGTTGCGAGGCGCTGTTGCATGATTACACGTCGATCGCCGATTGCGGGCTCGTCGATCATCTGCACCCCCGACTCGGCGTGCAGCTGGATCGAGGCGCCCGCTTTGAGCGCCTCGAAAGCCGCAAGTACCTCGTCGTCGTCGCGCAGCGCGTCGGCAGCGTCTGTCGGACTCTGCGGAACGTCGCCGTGCAAACGGCCGGTCCAGAACGGGTGATGGTGGTCCTCCGCTACCGTTTGAAAGAACTCCGAGGCCTGCGAGCGGAAGCTGTCGTACATCTGTTGTTCTCGATCGGCGAAGAGCGCTGCCGCTGCGTCGCGCATCGCCGGCTCCCGCAACCGGGTGTTGGTCACGATCGCTGCCAGCCAGCCCGACGCCAGGGCCTTCTTGACGCCGAAGGAGGACAGCGGATCGATACACGAAGCGGCGTCGCCGAGCAGCAGGAAGCGCTCACCGTAGGGCTCCTCCGCACGATACCAGGAGGCGTCACAACCCCAGGGTTCGCCGCTGAGCTGGGCTCCGTCGAGCAGGTGCTTGAACGCCGTGGTGCGCTCGAGTGCGTTCAGGTAGCGGTGCTTTACCGAGCCGCGCGACAGCTCCGATACCTGTGGATCGATCATGCAGGTGAAGTAGCGCAGGTCCGAGCTCACTGGAACCGACCACGCCCAGCCCTCGGCAAACGATTCCACCAGCGTGTGGGTGTCGTCGGCGAGGGCCCATGGGTCCCGGCGCCGCCAGGTACCGATCAAGGCAACGGTTCGGGATGGCTCGGGCTCCGAACGCCACCCCAGGCTTCGCGCCACAACGCCTTGTCTTCCGGACGCGTCGAGCAGATAGCGCGCCGACACCTCTCCCTCCCCATTCTCGAGCGTGTAGCGGGCTCGGGTGGGATCGATCTCGACGTCGACGTCGATCACGGTGGCGTTTCGGACCACCGTTGCGCCGGCGGTCTCCGCGGCGGCGAGCAGCAAGCCGTCGAACTCCGTGTGCCGCACCTGATAGCCGGTCTCGCCGCCGGCGAAGCGCTCAGAGCGCGGATCGCCGCCACCCCACCAGACGGTGTTGCCGGTCGATCGCACGAACCCGGCGACGTCGACGGCGTCGAGCACGGCGATCTCGCGCAGCAGCTTGCGGACGCTCGGCGGCAGCGAGACCGCTAGGCTTCGTTCAGGGTCCTCGGCTCGGGTCATCACCACGACGTCGTGGCCCCAGAGCGCCAGCAGTCGGGCTGCAGCCGCCCCCGCTGGACCACCGCCGATCACGGCAACGTCGTAGATCTGGCGATCGCTGGTTAGCACGGGGCTATCGGCACAGCCGCGTCAGGCGGATTCGGTGCGATGGGGCGTCGCGCCACTGGTCCTCAGCATGATGAAGGCGCCGGCGGCGAGCAGCGCGGCGAACGCGAACGATACGCCGGGAAAGCTCACCGCTGCGTCGGCTGCCGTGAAGCGGCGGAACAGCTGTGTCATCAGCGGTGGCCCGATAATAGCCGAGACGCTGAAAAGGCTGGCTATTGCGCCCTGCAGCTCACCCTGGGCATCGGCTGGGACACGCTGCGACAACAGTGACTGGGTCGAGGGCATCACCAGGGCACCGAGCAGCCAGGTGAGCTGAAGCGCGAACATCATCCAGCCCTGTGAGGCGAAGGCATAGCCCACGAAGCCCGTGCCTCCGACGATCAAGCCGAGCGAAGCGGTGCGATGCTCCCCCAACCTCGGAACTATGATGCGCGGCAGCGTGCTCTGGCCCAGCACCATGATGATCCCGAACGACGCCAGTGAGGCGCCGATCATCGCCTCCGACCAGCCGAACTTGAGCATCGTGTAGTAGGTCCAGATACTCGGCATCACCTGGTGGGCGATCTGCCACAAGAAGAGTGCCGCCAGCATGCCGATCACCGCCGGGTGACGTCGAATCTGCAACAGCGTGCCAATCGGGTTGGCGCGCCGCCACTTGAACTCGCGCCGCTTGTCTTGCGCAAGAGTCTCCGGCAGCACGAAGAACCCGTACACGAAGTTTGCCAGGCTCAGGACTGCCGCGACGAAGAACGGAGCCCGGGCGCCGTAGCCACCGAGCAGGCCACCGATGGCCGGACCGAGAATGAACCCAGCACCGAAGGCGGCGCCGATCATGCCGAAGTTCTGGGCCCGTTTCTCCGGCGGGCTGATGTCGGTGATGTACGCGTATGCGGTCGTGAACGAGGCCCCGGCGACCCCCGCGAGCGCGCGCCCGACGAACAACCAGGCGATCGTCGGCGCCATGGCCATCATCAGGTAGTCGATGCCCAAAGAGGCGACCGAGTACAGAAGTACAGGTCGGCGCCCGAATCGATCGCTGAGGTTGCCGAGTATCGGTGCGCATACGAATTGCATGATGGCGTACGAGAATGCCAACCAGCCACCGAAGATGGCAGCGCGGCTCAGCCCTTCCCCGGTCAGCTCCATGATGAGCTCCGGGGTGACCGGGATGATGATCCCGAGCCCGATGGTATCCATCAGCACGGTAAGCAGCACGAAGACGAATGCCAGCTTTCCCGGTGCCCGAGAGGACATGGTCGCTCTTTGCGTCGGTTTGGGACCGACCTCTATGAGGTTGGCCAGTACGCCGAGCACCGACCGCGTTGGTCTAACTCTGCCATGTGTCGTCGTCGAGTGTCCCGCGACGTCCTGATAGGGGCTCGTGTATGGTCGTGCCGATGACTGATCGCGTCGCGAACTGTGTTCCCGACACCCTGGTGGAAGACTACGCCGGCGATGGCGCCGTCGTGGTGCGCGGTCTCTTTTCCGCCGCTGAGATTGCGCTCCTGCGCGAAGGTATCGACGCCAACATCGCAGCTCCGAGCGTGCGCTCGATCGTCGCCAGCCGGGCCGATGACCCGGGCTGGTTCATGGAGGACTTCTGCAACTGGCAGGACAACCCGGCCTATCGACAGTTCATCGAGGGGACGTCGATCGCCGCCGCCGCCGCCCGGCTGATGCGATCGCGCCAGGTGCGCCTCTTCCATGACCACATGCTGGTGAAAGAGCCCGGCACGGCGCAGCGCACGGCGTGGCACCAGGACCAGCCCTACTACAACGTCGACGGGCGCCAGAACGTCAGCTTCTGGATTCCGGTCGATCCGGTTCCCGAGGACTGGACGCTGGAGTTCGTGGCTGGCTCCCACGTCGGCCCGTGGCTCATGCCGCGCACGTTCATGACTGCCGAGGCTCGATGGTTCCCCGCCGGCTCGCTCGAGGAGATCCCCGATATCGAGGCCGATCGCGAAGCGCATACGATCCTCCGTTGGGCCATCGAGCCCGGCGACGCAGTCGCCTTCCACATGCTCACGCTGCACGGCGCGGCCGGCGTTCAGGGGATACAGCGACGGCGTGTTTTTTCCGTGCGCTTGCTGGGCGATGACATCGTTCACGCGCCGCGGCGATGGAAGACTTCGCCCGAGTTTCCGGGTCTCAGCGAAGAACTGCCCGCCGGCAGCGCGATGGATCACCCGCTTTTCCCGGTGCTGGCGCAGCGCTAACGGTCGGACCGCGCCGGGCAAGGCGCACCGTTCATGGCGCCGGGGCTCAAGGAGCCCTCGACCCCTCTTTGGCGGCGCCGTCTTCGTTCCGGGAAGAACGCTTCGTCGAGACTTGGACTGTCGGTCCCGCCGATAGGTCCCATCCGGACTCCGGAGAATGGAGTCTGTCGCCTCCGCTGGCTCCCAAGGCGCCGGTCGAGATCTGGCTGCCGGAGCCGAGCGACCACGCACTGATCGAGCGTCTCGTGACGGTCGAGTCGTCGGGCGGCGAGCCGATTAACGGCAGCGCGACGCTGCTCGACGGAGATCGGCAATGGCGCTTCCGCCCTCGCGATCCGTGGTCTCCAGGCGCCTACTTGCTCCGCGTCGCCGCCGCCCTGGAGGGCCTTGCGGGCAACAGCTTGTCGCGGCTATTCGACGAGCCGTTCGTCGGGAATCGTGTGGGCACGCCCGCCACAGAAGCTGTGCGCCTGCCGTTCGAGGTAAGAGCTGCCGAGGAACGGTAACCCTCCTGCCCTGCGTGTAAGGTTGGCAGTCACGAGCGCGGCCGATCGACGCCCTACCGGGAGATCGTCGCTGCGCTGTACCTGACCGAACACTCCGGTGAGTTGGAGTCACGATGGAGAGCCGCCAGGCTGATTTCCACAAACGATCGTTGCAGGATCCGGCTGCGTTCTGGGCCGAGGCTGCCGAGGACATCCACTGGTATCGCCGCTGGGATCGCGTGCTGGACGACTCCAACCCGCCGTTTTACCGATGGTTTCCCGGCGGCATGGTCAACACCTGCTACAACGCCGTTGATCGACACGTCGAATCGGGTCGCGCCGACCAGCTGGCGCTGGTGCACGACAGCCCGGTTACGGGTGCCACCGCGACTCTGACCTACGCGGAGCTCCAGGATCAGGTAGCGAGATTCGCTGGGGCGCTGGCGGTGCGTGGGGTAGCGAAGGGCGACCGCGTGATTATCTACATGCCGGCAGTGCCGGAGGCAATCGTCGCGATGCTGGCGTGCGGTCGTATCGGCGCGATCCACTCTGTTGTCTTCGGTGGCTTCGCCCCGAACGAGCTCGCCACTCGCATCGACGACGCCAAGCCCAAGGTTATCGTCTCGGCCTCCTGCGGCATCGAGGTCGAGCGCATCATCGAATACAAGCCGCTGCTCGACAAGGCGATCGAGATCGCGTCGTTCAAGCCTGACTGCTGCATCATCCTGCAGCGCCCCCAAGCTGTGGCGACCATGGTGAATGGCCGTGACGTCGATTGGCTGGAGGTGGCTGACGCGGAGCCTGCCGACTGTCTACCGGTGGCTGCCACGGATCCGCTGTACATCCTCTACACCTCAGGAACCACCGGCGTCCCCAAGGGCGTGGTACGCGATCACGGAGGGCATCTCGTAGCCCTCAAGTGGACGATGAAGAACGTCTATGACGTTGAGCCCGGCGATGTCTACTGGGCCGCTTCGGACGTTGGCTGGATCGTCGGTCACTCGTACATCGTCTATGCGCCGCTGTTCCACGGCTGTACCACGGTGCTGTACGAGGGCAAGCCAGTCGGTACGCCGGATCCCGGCGCTTTCTGGAGAGTGATCTCCGAGCACAAGGTCAACGTGATGTTCACGGCGCCGACCGCATTCCGCGCCATCAAGCGCGAGGACCCGGAAGGCGAGTTCATTGGGCGTTACGACCTGAGCTGCTTCCGGTCGCTGTTCCTGGCCGGCGAGCGTTGCGATGCCGACACCCTAGAGTGGGCGCAGCGACAGCTCGGCGTTCCGGTCGTCGATCACTGGTGGCAAACGGAGACCAGCTGGGCGATCGGCGCCAACTGCGCCGGCCTGGGGGATCTACCCATCAAGCCGGGCTCGTGTGGCCTCGCGGTGCCAGGCTACGATGTGCGAGTGCTCGACGGGTCGGGCAACGTGGTGACAGCCGGCGAGACTGGCAGCGTCGCCATCAAGACGCCATTGCCGCCTGGCTGTCTGCCCACCCTCTGGAACAATGACGACGGCTTCGTCGACACCTACTTCACCGCCTTCCCCGGCTACTACTCGACCGCCGACGCTGGCTTCAAGGACGAGGACGGCTACCTGTGGATCATGAGCCGCACCGACGACATCATCAACGTTGCGGGTCATCGCCTTTCCACCGGCGGCATGGAGGAGGTGCTTGCCTCCCACCAGGACGTCGCCGAGTGTGCCGTGATGGGCGTTCCCGACGCCATCAAGGGCGAAATCCCAGTCGGCATGATCGTGCTCAAGGCCAACGTCGAGCGCGACGACGACGAGATTGTCGCCGAACTGGTGCGGATGATCCGCTCGCAGATAGGACCCGTAGCCTCGTTCAAGGTCGCGGCGATCGTCCGGCGTCTTCCCAAGACCCGGTCTGGCAAGATCCTGCGCGGCACCATGCGCAAGATCGCCGCCGGCGAACAGTTCAAGGTGCCGGCGACGATCGATGAGCCAACGATCCTGGATGAGATCGCCGATGCCCTCGGCCGACTCGGGTATCCGAACTGAAGACGTCGGGTGCAAACTTTCGGCCCGCTTTGGTCGTCTAAGTGAGGCCCCCCCTGAACCGCTCGCGGTTGCTTCGCTGCGAGTCCCCGACGGAGTGCCCCTGCTGACCGCCTTCAAGTTCGCCTTGCGAACGCTGGTCCACACGCCCTTTGTCACTGCCGTAGCAATCCTTTCGTTGGCACTCGGCATCGGTGCCAACGCGGCGATCTTCTCGCTCTTCGATCAGCTATTGCTTCGGGCATCGACCCGATGAAGGCATTGCGTTACGAGTAACATACGGCCATGCGAGCTGCCGTCTGTCATGAGTTTGGCAAGCCGCTGGTCGTCGAGGAGATCGAGGTCGATCCGCCGCATGCTGGCGAGGTCAAGGTCAAGATCGCCGCCTGCGCTATCTGCCACAGCGACATACACGCCATCGAGGGATCGTGGGGTGGTCCGTTGCCGGCGGTGTACGGGCACGAGGCGGCTGGCGTGGTCGAGGAAGTCGGCTCTGGCGTAGCGCTCGAAGTGGGCCAGCGTGTCGTGGTCACGCTGCTGCGTTCGTGTGGGCACTGCTATTTCTGCGCGCAGGGATTGCCGGCACAGTGCGAGACGACCTTTCCCCTGCACGAGAAGAGCCCGCTCACGACGCGCGACGGCGTATCGATCTTCCAGGGCTTTCGCACTGCGGCGTTCGCCGAGCAGGTGGTGGTGGACCAATCCCAGTTGGTCGTCATTCCCGATGCGATGGCTTTCGACAGCGCTTCATTGCTCGCCTGCGGAGTCATCACCGGTCTGGGAGCCGTAGTGAATACGGCCAAGGTGCCGGCTGGCAGCAGCGTAGTGGTGATCGGCACAGGCGGCGTAGGGCTCAACAGCGTTCAAGGGGCGAGGCTGGCGGGGGCGGATCCGATCATCGCCCTCGACCTGGTGGACACCAAGCTCGAGGCTGCCCAGGCTTTCGGCGCCACCCATCGGATCAACGCCCGCGAGGATGCCGTCCCCGAAGTTGTCCGCTCCCTGACGGCAGGGCGTGGAGCAGACTACGTGTTCGTGACGGTGGGCAGCGGTGCGGCCTTCGAACAGGGTCTCGAACTGCTACGACGTGGCGGCACGCTGGTGATTGTTGGCATGCCGGCCACCGGCGAGACATCGGAGATCGAGCTCGGGAATGTGGCCGACGCGGGGCAGACCATCGTCGGCAGCAAGATGGGGTCAGTGCAGCTTCACGTCGACGTGCCGAAGCTTGTACGGCGCTACGAGCAGGGTGAGCTCAAGCTCGACGAGCTGATTACTGCTCGCTACCCGCTTGAAGAGATCAACGAGGCGATCGCGGCGGTGAATCGCGGTGACGCGCTGCGCAACGTCATCCTGTTGTGAGCTCGTCTCCCAAGATCCAGAGCATCGAGACCTTCAGCAACGAGTTCGTCAGCATGGTGCGGCTGCGCACCGACGACGGTGCCGAGGGCTGGGGCCAGCTGTCGACTTACAACGCCGACATTGCTGCCCGGGTAATGCACCGCCAGGTCGCCCCCTACGCGCTCGGGGAGGATGCTTCCGACATCGATGCGCTGCTGGACCGAATCGTCGAGATCGAGTTCAAGTTCCCCGGCTCGTACCTGCGGCGTGCCTTGACCGGTCTCGACACGGCGCTCTGGGACCTGCGGGGCAAGCGCCAGGGCAAGAGCGTGTGCGAGCTGCTCGGTGGCACGCCGCGCCCCCTGGCCGTGTACGGCGCCAGCATGCGCCGCGACATCACGCCCGAAGACGAAGCAGCGCGCCTGTTGCGTCTGCGCGATGAGCACGGCTTCAACGCCTTCAAGATCCGTATTGGCAAGGAGTGTGGTCACGACGAGGACGAGTGGCCGGGTCGCACCGAGGCGGTGGTGTCGCAGGTGCGCGGCGCGCTCGGCGACGACCTGGCGCTGCTGGTCGACGCCAACTGTGCCTACGCTCCCAGGAAGGCCATCGAGGTCGGCCGCATGCTTGCCGACCACGGCGTGTGCCACTACGAGGAACCCTGCCCGTATTGGGAGTTCGAATGGACCGCCGAGGTAACACGGGCGACCGACGTGCCGGTCGCTGGAGGCGAGCAAGACTGCTCGATTCCCCAGTGGCACCGTATTCTGGAGGCCCGTGCATTCGACATCGTCCAACCCGACATCTGCTATCTCGGTGGTCTGACCCGAACCCTGCGGGTAGCAGCGATGGCCAACGAGCGCGGGCTGCCCTGCGTTCCGCATTCGGCCAACCTGTCGATGGTGACGGTGTTTACGCTCCACCTGATGGGGGCCATCGAGAACGCCGGCCCGTACGTGGAGCTCTCCATCGAGCCGACCGAGTACTACCCGTGGCAGGAAGGCCTCTACGCGCCTGCACTGGAAGTAATCGACGGGAAGGTGCAGATTCCCGATGGTCCAGGTTGGGGTGTAGAGATCAGCCGCGAGTGGCTTGCCGCTGCCGACCGCGAAATCAGCGAGCTCGGTTGAGGAACTGTCTGTCCAAGGAGAACAACATGAGGATAATTGGAGTTGCTGTGGTGCCGATGTTCGTTGCCCTGGCGGCGTTACTGATGGCGGCTCCAGTAGCTGGGGAGGCGCAGGAGGCAGGACCCGCTGCGCTTCGGCTCCCGGCTCCCGACGAAGTGAATGCGGTGTTCGCGCAGTTTGACAAGCCGGGGTCGGTCGGGTGTGCGCTCGGCGTGGCTCACGGCGGGCGGCTCATCTACAAGCAGGGCTACGGTTACGCCAACCTGGACTGGGATCTGCCGATGAGCCCGACGACGGTCGTCTACGTCGGCTCGATCTCCAAGCAATTCACCGCCGCGGCGATTGCGTTGCTGGCGCACCAGGGCAAGCTCGGCCTCGACGACGACGTCCGCGAACACCTGCCGGAGATGCCTCGCCGCGACGCGCCGGTCACCGTGCGTCAGCTGGTGCACCACACCAGCGGAGTGCCGGACATGTACCGGGTGATGCGGGAGAACGGGCTTACTACGTGGGATCTCTTCAGTCGGGATGAAGCCCTCGACTTGCTGTCTCGCCAGGAGCTCGATTTTCCGCCGGGAGATCGTTACCAGTACTCCAACGGTGGCTACTTCCTGTTGTCGATGATCGTACAGCGGGCCAGCGGCCAGACGCTGCGCGAGTACGCCCGCGACAACATCTTCGAGCCCCTGGGCATGGACGACACGCACTTTCATGACGACCCGGTGCACATCGTCAGGAACCGCGCCATGAGCTACATGCCGGCGGAGGGCAGCGGTGACGAAGGCACGGCGCGCTACATCCAGAGCTACCAGGGGAACTTCGCCCTCCCCGGCGCCGGTGGTCTCTATAGCACCGTCGAGGATCTCGTTCGATGGGACCGCAACTTCCTGGACAACCAGCTGGGCGGACCCGACTTCATGGAGGTGATGCACACCAAGGGGGTGCTCAACAGCGGCGAGACCCTGAGCTACGCCTTCGCCATTCGGGAGGACGGCCATCGCGGCCTTCGCACGCTCGAGCATGGCGGCTCGTTCATGGGATTCAAGGCCCACTACGTGCGCTTTCCCGACCAGCAGCTGTCCACCTGGGTGATGTGCAATATGGGCGAGATCGTGCCCCAGGACTTCGCCATTCGGGTGGCCGAGCTGTACCTGGCGGACCAGATGTCGGCGCCGGATCTCGCAACATGGCAAACGCCCTCACCGATCTCGAGATCGCCCCAGGACGACCAGAGCCAGTCATCCGAAGCGCGCGCCGCGCACGCCAACGCGCTGGATCTCGGCTGGCAGAACGTCGGCTCTGTGACGCGCTGGAATACGGTCATTGGCAACGACACGATTCCCGACGGCGACCTGCAGGGGGGCCTCTGGGAGATCGCGCCGCGGGCGATCTACGCTGGCCACGTCCACCCCGTGCCGGAGTTCTACGTGATGCTGGACGGACGGATCGAGTGGGCGCTCGGCACCGATACTTTCATCGCCGAGCGCGGCGAGGTGGTTTACATCGCTCCGAACACCATGCACCGCATGGTGAATCTCACCGACGAGGTCGTGCGGGCGGTGTGGGGACGATGGGCACCGGACGGCGACCGCAGCGTGTTCGACGGTCAATACCGCTTCGTCGAGCCACCTCCGGTGCAGCCGCCGGAGGCAGTGTCCCCTGTGCAGGAGCAGTAGGGGTCACCGGCGTCGGCCCCGGCCCGCCACGCGGGCTCGCTCTGAGGCGCATGACCTCTGCTCCACGCCCTGGAAATCGCCCACAAACCCGGTAGAATTCGGATGATGTCTGGTTCGAGTCAGGCTCGAGGAGCGCGGCCGAATGTTGGACGCTCCGACGCTCCCGCCTCGATGTGTCGCGCCTGCCGCGCCAGGCGACTTCTGCCCGCTACGAAGGGTCGCATGAACAAGCTTGTTCGCGCACTATCGATCTGCGCGATCCTGTTGCTCGGGGTCACCGTCGACGTGGGCCTGGCCCGACGTCTTGGGCAGACTTCGGCCGAGACGCCGGTTGCGGCGCGCCCGCCATCGGCGACTGCCGCGCAGCGCATGTCCTACGAGGATCAGAACCGCACGATCGGGCGATTCTGCATCCGTTGCCACAATGACGGGTCGCTCAGCGGCGGGCTGACGCTCGAGTCGTTCGACGCATCGCGGGCTCACGAGCGCGCCGAGATTGCCGAGAGGATGATCCGCAAGCTGCGCGCCGGCATGATGCCGCCGCCGTCGGCGCGGCAGCCGGATCGGGCCGTCGTGCAGGCGCTGGTTACAGCGCTGGAGGCCACCATCGACGAGGCCGCGGCAGCGGACCCCGAGCCCGGCCGCAGGACGTTCCCGCGACTCAATCGCGCCGAGTACGCTGCCTCTGTGCGCGACTTGTTGGGTATCGATATCGACGTCAGTGTCTTCCTGCCGCTCGACACCAAGAGCGCCAGCTTCGACAACATCGCGGACGTCCAGATGCCCTCGGCGACGCTGATGGAGGGCTACCTGCGCGCCGCCGGGCACATCAGCCGCGCGGCGCTGGGCGATGCCCATGCCGACTCCTCCTCCACCGTGTACACCGTGCCGCGCACGGCCTCACAGAAGGAGCGCGTCGAGGGGGCGCCGTTCGGTACCCGTGGTGGCATCGCCGTCGTCCACAACTTCCCCGCTGATGGCAAGTACGAGTTTCGCGTCATGCCGCACGTAGCGCCCGAGGGCGAGCTGTTCGGTCGCACTTCCCTGGGCGAGGCAATCGACATCTCGATTGACGGCAAGCGTCTAGCGCTGGTGGAGCTAGATCGTTGGATGTCGGAGTCAGACGCCGGCGGCGCCACGATCGTCTCCGAGCGCATCGATATTCGAGCCGGGCCGCGGCTGATCGCGGTAGCGTTCGTTCGCCGCGATGACGGGCCGGAGGACGACCTGATCACGCCGATCGACCACACGCTGGCCGACCAGCAGATGGGGCTCGGCTACGGCGTCACCACCCTGCCGCATCTGAGCAACTTCTCGATCGTCGGGCCGTTCGAGGTCACCGGCGTCTCGGACACGCCCACACGACGGCGCATCTTTATCTGTCGCCCGACGGCGCCCAACGAAGCAGTCCCCTGCGCCGAGCGAATTCTTTCTCGCCTCGCTACGCAGGCGTACCGACGGCCGCTGCGCGACGGCGACCTGGCAGGCCTGATGCGGTTTTATGAGCAGGGGGCGACAGACGCCGGCTTCGAGGGCGGCGTTCGCATGGCGTTGCAGGCGCTGCTGGCGAGCCCGCACTTCGTGTTTCGGATGGAATCGGCGCCTGCACAAGTGCGACCGGGCGACGTTTACCGCATCAGCGACATCAATCTGGCGTCGCGCCTGTCGTTCTTCCTTTGGGGCGCACCGCCCGATCGGGCGCTCGTCGAGGTCAGCGAGCGCGCCGAGCTCTCCAGGCCCGAAACACTCGAACGGCAGGTGCGCCGCATGCTGGCGGACACGCGGTCGGAGGCGCTTGCCAGCCGATTCGCCGCCCAGTGGCTGCGCCTGCAGGACCTCGACAAGGTTCATCCGGATGCCTTGAACTACCCGTACTTCGACCACACCCTCGCCGAGGCCATGCGGCGCGAGACCGAAATGCTGTTCTCGTTCCTCGTGCGCGAGGACCGTAGCGCGCTGGAGCTGTTGAACGCCGACTATACGTTCGTTAACGAGCGTCTGGCGCGTCACTACGGGATACCGGGCGTCAGCGGCAGCGAGTTCCGCCGGGTGTCCTACTCGAATGATCGGCGCCGCGGCCTGCTGGGACACGGCAGCATCCTCACGCTCACATCGCACGCCAACCGCACCTCGCCGGTGCTGCGTGGCAAGTGGATCATGGAAGTGCTGCTCGGCAGTCCGCCACCGCCGCCGCCGCCTGGTATTCCCGACCTCGAGGAGACCGACAGTGTGAAGGGCGACGGGTTCCTCTCGGTCCGGGAGCAGCTTGCCGAGCACCGCGCTAACCCGGCCTGCAGCTCATGCCACAACGTCATCGATCCAATCGGGCTGGCGCTGGACAACTTCGACGTGACCGGAGCCTGGCGCATTCGTGACCGGGGTGTCCCCATCGATGCCTCCGGTCAGCTCTACGATGGGACGCCGATCAACGGTCCCACCGATCTGCGCGAGGCATTGCTCAGCCGCTCCGACGTGTTCGCCACTTTTTTTGCGGAGAGTCTGATGGCCTATGCTCTTGGTCGCCGGGTCGAGTATTACGATATGCCGACGATTCGTCAGATCGTCCGCGAGGCGGAGCAAGACGGGTACCCGATGTCGGCCCTGCTGCTGGGTGTCGCCAAGAGCGCCGCGTTTCGTATGAGCAGAACGCATGCCGCGACGGCCGACGGCATCGAATAGAGGCAAGAAGCGATGATCCTCACCAGCAAGCACATCTCCCGTCGCCTGGTTCTGCGGGGGATGGGTGCGAGCATCAGCGTGCCGTTCCTCGACGCGATGGTTCCCGCCGGCACGCTGCTGGCCGGGACCGCCAGCGGCAGAGCGTTCGGAAACACGCGCCTGGTCTGCATCGAACAGGTGCACGGCGCCGCCGGTTGCAATGAGCTCGGAGAGTCGCTCAATCTCTGGGCACCGGCAAAGGTGGGTCGCGACTTCGACCTGAGCCCCAGCAGCTTGAAGCCGCTGACTCCGTTCCAGGACTACCTCACCATCGTCAGCAACACCGACGCTCGTATGGCCGACGCCACCCAGCCCGAGGAGATAGGCGGCGACCACTTTCGCTCGAGCGCGGTCTTTCTGACCCAGGCTCATCCGAAGCTCACCGAAGGGTCCGATGTCTATATCGGCACCTCGATGGACCAGCTCTACGTGCAGCGCTTCGGGCAGGACACCCCGATTCCGTCGATGCAGCTTTGCATCGAGAACGTCGACCAGGCGGGTGGCTGCGCGTACGGCTATGCCTGTGTGTACACCGACACGATCTCCTGGGCTTCGCCGTCGCAGCCGCTGCCGATGGTGCGCGATCCACGCGCCGCATTCGAGCAGATGTTCGGTGCTGGCGGAACTCCAGAGCAACGATCGGCGCGACGCCGGGCCGACCGCAGCATCCTCGACTGGGTGATGGAGGAGATGGCCGCGCTGCGGCGTGAGATCGGCCCCGACGACCGGCAGCGTCTCGACCGCTACGTCGACAGCATCCGCGAGATCGAGCAGCGGATCGAACGCATCGAGGCGCGCAACGCGAGCGGTGAGCGTCGCGAGCTACCCGAGGCACCGGCCGGGGTGCCCGACTCGTTCGAGGAACACGTCAAGCTGATGTTCGATCTGCAGGTGCTGGCCTTCTCGTCGGACATCACACGGGTGTTTTCTTTCAAGCTGGGGCGCGACGGCTCGGGCCGCGTCTACCCTGGTAGCGGCGTCGACGAGGGCTTCCACGGCGCATCGCATCACGGCGGCAACGAGGACAAGGTTCTCGACTACGCGAAGATCAACGAGTATCACATTGGCATTTTGCCCTACTTCCTGCAGAGGTTGCGCGATACCGCTGATGGTGACGATAGCCTGCTCGACAACACTCTGATCGTGTATGGGTCGCCGATGGCCGACAGCAACCTGCACAACCACCGGCGATGCCCGCTGATTCTTCTGGGCGGCGCCGGCGGCGAGCTGGATGGTGGCGTACACGTCGCCGCAGACGAAGGCACGCCGATGGCGAACGTCATGTTGACCCTGCTGAACAAGCTCGGCATGTCGGATCTGGAGAGCTTCGGTGACAGTACCGGCGAGTTCTCCTTCGCTGTTCCCGAAGCCACGTCAGGGCGACCCTGAACAACGCGTGCGCGAGGTGATCGATGAGTAAGCGATGGGTCGTCATCGGCTACAGCGCGCTGGTCCTGGCGACTGTACCCGTACCGACGACGGTCGCCGGATCACCCGTAGAGGCACCTGTGGCCGAGGCGGCCATGCGCGGCGACAACGAGACCGTCCGATCGCTGCTGCGCGGCGGCGCCGATGTGAACGCGGCACGCGGCGACGGCATGACGGCGTTGCACTGGGCCGCGTTGAACGACGACACCGACCTCATCAGCGTGCTCGTGTATGCCGGGGCGGCGTTGGAGCCGACGACGCGCCTGGGTGGCTATACGCCACTGCATCTGGCGTCTCGCGAGGGGCGGGCGCTGGCGGTGGCAAGGTTGTTAACCGTGGGGAGTCGCTCCGAAACGCTCACTTCGAGCGGTGCGAGTGCCATCCACCTTGCTGCGCAATCCGGTAACACCGAGGCCATCCGGGCGTTGCTCGAGCATGGTGCCGATGTCGATGCTAGGGACGCGCGTGCCGATCGGACGCCGCTCATCTTCGCCACCGCCAGGGGCCGAACCGCGGCGGTCGAGTCGCTGCTTGGCGCTGGAGCCGACGTCACGCTGGCCTCGCGAGTCGTCGACTATCAGGAGCGCTCCGAGGCGGACTCCGTGGCGCGCCGCCGCCGGCAGCGCCTCGTCGATGCGGCCAAGGAACCACAAAAGGACGAGGAAACGGAGGAGCCGGAGTCGTCCGCGGTCGTTCCCGACGAGCCCGATACTCCGACGGCAGTGCCAGGCGTGCAGAGCCCGGACGAGCCCGATCTGCCGGAGCAAGCGGCCGTCGATGAGCCGGACGAGCCAGAGGACCCTGACGAGCCGGAGGAACCGGAGCGGCTCTCACACGACGATCTGGTGGGTGCCCAGGGCGGCATGACGGCGCTGGCGTATGCGGCCCGCGACGGTCGTACCGATGTGGCCGCCCTCCTGCTCGAGGCCGGCGCCGACGTCAACCAGCCCACCGTCGGTGACGGCTCGACGCCTTTGCTGGTGGCCATCATCAACGGCAACTTCGACCTCGCGATGATGTTGCTCGGCGTTGGAGGGGACCCCAACCTGTTCAGCGAGGACGGAGTAGGGCCGCTCTTCGCGACGATCAACAACGAATGGGCGCTGCGCACCTGGTACCCGCAGCCGACCGCGTCCAAGCAACAGAACACCTCCTACCTCGAGCTCATGGATGCCCTGCTGCATGCCGGTGCCGACCCCGACGCGCGCGTCAACACGCACGTCTGGTACGCGGCCTACAACGCCGGCCGCATGGGAGTGGACTTTTCCGGCGCGACAGCGTTTTGGCGCGCTGCATATTCTCTCGACGTCACTGCCATGCGCATGCTGATCGAGGTCGGAGCCGACCCTGACATCCGAACCCAGAAGCCACCGCAGCGGCGGCGGCGGGACGACGATGAAGAAGTGGAGGTGGACAAGTCGGGCCTGTCTCCGGTGCCTGTCGGCGGGCCGGCGGTCCATCCCCTGCACGCTGCTTCCGGGGTGGGCTACGGAACCTCGCGGGTCGGGCAGCAGCATCGTTTCGTGCACGCCGGCTGGGTTCCGGCAGTGAAATACCTGGTCGAGGAGCTCGGCGTCGACGTGAACCTCCGGGATCACGAAGGGTACTCGGCGCTCCACAACGCCGCGGCGCGCGGCGACAACGAGTTGGTCGAGTACCTCGTCTCCAAAGGCGCCGACATCATGGTCGTCGGGCGCAAAGGCCAGACGACCGTCGATATGGCCAACAGCCCGCACCAGCGCGTGCAGCCCTACCCCGAGACGGTTGCGCTGCTGGAGACTCTGGGTGCCGTCAACAACCACGACTGCAGCGCCTGCGACTGAGCCGAGGGGTTTCAGGGAGTCGACGAATGCCGCCAGCGTTTGGTTGTGACCTTCGAAGAAATACGGGATGCGGCTACCGTCGATGAAGTAACGGTCGTCGGTGATCTGCACCATGAAGCCGGTGCGCAACCACGTTGTTGCGCGTGAGAGCGTCCATCCGCCAGCCTGGGCGTCGTTCTGCAGGTCCCGGCAACAGCAGCAGGATCGTCGCAGCTGCCACGGGCAGCCAATGACGTTTCGGTGGCTTCACGTTTCACTCCAGCAGAAGACGGCGGACGGACCGTAGCCTCGAAGCTACTTTGGCAAGATGGGCGCCCGTGGTTTCACGAACGGAGATCTTTTGGTGTCCTGACTGACAGGACACCAGGTCGCCGCACCCTCCGTTTTGTGTTAATCAACGAGCCTGCCCAGTTAGTGAACGACCTGCCCAGGGCGATCCACGTCCGGCAGCCCAGGGGACAAGCTATGGCCGGTGCCGATTGGCCGCGCGACATCTTCCAGTCGCTGTCGGATCTCGACGTTCGCCAGGTGGCTTTCGTCCCCGATGCCGGACACGCCCGGTTGATCGAGATGTGTCACGACCACGACGCAATCGTCACGGTGCCGTTGACGACGGAGGAGGAGGGGGTTGCGCTCCTCGCCGGAGCCTGGCTGGGGGGCCAGCGGGGTGCGTTGCTGATGCAGAGCAGCGGCGTCGGCAACTGCATCAACATGTTGGCTCTGGTGAAGAGCTGCCGATTTCCGATGCTGATCATCGTCACCATGCGTGGCCAGTGGGGCGAGACCAATCCATGGCAGGTGCCGATGGGTCAGGCTGTGGCGGAATCGCTGAAGCTCATGGGGGTGATGGTGACCGCCGTCGAGGTGGCCGAGGATGTCGGCGCTACCGTCAAGGAGGCGGGTGACATGGTGTTTTCCGGGGCAGGCGGTGCCGCGGTCTTGCTGTCGCAGCGCCTCATCGGTGCCAAGACCTTCGACGACCGGATTCCTGACTGATGGATGTCGAGCGCGCCACTTGTTATCCGCTGCGGCGTCGTGAGGTGGTCTCAGGCCTGCTGAGCGATCGGGGCGATCTCCTGTTGATCACCGGATTGGGCGCACCCGCGTGGGACGCCGCCGCAGCCGGGGATTCGCCATTTACCTTTCCGCTGTGGGCGGCGATGGGTGGCGCCGCAGCCATGGGCCTCGGGCTGGCCCTCGCCCAGCCCGAGCGTCGAGTGCTCGTGCTCACTGGCGACGGCGAAATGCTGATGGGCCTCGGCTCGCTGGCGACGATTGCCGCCCTGGCGCCGGCCAATCTGGCAATCGCCGTGCTCGACAACGAGCGCTATGGTGAGACCGGAATGCAGCCGACACACACCGCAGGTGCAACCGACCTGGCGGCGATCGCCGCGGCCGCCGGTATCTCGGTGACTGGCACGGTGCGCGATGCCGCGGGACTGGAGCATGCCCAAGGCGATCTGCGCGATGCTGTCGGCCCGGTCTTCTACGCCATCAAGGTGCGGCCGGAAGATCTCCCGCTTACCCTGCCGCCGCGCCATGGGGTGTGGCTCAAAGACCGCTTCCGGGTGGCCCTGCTCGGAGACGCAGCCGTTCTCTGACGCCGCCCCATGACTCCCCCGAGGTATCTCATTCTGTCCTCCGACCCACCCTGTGGTTTGATAGTGTCCGCGATCTTGACCAGACGAGTTTCAAGACAGGGAGCGTGTTGCATGCGCATCGGCCGCTGGTTGTTCGTTCTGTTGAGTGGGATTCTGATTCTCTGCGTCGCCGTCCCCGGGGGAGCAGCTGGCTGGGGTCAGCAGGACGAGCAGGGCTCGGAGGTTCCGATCACCAAGGAACCGAGCAACATGATCCCGATGCGCGATGGCGCCGGGCTGTCGACGGATCTGTACTTTCCCGAGGGTCCCAGGGAGGGACTCTCCACCATTCTGATCCGCACGCCGTATGGCAAGAGCGGTGGAGGGATGGTGTCGAGGTTCGTGGAAGAGGGCTATGCGGTGGCCGTCCAGGACATGCGTGGCCGGTTCGAATCGGAGGGTGTTTACAAGCCATCTACCGGTGATCGCAACGATAGCCACGACACCGTGACCTGGCTGTCGGAGCAGCCATGGTCAAACCAGAAGGTAGCGAGTTACGGGTGCTCCTATCTGGGGGATGTGCAGGTCGTGCTGGCGGCCACGCAACATCCGAACCATGTGGCGGCGATGCCGATGGCCTCGACGACCGGCTACTACGCGCATGGCCGGCCCTGGGTTTCCTACGACGGTGGTGTCTTCGAGCTCGCCCAGACGGCGGGCTGGTTCTCCGGGAGTGGCACGAAGATCTACTACGGACCGCCGGCGTCGGTGGACCGGCAGGAGTGGTTCCGCTCCGACGCCGCAAAACTGTTCCGCGCGGCGCCGCGGCGCCAAACGAGCGATCTGCACCCGTTCCTGAAGACCCTTCCGATCATCGATATCTTGAAGAAGTCCGGTGCCCCGCCGACCGACTACGAGGACTTCGCCTCCAGTAACCCGGAAGCTCCCTACTTTCACGAGCTGGATTGGGCTGGCGACGACGATCGCTTCGACGTTCCAGCCGTCTTCTTCGACTCCTGGTACGACTACGGTGTCGCCGAGACCCTGCAGCTCTTCAACATTTTCCAGAAGAACTCCGTCAGCGAGCGCGCTCGTGACAACCAGTTTGTGATCATCGCTCCGACGACGCATTGCGGCTGGGCGCGAGCCACCGAGCATACGATCGTCGGCGAGCGTGACCTGGGTGACGCTCGCCGTGATTTCATGGATATCTATCTGCGCTGGTACGAGCGCTGGCTCAAAGGCGTCGACAACGGCATCACCGACATGCCCAAGGTGCAGTACTACCTGATGGGTAAGAACGAGTGGCGTAGTGCCAACGAGTGGCCGCTCCCCAACACAACGTCCCGGAGTCTCTACTTGCACAGCGACGGCCGTGCCAACAGCCGCCACGGCGATGGCGCGCTATCGTGGTTATCCCCTGGCGAGCAGCCAGCCGATCGATATACGTACGATCCCGCCACTCCGGTGCCCTCGTTGGGCGGCCAGGCATGCTGTACCGGAATGGAAACCGGTGCCGGAGCCTACGATCAGTCAGAGATCGAGATGCGCAGCGACGTGCTCGTCTACACTTCGCCGGCGCTCGAGGAGGGCATCGAGGTGACCGGGCAGCTGGAGGTAGTGCTGTACGTTTCGTCGTCGGCCAAGGACACGGACTTCATCGCCAAGCTCGTCGACGTTTATCCGGACGGCACCGCGTTCAACGTGCAAGAGGGTGCGCAGCGCATGCGCTACCGGGAGGGATTCTCCAAGAAAGTGTGGATGCAAGAGGGCGAGGTGTACGAGGTTCACCTCGATCTGCACGCCACCGGCAATTACTTCGGTCCCGGGCACCGGGTTCGCTTGGAGGTATCAAGCTCCAGCTTTCCGCGGTTCGATCGCAACCTGAACACCGGTGGCAACAACTACGACGAAACCGAGTGGGTGGTAGCGCGGCAAGCGGTGCATCACTCGGCGCAATACCCCTCGCATGTGGTGCTGCCAGTGATCGAGTGAGGATCCGCGCAAGCCTGACGCCTGATCACGCGGGCCAGGCTCTCGCGATACTGTCTCCATACGCGAGCACGGGTCCCCAGTCTTCCCGAAACGATGCCTCTCGCGCAAAGCCTGGAGCAGGAGCGTAGGTGGCTCTTTGCTCGCTCGCCTGAGAAAACCGCGAAGGGATCCGACGATGACCTCAGCAATGACGATGGTGCCGCTGGTGCCGCTTGGATCACAGTGGCCGACCGTCGCGGTTGACGAGCACGGCGATACCCGCGTGGAATGAGCGAGCCGATGGAGACCTCCGCCGAGCTCACCACTCCGCTCTCGCGCTTCTATCGCGCCGTGGCCCGCGAGCAGCCTCGACTCGATCAGGTAAGTGCTGTCGATGTCCCGCAGCCGGCTCGCGAGCTCTTGGTGCACGCGGACGACATGACGCCGACGCTGCAGGGGTTCTTCGGAGACACGATCCACTTACGCACCTTGAACCGACAGCAGGAATCCGAGATCTATGCGCGCGAGGTCGTTCTTTGCCTCGATCGCGATGATCGGGCGGTCGAGTACGGCGCCATCGAGATCCGCTACGCGCTCTTCCCACGGGCGGCCTGGGCGGACATCCAGGGTGAGCGGCTTCCTCTCGGAACGATCCTCAACGAGCACTGTGTTGCCCATCGGTGTCGCCCGGGACCTTACTTTCAGCTCCAGGCAGGCGATTTCCTCCAGGAGGTTCTCCGATTGGAGTCGCCCGACATCCTCTACGGGCGCCGCAACCAGCTACTGAGGACAGATGGGGCGCTACTGGCGGATGTCCTCGAAGTCCTGCCGCCGCTGAGCGAGCAAGATCGTGGCGCTTGAAGCATTGGTGTTCACTGGCGGGAGGCGACCGTTCATGAAGGAGGAACGCATGAAAGAGCAACCGAAACTCTCCTTGGGCTCACCGACGTCTTCGTGGATGTTCTTGTTGCCACTTCTCTTGGTCGGCTTACTTGTCCAGGGTCTGACCACGGTGCAGGCACAGGAGGAGGATGCCGAGTCTTCGCAATACGTCGAAGAGAACAATCAGATTCGCCGGGACAAGTTCGATGTCGTCCTTCCGCTTGTCATGCGGAAGCGCAATGTCGACATGTGGATCCATGTGATGAGGGAGGCGATCCGCGACCCCTTCGGTGCCGAGGAGCTCGGCAGCACCTCCGGAGTGTTCGTATTCACCGACCGTGGTGACGAGCGGATCGAGCGAGCCATCCTCGGTCGTCGCTGGGGAGCTGCGCAGCGAGATTGGAGAAGCCCGGACTATGAGGATCCGATGGAAGCGCTCGGCGCCTTCGACATCGTCGGTGATCCGGTTCGCGTGCAGGAACTCGTGGCAAGCCCGGTGACTGAATACCATCTCCGATTCGGGGGCCTCAGAGAGTTTGTCGAGGCGCGTGATCCTCAACGCATCGCGGTGAACTTCAAACGTGAGCTGGGAACCTGGCCGACCCGCGTTGGGCGGTCGGACGGCATCTCGCACACGGACTACCTCCTGCTGGCGGAAGAGCTAGGTGAGGAATACGCCGGCAGGTTGGTCTCGTCGGAGTGGGTGATGATGGACTACATCCACAACAAGGTGCCGAGTGAGATAGAGCTGCTCCGGCAAATGCGGCTGAACGAAGCCGAGGAAGCAAGCGATGCCTTCGCGCGAGTCGTGCCGGGCGTGACCCGAACCCGGGGCGGAGGCGTCACCGTCTTTCGACGGATGAGCACCGGACAATCACAGAGGGGAAGGAGCCCGGGCTGGGAAGACAGCGTCGTCGAAGGAGGCGACATCCTCGCGGCACCGGGCGTCGGAATGTACGCCTACGTTCTGCGTGACGGTGAGACCGAACCGCCACCAGAGATCCAGAAACTCTGGGCGGAGTACAAGAAAGTCGATCGGATCCTGGCAGCGACCATCCGGGCGGGACGGACTCCTCGCCAGATCGTTCAGGACTACACGCGACGATTCGAAGCGGAAGGGGTCGTTGTTCAGGACGATCAACTGCACATGGTCGTTCCAAAGAACAATTTCCCCGCTTACTCGGCAGGGTCTGATTCCGACAAGACCCACCTGAGCGTCGATGCCCATGGCCAGATGAAAGGTGCGCGTGCCAGGTCGACCGAGACCTACTTCGGACCGAGGATCGGCTCCTACGGTCCGGATTGGGCCTTGGATATACCCCTTGCACCCAATCATCATTTCGTCATCGAGTATTTCTTCTACATGCCCTCGCCTGCCGAAGACGGCCGAGATCAGTACCTGCTCTGGTGGGACCACGAGGAGGCGATAGCCACCGAAAGTGGCATCGAGTACCTCGTTCCGCCGCAAGAGGAGCTGCTGCTCGTTCACTAGGTCACCGGCCCTCAGGCACCGCACCCACCAGATCGTGGCCTCTAGAAGGCCGTGGTGAAAGGGGTCGCGGGCCTGGCCCGTTAGCGGATGAGGATGATCCTCTCGTCGACTGGGCTCAGGTACTCTACGCCGCGGTTGGTGACGATCGCGTTGTCTTCAAAGTTGATGCGTACGCGGCGATTCCACTCGGGAACCCACGTATTGAGCTCGAACTCGAAGGCGAAGATGTAGTTTGGCTGCACGATGATGTGGGCGGTTGTCGACCGCCAGGGCGCCATCGACGGGCCTGCGGTGGCGTCGCCGACGCTGGTATTCCCGGTGGCGTGGAAATCGATCGAGAAACCGGATCGCGGGTCGTCGCCGAGGGCTCTTACCAGGTTCTCGTACTGCGAGGTACGGTCGTCGGATGGCGTATAGACGTAGTCGGCGGCTTCCAACGCCGCGACGATCGCCTCGAGAGCTGCCCCTGCCGTTCGGCCGGCCTTGAACGTGTTGCGGAGAATCTCGCGAGCCTTCTGGCCCCGATCCCAAGCAAGCTGCAAGCCGTCAGGAACCCTCGTCTCACCTTCCCGCAGAAGATAGGCGTGGCGCTTGATGTCGGTGCCGAAGTTCAGATAGCCGATGCCCATGTCCCACGACAGGAACGCGCCGCGTTGAAAAACGCCGTCCCGTGCTCCTGACGGCATGTAGGGAAGAAACAGCGTCGCCGCCTCGTAGGACGGGCCGATTCCCTGCTCGAGTAACCGGTCTGCCGCCCACCACCCAATTTCCTCGGGTGTTGTGACTCCGGGTTCGATCCGGCGCAGAGCTGTCTCCATGACCTGCCGTTGAATCTCGAGCGCATTGGCGAACGCGACGATCTCGCGCTGCACCCTTCGCACGCGGAAATCAGTGATCACGTACTCGGCCGAGACGACCCGCTCGGCGTAACGATCGCCCAGCGCCGCCATGAGGCTCGAGTAGGCCGTGTGGGAGATTCCGTTGGCGATGGGAAGCAGCGTGGAGTAGTTGACGGCGATCACCTCGGGATCACGCTCTGCGACCAATCTCGGCAGGTCATCTCCCGACCCCTGGATGTCGTAGAGGCCATCCTGATCCTCTCCACCCAGAAGAATCCGCTCGATCCGACCGCCGCCTCGATCGGTGAAGATGTAGTAGCCGTACGGCTCCCAAGCTCGATACTCGAACCAACCACCGAGGTCGAGGGCAAGAGCGTCCCTGTTGCCGCTCTGCACGACGTGGATCCACATATCCACATTATTGTCGTGCAGGGCGCCGGGCAAGACGAGGTCCATTTTCTCGCGGCGTATGAGCCGCATGGTCTCGTAGGCCTGCTTCGACTCTTGCCCGCTGGCATTCAGCCCCGGTGCGGCCAGGAGGAAGGCCCACAACACCGCGAGCACTCGCTTGCCAGGCACGATCACCAGCGCTCCTTCAACCGTAAAGGGGACAGTCGTTCCTTCCCGCAGGTTACCGCAGCTGAGCCAAGCAGGGGCAATGAGCCGGCAGCCGCTCCCCCTACGCGTATAGGTCGAGACAAGGACGCGCTGTTGCCCCGGATCAGGGCCAAGACCCGGCGCCTCTAGCTGCCCGGATCGAGTGATCGCGGGCCGCGCCACACTTTCACCACGGCCTGCGACAGGCCACTAGGTGTGAACATGACCGACCGACGTGGCCTGGTGCGTGCTGGGGCGGCGGCCCCGCTGGCGCTGTTGTTGGTGTTGATGTCGGGTCTGGTGCCCGACATCTTTCCCGCCAACGGCCTGCCGCGCGCCGCGGCCGCCTTCGCTGCGCTACCACGTACCTGGCAGGTCGACGTGGCCGATCGGCTTCGTCAGCAAGGCGCCGTATTCACGCCGCGACAGATCGAGCAGTCGGTCGATGACTTCTATGCGTTCGCTAACTACGATCAGCCGACGAGCTTCGTCATCCTCGACGACATCGATAACGTCGCCTCACCTGCGGAGCTGATGGTCTTCCTCCACCACCTCTTCTTCGCCAACGGTCTGTCGCAGCGTTGGAACGAACAGCTACGGCAGACGCTGGCCCAAGGCGACGCCGCAGTCGACCGCGCCGCCATCGTCGCCAGCTGCTCGGCAGCCGACGCCGGCGAGGTTGCGCTCGTTGTAGGTGACCTGACAGCTCGTCAGGCCGAGCCGATGGAACATCTCTACACGGTCGAGGTCATCGCCGAACTGGGTCGCATTCTGGTAGAGGTAGAAGACGGCCATCCGCCCGGAGTCACGTGCCTCGTCGATGTGGCCGACAGACGTTGTTTTGACGAACAGGTCGGGGTGGGCGGTGAGGTAGCTGTCGTATTCCATCAGGCCGTCGACGGCGAGCTCCAGGGCCTCCGCCCCCTCTGCTTTCGGATCGCAAAGCGTCACCGTGATGGAGTCGATGCCGCTGGCCAGTATTTCTCGAACCAAGGGCGGCTCGTAGATCGTGCGCAGCTCGCCCATCGCGTCCATGATCAGGGCGCCGGGGTTGGCCGCCCTCGAGAAATAGGGTGTGCCGCCCCTACCGAGGGGCGCGCCGGGTCCGAACCAACCAGCTGCTCCCGCGGCCCCCGCGTGTTTCAGAAATCCTCGTCGGTTCATTCTTTGCTCCTATAGCCGCTGCGTGACAGCCTCGATCACGTCGGTGGATGTGTCTCTCATGATCCGAGTTGCACCAGGGACGAGGGCTCGACGGCTAGGCGCCAACAGACATCGTCATCCAGCCAGAGGTGTTGTGGAAGTCCGCCACGGCGGAGCCGGGGGGCACCAGCGCATCGCAGGCGGCGCGCGTCTCGTCGTCGAGCTTCATCTCGCCAACGGGCAGGGCGTCTTCCAGGTGCTTGATCGTGCGTGGTCCCATCAGAGGGGCGGTCACGCCCGGCTGGTCCTTGGCCCATAGCAGGGCGAGCTGCGCCGAGGAGATACCGATCTCACGGGCGATCGCGCCGAAGCGTCGCCCGACTTCCACGCCGCGAGGCGTGACGCGATCCCGGTAGAAGCCACCTCGGTATACGGCTCGCGAATCCTTCGGCAGATCGTCTGCATCATCGTAGCGGCCCGCCAGCACGCCCATTCCCATCGGCGCCCAGGTGATCAGACCGATGCCGTGCTTCTGAGCCATCGGAATCAGCTCGTTCTCTATGCGCCGATCTAGCAGGTTGTAGGGCGGTTGCTCGGTGACGACGCGCTCATAGCCGAGCTCCTTGCTGATCGCCAGTGCCTCCATCACTACCCATGCGGGATGGGTTGACGTGCCGGCGTAGCGGACCTTGCCGGACCGTACGAGATAGTCGAGCGCCCCGAGCGTCTCATCGAGCGGGATCTCGGGCGAGTAGCGGTGTGCGTAGTAGACGTCGATGTAGTCCGTCTGGAAGCTGCGCAGCGAGTTTTCGCAGGCGCGGATCACGTTGTACTTGGAGAGACCATGTGTGTTGGGCTTGGAGATCGGCGTGTGCTCGTCGAGAGACTGGCCGGGAATGCTCATGCAATGGTCGACCTTCGTCGAAAGCAGCACCTCGTGCCGGCGACCGTTCTCCTTGAGGGCGCGACCGATCATTCGCTCGGCTTCGCCGGCGGCGTACACATCTCCCGTATCCAGGAAGTTCACGCCGGCATCGAGGGCCATGTTGAGCATGAGCTTCGATTCGTCTTCGGGCGTTGGATCGAGAAAGTTGTCCGTGCCGAAGGCGATGCAGGAGACCTGCAAGCCGGTTCTACCAAGCGTTCGATATTCCAAGAGCATCTCTAGCGTTGGGAGCGTTGCCGACGTTCCCGTTGGATGGGATCGGTACTGAGACCCAGCGTCGCGCGTTCACTCGATCGAGATTGAGGGCGCATTCTATTCCGTCGGATGGACGGTGCGTCGCCCACAGGGAGGTGGTGTCAACGTCGGTGAAGCGAGTGAGCGATTTTCTTGACAGAGTCCAGAGTTGGGCACATGGTGAGGTCCTGAAGCACGTCGAGCTCAGAGCAGCCAACTATCGTAATGAAATCTCAGGAGGACCAGGTGTCAGACAGAGCAAGCCAATGCCCGATGTCGGGCGCAAACACCGCGATTGGGAACTCGGCGACGCAGCAATGGTGGCCGAATCAGCTGAACCTGAGGATTCTCCACCAGAACTCTCCGCTGTCCGATCCCATGGACCAGGAGTTCAACTACGCCGAGGAGTTCAAGACTCTCGACCTGGATGCCCTGAAGAAGGACATCGAGGCGGCGATGACGACGTCGCAGGACTGGTGGCCGGCCGACTACGGCCACTACGGCGGCCTCTTCATTCGGATGGCGTGGCACAGCGCAGGCACGTACCGCATCGGTGACGGCCGCGGCGGCGCAGCCTCCGGCACACTCCGCTTTGCGCCCCTCAACAGCTGGCCCGACAACGTGAACCTCGACAAGGCGCGCCTGTTGCTTTGGCCGATCAAGCAGAAGTACGGCCGAAAGATCTCGTGGGCCGACCTGATGGTCTTCACCGGTAACTGTGCCCTGGAGTCAATGGGATTCAAGACGCTCGGCTTCGCCGGCGGGCGCGCGGACGTCTGGGAGCCCGAAGAGGACATCCACTGGGGGTCTGAGGAAACGTGGCTCGGCGACGAGCGCTACAGCGGCGACAGGGAGCTGGAGGATCCTCTCGGCGCCGTTCAGATGGGCTTGATCTACGTGAATCCGGAGGGGCCGAACGGTACCCCGGATCCGCTCGCTGCAGCCAGGGACATTCGAGAGACATTCAGTCGCATGGCGATGAATGACGAGGAGACGGTTGCGCTCATTGCCGGCGGACATACGTTCGGCAAAGCCCATGGTGCTGCCGATGCCGACAAGTACGTCGGTCGGGAGCCCGAGGGTGCCGGCCTCGAGGAGCAGGGTCTTGGCTGGAAGAGTAGCTTCGGTAGCGGCAGAGCTGGCGATACGATCAGCAGCGGGTTGGAGGGCGCATGGACCACCAACCCGGTGAAGTGGGACAACAACTACTTCGAGAACCTGTTCGGCTACGAATGGGAGCAGGTAAAGAGTCCTGCCGGTGCGACGCAGTGGACTCCCACGGATGCAGCTGCATCGGGCACCGTGCCGGATGCTCACGATCCGTCGAAGACGCACGCTCCGATGATGTTTACGACGGACCTCTCATTGAAGATGGATCCGATCTATGCGCCGATCTCGAAGCGCTTCCACGAGAATCCGGAGGAGTTCGCAGACGCCTTCGCCAGGGCCTGGTACAAGCTGACGCACCGCGACATGGGGCCTCGCACCCGGGGTCTCGGCCCGTTGGTTCCTGCGGAGCCGCAGTTGTGGCAAGACCCCGTCCCGGATGTCGATCATGAGTTGATCGGGGATCAGGACATCGCTGCCCTCAAGGCCAAGATCCTGGCATCAGGACTATCCATTTCTCAGCTGGTTTCGACCGCCTGGGCGTCGGCGGCAACGTTCCGCGGCACCGACAAGCGCGGTGGGGCGAATGGGGCGCGTATTCGCCTCGCACCGCAGAAGGATTGGGAAGTCAACTCCCCGGCTGAGCTGGGAAACGTGCTGCAGATCCTGGAGCAGATTCAAACGGACTTCAACAGTTCGCAGTCCGGCGGCAAGAAGGTCTCGCTCGCTGGCGTGATCGTTCTGGGCGGGTGCGCAGCCGTCGAGGAGGCTGCGAAGAACGCCGGACACGACGTACGGGTTCCTTTCTCGCTGGGGCGCACAGACGCGTTGCAGGAACAAACCGACGTGGACTCCTTTGCGGTGCTCGAACCGACCGCAGACGGGTTCCGCAACTACCCTGCGAACGGACACAGGAGACCAGCGGAAGAGCTGCTGGTGGATCGGGCTCAGATGCTGACGCTGACCGCTCCTGAGATGACCGTGCTGGTTGGCGGCATGCGCGTCTTGAATGCAAACGTCGGGCAATCCGAGCTCGGCGTCTTCACCGAGCGGCCCGAGACATTGACCAATGACTTCTTCGTGAACCTGCTCGACACGAACACGGAGTGGCTGGCGTCGTCGGCGTCCGAAAACGTGTTCGAGGGGCGCGATCGGGAGACGGGTGAGCTCAAGTGGACCGGCACAGCCGTTGACCTCGTCTTCGGTTCGAACTCCCAGCTCCGAGCCGTCGCGGAAGTCTACGCGTGTGACGACTCCCAGCAGGCGTTCGTACGCGACTTCGTGGCGGCGTGGGACAAGGTCATGAATCTCGATCGATTCGACCTGTCTAGCCGCTAATCATGAAGGGTTAGGCCCGCCCGGGAGAGTTCGAGAGAGCGTGTGTCTTCAACGCGACAAACGCATCATCCATGAGCCCCAGCCCCTTGTCCTGCGGGCGTCAGTCTTGCTGTCGAATAGACACCGAATGCGATGGTAAATAGCGGCAAGAAATACACAAACGGCCAGTAGGGAAGAAACTTTTCCGGCAGATAAAAGATCGAGTATCCGGTGAGCATTTCTTCTGCAGACTCTCTCCATATCGAACCGAAACTGGCCGCCAGAATGCCGAATGCAACAACGGCACCACCCATGATCTTGAACACGGGTTGCTGAGGAATGTGAGGAGTACTTTTCTCGGCTTGCATCCAGCGTAGCTTGCGCCAGGCGGCAGCTCGCAAACCCCATGCCAGAAAGCCGGCCCAGTAGTAGACATAGTCCAGGGCGACAGGGTTTGAATAAGCGAAGAGCGCCAACCAGTAAGTGGCGAAGGCGTAGGCCCACATGTAATAGATTCCACTCCTGTGAAGTAATCGCCACGATTTTGGCTGCAGACGTTTGCGACCAGGGCTGAATGACGTCAGCGTCATAGCCGCCAGGAATAGGTAGCCCACAACGCCTTCAATGGCGTCGCGAAGCACATAGACTTCGCCGATGTAATAGTCCCTATGAACCGTCACCAGCCACAGGATAAAGAACAGTTGCCAGGCCATCGCCGCGGCAAAACACAAGCCCATGATTGCTCGATTACGCGACAACCAGCGGCTGAATGGTCCGGGGAAAAGTAGGTTTAGCGACGATGCCGAAAAAGCCAGATACAACCAGGGAATTGCCCATCTCACAGATAGTTGAATCATCGATGACACTGCCGGGCCATTCCAGCTGTCGACCCGCAGCATGGCAACGATCATGATGATTGATATGGGTATTGAAATGAGCCGGAAGAGCTTCCACTTGTTGATCGCGTCGTGCTTGAGGAGCTCGTTCAGATTAGAGGTCATGTGACACACCTCATTCCGTCGGCTATCCCGTATTCTCGTTGATCCGTCCGTCGCGCCAGGGGCTGTCTCAACCCTGAAGCCGGAGAGTCTACGGCCTTGGCGAGGATCTCACTGATTGGCTTGCTGAAATTTGGGAAGGGATGATCGGTTTATCGCGCTTCACGCGATAGCGGAACCATCCTTCCATCATCTCGTCACGCGAGTCCTGACCATAGACAACCTTCAGGCTCGGGTTCGGGTTCCGGGGATTGTTCTCGGAGTTGTCGAAGTGGGCAGTAACCCGAAGCTTCGTTCCCTTCGCTAGGGGCACAGGCTCCACCAGGTTGTAGCTCAGTTGCCAGTTGAAGTCGTAGTCCGGAACCGACAGCAGGATCTCTTCCCGGCCGTCTGGATAGATCAGCTCGTACATCATGTCTTTACCGCGATAGTGCATGTGGGGCTCGAGGCTTAGCAGCTCGGCGTCGACGTCGAACTCCATTTCGGCGATGCTCTCGTAGTTCGGCTCGTACGGTGGGATCTCGATCTTCCGATCTCTGACAAGGCCGTCACGAAGCACGTCGGTGATCGGATATCGTGCCAGCCAGATACCGACTTCGGCGCGATCGAACTCTTCCTGGCCGCTCGGGTGGTAGTGCATATCGAACTGTAACGTCGACCCGGCCGGGATCCCTTTGGCCGAGCCTTGCGGGAGAACGTGTGGGTGAAGTCCGGGGATTATGTTGCCGACGTAGAGGGGACTGCCGTCCGGCTGTATCGCGGTCACACTGCCGTGGTGAACCACCCGGGGGTTGCCGCGCATCTCTACCGCCCGAGCCCAGATGTCCTCTGTGTGGCTCGTAGGCGCCGTGATGTGCGGGAATTGGTCCGGGCCGCCCGCTGGAATGCGATATGGCTCTTCCATCTCGAAGGTGTAGTCAGGCGGCCCAAGCTCGGCGCTGAGGGCCCAGCCTTCGACGAAGGCCGGCGACGTGAACTCGCCCTCTCCCCTGGGAGCTCCCGCTGAGACCCACTCTTCGATCGTTCGGACCTGCTCGCCGGTCAGGCGGCGATCATTGGAAAACCGGCCGTAGCGCGGATCGGCCTTCCACGGCGGCATGATCCGCTCACGAACAACTTGACGGATCGACTTGGCCCAGGGGCGTACTTCCTCATAGCTCAACAGCGACATGGGAGCGACTTCCCCTGGTCGGTGGCAGCTCATGCAGCTGTCCGCCAGTAGGGGGCCGACGTCGCCCGTCCACGTCGGGACGCTCGTATCCTCGGCGCTGGATTGGCCGCTAGCTCGACCCAGGGTCGCCACACCGACCGTCGCCACCAACGTCGCCAATGTTCCAACGAGGACTTTCCGCATCGTGCTCTCCCCTCTGTTTTACGGCATGCCGCACCAATCTCTAACCAGCTGTCTGGGCTCAGCCTTCATCATCCTCCGGCGGTGCCAGCTCGATCGTGTCGATCTCGATCTTCTCTCCCCTCCAGGTGCCCGACACCCGCACCTCTTGGCCGGCGTAGTCCAGCAACTCCTCCTCGAACGCTGCCGTATTGGTGAACTCGATGGCGATCCTGCCGAGGTCTGTGATCAGCACCAGATCCTCTGCCGATTGCACACGTTCCCTCACCCAGGCGGCTGGGTCTTCGACGTCCTCCGGCGGTGCGAGCTCCGTGCGGTGGCCGACCACGCCAGGGTGGCTTGTGTAGAACTCCTCAGGCTCACCGACATAGAGCAGGCCCGTGTCCTGCCTGTTTCCTGCGATCTCGAATTCGCCCAAAGGGCTCACGACGGTGCCCGTGACCCGATCGCCGTCGAGGCTGAGCGTGTACTCGTAGGCCCCGAACTCGACAAACATCGTGCCATCCTCCAAGCGGAACTCATCGACCTCGAGCAGGCTGTCGGCCACCGAGGTCATCTGGGCGCGCAACTCCCCGTCGGCTTCCTCCACTTTCAGAACGACCGTCTTGCCCGCGCCCGAGGAGAGTGGCGCGGGGGGCATCGTCCCCCCGAGGCGCTGCCCTGGGACTTCACTCGACTTCAGGTTCCAGGTGCCAACGGGGTCCGGCTCTGGTTCCATCGAGGCTGTGCAGGCCGCCAAGACGATGATGGCCAGTCCGGCAAACACGCGAGGTCGCACGCCCCTGCGCATAGCTGTCCTCATCAGATCCTCCCGGACACAAGCCTCGGGTGTTGCTCCCGCCGGCGAGTGTATCCGCCACGCTCCCTCGGAACCAGGGTCCTCGCCCCGCGGGTGGATCGACAAGGTGAACGACCGGCACGGGGTGGGATTAGATCTGGTTGAAGTACCCGTAGTTCCGCGGCACCAATTCGGTCGCGGCACGATAGCCTTCGTCCATCGCCGCCTGCGCGAGGCTCAGGCCGGCCGCGTCGGAGTTCGCGATGGTGATCCTCCCGAACGGCTGACGACCCACGACCGTGGGGTGGTTCTCGCCCGTCCACTCGGTGGGATCGAACAGCGCGTTGGTTCCCATCGCGAACCCGTGCGGCCAACGATTGATCGTGATGGCCTCGATGTCGCGGGCGGGATCGAAACCGCCGGGCGAGAGGACTCGCGCGAGCTGCTCCCGGATCCGACGCTCGAAGTCCTCGAACGAGGTCCTCAACATACGGGTCCGAAGCGCTGCGAGCTGCTCCCGGAGCGGAGTGCCGGGCGCGGGTGGATTGCCGCCGAACAACTCCCGAACCATGGTGCCGTGGTGCAGAACACCGGACGGGCTCTGCAACCCCACCAGCACGGGCTTAGCAGGGTCGAACTCCGGCCGGTATGTGCCGAAGTGCCTCGGTGTACGGAGATTGAACGTGTTGTAGAACATCCCCGGGCTGTCCACTCCGGTAATGCCCAGCCGTGCGAACGACGTCCAGGTCCGAACCAAGACCGTGGTCATCATGTTCACCGCCCGGTCGGCGAGGAGGAGTGCCTCCCGTTGATCCTTGGGTAACTCCGGACAGATGTACGGAATCATCGAGTTGTCGCAGGCGAGAATGGTCCCCTTCGAACGAACCCGGTACAGCCTGCCCGCGCGAACATAGGTAACCTCGGTCTCCCGATCGTCCGTGCGCAGGCGGCCGACGGGTGCCTCGCCCAGATGCTTGACCTGAACGGCGATGCTGTTCAGGCGGATCCTCACTGGCGTGCTCGGCTCGTCGAGCTTGGAGTAGTCGGTGCGATCCAGGACAACGTCCGCCATCTGGCCCGCCGGCAGGACGGCCGGAATCAGAGAGCGAACCATGAGCCGCGCGATGTCGGAGTTGCCGGCGGGGAAGCTCACTGATTCGTGCCCCTCTTCGGAGCGCTCCGGAGAGAAGGGCGGGCGGGTCAGCCCGAGGCCCTCGAAGCCCACGCCACCGCGGTAGAAGGCGAACCAGGCGCTCGCGGTGTCCTGGGAGAGCGCCCAGACGCTCCCGACCAGCGTAAGCACCTCGGGATGAACCTTCGCAACGTCGAGCAGATAGTCGCGATAGCTGATCCGCTGCAGATAGGCTTCCTTCTCCTCCTCTGACATGCCGGCGAGGTAGTCCTCCCCGGCATGAAGGCGAAGGAGGTCCGCCCGCACGCGCTTCGACAAAGGGGTCTGGGCGAGGAACTCGGGCGTTGGTTGCGAGAGACGGCCACCCGTTACCAGCCGGTCCTCCCCGAACGTCTCACGGTCGAAGAACGTTCCTCGCACCATCCCCCGGCTGTTGAACGCGCTCGAATCCACTACGTTCGTTGGTTCGTCGAGCTCGACACCGATATCGCGGAGCATGGCCATGACCGGCGCGGGGAAGGTCGCAGGCCGAACCATGTAGGACGACCCCCCGTTTGAGATCAGCGTCCCCGCACTTGTCTCGAACTCGTTTCGCTTGGCGTGGCCGCCGAAGTCGTCGTGATTGTCGAGGATCAGGATCCGAGCTTCCGGACCCGTCATCTGACGATAGAAGTACGCCGCGGCCAGACCGCTGAAGCCACCTCCGACGACGATGGCGTCGTAGCTTTCGTCGACAGGCTCTGCTCCTTCCCAGTTGGCACCGTCGCGCGTCCTGTGCGCCACCTCGTAGGACCCCGGATGGGCACCGCGCATCCCTGTTCGGAGAGGCGGGTAGGTCTCGGCGTCACCTGGTCTGATCTGAAGCGACGTCGGCACCCGGGGTCGGGTGATTCCCGGGATCACCATGGCCCCACCCACCACGGCGCTGATTCCCGCCACGAAGTCCCGACGCTTGATCGGTCGATGCATGCCCAACGCGCGATCGGTGTCGTTCATCCGCCCTCCCTAGTCGAAGACTGCCTGGTGTAGTGCGACGAGCTCCGCCATGCCGGCTACCTCGAGATCCGGTGTCGCGCCCTCACCCTCCACCGGCGGCGTGGCGCCCCATCCTTCGGATCCTCTACGGCGATTGATCCACATCGTCGTCAATCCCAGGGCCTTCGCAGGAACGATGTCGTGGAACAGGCTCTGCGCCGTATGCAGGATCACCTCAGGTCCGGTCCCCAGGGTCCGTTGCAGGTCCTCCAGCATGTAGTGGAAGTTCCGCACGTCGGGCTTGTAGGAGCCGACGTCCTGCGCAGTGATGACTCGATCGAACTTGACCCCCAGCCGCGACTCGCTCAGCGCGAAGGAATCGCGGTCGACGTTGGAGAGGATCACCAGTTTGTAGTGCTCCTGGAGATACGCGAGCGCCTCCGAGCTGTCGGGGAAGGCCGGCCACCTACCCACGGACCGTCCGAACTCCGCGACCTGTCCCTCGTCGAGCGGTACGGACCACCGCTCCGCGAGTCGCGCAATCACCGACTCGAGAAGCTGGGGATAGAGCTTCTCTGGCGTCTTTCTCTCGCACGTCGCTTCCTCCTCGGCAAAGGCCACCAACAGCGCGTCGTCATCCAGAGTGAGACCGTGTCGAGTAGCCAACGGCCTCAGCTCATTGAGGATTCCCGTCTCCCAGTCAATGAGGGTTCCGTAGCAGTCGAATGTGAGGACCTTGAAGTCGCTCAGCCGTTCGGGACTCATAGGCTCGCCTCCGCGGATTGACTTTCGTGCGTGCGAGTAAGCAGGTTCTTCAGCGTCAGCGGGAAGAGCCAGCATCGCTTGGTGAAGCGGGGACAGGCGACGTATACACCACCTGGCCGCCGATAACCGTCATGTCGACCTGCACTGTGTGGATCTCCAGGGGATCTCTCTCAAAGAGGTTAGCGTCCAGAACCACGAAGTCCGCCAGCTTGCCCGCCGAGAGCGATCCTCTCGCACTGTCGGCGTGCATGAGATACGCCGCGGCGCTTGTGTAGGCGACGATCGCCTGCTCCAGGCTGATCCTCTCCTCAGGAATCCAGGCGCTGTCCTCATTGCCGGCGAGATCTATGCCACCGGGATAGCGGTGGGTGGTCGCGGTTTCGAGGCCGTCGAGGGGTGAAACTCCGGTGACATCCCAGTCCGAGCCCCAGGCGATCATCACGCCCGAGTCCAGGAGCGTTCGAGTCTGGAAGATGCGCTGGCTGCGCTCCGGCCCGAATAGACGCGGCGCAAACACCGTTTCCCACGCGTCACCAAGGCTCCACAGCGGGGTCATGTTGGCGATCACACCGAGGGTCCTGAACCGTGGGATGTCGGCGGCGTCGATCAGACACAGGTGGGCGATAGTGTGCCGGTTGTCGCGAAAGCCGTTGTGCCGACGAGCCTCGGCGAAAGCATCGAGGGCCGCGCGCACGGCACCGTCGCCTTGAGCGTGTGCGTGTACCCGAAAGCCCTCGGCGTCCAGGCGGGTGACAAGACGGTCGAGTCGGCTCTGGTCAATGAAAAGCTCACCCCTGCCGTACTTCTCCGGATCGTCGCTATACGGCTCGAGTAATACGACCGTGTGAGACCCGTAGGCGCCGTCGAGAAAGAGCTTCACGCAGTTAGCCCGTAGCCGGCGACCGGTAAGCTCGGTGCGTTGGGTCAAGAACGACTGGATCTGCGCCTCATCGTCTTCGGTGGGGCTGAAGGGCAGGCACAGGTTGGTGCGCTGTGCCAGTTCGCCGCGCTCGTCCAGCGTTTTGTAGGCACGGGCGATCTCGGGAGTGGCCATGGCCTCTTCGAGCGCCGTAATGCCCAGTCGACGCATTTCCTCCAGCGCCGCCGACAGATTCAGCACGCGCGCCTCGGCCGTCAGTGGCGGAATGACGGCGTCGACCAGCGCCATTGCCGACTCCTCGTGCAGTGCGCCGGTGGGCTGGCCGTCCGCGTTGCGCTCGATTCGTCCATTGGGCGGGTCGGGGGTGTCGGCGCTGATGCCCGCGGCCGCCAGCGCCAGCGAATTGGCCCAGCCGCCGTGGCCGGAGTTGTTGACCAGATAGGCGGGTCGATCCGGGACCACGCTATCGAGCATCTTCCGGGTGGGGAGGCCGCTGGGAAGAAACGCTGTCTCGTCCCAGCCGCCGCCCTCTATCCAGGGTTTCTCGGGACGCGCCTCGGCATACTGTCGAATCCTCTCGAGTACGTCCTGGCGACGAATCAGGCCGTCGAGCCTTACGTAGTCAGCCGGATTGGGAACCATCCCGGGGTGTACGTGAGAGTCCTGGAAGCCTGGCAGCAGCATGCGCCGTTCGAGGTCGACGACACGTGTCGCCGGGCCGATGAAATCGCGCGCCGTAGCCTCATCCCCGACATAGGTGATTCGATCACCGGTCACGACCACCGCGGACGCCCAGCTTCGCGCGGCATCAACCGTGTAAACGGCGCCATTCACGAAGACCATGTTCGCCGGCGAGCCATCTGGTCCAATGGCCGCCTGGGCCAAGGCGAGCAATGCAACTATGCCGCGCAACCCCATTCCGGGAGCCTCCAGTAGGGAAGTGTCGTGAGTGAAGGCGGGCCCGCGTAACAAGCGGTCCGTCCACTCAGGGCGAAGAAAACTCGTAGATTGGTCCTCGGCCCCACTAAGCAGGCATAGAGTAGCCGAAGCGATGCCAATCCTGTGCTTCGCGCGCCGCCTGGAGGGTTGGCCGTTTCTTCGCTAGAGTCGACGCGTGGCGAGTCGACTCCGGGCGAACAGCGTGGCACCGGCAACGCCAGGCTCCACGGCCCCGCCGTCATCGGTGTGTCCGTATCCGCTGCCAAGACGAGGTAAACGATGAGCAAGCACGTCCCCGTAATCTGTCTCGCCTTTCTGGCGCTCGCGCTGGCGAGTCCCACCGAAGCTCAGCTCGGCTTCGGCCGTGCGGTCGCCGCCGTCGAGGGCGAGATCTTCATTGGCGAGTCCGCCAACCAGGTCGGCCCCGGTATCGTCTACATCTACCGCCCGGGCTCTGGGGGCTGGGTAGAGTCTCAGCGCCTCACGCGCTCCGATTCCTCCGCTGGAGACGGGTTCGGCGCCTCGCTGGCGGTGGCTGGGGAGCGGGTGCTCGTCGGCGCGACGCAGGCGGGCGCCGGGGTCGCCTACGTCTTCGAGCGCCGAGACAGGAGCTGGGTCGAGGTAGGCCGGGTGGCGCCGGACGACGGTACCGACGGGGACCAGTTCGGCGGATCGATGGCGGCAGGGGGCGGCATCATGGCGGTGGGGGCGCCACAGCACGAGGACGGGATCGGCGCCGTCTACATCTACCGGCGCGGGGGTGCGGGCTGGGAGCTCCTCTCCAAGCTGCGGCCCGAGGACGCCCCGTCAGAGGGGGAGGGCGAAGGGACCGCGCCGCCCAACTTCGGCAGCAGCGTAACTGTCTGGGGGGACTGGCTCCTCGTCGGGGCGCCGGGAGGGGGAACGAATCCGGGGCGCGTGCACATGTTCCGGCGCCAGGGCAACGGCTGGCAGCCTGCCGGCAGCATGGCGGGGCTCGAGTCCGCCGCGGGAGACGCCTTCGGCTCCACTATAGGCTCCGGCAACGGTGAGTTGATGATCGGCTCGCCGGGTATCAACGACGGCGCCGGGGCAGTCTACGCCTACCGACTAGACGAGCCTGCTGGCGAGTGGGTCCAGCATGGCACGCTGGTGCCGTACGACGCTCCGGCCGGCAGTCGCTTCGGCGCGGCGGTGGTCTTCGACGATGACGAAGCCTTCGTAGGCGCCCCGGGCGCCAGCGGTGGAACAGGAGACGTCTACCACTTCCGGCGGGACGGCACCGGCAACTGGACGACCGCGAGCAAGGTCGGCGCGGTGGCCCTCCTGGGCCGAACCCAGATGGGAGCCTCCCTGGCGGCTTGGGGCGACGTCGTTGCCGCCGGTATTCCCGGGGACGATTACAGCGCCGGCACTGCCGTGATCATGAGTCGCGGCCTCGGTGGCTGGGACCGCGCCCGTGTGCTCAGCGAGGAGGCGGGGCTCGAGCCAGTCATCGGCGAGACCATCGAGTGCGTCGACGGCATGGCCGCCATTTTCCCCTGCGACAACGTCGACCTGGTGGCCTTCATGCCGATCCACGAGCTCGGCGGCAGTCGCGGCGTCGGGGTCAACGACATGTGGGGGTGGGCCGATCCCGAGACCGGCCGCGAATACGCCATCGTCGGGATGAGCGACCGTACGTCCTTCGTCGACGTCACCGACCCGCACGCTCCCGTGTGGGTCGGTAGCATCGAGAAGACTGAGGGCGCGATGCCGAGTCTGTGGCGCGACCTCAAGATTTACGGTGACCATGTGTTCATCGTCGCCGATGCCGCCGGCGAGCACGGCGTGCAGATCTTCGACCTGGCTCATCTGCGCGAGTTCGAGGGTGAACCGCTCGCCTTTTCGGAGGACGCGCACTACGACCGCATCCACAGCGCCCACAACATCGTCATCGACGAGGGCACCCCCTACGCCTACGTCGTCGGCGCCAGCGGCGGCGGCGAGACCTGTGGTGGCGGGCTCCACATGATCAACGTCGAGGACCCGCAGCAGCCGATCTTCGAGGGCTGCTTCGCCGACACCAACACCGGCCGAGGTACCGGTTACACACACGACGCCCAGTGCATCATCTACAGCGGCCCTGACGAGCGTTACGCGGGCCACGAGATCTGCATCGGGGCGAACGCAACGGCGGTCAGCATCGCCGACGTCACCGACAAGCGGAACCCGGTGGCGGTGTCGATCGCCACCTACCCGAACGTCGGCTACACGCACCAGGTCGCGGTCTCCGACGACCAAGGGTACTTCTACCTGACCGACGAGCTGGATGAGATCAACGGGCTCACCCCCGGCGCGCGCACGATGATCTTCGACATCTCCGAGCTCGACGACCCGATCCTCGTGGCCGAACACGTCGCCGAGACCACGGGGACCGACCACAACCACTACATCCTCGGTGACGTGATGTACCAGTCCGTTCTCCGCAGCGGCCTGCGCGTGTACGACATCAGCGATCGCGAGCGCATGCGCCCGATCGGCTCCTTCGACACCGTTCCGTGGGGCGATGACGGCGGCTTCGGTGTGGCCGGCCTGACGTCCGTCGGCGCCTGGACCAACTACCCCTATTTCAAGAGCGGGGTTGTCGCCGTCAGCAGCCAGCGCGAGGGTCTGTTCTTGCTCCGGCTGCAGGGAACCGATGACTTGCCGTGATCACGCGAGGCGAGGATGCACCCTCGCCTCGACCGCCAGCTGACGGCGCTACGGTTGTAGTATCGGCAGGGTTCGTGACAGCGTTGGTTATGGCAAGCTGAGAGAACTCCGGCTTCAGGCTCGACGGATGGAGGGCGGCATGAGCAAGCGAGAACCAGGTGAGACGAACGGCGTGGATGCCAAGCTGAGCCGCCGGACCTTTGCAAAGACCTCGGTCGCCGCCGGTACCGCGGCTGTCGCCCTGCCCAAGACGTTGCTCGGCTCGACCCCGGCCAAGAGCGCCACGACGAAGACGACCTATGGTCGTGCGGCTCGTGTCGAGATGCCAGAGGAGTCCGGTGGCTACGTTGGCGGGGATGCGACTCCCTTGACCACGCCGGTCCCCCAGAGAGCCAGCGCGGACGTCTGGGAAGACGGCCTGACTCTTCCCGCCGAGTACTACCTCGACCCCAAGCACTTCGACGCCGATGAAGCGTTCTTGGCGGAGAATATCTGGCAGTACACTGACCAGGCGAGCCGCATTCCGAACCCGGGCGACTTCTACGTGTTCGAGTTCGGTCGCTCCGAGAGCATCCTGATCGTGCGCGGCCAGGACAACGAGATCCGAGGGTTCCACAACGTCTGCCGCCACCGTGGCTCGCGGCTATGCCGGCATGACGCCGATGCCAAACCTGGCGACCCGCGCCTGTCGGTCAAGCAACTCGGACAGTCCGGTAGCTCACCCGTGTTCCGGTGCCCTTACCACGCCTGGACGTACGATACCGAGGGCAGCCTGATCTACGCCTACGGCATGCAAGACGACTTCGACCCGGCAGAGAACGGCTTGGTTCCCTGCCACACGCGGGTCGCCGAAGGCCAGGTCCTCGTCAACCTGTCCAAGTCGGACACGCCGCCGGACTTCGAATCGGCGGTGAGCTCGGTGAGGGCGATCGGTGGGAAGTGGAGCCTCGCGGATCTGAAGGTCGCGGCACGCGAGTACGTCCCGATCAACGCCAACTGGAAGCTGTTTATGGAGAACTTCAAGGAGTGCTATCACTGCGGTCCGGCGCACACGAATCTGGTGGCGACGCACAACTGGGACCTGGAGGGCACGCGCGAGCAGAAAAACGAAAGGCATGCTGCCGTTGCGGCGTGGGTCCCGGAGGAGTCCCGGCCGGGGCGGCAGTCCGAATCCGCTGGCATGGGCGACACTCCCACATACGCGAGCGTGGGCGGGTTGCTCAATCCCGGCTTCGTTACCGGGTCGGTCGACGGCAAGCCGGCTTCAATCCTCCTTCCCAACATCACCGGGTGGAACCACGAGACCAAGCAAGCCTCAACAGGCCAGCTTACCGGCTTCTGGCAAGCCTACGACGATCATGTTGTGGTAGCGCGATTCACGCCGCGGACGGAGAAGCTCGTCGATTGCGAGACCGTCTGGCTGGTGCATCCCGACGCCGTCGAAGGTCGCGACTATGATCCGGACAATGTGAAGGCGCTGTGGTACATCACGCTCCTGGAAGACATTTGGATCACCGACAACAACCACGTGGGCGTCGAGTCCGGCGCCTACGCTGCCAGTCGCTACTCTACCTTCGAGAGCGGCCCCAACGGCTTCGTCAACTGGTACATGAAAGAGATCGTCAAGGCGGGGGACTAGCTGAAGCCACGGCTGATGAGACCTACCAGTTGAACGAGCGTGTTGCCTTCAGCGTCAGCGAACGATCGTGGCGCCCGAAGCGGAGGCCGTCATAGTCGCCTGCCTGACGGTAGACGAGATAGATGTCGTCGCCGACGCGATAGATGTAGCGCAGCCGCGCGAAGATCGACACCGAGTCCGACTGACTGTTGTACTGAACCAAAGCGTCGGTGAGCCACCGGTCAGAAAAGCTGTAGTTGACGTCGGCATTGAGCACGTTGGTCGTGAAGCTCCCACCGGGCAGCTCGACCCGGTTGTAGCTGAAGCTCGGCGAGATCCGGAACCGCTCGTTGAACCTGAACGATACGCGCGGCTCGATGGTGAGGACATCGCCGTCGTAGATCTCACCGAGGCGCCCCTGGACGCTGGCGCTAAGTGCGCGGCCGCCATACGTGGACAGGAAGAAGAAGAAGTAGCGGAAGTCGTAATCCCCGGGCGGGATGGTCACGTCTGGATGGATCTGGAAAGGGAGGTCGAGTCGATCGAAATTATCGACGAGGAAGGTGCCGAAACTGTCCCCAGACTCGAGGGTGAAGACCGAGGCCAACCACCGTTGCCCGCTGACCAACGTGCCGGTGGTGTCGTGGAAGGTCGTGTCGGCAACGTTGAAGTTCACCTGCCGGAGCCATGGAACGCTCGGTCGAGGCTTCCACGCGCCCCGGTAGGCTCGACGGACGACGTCCTCTCGCAGGACGAAGCCCAGATCGCTTCGGAAGTCGGGGTCGATGCGCATCACGTCGAAGCTGGCCTCCCACAGGTCGCTCTCCCACGCTACCCGGAACTGGCCGGCGAGCGTGCCTTCGTCGACCTCGTCGTCGGTGGCACGGGCGCCGAACGCCGAGATGTTGAGGTTATCGAAGAACGTGAAGTTGGCGTCGGCTCCAACGACCGTGTTGATGGCGCCGTCGTGCCTCTGGACGTTGGTCACTATGGCTCCGACGCTGGAGCGGGCCAGGACGTCCTGTCGCCAGCGAAACGCGCTGTAGGTTTGCCCGCCGCCGATCGTCGCGTCGCTGGTCTGCACGTGCAACAGGCCGAGGTTGCCGGCACCGACCTTGCCGGTCACCCGACCGCCGAAGTCGATCGGAATCGGCATGCCGTCATCCGACAGCCCAATGTTGCGCGAGTGGAAGAGATTTAGAATAGGTGGGTCGGAAGTGTCGAAGCCGCCGCGCTGCTGGCCGAAGCTGAAGTTGTTGGCCGCCTCGAGGAAGAAGTCGCGCTTTTCCGGAAAGAACAGCGAGAAGCGCGTCAGGTTGACGCGCTGCTGATCGAGCTCGACCTGGGCGAAATCGGTCTTGTAGGTGAGATCGGCCGTGAGGTTCGAGGTCAGTTGCACCTTGAGCACGTCGATGCCGAACTCGTTGCTGACGTCGGATTGCCGCCTGGGCTCCTCGAACACTGACGTGGCGCTGCCCAGGAAATACGGCTTGAGGCGGAAGCGCTGCGTGATCGAAAGGTTCTCGAAGCCGCGCAGGTCGCCGGCCTGCGAGACGGAGATGAACTCGTAATCGCGTCGGTAATTGCTCCATATTGCCTGTTCGTTCTTGCGCCGGATCTGGCGTTCGAAGTCGACTCCCCAGTCGGCAACGCCGGAGGAGAATCTCAGGATCGATAGCGGGATCACGAGCTCGGCCTCCCAGCCGCGCGCGGTGATCTGAGCAGCCGCCCGCCACGCCTCGTCCCAGTCGGTATTGAGCTCGCTCTCGTTCCTGATCAGCGCATCGTGCTGGGTGCCCAGGGCGTTGACCGTGAACTGAAAGGCGCTGCGGCCGTCGTGGAAGGTGTCGAATAGAACGGTGAAGGTGTCGTCAGACCCCCGGCCGGCCCCCCCGCTGCGGCCGCCCAGCTCGTCGCGTCGCAACTCGGCCGCAAGGATGGAGCTCGGGGCGCTGTCGTAGGCAATGACGCCGACGTAGACGTTCTTGTCGTCGTAGAGAATGCGCACCTCGGTGCGCTCGGATGCTGGCTGTCCCTCGTTGGGCTCGCGCTGAAGAAAGTCGCTGGCGACGTCGGCGGCGTCCCAACTGGCCTCGTTCACCAGCCCGTCTAGCACCGGTGCTTCCGGCGCGCGCCCGACCACCATGCTGGGTGCCACGCCAGGGGCTCGTATGGTGCGCGGCGCTGCTGGCACCCTGGTCGTAGCGGCGGCACCAGGCGGTATCGGCGGTGGGCTGGTGGTTCCAAACCGCTCCGGCGTGACCGAGGAGGGTCGGCCAGAGGCCGGCGGAGCGGTGATCATCGGGCCGGTCGGCGCGCCCGGCCCGACGACGATCTGCACGCGGCCCGCGGAACCGAGTCTCGATGGTGTCACCATGCGCACGGGGATGACACGCCGCGCCGGCGGTGGGGGCGTCGGCGGCCTCTGCTGCAGCAGTGGAGGTTCGGTCGGCGGTTGAACGTTGACGAGGATGCCGGTACCGGGCCGGTCTATCACCATGCGCACCGGGATGACGCGGCGCGAGCGCGGTGGCCTGTCGGTTCGTCGTTCCTGCTGCCGCGTGCCCTGACTCTGGCTAGGGGCGCGGCCCGTGGAGGTGGGCTCAGCCGCTGAGGGTAGGGCGATCGCCAGCACGAGCGTCGTATACACGAATAGTGGACGCGCGCGCGAGCGCACGGCGAGGCGGTTCGACGAAGCTGGAGAGACCGGCGACAGCATTGCTCGTTACGTTACAGTTTCCAGGCCCGCGGGCTCGACAGTTGATTTCGAGCCGGAGAGCACTGCCGGTCGGGCGTGGCCAGAGCTGGGCAACCGCGTCCTGACGAGCTGGGCGGTGATGCGTTGCGAGGAGCGGGTTCTGACCGACCCTCTGATCGCGACCGTGGACCCTCGCCCGCTCCGGCGATAGGCTTCAGGCGCTCACCCAAGTGGCCAGCAAGGTGCTACCCGCCGAGAGCACACTATGAGAACCCTTCTACGAGAGCCCCTGTTGTATTTCCTGCTGTTGGGCGCGGCGATGTTCGGTACTTACCAATTGGTCTCGGATGCCGGATTCTCCGGCAACCGGCCTCTGGAAGAGATAGTCATCACCGAGGGCCGCATCGATGCGCTGATTCTGGACTTCGAGAGAGTCTGGCAACGACCGCCCACAGAAGAGGAACTGGATGGTCTGGTACAGGCCCACATTCGTGAAGAGGTCATGTACCGCGAGGCGCTGGCTATGGGTCTCGATCGTGACGACCCCATCATCCGGCAGCGGTTACAACAGAAGCTGGCGTTTCTTACCGAAGATATCGCCACCCTGGAGGAACCCACCGAGGCCGAGCTAGAGGCTTTTCTGGCGACAAATCAGCAACGCTTCCGTGGGCAAACTCGTTTCAGTTTCGAGCAAGTCTATTTCAACGTCAGCGAGCGCGGCCGGGCGGCTGAGGCAGATGCAGAATCGCTGTTAGCTGAACTGGAAAAGCCTGATACAACGGGGCCTGGTGAAGACCCTGACTCCAGTATCGATACGGCTCTACTGGGTGATCAGTTATTGCTGTCGCAGTTCACCAAGGCCTATGAGCGCGAGATACTACGTGCAATGGGCAGCCAGTTTTTA